>Ga0210027_1000243_pt1 | contig 59160 bp, 55 predicted proteins | sample CryGeymeta201510_FD_183978 | JGI IMG/M metagenome (GOLD analysis project Ga0210027, IMG submission 183978) | Groundwater microbial communities from Crystal Geyser aquifers in Utah, USA - Crystal Geyser metaG 2015-10 (SPAdes) (version 2) | ecosystem: Environmental > Aquatic > Deep subsurface >...
ATCTGTTAATCTTAGGCCCTCTCTAAATTCCGATATATCGACATATCGTCTATCATAAGCAATATAGAGCTGGCTTCTTACTTCTCCAACCTCTCCTTTGGCAATGAAAAGCGCGTCAACAAATTCGGCGCGAGTGCCACGATCAAAGCCCTCAGCAATATTAGACATTACCGAAATAGCCGCTCGTCTAATCTGGCGTTTTAAATCGAAATCTTTGAAACTCGGTTTATCGGTAATATTAAAAATAAAATTTGCCAATTCTTTTGCCTTTTGCCAACAGATTAAATCTTCAAATTTCTCTATACTTGCCATACTTGATATATCGATATATCGATATATCGATATATCGATATATCGATATTTAAAGAAAGAATCATGACTTTAATATTCGCAATTTCACTACTTTATCAAATTCATTCTTTAGAAATTCTCTTTCCTTATTTGTCTTTTTAATATCGCGCTGTTTCCACCTCTTGGTCGGCTTACATAAACCGCAAGTAGATTTTCTTTTTCGCATGTTTTTATTACCTAAACATCTATTTGTAAAAAATATTTAGTTTTCTATTTTTTCATATTTATCTGCACATTCTTTACAAGCTATATAATTTCGAGGAGGATTATCATGAATAGGAAGTATTACGGAATAAAAAGGTAATCCGAGGGGGATTAAATTACCACAAAATTCGCAATTCAAATCCGAATTACAATTTGTGTCTCCTATTTTAGTAACTTTAATCATTTAGAAAATTATTATTGTAATAAGCAATAGGGCTACAAAGATACAAAAAACTAAAATCAATAAATATTTTTGGAAACCTGTCATTTTAGTTATTTGTTCTTTGACGCGAAGAATTAAAAATTTTAAAGATTTAATAAAAATAATTACGACTCTTATTAAAGGAAATATTACTATCAATAAAATCGGAATAAAGAAAAAAGGACTAGATAAAAGATTCTCTAACCATAAATAAATAGCCGATTCCTCTTTAATTCTTTTGAGTTGTTGGAGTTTCTCATCCCATAAAATACTGGACATCGATGGCCTAAATGATTTCCTAACTCCGCATAATACACATTCTTTTGAAAATGGCTTTTTTTCACATTCTTCTTTTTTCTCCCCACACTCCTTCAATTCCTTGCTATATTCTATTTCTCTTTTACCTTGCTCTTCTTGAAGCACTTTCTCTCTTTCTAAAATTCTTTGGTCAATAGTAGATTTTTCACGATAAGTATTATTAACAGATATAAAAATACTCACTAAAAGAGATAATACTAAAAGTCTTAATAAGGGGTCAGGAAAACTTCTTTTTATAAAGTTTAAAATTTTTTTAATTTTTTCTTTCATAATCTTTAAATTTACCTTTTTAGTTTTTTCTCTTTTTCATAAACTTTTAAAGTAGTTTTAATAACCGTATCCGGATTTAAAGACATACTTTCAATGCCTTGTTCCACTAAAAATTCGGCAAAACCTTCTATGTCTGATGGGGCCTGACCGCATATACCGATATATTTTTTCTTGGCGCGGCATTTTTTGACGACTTCGGAAATAAGTTTTTTTACCGATTCGTCATTTTCGTTTGTAATACCGCGAATCATTTCATTGCCATCGCGGTCAATGCCGACAGTTAGTTGCGTCAAATCATTTGAACCAATACTCATTCCGTCAAAAATTTCCAAAAATTCATCGGCTAATAAAACATTAGAAGGGATTTCGCACATGACAAAAACTTTCAACGCTGATCTATGCTGATTTGAACGCTGATCTATGCTGATTTTTTTATCTGCGTTAATCTGCTTGTTATCTGCGTCCTTCTGCGCCCTGAGGAGTCCATTATTTCTCATTATCTCTAAAACCTTTTTGCCCTCTTTAGGAGTCCGGCAAAATGGGACCATTACCGCCACATTATCTAAACCCATTTCTTCCCGGACTTTTTTAATAGCTTTAAGTTCTAAAATAAAAGCTGGCGCAAAATTCGGGTGATAATACCGCGAAGCGCCTCGCCAGCCAATCATTGGATTTTCCTCAAACGGCTCATATAATTCACCGCCAATAAGCGACCGATATTCATTGGTTTTAAAATCAGAAAATCTGACAATTACGGGCTTGGGATAAAAAGCAGCTGCAATTTTGGCAATGCCATAAGCCAGTTTATCGATGTAAAACTGGGTTTTATCTTTGTAGCCGATAGTTTTTTTGTCTATTTGAGCTTTTAGTTTTAAGTTTTTAAGTTTTTTATAGTTTATAAGCGCGTTCGGATGAATGCCAATTTCTGAGGCAATAATAAATTCTTCTCTGGCCAGACCCACGCCGTCATTGGGCAAAAATGATTTTTCAAAAGCTGCTTCCGGAGTAGCGATATTCATCATTATTTTAGTTTTCGGCTTGGGGAATTTTTTAACGTCCTGTTCCACTATTTTGAATTTTAAAGCGCCGCTAAAAACAAGACCTTCGCTGCCGGTAGTATCAACCGTAATGGTCTGGCCGGTTTTGATTTTTCGGGTGGCGTTTTCCGAACCAACAATGCAAGGGATGCCGAGCTCACGGCTTACGATGGCGGCATGAGAATTTGATACAAGTAGCGGTGCCAATCTATTTGTAAAAACCACATAATTATGGTCTAATTCATTATCTGCTTCAACTTCAACATTAAAAACATTAATTTCTCCTAAATCTTTAACAAAACTAATCCTCTGCATTCTTAAAGAAGATTCTAATACATTTTTCAATTCTTTTTTAATATTTATATCAGCTAATGGCAATAAATATTCTTTTATTTTTCTCGCGTCAATAAATAAATTACCTTTAACATAGGGCTTAATTCTTCCTTTATAATTTATAGTGTCAATAATGTCTCCAAAAATTTGTTTTGCGGCAAATAATTTTGTTCCCAGTATTTTTTCCCGTGCGGATATTTCAATCTTTTTTACCAAAGCTAAAATCTCCTCCATTTTTTCCACAATCTGAATATTATAGATATTTCTGTTTGTTGTAACTTGGGGCACTATTCCTAATCGTAAACAACTAATAATAATTGCTTGAAAAACATTTTCTTTACTTGCGTAGATTTGAATCCGATTATTATAGAATGATCCGTCGCCATCTATAACACCCGCCAAAAAATTTTTAGCAGATTCCTTGGAAAAGGATAGAGCTAACAAAGGTAAATTCTGTAGATATTGATTTATTTGTAAAGCAATAGATAAGCTATAACATCTAAAGTCGGTGACTGTGCCAGAGATTGTTCTGCCACGTAGTTGAGAAACGGTTGTTTTTTCTCTCGCCGTCATTTGTTTACCGAATATTCCAGAAAAATATTCGTTAACTGTTGAAATAAATTCTTGTTTTTCCGGAGACTCTTTTTGTGTAAAGGTTATTTGGCCGCGCCTAAATCCATTCACACCGGGACAGAGATAAATACTACCATCGGTTGCCAAAACGCCCAATAAATAAGCAAGTTTATTATCAACGGAATTAGTTATGGATGCCGGTAAATTTTCTACTAAACAAACCGCTTCCTTGTCTTTTATTATAGCTTTTAGTGATTTTTTAATTAATTCCCTGTTTTTATAAGTATAAAATTTGTGGTCTTTAGTAACATCAATAAAATTATTTTGAGTATTCCCAGTTTGAGAAACGCTTACTCTTATGGCAGTTAATTTATTCTTTTGTGAACTTAATATTCTTTTCCATTTTGGCAATTTATTTTTATAATCATACGAATAGATTAAAAATTCCTCGCCATTTTTCATTTTTTCATAAACATCTTTAAATTCCAAAAATCCTTTATCTGTTAAAATTTTAGTTTCACCTGAAAAACACGTTCTCCCGCCTTTATCCGTGACAATCGCCGAGGCAATTTTCATAATCGGTTCCCAATCTGGGTCGGTCATGTCAGTGACTAAAATTTCAGCCGCCTTAAATTGGCCCAAGTTTTTTGCATCCAAAATCACCCGGGCTTTTCCTACCGCGATTTTACTGCCAACAGAAGTTCCTTTTACAACAGCCCTTGTTCCTTGTCTCTTGCCGCTTGTCGCTAATGCATATTCTTTAATCTTTGAAAAATCGCGTAAAGAATGAACTGTTTCTGGTCGGGCTTGAATAATAAACAATTCACCGGTTTTGCCGTCTTTTGCCCATTCCAAGTCCATCGGCATCCATTTTTTGTATTTTTTACTGTAATGTTCTTCAACCAGAACGCTCCATTCGGCCAGTTTTAAAATTTCTTGGTCGTTTAAAACAAAAGATTCTTTTTCTTTTTGAGAAGTTGGTACAATTCTCGTTTTCTTTATGCCGCGACCAGCAGAATAAATCATTTTCCGGCTTTTGGCGCCTAATCGTTTATCAATAACCGCCTTGGTTTTTTTAAACACTAAAAATTCATCGGGTATTACTTCTCCCTGAACAATCATTTCACCCAGACCCCATGAGCCGTTAATTAAAACAATATTAGGAAAACCGGATTCAGTGTCCAGGGTAAAAATCACCCCCGAAGAGCCCAAGTCGGAACGAACCATTTTTTCTACGCCGACTGAAAGCGCCACTTCAAGATGGCTGAAACCTTTATCAACCCGATAAGAAATAGCCCGGTCTTTAAAAAGCGAAGCAAAACAAGCGCGAACCGCTTCCAAAAGATTTTCTGAGCCCTGGATGTTCAAAAAAGTTTCGTGCTGACCGGCAAAAGAAGCTTCCGGCACGTCTTCAGCCGTGGCTGATGAGCGCACCGCCACATCCACATTTTTACCGTATTCTTTTTCCATCAGTTGGTAATTTTTGACAATTTCTTTTTTGAGATTGTCTGGCAGTTCGGCGGATTTAATTGCTTCTCTAATAAATTTTCCCCGGGCCGCCAAATCAGCAAAGTTTTTAGTGTCTAAACCCTGAAGCGTTTTTTTAATAAATTTGTCCAAACCGGTTTGTTTTAAAAAATATCGGTAGGTAGTGGCCGTGACCACAAAACCGCCCGGGATTTTCACTCCTTTTGGCGCTAAATATCTAATCATTTCACCCAGAGAAGCGTTTTTACCACCCACCTCCGGGACGTCTTCGATGCCAACCTTTTTGAGTTGTTTGATGAATTCCATAAGTTTTATTGCCTTAATATTATCATTAAATCCGAAACATTAAAACTTTTTGACTTAGCAAAAATCAAATCGCCTGTTTTTTTGAAAAAATCAAAAGAATTATTCTGATCAAGAAATTCTTCGGGTTCTAATTTTAATTTTTTAGCTTTTTCCAAAGTTGAAAAATCAGCAATGGCTCCAGCCGCCTCAGTATTATCCCGGCCATCAGTGGCAAAAGCCAGTAATACAAGATTTTTGGAAATTGGAAATTGAAAATTGGAAATTGCACCAAGTACCGCTTCCATATTTCTTCCGCCTTTGCCGACCGGTCGGTTATCAAGAGTGACGGTTGTCTCGCCAGCTGCCAACAGTGCTTCTCCGACTTTAATTTTATTAAGCATTGGCAACAGAGCATGCCTGGCTTCGCCCTTAACCACTAAAGAGTAAATTTTCGGCTTAAATCCCAATTTTTTTGCTCTCTTGTTCATCGCCAGAACCGCGTCTTGATTGCAGACAAAAAGGACATTTTTGACTTTTTTGAAATATTTTTTGTTTTTGGGTGTCTCCTTCAAAACGTGGATTAATCTTTGGACGTCCGACGTCCTAAGGACGTCGGACGTCCTTATATTGAAATATTTGCTTAGAACTTTTTCAGCGTCTTTTTTGGTGGTTTTGTCAAAAACCGTGGGGCCGGAAGCGACCATTGATAAATCATTGCCTATGACGTCTGAGACAATTAAAGAAACTACGGTAGCCGGATAAGCTATTTTTGCCAAGCCGCCGCCCTTAATTTCTGAAAGGTGCTTTCTGACGGTATTAAGTTCCAAGATATTCGCGCCGCTCTTTGTCAATAATTTAGTAACTAAAATTAAATCTTTCAATTCTTTCTGCGAACCGCAAGCCAAAGCCGAGCCGCCGCCGCAAATAAAATTAATGAGCAAATCGTCTTTTTTCAGATTTTTGGCTAATTTGACGATTTTTTGAGTGGCCCCAACGTTTTGTTTTGAAGGCAGGGGATGAGTACCGGTTAAAATTTCTAATTTCAAATTTCTAATTTCTAATTTCGGTCTTTGAATATCTAAGGTAATTCCTTTAGTTAGTTTTTTGTCTAGGATTTTGGCTAAAGAGGCACAGGCCAAAGCAGAGCCCTTACCGATGCCAATAAGAAAAACATTTTTGTAATTGTCCAAACCTACGCTATGACATGTCATAGCGCTACAAATGGATAATTTATTGTTTTGGAATTTTATTTTTTGACTGACCGTTTTTGTAATATCAATCGCCTCATAGCCGGCTTCGGCAATCAAAAGGGCTTTTTTACGAAGGGAATTTTTAGCTAAATTTTTAAAGTTGGTAATTACCATATTTTTAAATTTATTGTTTGATTTTGAATAATAAAGCGGCGCCGATAGCCTGGGAATATTCGCCTAATTTTCCTTTAACAATAGGAGTTTTTTTGGCTAAGGGCGACATAACGGACCTATTGGCGATTTTTTTAAGTTTTTTAATCTTGACGCTCCCGCTCATCACCGGACCGCCTCCTAAAATAACAATTTCCGGGTCAAAAGCATTAATCAAGTCAGCAATGCCGGCGCCGATAACTTGATGATAATCTTTTTTCTTTAAAAAGGCCTCTTTACCGCCAAGTTTTTCAAGGGTTCCTTTATTGTTAATTATCATATGGCCGAATTCGCCGGCGCCGAATTTTTCACCGTAATAAATTTTGCGGTTTATCATTATGCCGCCGCCGATACCAGTGCCAACAGTTAAACAGATAACGTCTTTATATTTTTTCCCGGCTCCCAGAAAGGCTTCGGCGCGCAAAAAACAGCGACTGTCATTGTCAAATTTTGTTTTAACCCTGAATCTTTTAAAGAATTTTTTTGCCTGCCAGCCGTTTAAAAACGGCAAATTCGGCGCTTTAATAAAAAGGCCGCGTCTGACATCAACAATGCCGGGAAGGCCAATGCCGATACCGATGATTTTTCTTTTTTGAAGGATTTTTCTGACTTCTTTTTCCAAAATTTCTAAAAATGATTTTCTATTTTTTGGCGTTTTAACTTGAAAGGCAAAAAGCCGTTGATTTCGTGATTTATTCAACAAAATGCCTCTAATTTTTGTTCCCCCGATGTCGATGCCCAAATAAAATTTATTTTTCATATTGGTTGGAAAATTGTTTTAGCATAATCCCAAAAACGGCTGTCGTTATGTTTTTCTTTCAGCCAGTACCACCATTCGCTGCCCCAAAGATAATATTCGTCAAAGCCGGTTTCCTTGGCATATTTAATTGTATCAGTAAAATAATCAAAACTGAATAATTCCATCTGGTCTTCGTAGGTGCGGTCTTGAAGCTCCGTGGGGCTCCAGGGCTCTCCTTGAAGTTCAATAACAATAAAACGTTTGTTATAATCATTTATTAAGAAGCGGACGATTTTTTCTTTTAATCGAAAATATTCCGGACCAATCGGATACTCGATATTTCCCAAAAATGGCCCCAGTAACTTTGTGTAAACCTTCCGATACATCGTGGTTCCAAAAATGTCGCCTTCTTTTGCGGCTTTGTACCAAAGTCCGAATTCGCCGCTGTCGGTTGAAACAACCGGTCTTTTTGAATCAATTGACTTTACGGTACTAATTTCTTTTTCAAAAAAATCCTTAGACCGGCCCGGACATTCTCCAAAGAGCAAAAATGGTTCGTTTTCAATCTGCCACATTTCAATAATTAAATTATCTTTGTAGCGCGAAACAACGGTTTTGAGATATTGGCGGAGAGCCTCCTCTTTTTCATCGGGCGTCAGGTTTTGAGTCCATTCTGGAGTATGACACTCTGGCCATCTTGGCACTTTCATCCCCAGCGTCAGAATTACCGACGTTTTGTATTCCCTTGATTTCTCCAGAAGCCAGTCGGTTTCGGAAAAATCAAATCCACCCCGTTCTTTTTCTGTTTGGTCCCAATAAATAACCAGCCGAACTTTTTTGGGTTTTAATTCGTTCAGAATTGCTTCGTAGTTTTTTTGCCAGTCAAGACCAAGCTGCCGGCTGAATTTAGCCGAAAAAGTAACGTTCCATTCTATATTTCGATTCGGATTGACCGGTATAGTTTGGGAATAAGCAATCAGACCCAGCCATAAAATTCCCAAGATAATTAAAGAGGTGGCAATAATTTTCCCCGCCAAAATTTTTCTCCCAAAACCTTCTTTTAAGAAAATCCAAGCACATAGAAAAATGACAACATATTTAAAACTTTGGCTGGCGTCGACCAAAGCAGGATGCGTCAGGGAAATGGCAAAATAAACGAGAATTGAGCCAGCGCCGGCATAAATTCGGTTGGCAAAATAGAGAAAACGGTTTCTGGTTGTGGCCTGGCGGCTGGAAGAAAAAATTCTTAGGGAAAAAGGTTTATATAAGAGAAGCAAAAGAACGAAAATTACGCCGCCAATTTTAATCCAGGCAAATCCGGAGATAAAAGGTCCAGCCTGGAAAACGACCTTACTTAAAACATTTGAAAAACCGAAAAGCAGGGAAGAAATTAAGATAAAAATAAAAGACAAAAATTTCAATTCTTTTTTCTCAATGAAAAAAAGAACAAAACCGCCAAGAATCAGAAAACAAAAACCGATTAAATCGCCAAGTCCCAAAAAAGAATTTAACAGAAAATAGCCGATGATTAAAGTGAAAATCGGAGAAAAACCGCCTATGACAGGTAGGCTGGTTGAGGCTTCGGAATAATCGAGAGCGTAAAACAAAAAGAGCATTGCCAGAACGGAAAACGCGCCGGCAACAAAAGCGATAATGAGGATATTAAGCGCTGGAATAGAACCAAAAGGCAAAATCAACAAAGCAAAAATTCCCAAAATGCCGAGCCAAAAAGTATAAACCAAAGGGTCAAAAAATTTGCGCTTAAGAAGAAACTTATCAAAAACCGCCGAAGTTCCTAAAATGATTTGCGCCAAAACGGTAATAACAAACCAGTTCATAAAATTAATTCGTTAGTTTTGCAAATTTTTGCGTATTGAAGAGCGCTAGGCCTGATTTTCCGCTCAAGGGTCTTATAATTCACTTCAACCAAGCCGAATCTCGGCCAAAAACCTTTATCCCACTCGAAATTATCCATAAGCGACCAGTGTAAATATCCGCGCACATTTACTCCCTCATTTATTGCCTTACCGATGTTTTTCAGCGACTCCAAAATAAACCAACTGCGTTTTTTATCCCCACCGTCAGCAAGTCCATTTTCAGTAATATAAATTGGTTTATTAAAACGTTTCAGGTCTTTCAAAACATAATAAATTGCTTCGGGATAAAGTTCCCAGCCTATATCAGAAATCTTTTTGTTTTCATTTTTATTGAAACCGTAATTTATGCGATTGTGAAAATAATGATTTAACCCTATAAAATCTTGATGATTTCTAATCCGATTTAGAAAATAAAAGTTCCACCACCAATCAATGAATTTTTTAAGTACACGATTAACCAATTTATTTTGATAAGCTTCAAAATAAATATTATTTTTTGCAATTCCTATTTTGGAATTTGAATTTGCTTTCTTAATAACTCCATATGCTTTCCGATGGGCCTTGATTAAATTATTCAATACGCGCAAGTAAGCAAATAAATTTTTCTTCTGGGGCGGCCAAACACCTGCAAAATAAGAATTGCTTGCGTAAATCTCCGGCTCATTGAGGGTTATCCAAAATTTTACATTCTCGCCAAGAGCATTTGATATTTTTTCAGCATAACGCTCGAAATAATCTGTAATCTTTTTATTTTCCCAACCGCCCTTATCGCGCAACCAAATTGGAATAGGCCAATGCCAAATAGTTACAAAAGGTTCTATTTCCAATCCTTTTAAAGTAATGATAACTTTTCTGTAATGTTCAATTTCTTTTTCGTTAAATTTTCCTTGTTCTGGCTCAATCCGCGACCATTCAATTGAAAAACGATGGGCATTATGACCCAATTTTTTAGCAATATCAAAATCCTGTTCGTATAGATGATAATGGTCGCAGGCCCGGCCTGAAATGTAATTTTCCGGGTTAAACATTTCGGGAAATTTTTCCTGCTGCCAGGGTTGCCATTTTTCTTTTGCTTCTTTGGCTAATCTTTCGGCATTTTTCTTTTCCCATTCTGACCAGTCATTAACATTGTTCCCTTCAACCTGATGAGCTGAAGTGGCGCTGCCCCAATAAAACCCTTTAGGAAATTTAAGGGTCATTTAATTTTTTTATTCCTATCCAGATTTTTTTGGTCGTCAATTTTGGTTTCTAATTCCGCGTCAGATTTTTCAGTTCGCCGGAATTCAACGCTTTCTGCGCCGACTTTTTCTTTAAAGTCGTTAAGATATTTATTAACCGCAAACTCAATTTCCTTCTGTCCTTCCAACCAGAGATAAATTTTGTCTTTTGGTGTATAGCCAGTCTCTTTCCGCAAACCCTGGATGATTCTGGTTAATTCGCGTAACTGACCCTCGGCTTTCAATTCCGGCGTGATTTTGGTGTCAAGTTCCACTTCATTTTTAATTTTCCTGTCAAAAACAATTTGTTTAACATTGATTTCATCGGCGAGGATTTCCAACAACTCCTTTTTACCTCTTAATTCATAATTCTTAATTCTTAATTCTGATAATGGCTGCCTAACCTTTATCTCCGCTTTCTGCCTCGCTTCCAGCGCTAAAGAGGCAATTTTTCTAATTTCAGCCATTGAATCCAGTAAATTTTTATCAATCAATTTTTTGTTCAGATTAGGCCAGTTTTCCAAATGGACAGAGCTTGTATTCTGAAGCGATTTATAAATCGCTTCGGCAATAAATGGCAAAAAAGGAGCAATTATTTTAGAAAATTCCGAGAGCACATAACAGGTAATAGAACTCGCTCTTTGGGCGTCGCTACCGTTGACCTTGAATCTCTCCCGCGAACGTCTGATATACCAAGTAGATAAGTCGTCAACAAAATCGGCCAGCGGCCGGACCGCTTTATCAAGTTCGTATTTGTCCATTAAGTTTGAAACTTGTATTTTTAATTGTTCCAATCTGGCTAAAATCCATTGATCTAACACATTTTTAGTTTTTGGTTTATAGTTTGCAGTTTTTGGTTTATCCGCATACATTTCGTAAAATTTATAGACATTCCAGAGCCGGAGAACCACTTTTTTATAAATTTCATCAACGCCTTTCTCGGAAAAATTAAGATTTTCAGCGGCCACGGCCGGCGAAGACAAAAGATAAAGCCGGAGCGCGTCGGCGCCGTATTTTTCCACCAATTCCATCGGGTCAGGATAATTCTTTAACCTTTTACTCATTTTTTGGCCGGTTTCAGCCAAAATAATACCGTTGACAATGACGTTTTTGTAAGCTGGTTTGTTGAATAAGGCCGTGGAAAGCACCAGTAGGGTATAGAACCAGCCGCGAGTCTGATCTATTCCTTCAGCGATAAATTCCGCCGGAAAAGGAAGACGGTTTTCAAACGGATAATGTGCCTGAGCATAAGGCATTGAACCAGATTCGTACCAGCAGTCAAAAACATCGGGGATGCGCTTCATTTGACCGCCGCAGGAACAGGAAAATTCTACTCTATCAATATATGGGCGGTGGAGATCAAGTTCAAAATTCTGATTATGGGGCAGGGGAACAAATTTTAGATTTTTTATTTCTCCGGTTTTCAGAAAATTATTTTTACCCCTCCTTATTTCAATCGCTTTTTGGGCGTCGGCACCATTGGCGCCAGCAAACATCATCCAAATTGGATATTCATGACCGATAATTAAAATGTTTTTGCCGGAATATTTTTTCTCAATTTCATAAATAAATTCCAAAACTCGATTTTTCAGTTCCATCAGGTTTTCCCCTCCTGGACACGATTTGGTAAATTTTTCCTCGGACGAAGAAAAATAATTATCACAATCTTTTTTGGGTCTGTTGTTAAAAATACCCACGTTGAACTCTCTCAATCTCTTGTCATAGAAGATTTTTTTTATTCCGAAATGCTTGGCAATAATTTCCGCGGTTTCTTTGGTGCGGATGAAATCGGAAGAAAAAATCAAATCAACACCTTTTAATTTTTTAAGCGAGTCCTTAACTTCTTTTTTGCCTTTTTCGGTTAAGTGATGATTATTTTTATAATTGGAGCTTTCGATATTAAATAAATTACATTCGGCCTGGCCGTGGCGCATAACAAAATATTTATTGCCTGATTTTTTAGAATTATCTTTAATTTCTTCAACCGAGCCGATGACTTTGACCGCTCCGCATTTTTTACATTTCCAGACCGGCAGAGGTGAACCCCAAAAGCGGCTTCTGGAAATAGCCCAATCTCTGGCTTCTTTCAGCCACTGACCGAAGCGACCGGTTTTGATGTGGGCTGGCACCCAATGAATTTTTTTGTTGTTTTTAATCAACTTATTTTTGATAGCCGTTATTTTGACAAACCAGGAAGAGGCGGCGTAATTCAAGAGTGGGGTTTCGCAGCGCCAGCAGTGAGGATAAGAATGGGTAATCTTTTCGGATTTGAAAAGCCTGTTGTTTTTTAAAAGATAATCAATAATTTTTTGGTCAGCCGCTTGGGGATTATCTTTTGGTTTCACTGGCAATCCGGCAAAATCTTTTACTTCCTCTTTGAATTTTCCGTCCATTAAAACATGCTGGATAAAAGGCAATTTATGTTTTTTGCCCAAAGTCATATCATCCGCGCCGAAAGCGGGTGCGATATGCACGATTCCGGTGCCTTCATCGGTCGAGACAAAATCTCCGGCATAAATCTTCCAGCCATTGTCGCGATTCTCAAGTTTTTTGTCTTTGGAGTAATAATTGAAAAGCGGTTCGTATCTTTTACCGATAAGATCGCGAGTACTTACACTCCGGATAATTTTATGTTCTTTACCGAAAACAGATTCTACGCGAGATTGGGCAAGGATATATACATTACCGGGAATTTGGCCTTCTACTTTTACATATTTAACATTTGGATTTATCGCGAGCGCCACATTACCAGGCAATGTCCACGGTGTAGTTGTCCAAGCCAATAAATAGGTTTTAGGTTTTAGGTTATAGGTTATAGGATTTTTAATTTCAAACTTCACCGTTATTGAAATATCTTCTATATCTTTATATCCTTGCGCCACTTCAAAATTAGATAAGGTGGTTTCACATCGCGGACAAACATGCATTGATTTATAGCCCTCGTAAATCAAGCCCTTTTCATATAAGGATTTAAAAACCCACAAAACCGATTCCATGTAATCAACATCCATGGTTTTGTAGGCGTTTTCCATATCAGCCCAGCGGCCGATTCGGGGAATAATTTTTTTCCAGTCCGCCTCGTATTTAAGCACGCTTTCTCTGGCCACCTCATTGAATTTCTCAACGCCGAACTTTTCAACGTCTTTTTTTGTTTTCAGGCCAAGTTGTTTTTCCACCTCAATTTCCACGGGCAAACCGTGGCAGTCCCAGCCCCAGCGCCTTGGCACCCTTTTACCTTTCATTGTTTGATAGCGGGGGATAACGTCTTTGATAATTGAAGCCAAAATATGGCCGTAGTGCGGCAGACCATTGGCAAAAGGTGGGCCGTCATAAAAAACATAGTCGCCCTTCGGTGCTTGTTTTTTAAGGGATTTTTCAAAAATTTTGTTTTCCTGCCAGAATTTCAGGATTTTTTCTTCTATTTCCGATGGTTTGAAGAAATTAATATTTTTCAGCATTCCCAGTAAACTCAACTCCGATGTAAGTTATTGGATTAACTTAAATCTGAACTGAGGAATTAATGATATAATCTTGATTTTTTCTTTTGCCTCAGCAACCAACTTCAATAACTTAGAGTTGATCCATTCGGAGTTGAGTTACTGGGCATTATCTTAAATATATAAAAAATCGGTGTTTATCTCAAGAGAGTTAATTTTTGTTGTCAAAATAGCGGCTTCCTGCCTACCGGCAGGCAGGTTGGTTGTGGATAACTAGGACTTGACAGCGCAGAGGTTATGGGTATACATTCATAATAGAGGAATAACAATTAAAGGTCGTCCTCTATAATAAAAGTTTAATTATAAAAATGCCACGATTAGATAGAACTGGTCCTTCGGGTTTCGGTCCAGGCACTGGCTGGGGATTGGGTCCTTGCGGCGCCGGAATGGGCTGGCGGAGAGGATTTGGCCGCGGCTTTGGTAGATTTTGGGGATTCGGTTATTCAGCGACCAGCAAAGAAGAGAAAGAGATGTTAGAAGAAGAACTTGGGGTTCTGGAAGACGAGCTAAAAGCCATTAAAGAACGTTTGGCCGAACTAAAGACCAAAAAATAAAAGAAGGCCGAGAACCCAGCCCCGCCGAAGGCGGGGCTGGGGAGACCTTCTTTATGTGTAAGGATAATATTAAACTTTAAAAATTTCAATTTATGACACGACCATTAAAACCAAGAAGAATATTTTTTGACCCGAACGTCACTTATTTTAAACCAAGAGCCGTCCCTCTTTCTTTATTAGAAGAAGTTGATTTAGATATAGACGAGTTAGAAGCTCTGCGTCTTTGTGATTTTAAAAATCTGGAACAAATTGAAGCGGCAAAAAAGATGAAAGTTTCACAGAGCACCCTCCAGCGTATTCTAACCTCGGCTCACAAAAAAGTGGCCGAAGCTTTAATTGAAGGAAAAGCAATAAAGATTAGAAAGGGCTAATAAAATATTTAAGTCTTATTTTTACATCTTCTCCGGCGCTTCTACACCTAAAAGTTTTAAGCCGTTTTTAATAATCAAAGAAATTGCCTCAATAAGAGCCAGCCGGCTATTTCTTAATTTTAGCTCGGCTCTTAATACCGGCGTTGTCTCATAGAATAAATTCGCTTTCTCAGCCAAGCGGAGCAGATAGCCAGCCAAGCGGTTCGGTTCATAATAAATAGCTGAATCTTCAATAATTTCCGGAAAATAAAGGAGATAATTAAGAATTGCTAATTCATGTTCGTTTTTTAATAACGATAGATTGAATGTTTTTTGAGGGCCACCAGATTTTCGTAAAATGCTTTTCAGTCGGGCATAAGTGTATTGAATATAAGGAGCAGAACTGCCTTTTAAATTAAGCATTTTGTTCCAGTCAAAGACAATATCAGAGAGCCGATTTTGCGACAAATCAAAAAATTTAACTGCGCCGATACCCACGATTTTGGCCACCCTCTCTTTTTCTTTTTTAGGTAATTGAGGATTTAATTTTTGGACAATTTTTAAACTGCGTTTTGTGGCTTCTTCTAAAACTTCTTCCAAGGGAATTAATCTGCCTTCCCGGGTGGCGAATTTTTTGCCGCTAGGCGCCAGCATCATTCCAAATTTAATGTGCCCCAATTGACCTGATTTAGCAAAGCCAAGCAATTCGGCTGAACGAAAAACCTGGTTAATATGAAAAGTTTGCTGATTAGCCGCCACATATAAAATTTTATCAGCTTTCCACTTTTTAAGACGGTGTTTGATAGCGGCCAGTTCTCGGGTGGTATAAATAGTGCCCCCATCTGATTTTTGGATAATTTCCGGGGTTGGGCTGTTAGGAATAGGAATAACTACTGAGCCGTCTTTTCCTTTTTTAGCGATACCCTTATCTAGGGCGTTGTTAATGAGAGATTTCAATTCCGGCTCATAATAACTTTCTGGGATAGTGTGGTCAATTTTTATATCCAGTAGTTTATAAACCCGTTCAAAATCGCGAAGCGACTCATCCAAAAACCATTTCCAGAGCCGGCGATTTTCTTTGTCGCCTTGTTCCAGTTTTTTAAATTCTTTTCTGCCTTCGTCAAGTAGTTTTGGGTTTTTCTTGGCTGCCCGAGAAAATTTCACGTACAGTCGCAACATTTCCTTAATCGGTTCTTTTTTTATTTTTTCGGGGTTTCCCCACTTTTTATAACCGGCAATTAACAGCCCAAATTGAGTGCCCCAGTCGCCGGGAAAAGAAAGGGAAATTACCCGATAGCCAACAAAGCGTAGAATATTAATCAGTGCCTGACCGATAATCGTAGAGCGCAGATGATGAACGCCTAAGGGCTTGGCAATGTTGGGAGAAGAATATTCAACAACAATAGTTCGTTTTTTTGGCTCGCCTTGGCCGAATTTGTCTTTTTTCTTAAGGATTTCTTTTAATCTTTTGGCTAAATATTCTTTTTTGATAAAGAAATTAATAAACCCCGGTGCCGCAATTTTGGTCTTATCAATAAGACCAGAGATATTTGGTTGTTTTTCCAATTGAGATTTTATTTCTTCTGCTATTTGGATTGGGTTTCTTTTTAAGATTTTCGCCAGTTTTAAAGCTGCATTCGTTGAATAATGACCGAATTTCTCATTTTCCGGAATAAAAACCTCCACCATAGAAGCAGATAAACGCGGATAATTACGCAGATTTACGCTGATGGCTTTTTTGAGATAATCAATAATTTTTGATTTAATCATTATATTTATTCTAATTGAAAAAACGACAAAATTAAAGAGTTTTCAGGCTTGATACTTGATACTTAATACTTAATACTTAAAGCATGGTTATTGCCACCAATAAGCACGCTTATTTTGATTACGAGATTTTGGAAACTTACGAGGCCGGGATCGAACTGAAAGGATTTGAGGTAAAAGCGATAAAAACCGGCAGGATAAATCTGGCGGGTTCTTATGTTGTAATCCGAAACGATCAAGCATGGCTTTTGAATAGCGACATCCCGCCTTATCAGCCGAAAAATATGCCGTCAGATTACGATTCCAAGCGGACTAGGCGACTGCTTTTAAAAAAATCAGAAATTAAAAATTTAATTGGCCGGGTTCAAGAAAAAGGCTTGACTTTGGTGCCTTTGAAGGTTTATACTAAAGGCAAAGCCAGAAAGATAAAAATAGAAATCGGCCTAGGAAAAAGCCGAAAGAAGGCAGACAAAAGAGAATTGATAAAAAAACGTGAAGTTGAAAGAGAAATAAAAAGAATGGGGATGTAAGGCTTCGACAAAAGTTCTTTTCAAAAAATAGCAGGTTGAGCTGATTATCTCATTAAACTAATTAAAAACATATAATTGCCAACAAAAACTTGGCTCCCGCTTTCGCTTTTGCTTAAGCGGCATCGGCGGCTGATGTCTAATAAGTCATCACCGGTGTTATAAATTAGACTCGCCGAGCACATAAGCTCTTTTATATACTCGGTTAAATCAATAAGAGCAAAAATCGTCCCGCTTAGCGGGAATAAACCTGTAGAGGTTTTTTGAAAAATATTTTGGACGGGGTTTCAATGCCCCCATCTCCACCACAACAAAAAATTAAATTATTATTAATTACCGCATCAACAATCAAATAACCGCCTCAGAACTTCGGGTAGTTGACGAGAAAGGTGAGAATTTAGGAATAATGCCTCTTGGGGAGGCATTAAATTTGGCCGAAAGCAAAGAACTGGATTTAATTGAGATAGCGCCGACCGCCAAGCCAGCGGTGGCCAAAATCATAAGTTTTGACAAATTCCGCTACCAGAAAGAAAAGGAATTAAAGAAACAAAAAACCAGCCAAAAAATCAGCGAATTAAAACAGGTTCAGATAAGCGTTAGGGCCGCCGTAAACGATTTAAAAATCAAGGCCCAAAAAGCTGATGAATTTATTAGTAAGGGTTATAAGGTTGAAATTGTTCTTCGGCTGAGAGGTAGGGAGAAATACAATAGAGATTGGGCCCGTTATAAATTAGAGGAATTTTTAAAATTAATTACCATTGAATATAAAATCGGTTTAGAACCCAGATTCGGCGGCCAAGGATTGGTAATGCAGATAATGAAAAAATAAATTATGAAAAAAAGCATCTCTAGTCGGATTAAAATTACAAAAACCGGGAAAATTTTGAGGCGAAGGATGGGGCAATCTCATTTTTTAGCCAAAAAAAGCGGCAATCAAATCAAAAGGGGAAGGGGCTTTAATCAGCTAAATTTCGGTAAGAAAATTGTAAGAAAATATTCATAAATGGCAAGGGTAAAAAGAGGCAAAATAAGCCGTAAAAAAAGAGCAAAAACTCTTAAATACACCAAGGGCTTTAAATGGGGAAGGAAATCAAAAAAAAGAGCAGCTAAAGAAGCCCTGCTTCATGCCTGGCCTAAGGCCTTTCGCGGTCGCAAAGAGAAAAAGCGGGATTATCGCCGGCTTTGGCAAGCTCAGATTAATGCGGCAGTTAGAGCTTATGGTTTAACTTATAGTAGATTTATTGCTGGTCTAAAAAAGCAAAACATTATTCTTGACCGGAAAATTTTAGCGGATTTGGCAAAAAACGAGGCTGGTGTTTTTGAAAAAATAGTGGAGAAAATCAAGCCTTAATTGCAAACAGAAATCTCGTGCATAAACTATTTCAACATTTTTAGCATCTTCTCAACTGGCCAGCAATTAATAATATCCTTCTTTTCAGCCCAACCCCTTCTGGCTTGAGCAATGCCGTATTCCATAAATCGCAAATGGTCTTTATGATGAGCATCGGTATTAATTACCATTTTCACCCCGGCTTCTTTTGCCCTTCTAATATTTTGGTCGTTTAAATCCAATCTTTCAGGAAAAGAATTAATTTCTAAAATCGTTTTTGTTTCTTTGGCTGCTCTTAAAATTTTGTCAAAATCAATTTGATACTCCTCTCTTCTTTTCAAAATTCTGCCAGTGGGATGAGAAAGAATATCAAGATGAGGATTTTTCATCGCCTTAATAATTCTCTTGGTCATTTTTTCTTTGGGCATCTTCATCTGAGAATGAACGCCGGCAATCACATAATCCAGTTTTTCCAAAGAATCGTCTTTAATGTCAATTGAGCCGTCGGCCAAGATATTAGCTTCGCACCCTTGGAGAATCATAAATTTTGAATTTTGTTTTCGAAGAATCTCCGGAGGGTCTATTTTGAATTTTGAATTTAATTTATCGATTTCTTTTCTTTGTTGAGCCAGTTGTTTTTCGTTTAAACCGTGTTCAATTCTTAAAAACTTGGTATGGTCAGAAATACCGAGATATTGATAACCCATTTTTTGAGCTACCTCAGATAATTCTTCAATTGAATTTTCGCCGCCGTTCCAATCTGACTGGATATGGAGATCGCCTAAAATATCTTTGTAGCCGATAATTTTTGGTAGTTTATTTTTTAAAGCGGCTTCAATTTCTCCCTGATTTTCTCGCAGTTCTGGCTCGGGATAATCCAGGCCCAAAGCCTTATAAACTTCTTTTTCAGTTTTACCGGCAATCCATGTCTCTTGTCGCTTGCCTCTTGTCACTTTAAACAGTCCGTATTCGCTTAATTTTAGCCCTTTGTCCATCGCGATTTTCCGCAAAACAATGTTGTGTTCCTTGGAGCCGGTGAAATATTGGAGGGCTGAGCCAAATTGTTTTTCCGGTAAAACCCTTAAATCCACGTCAAAGCCTTCTCTCAACCGAATTGAGGTCTTGGTTGGTCCTTTGCCCCAGATTTTAACAATACCCGGCATTGAAACAAAATAATCAATCACTTTTTTTGGATTGGAAGTAGTGATTAAAATATCAACATCGCCAATAGTTTCTTTTCGTCGTCTGACTGAGCCAGCCTCGGTGATTTCTTTTATTTCTTTTAAGCTTTTGAGTTTGTCAATAATTTCGTAGACAATCGGTAAAATCTCACCCAGCAAAAATCTGCCTTTGCTTCTTTTTAAAAAAGCAATCCCTTCTAAAATATTTTGTTCGGTTTTTAAGCCAAAATTAGGGAGTTTCCGGATTTTTCCGGCTTTAGCCGCTTTTTCCAAATCCTGAAGATTTTTAATTTTAAGATTTTTATATAAATCTCTGACCATTTTCGGACCGATACCTTCCACCGAGGTCAGTTCTTCAAGATTAACCGGCATTTTTTTTCGTAAGGCTTGATGTTCTTTGATTTTTCCGGTTTTCAGATATTCAACGATTTTTTCAGACATATTTTTGCCAATGCCGGGGATTTCTTCCAACGCTTTGAGCCCGCCTTTTTTATAAATTTCTTCAATGTCCTCGGATAAGGTTTCCAAATTCAAAGCAGCCCTTTCATAGGCCTGGGGCTTGAAAGCAACATCCTGCATCTCAAGATAGAGAGCAATCTCGTAAAATATCTTGGCTATCTCTTGATTATTCATTTATAAATTTTTTTCTACTTCCGGATATAATTTATCTATTTCTTTTTGGGGTTCAACTGTTAGTTTTAGAGCGGTAATAACTTTTAGAAAATGATTTACATCCTCAGCAGATAAAACTTTATCTATTCTATCTTTCAGCCATTTGTCTAAAATCTGATAGCCGCCGATGTAATAATTCCAAATTTCCGGCGCTACACCTTCAAAATATTGGGTATTATTGATGTAAATCCGTCCGCTTTTTTCGTCATATTGCCGCTTTTTTACTCGGCTGTCGCCGGTAATCGGAAATTTAGCGCTTAAATTCTCTAATTTTTCTGATTTTAATAAATGTAGATTAATTAATTCCTCGCCGAGTTTGACTAATTTCATAAAAAGTTCGGCATTTTTAGCAAAAGGGATTCGCGGAAAATCAATTTTAAGGAATTCGTTGTATTTTTTGCGATAAATGGGAGAATATAAAACCGCGTAAATGTAATAGAAAACATCTTCGGGAGTTATTCGCTTTTTATAAACATCTGATAATTTTTGTATTATTTCGGTTTTGATGTTGGATTTTTTATCCTCGCTATATTCGTCTAATTCTTTTTGGACACTGGCCAAATCTAAACGGGCTTGAGATTTGAAAATTGGTTTTTTGTTAATTGATTCATAAAGATTAAACGGGAAATAGTAATTAACCTCCCTTGTTTTATCGGAGATAAAACTATAATCACCAATATTTTCTGTAATAAAGATATGTCTAAAGAAAAGAGTTGATAACGACTTAGTCATAACCAGTGCCATATTTTTTCTAATAAATTGTTTTTGTAGTTCTTCTACCGACCTCCATAAAAATTTGTTTTCGGAATAAAGATAACGAGTATCAAAAACTCTGTAGCTATAAAATTTAAATAATTTATCATCAAAATTAACCCTATTTCTATTCTCTATTAATTTTTTACCAGCCTGACTTTTCTTCAATTGGAAGCTTAAATCTAATTGATTATCATCTATTACTTTATTGAATATCATTGCTATCCTTATTCTTAGAGATTCTTTATCTGTATCTATAAAAAGTTTGTCCTGACCAGTAGTCGCGCCGGCCTGAAAATAATAAAAGATATCTTTTATTGACAGAAATCCGCCATATTTTTCTTCTCCTTTCATATCTTTCGGCACAAAGAAATAACGCGGCTCTTTTAATTCCAATTCCTGCCAGTCGGTATTTTTAATATCGTGGCTCTCTAAAAACTTGTATTTTTCCTCTCGCAAGCCGTAAAGGTCAGAATATTTGATTTTTAGCGGTTTTTTAGGCATAAGTTATTAACAGTTGATTTAATTATCTTTTGGTATATATTTACATATAAGCAAGTAATTCCTCGTACGTGGGCTTCCGGATGGTTGCTCGTAAATAACGTACGGGGTTTTGTTTTTTTTATGGGAATAGCGGGTTTTCTTCAGGTATTTTATTTTTGATAACATTGTAATAACTATCGTCTCCGTATTCGTATTTTCTGAAAATTGCCCAACTGATAAAATCAACCGCTTGTAGCGCTTTTTCTTGGGAAGGAGTTTTAATCTGAATAGCGACATCAATTTTATGGCGATTTTTCATCTGGTTGTTTAGATAATTTTTAAAATTCTCGTTTAAAAATTTATTTGTTTCTCTTTTTGAAGCAATAATTTCTGCCTTTTTATCAGTCGGAATTAATTTTTTAGAATAAATTCTATCAAGTAAAATATTGGCAACATAATTATAAAGAACAGCTTTTTCCTCTTGAAGTTTTGTATAAACCCTCTTTTTATTTAAATAGATCGTCATAACTATACAATCTTTTTCGTTTAATCTTTTCAGTAATCGTTGACGAATAACAGGACTTTCTTTGACCGCATGGAGTACTCCGAACCTTCTTTTATGTTTTTTCTTTAATTCTGAATGCGTCTTTTTTATAATTTTTTCAATTGGTCTTTTATCTCCTATAAATAGGCATGTAATAACGAAGAATTTAGAAGTTTTTTTCTTTGTAAAATCAAATCCTAAATCTCCTGATTCATCTAAAAATATGTAAGCCATAATTATAGTTTATTCATAGTTTTACCATTAAAATAATTCCCACTCCCTGTTGAATATCAAAAACATTTTCGTCTTTGCCGCCCGAGGGCGTTTTTTCTTTACGCTTTAAGTTGCCGTGAAGATTTAAGATGTAAATCTCGTCAAAATCTTCGGCTAATTTACGCCGCATATCGCGATGAATTAAGCCGTCAAGATAAGAATTATTAGTAATCATTCCTATAATTCCCTGACCGGCTTGTTTAATTTTCCAGTGAGCAAAAGCGATAAATTTTATGTAATCGTCAGAAAGCGGCTGGATATTTTTTTCTTCCTTACGAACAATTTCCTTATAACTTTCGTAAAGTTCATAAAGAGGCGAATCTTTCTGAATGATATTTGAAGAACTAACTGAATATGGCGGATTGCCCATTATGACTAAAATTTCTTTTTCCTCTTTTACTTTTTTAGCCTCTTCGGATTCTTCGGTTAAACTATGAACAATGCCCGGTATTTCTTTTTGAGCGGCGTGTTCGCTGAAATCCAAGGTATTAGTTAAATAAAGTTGGAATCTGTCATTATTTTCTAATTTATACTCCAAATCTTCTAAAAGCAGGGAAATTTTAAGATGACCGATAATATACGGCGCCATCAAAAGTTCAAAAGCGTAATAATCTTTTAAAATATGATTTTTGACAATCTGAAGCCAGGAGCCGGCATTAGGACTTTTATCCGCTTCTTCCTTTGAAATCCTAATAGCATTCGCCGGAAATGTTAATGTGCCGGAAGCCGGGTCTAAAAGCGTTACGCCTTCGGAAGCGAAGCCAAATTGTTTTCCAAATTTTTCTTTAAGCAAGATATTTATTGAGCGAGCGATATAAGAAACAACCGGCAAAGGCGTATAATAGACGCCGCGCGCTTTTCGCTTCTTGGGGTCGTATTCGGCTAAAAATGTTTCGTAGAAATGGACCAAAGGGTCGTCCGCGCCTTTTTTATAATGCAGTTCTTCTCTGATTTTTTCTATATCGGTATAAGCCAAAATAGTAGCAATATCGTCAACAAAAGGTTCTAAAACCTCGGGAATAGCGCTGGCGGAAATTAAACTAAAAGTATCGTAAAGAATTTTAATATTTTTAGGTATCCCTTCTAAAGCTACCAATCGATTAAAACCCTTGCCTTTGTAGCGGAGTCGGGAGGCAAAAAGCCCATAAGCGATGGTTTGAGCATAGATGTCGGCAAAATCATCCGGCGATAAATCAGCAATTAAATACTCTCTGAACGCTTTATAAATCCGGTCGATTTCTGTCTCTTCTTCGTTTTTTAACTCTTCAACGATTGGCGTTTTTAAAAGACGGGCGCGACCGGCTAATTCTTTTGCCAATGATTTGGCGGTTTTTCTTTCGGGAATGTAATAACTAAAAAATAATTCTAATAGTTCAAAAAAATCTTTTTCTTGATGGGGCGCTGGCGCGACTCCTTTCTGCAACATGTAAAAGAAGCCGGCGGTTGATTTTTTAATCCACCGTCCCTTATCTTTATCAAGAGCATCGCGGCGCCAAAGCCAAAAATCAAAATAATTTGTCAGAATAAAATTGGGTAGTTCCGCTTTATATCTTTTGAGCTGCTCACTGTCTTCGATTTTTTCTAAATTTTCTCCTACATTTTTTGCTTCAATATATCCGATAAGTTCTTTACCTTTTCTAATTGTAAAATCCGGAATACCGGCCATTGTCCTTTTTGGCTGAATAGTTATATTCGGAACAATTCCTTTTGAAGTTAGAAAATTTTCTAAGAGCTTTTTTAAATCGGTATAATAACTCGCCTCGGTGGCATCGCTGGTCTTGTAAGTTTTGAAGACATCTTTTAAATATTCTTGAAGCATATCTATACGAATTTAATTTCCTCGTTTTCCAAAACTACTTTAACCGTGCCGCCTTTTACCGTTTCTTCTTTCAAGATTTTTTCCGCCAAAACGCTGCGGATTTTTTCCGAAATAACTCCGCGCAAAGGTCGGGCGCCGAAAGCCGGGTCATAACCCAATTCCGCTATTTTTTTGACTACCGACTCATCAAAAACCAAATTTATTCCTTGGGTCTCCGAACAAGTCTCGCTTAAATCCTGAAGTTGGAGTTTTGTGATGGCCTCGATATTTTCGGGAGAAAGAGGCTTAAAAACAATGATATCCGAGAACCTGTTAAGTAATTCCGGCTTAAAATAATCAGTTAATTTTTTCTTTAATTGTTCGGTAATTGTTTCGAACGGGGTATAGGCTTCAATATGGGTTTTAATGAAATCAGAATGAGCGTTGGAAGTGGCGATAATAACGGCATTGGTGAAATCAACGGTTCGGCCCAAATTATCGGTCAAACGGCCTTCATCGAAAACCTGCAAAAACAGATTTAAAATGTCCGGATGAGCTTTTTCAAATTCATCCAATAAAATTAAACAATAGGGTTTTTGAATGACCGCCTCAGTGAGATTGCCGGCAATCCGGCCATCTGGCGAGCCGATGAATCTAAAAATACTTTGTTTGTCTTGATATTCGCTCATATCAAAACGAAGCATCATATTTTCCGAGCCAAACTGGATTTTGGTTAAAATTTTGGAAAGCTCGGTTTTGCCGACACCGGTCGGTCCGACAAAAAGAAAAACCGCGATTGGTCCACCTTTGCGGCTGAGGCCGCTGCGATATTCCCGAAAAGCCCGGCTGACCGCTTTAACCGCTTCTTCCTGATTAATCAATCTTTGGTGAATTATTTTTTCAAGACCCAAAAGTTTTTCCGCTTCTTTTTCGCCGGCCCGATGGATAGGGATATTAATTTTTCTTTCCGCAATGACAATAAGGTCGTCAGCCTGTAAAACCTTATCGCCTTTTTGAGTCGCGTCAGCCAAGGTTTCTTTTAGAAGGTCTTCGGCGCTGGAAGGCAGAAGTTTATGCCGGAAATATTTATGAGCCAGAATTACTGCTTGTTTGATGGCCCCAAAACAAATAATAATTTTATATTGATTTTCCAAAATAATACTGTCATAAGTTAAAAGTTTGACGGCTTCATCCTCGCTAATTTCATTAACCCGGATGACTTCAAAGGCATTGGCAAAATCGCTTTGCGATTCAATTATTTGTTTAAACTCTTTGGGGTAAGTAGCGCCCACAACCGGAAAAGCGTCGCTGACAATTACCGGAATAAGAATATCAGCCGCGCTTAAGTATTGAGGCCCGGAAGTTTTGGATAAATTGTGAATATCTGGAATATGTAAAATAATATTGCCGGCCAAAATAACTTCTTCAATTATTTTATTGACTCGGGCCGAAACCTCTTCGCTTGAAGCGCCGGAAATCAAATTGCCGACTGACAATGCCACTAATCTTTTATCAAAAAGAGAATTTGGTACCTTGTCTTTGATTATTTCAAAAGCCAAATGAGCCACTAAAGTTTCTTTGCCGCTGCCCGGCTCACCCACCAGCATGACGTTGACCTTGGTTTGTCTGGATAAAATATCAACCATTCTGTCATATTCAACTTCATGACCGATTAAAAATCCCGCTTTTTGCTCACGGGCCAAATCAGTAAAATCAACAGAATATTTGTCAAGAGTCGGCGTTGGTCTGGCTGTCCAAGCACGATTCATAAATCGATGCCGGATTTTATAAGGTCGCTGAGCAAACCCGCCTAAGCTAGGGGGTAAGCGCCTGAACCATCTGAATTTTTTCCGAAAGCGGCCAAAAATTAAAGCGTTTTCTAAATCATTGGGGGCGATTGAAAATAAATTAAAAATCCGGTTAACCTTTTCATCGCCAATGAGACTCAAACCCGAGAAAAGACTTCGCGGTTCAATATATTTTTCCTGATTATTTATGCTCAACTGCAAAGCTATTTTTAACAAGATTTCAATTTTATTTATTAAATCTTGCCGAGAATCTTTCAGGGGAGGATTTTTTTGAATTTCCTTAACTAAATCGTCGATTTTTTGCTCAAATTCTTTGACCGGAACATCCATCCGAAGCAGTCCCTCCCGAATATCGCGATTATCAATCAGGAATTTTATTAAATAAAGAAAAAAATCATTGTTTGTTATCAATGCCTTTTCTAGCGCTCGCTCCAAAACTCCCAAACTTGCCGGAGTAAGATAGTTGGCAATATTAATTTTTTGTTCAGGTCGGGCTCTTAGATTAAGCAGCGATCGTTCAGCCTGGCCAAAATGAAGCAATCTATCAATTAAAAATAACGAGCCCAGGACTCCCAACCAAAAGAAACTTTTGATATCAGACAATAAAAAGGTGCCGACAATTGCTATCAGTAGCGTGTAGCCGCAATAAATAATTAAGCGAGCCGCCATTCGTTCAATAATTCTCATTTTTAACCGCGGCTCGGAGAGATAGAAGTTTTCGGGTTCAAGCATAGATAATTTTAAAAATAATATAAATCGGAACAGCTAGCCAAGCTAAATAAAAAAACATTGCCGCCGACAGCATCATTATATAAATAATTCCCCCTATAATTAATCTGCTAGTCCGAAAAGAAAATCCCAAAGTATAACCAATCAGGCTTCTATCCTGATAAAGGGGTTGAAAGAGATTTCTGAGAGTGATTTTAAAAGCAAATCTCCGGTCAAATTTTTCCAATAAAGAAATGATAAAATGGCTGTAAATTTTAAAACTATCCAAATACCAATGCCGCAAAAATTCTATTAGGCGATAAAGAAGACGAATAAAAAGATAAGGGATAAGAGTCATAAACTTTTTATATTGTGGGCGCAGAAGGGATCGAACCTTCAACCTCAGTCTTACCCGCCTGCCAAAGCCGATCCGAAATTTTGGTGTGCGTGTGGATGGAATCGAACCATCGACCTCCATTTTATCAGAATGGCGTTCTACCACTGAACTACACACGCATATTTTGGTGCTGGATCAGAGACCCCCTAGTACAGCGAAGTTGACTACGGGGTAAGCGCGCTCTGCCACTGAGCTAGTCGCCCATATTATTTAATTATTCCCAATTTTTTCAATCCCTCCAAGTTAAATCTGGTAATTTCTTTGGCTTTCAATGATTCTTGGTCTAGTGCTTCCCCGGTATTTTTCAACAAAAAATTTATTGAATAAATAACAAATCCCGCTACGCTCAACAGCAGCAGAATACCGATGACGATAAATAACGTGTCCTGTTTAACTTTTAGTTTCATAATTTTTACATCTAAAAAGAAAACACTCGGCCAGTCAGCAGTGCACTAAAATTATTGTCTTGTCGAGTAAAATCGATTGATTTCAAATTAATAAAGTATCGAGCGGTTTCAAGAGATTTCAGAAAATCTATGAAATTATCAAAGGGGCCCTGAGAGGTTATGGTAAAGTCGGTTTGTCTTAACTTGCCAATACCTTCGGAGTTTTCCTGTCCAAGGCTGGAATTCAGTTCAACTTTAGTTTGCCTGGCAATTGTGGATAAATCCCGGGGAAAACTTACCAATTGATCCCGGTTAGGTAAAATATTTTCTATTTCAACGACATAATTTTTGGCCTGTTGCGAATCCTTGCGTAACAAAGCCAAGGACTCGGTTAATTGCGTGCGGAAAAGCAAATCTCTTCTGAGTTGCCTAATTTGATCGGTTCGTTTGGAGATATCCGAGCCTACAAAAAATAAAATCGTTGTCAAAATTAGACTGATTCCCAAAGGAACGCCGATGATAATCAACAAACGTTTCCGAAAATTAGTCATGATCAATGGTCATTGTTATAATTAGTTTATATTTATTATACAATTATACAATGAAATTAGAGCCCAAATCAATCTCCCTAGAAGATTCTCATTATCCCTCCTTGTTAAAAGAAATTCAAAACCCGCCTTTAGAGATTTATATTTTAGGGAGATTTTTTGATGAATCGATAGTCAATGTGCCAAAAATTGCCATTGTCGGCACGCGGAAGGCGTCCATTCAAGGAAAAGCGCTTGCGAGGAAAATTTCCGGCGAATTAGCAAGGATGGGCGTGGTTATCGTGAGCGGTCTTGCAATGGGGATAGACAGCGCGGCGCACGAGGGAGCTTTGGAAGTTAAGGGTAAAACCATCGCCGTTTTGGCCAACGGCCTTGGTAAAATTTACCCGGCTCTAAACCAAAATCTGGGAGAAAAGGTTTTGGAATTCGGCGGGGCCATAATTTCGGAATATGGTTCAGAAATCCCGTATTTTAAAGGTCAATTTTTAAAACGAAATAGAATTATCAGCGGCCTGTGCCAGGCGGTGATAGTCATTGAGGCCCCTCAAAGGTCTGGGTCGCTAGCGACCGCCCGTCTGGCCGCAGAACAGGGCCGGGAGGTGTTTGTTTTCCCGGGGCCAATAAATAATCCGAATTATTACGGCTCTCACAAATTAATAAGAGATGGTGCAAGGTTGGTTTCTTCGGTAGAAGATATTTTAGAAGACTTAGGATTAGAAAAATCCAAAATCCAAATGTCAAATGTTAAATTTAATAAAATTAAAGATGAAAATCAATTGCTCATTTTTGAAACAATTCAAGGAGCCGGTCAGCCGCTTAATATTGACAAAATCATTGAACTAACTAAACTTGAACCGCAAGTTATCAATCAATCTCTAGCCCCCTTAATTATCCAAGGAATATTAAAAGAAACAGAAAAGGGATACACGATATAAATTTTCAATTACCAATTTTCAATTTTCAAATACGCGGACTGATTTTTTGAAAATTAATTCATTAAAAATTGATTGAAAATTGTAAATTGAAAATTGATAATTTTAACTATGAACCTAGTTATAGTTGAAAGCCCAACTAAGGCTCGAACCATCAGCCAATTTTTGGCCAAAGACTATAAAGTCGAGTCCTCTTACGGTCATATTCGGGATTTGCCCAAAAGTAAACTCGGCATTGATGTTGAAAAAAATTTTGAGCCTCAGTATATTATTCCGCTTAAAGCCAGAAAAAGAGTAAATCGACTGAAAAAAGAAGCGGAGAAAGCGGCGGCGGTCATTTTAGCAACCGATGAAGACCGCGAAGGAGAAGCCATAGCGTGGCATCTCACCGAAGCCTTAGGCTTCGGAAATCCTAAATCCAAAATCCTAAATCCTAATGTTCAACGCATTGTTTTTCACGAAATTACCAAATCAGCGATTGAAGAGGCATTGGAGAACCCGCGAGATATTGATATGAATTTGGTTGACAGCCAGCAGGCGCGCCGGGTTCTGGACCGCTTGGTTGGTTACAAACTTTCGCCCTTTTTATGGGAAAAAGTAATGAAGCGATTATCAGCTGGCCGAGTACAGTCGGTTGCTCTCCGGCTAATTGTTGAAAGAGAAGAGGAAATTAGAAATTTTAAACCAGAAGAATACTGGACAATTGAAACGCTGCTTCAATCGGCTGGAGCCAGCAAAAAAAACCAATTTGGAGCCCTGCTTCATAAGATTAACGATGAAATAATTCCCAAATTGGGCATTAAGACAAAAGAGGAAGCCGGCAAAATAGTTGATGATTTACAGAAATGCGAATATAAAATTTTAAAAATAGAAAAAAAGGAAATAAAGAAAAACCCTTTGCCGCCCTTCATCACCAGCACCTTACAACAAGAAGCTTTCAAGCGGCTGCGATTTTCCGCCAAACAGACCATGCGAATAGCCCAGAATCTTTATGAAAACGGTTTAATCACTTATATGAGAACCGATTCTCTTAATATTTCAAAAGAATCGGTCCGCCAGGCAGCTGGGTGGATTGAAAAAAATTTGGGAAAAGAATATGTGGCTCAAGCACCCCGCTTTTTCAAAACCAAATCCCGTTTGGCCCAGGAAGCGCACGAAGCAATCAGACCCACCAATCCTGATTTAACGCCGGAAAAAGTTCAGGTGAAATTCCCTCAGGAAAAAAGGTTGTACGAACTTATCTGGCGTCGCTTTATTGCTTCTCAGCTGCCGCAGGCAATTTTTGACGCCACCCGCGTTGAAATTAAAGCCCAAAATTCTAAATTTTATATTCTAATTGCCAACGGCAATACGCTCCGCTTTGACGGTTTTCTTAAAATTTGGCCAATGAAATTTGAAGAGATTGATTTGCCGGTCTTGAAGGAAAATGGAAAATTAAAACTGATTAAAATCAATCCATTTCAGCATTTTACGGAGCCGCCGGCCAGATATAACGAAGCCAGTTTGATTAAAACCCTGGAAAAATACGGCATTGGCCGACCATCCACTTACGCGCCGATTATCTCGGTCATTCAGGAAAGAAATTACGTTTACAAAAATGAGGAGCGCCGGTTTCAGCCGACGGAAATCGGCGAAGTGGTCAATAAAATTCTGGTCAAACATTTTCCGGAAGTGGTTGACATTCAATTTACGGCTGAAATGGAGAAAGAATTGGACGAGATTGCCCAGGGCAGTCAAAAATGGCAGAAAGTGATAAAAGAATTTTACGAACCGTTTAATAAAAATCTTGAACAGAAATATCAAGAAGTGGAAAAGCAGAAACCGATTGAAGAAAAAACCGAAGAAATCTGCGAGAAATGCGGTAAGTCGATGGTCATAAAATATGGGAGATTCGGAAAATTTCTGGCTTGTTCCGGTTTCCCCGAATGCAAAAATACTAAAACAATAAAAATAGCGATGACCAACGATAAAGGCGAAGAAATCAAATGCCCGAAATGTCAGACAGGCACAATTGTCAGACTACGGACAAAAACCGGCCGCTTTTTCTACGGTTGCTCGCGATATCCAAAATGCGATTTTGCTAGCTGGACAAAACCTTCTATTTAATAATATGTTGCTCAACGAACTTTTAACCGAGTTTCAAAAGAGTTCTTCAAAATCAGAAGTTGAACTTGATTTAATTCGCCGAGCTTTTATTTTCTCTCAAAAAGCTCACCAAGGCCAAAAGAGAAAATCAGGCGAATCCTATTTTAATCATCCATATGAAACCGCTTTTAAAACAGCGCAGTGGCGGTTAGACAGCCTAACTATTGCCGCTGCTTTACTTCACGATGTTGTTGAGGATGTCGGAATTGACTTGGAGGAAATTAGAAAAGAGTTTGGTGAAGAAATCGCTTTTTTGGTGGATGGCGTCACTAAACTGGGCCGATTAAAATATCGGGGCATCGAAACTCAGGCGGAAAATCTCCGAAAAATGGTTTTGGCCCTAAGCAAGGATCTGAGAGTCGTCCTTATTAAGTTAGCTGACCGACTCCATAATATGAAAACCCTTTTTGCTATCCCGCCTCAAAAACAAAAAAGAGTCGCCTTGGAAACCTCGGAGATTTATGCTCCCCTGGCTTATCGTTTGGGAATGCAGGAATTAGCCGGCGAGCTCGAAGATTTGGCTTTCCCTTATCTTCATCCCGGAGAATACAGATGGCTACTTCAAAACATTAAAGAGCGTTACGAAGAACGCCAGAACTATTTGGAAAAGGTCAAGCCGATTATTGAAAAAGCTCTGGAAGAGCAGGGCATTGAACCAATAAAAATTGACTTTCGGGCAAAACGCTACAGCAGCCTTTATAAAAAACTCCTTCGTTACGATATGAATTTGGAACAAATTTACGACCTGGTGGCCTTAAGGATTATCGTAAAAACCATTGAGGAATGTTATGCCGCTTTGGGAATTATTCACCAGCTTTGGCCGCCTCTTCCCGGCAGAATCAAGGATTATATTTCTTTGCCAAAACCCAACGGCTATCGCAGTTTACATACCACGGTTTTTTGTTTGGACAATAAACCGATTGAATTTCAGATTAGAACCTTAGAGATGCATGAGCAGGCGGAAAACGGCATTGCCGCTCAATGGGCTTATGAACAGAAAAAGGGAACGAAAGAATATTTGGAGGAAAAGCCGATTTTTGCCAACAAGAAAGAATTGCTCTGGGTCCAGCAATTGAGAAACTGGCAGAAAGATTTTTTTGACTCAGGGGAGTTTCTCCAGTCGCTTAAAATTGATTTTTTTAAAGACCGGATTTTTGCCATTACTCCGAAAGGAGAGGTGATTGATTTGCCGGCTGGCGCTACACCGGTTGATTTTGCTTACGGAATCCACAGCGAAGTCGGCAATCAGTGCATCGGAGCCAGGGTTAATAGCAGAATTGTACCTTTGGATTATCAGCTTCAGTCCGGCGATATAGTGGAGATTTTAATTCAGAAAAGCAAGAAGCCATCGCAGTCCTGGCTGAAATTCGTTAAAACCGGTTATGCCAAAAAGAAAATCAAATCAGCCCTTCGCCAATCGCCGATGCTTGTTAGAAAAGGAAATTTTCAAACCGAGTTCAAAATTACGGTGGCTGATCGCATCGGCATTTTAAAAGACATTACCGCGGTTATTTCCCGGTCCCATATAAACATCATTAAAGTCAGCGTGCCGGAGACAGGCCATTTCCCGAATCTAAGGATTCGTTGCGATTTAAACGACAAAAAAAAGATTGAAAAGTTAATCCTGAAGTTGAAGAAAATAAAAGGAGTGAAAGAGATAAACTATAAAATAGTTTAAGTTAAATTAGTTTTATCGTTTGGGGAAAGTTTTTCAATAATTCCTTGAATTTCTTCGGGGGAGTAAAAAGTGATGATAATTTTTGGCGGATTGATTTTAACATCAGCGCCCAGAAGCTCAGCCAGTTTTTCCTGAAGGTTAACGATTTCCGGGTCAACGGTTACCCCTTGTTCCTTGTCTCTTGTTCCTTGTCTCTTGCCGCTTATCTTTTGCCGCAATTCTCTGACGCTTAAATTATTATTAAGTATTTCTTGGAAAAGATTTTGCTGTTGGGTCGGTTCTTCAATTACCAAAAGCAAACGGGCCTGGCTTTCGTTAATTTGATTTTTTGCCAAAGCCTCCTGAATTTCAGACGGAAGATTTAGAAGCCGCAAAGTATTAGCAATGGTTTCCCGGCTTTTACCCAAGCGGGTGGCAATTTCCCGCTGGGTCAAACCAAATTCATCCTGTAATTTGGCATAAGCCCGGCCGGTTTCAATGGGGTTAAGGTCGGTCCGCTGAAGATTTTCCGTGATGGCTATTTCCAATTGGTTGGATTTTTGGCCTATCTTTTTAATAATGGTCGGCACCCGTTCCCAACCCAGCATTTTAGCTGCCATCAGTCGGCGCTCGCCCGCAATCAACTGATATTCAACATTAGCGCCAAAATCGGTTTCTTTTTCAATTTTGGAAATTACGAGCGGTTGAAGAATGCCGAATTCGCGGATTGAAGCCGCTAATTCTTTTAAAGATTCTTCGTTAAAATCCCGGCGCGGCTGATGAGGATTGGGCTTGATTTTTTCTACTTCAATATGGAAGATAGCATCTTGCGGAGAAGAAAATTTTCTTTCTCTCAACCCGCGTCGCTCCGTCCAGCGACTCCGCTCGCTGTCCTCGCCGACCGACTCCGACTGTGGTCGGAGATCATGCTCGGTCGGCTGCGGAGGTTTCGAGGAAAGAAATTTTTCTTCCCCTGGTTGGGGTTGTTGGTCGTCTATTCGTTGCTTTTTTTTGGGAATCAATGATTCCAATCCTTTGCCAAGCATAGTATTAAAAATTATCTCCCTTCGGGAGACCTCCCGTAGGGAGGGGAATTTCTCGCCCTAAAATTTCCCTGGCTAATCTTTCATAAGCCTTGGCGCCTGAAGAATTGGGATTATACAAAATAATCGGTTTGCCGAAACTGGGCGCTTCAGCCAAGGCTACGCAGCGGGGGATTTCAGTTTCAAAAACATAATGAGGGAAATTAAGACGAACATTTTTAGCCACCTCGCGGGACAGATGTTCTCTTTTATCATACATTGTCAAAAGACCGCCGGCAATGTTTATTTTTCGACAGAGATTATTATTAATCAAATCAACTATCTCCAAAAGCTGGCTTAAGCCCTCCAAAGAATAATATTCGCATTGAATCGGAATTAAAACCGAATCAGCTGCCACTAAGCCGTTAAGAGTCAGTAAATTTAAGCTCGGCGGCAGGTCAATAAAAATATAATCATATTGGTGCCGCAACCGATTAATAAATTTTCTCAAAAAAAATTCCCGTTCATCTAAATTGACCAATTCTACTAAGGCGCCGGCTAAATCTTGATTAGCGGGAATCAAGTGATAATTGAAAAGCAGGGTGTTTTTAATGATTTTTTCAATCTCGGCATAGCCGAAAATGCCGTGATAAATGTGGTCAGTGATTTTTTTCGGGTCTATGCCCAAGCCAGAAGTGGCGTTGGCTTGCGGGTCAAAATCAATCAATAAAATTTTTTTGCCGAGAGCGGCTAAATATGCCGAAAGGTTAATCGCGGTGGTGGTTTTGCCCACTCCGCCTTTGGCATTACAAATTGTGATTACTTGAGCCATTTTTCTTTACTATAGTAAAAAATCGTGATATTATCAACGAAAATTTAGCCGAGGTGATGAAATTGGAAAACATGCACGACTCAAAATCGTGTGGCGCAAGCCTTGAGGGTTCGAGTCCCTCCCTCGGCACCAGAAAGGAAATTATGAATTTATTATGATAATTTTCACTAAACATGCCAGAGATAAATTTGGAATTCTAAAAAGGCACAAATTTTTAATCTCTAAAAACCAAGTTATCAAAACCATAGAAGAACCAGATTTAATAGATAACTCACGCCTACCTCTTTTGATTGCCCAGAGAAAAATTGACAGAGATTATGTTTTAAGAGTAGTATATAAACAAGAGTTTGGGATTATAAAGGTCATAACGTTTTATCCCGGTAGAAGAAAACAATATGAAAAGTAATATAAAAAGCAAAAATAAAGCAAAAATTTCATACGAACCAGAGGCCGATGTTTTAATGTGGGAAATTGCTGACAAACCAATTGATTTTGCTAAAGAAATTGGTAATATTGTTGTTCATTTTACTAAAAACAATATACCAGTTTTAATTGAAATTTTAGAAGCCAGTAAATTTTTAGCTAAAGCAAAATCTCTTGTGCAAAAAGATAGGGGCCCAGTCAAAACACCCGCTTTGGCCAATAGATAAAAACTACCAAAGAATCCCGTTTCTTTTCCAAAAAAGAATTTGCCGCCAAAGCAGTAAATTTTTCAATCATTTTTCATTGAAAAATTTACTGTGATGAGTTATAATTAACTCATAGAAAAACTTAAAATTGTCATCGGCGCGGCTCCGCCGCCTTTCCGAATTTTCGCGGGGGGACTTTTTCGGAAAAATGCGTTCGGACTAATTCAAGAATACTGCACCAATGAAAGAACAGATTACTCCTATTTACGAAGACAAAAATTTCTTAGCGGTTTATAAACCGGCTGGCCTGCTGGTGCACCCAGCAAAATTAAGAATTAAGAATGCAGAATTAAGAACCGAAGAAAGGACGTTAACTGATTGGGCTCTTAAAAAATATCCGGAAATAAAAAGTGTCGGTGACCCTTCAACAAGTTCAGGGCAGACGAATTTGCGGCCGGGGATTGTTCATCGTTTGGATAGAGACACTTCTGGTGTTATTTTAATTGCCAGAAATCAAAAATATTTTGAATATTTAAAAAATCTTTTTCAGACCCGCCAAATCAAAAAAAATTATTTGGCTTTGGTTTACGGAAAACTTGAACCAAAATTCGGCGTTATTAAAAAACCAATTCGTCTTAAATCCGGCACCACCAAAAGAACTGTCTGGCAGGGGAAAATGGAAAAAGAGGCAATTACCGAATACAAAGTTTTAAAATATTTTAAATATAACAAACCATTGACGATCGTCAATAAATTGTTATACTTTTCTTTTGTGAGGGTTATGCCCAAAACTGGAAGGACTCATCAAATTCGGGTTCACCTGGCTTCTACCGGTCATCCTGTTGTAGGTGATTTACTTTACGGACCGAAAAAAAATCCTTTGGGGTTAAAACGATTATTTCTTCACGCCGAGTCGTTGGAATTCAGTTTGGAAAACGGTCGCCGAATTAAAATTGAATCTGGTTTGCCGGAAGAATTAAAATTAGTTTTAAAAAGATTGACTAATAAGTAGGTGATTGCTACTATAATTTGTATGGATAAAGAAATTCTAAAACAAATAAAACCTGGCGCTAGAGTGGCGGTCCAAGATAAATTCGGCACTTTTCAGGGAATAGTCCTTAGCCGAAAACACGGCCAAGAACCCGGCGCGACTTTTACTGTCAGGACCAGTATTGCCGGAGTAGGGGTGGAGAAAATTTATCCCATTTATTCGCCTAACATTCTTAAGGTGAAAATTTTGAGTTCGCCGAAAAAAGTTCATCGGGCAAAACTTTATTTTTTGAGAAAACTCTCCAAGAAGAAAATCCGCCAGAAAATCGGTAGCACGGCTTAAAATTGCGCGGGTGGCGAAATTGGCAGACGCTACAGCTTGAGGGGCTGCTGTCCGCAAGGACGTGGAGGTTCGAGTCCTCTCCCGCGCACATAAAACAGCATCAATGCTGTTTTATGTGCTGTACAATTGACCCGCCTTGCTTTATTAAAATAAAATATTAAAATTAGAGTAATGGAAGAAAATATTAATCAACAAAAACAGTCGATAGCAGAACCGCCGGCACCGGAAATTACCATTCGAACCATGGAATCGGACATTAAAGCCGTTGAGCAGGGCGGAGGAGAAATAGTTGCGCCTCAGCCTTTTACCCCCCCGCAATTTAAGCCCGAGGAGCCGAAAATTGGGCTCGAATTCAATATTCCCGGCTATATTGGTCCGGAAAAGCCGATTTTTGCTCCAGTCAGCGAAAGCAAATCAGTAAAAATTGGAATCGAACCTTCTCAGTCACGCTCATCCTGGTGGAAAACCATTGCAATAATAATCGGCATTTTAATAATTATTGTGGGTTTTGGGCTTTTGGGGTATTTTGTAATTTTCCCCTGGATTTTTCCAAAACAAATGCCGGCGGTCCAATAATATAATGAACCTCAATTTTTTAACACAATTTAAAAATCAGTTGATAAAGATTAAAAGGGGTATCGAGAAGAGAATAAAAAGTCTTTACAAAGTGCCGGATTTTGGCAGTGACGTTGACTCTGGCGAAGAAGAATCCGACGAGTCGGAAGAATTTGGCACTCAATTATCCATTGCCCAGACATATAAAGAACGCCTGGCTGACATTGATACGGCCCTGGGAAAAATAGAAAAGAAAAAATACGGCGTTTGCGAGAAGTGCGGCAAAAAAATTTCTTTAGATATACTGAAACTTGCTCCGGAATCAAGATTGTGCAAAGAATGTAAAAAGAAGCTGTGCTAATATTATGAAAAATTTCTCCAAGGTTTATTCAGCCGAATTAGAAGGCATTGATGCCAAGTTAATAGAAGTGGAAACTGATATTAATATTGGTCTCCACTCTTTTAATATTGTAGGTTTGGCTGATAAGGCCTTAAACGAAGCCAAAGAACGGGTTAGTTCCGCCTTAAAAAACAGCGGTATCAAGCCGCCGACCAAAGAAAACCGGAAAATCACGGTTAATCTGGCGCCGGCTGACATTAAAAAAACCGGCTCCCAGTACGATTTAGCCATTGCCATCGGTTATCTTTTGGCCACCAAACAAATAAAGGATTTTGAAACCCGGGATAAAATTTTTGTGGGCGAACTTTCTTTGGAGGGGTTATTGCGGCCAGTCAGCGGCGCCTTAAACATCAGCCGATTGGCCGAAAAATTAAATTTCAAATTTTTATTTTTACCGAAGCAAAATGCAGTTGAAGCGGCGGTTATCCAGGGTGTCAAAATTATTCCGGTCAACAATCTTGAAGAAATAATTAATCACTTGGAAGGAAGGCAATTAATTAAAGAGCAGCCGATTACTGAATTTCAACCGGGCCAGGACCAATCATTGGTTGATATTTCAGAAATCAAAGGCCAGGAAAATGCCAAAAGAGCTTTGATAGTGGCGGCCAGCGGCGGTCATCATTTACTAATGACTGGACCGCCCGGAGCCGGCAAAACAATGATGGCTCAGGCCTTGGCTTCAATTTTACCTTCGCCCTCTTTAGAGGAAGCAATTGAGATTACTCAAATTTACAGCGCGGCTGGTTTTCTCAAAGAAAATACTTTTTTGAATTTTCGTCCTTTTCGGTCGCCCCACCATACCGCTTCGCCGGTTTCTATTATTGGTGGCGGCGCTAATCCCAAACCTGGAGAAATCAGTTTGGCTCATCGGGGCATTTTGTTTTTGGATGAAATTCCGGAGTTCCGCCGAGACCTTTTGGAAGCCTTGCGCCAACCATTAGAAAGCGGTCAAATTTGCGTTTCTCGAGCAAAAAATACTTTAATGTTTCCGGCAAAATTTTCTCTGGTGGCGGCAATGAATCCCTGCCCATGCGGTTATTTTGGCGATTCTGAAAAAGAATGCCGCTGCAGCGCCAATGAAGTTTTTCGCTATCAGAAAAAATTGTCGGGTCCTTTACTTGACCGGATTGACATCCAAATTGAGGTGCCGCGGGTAAAAATAGAGGATTTAAGAGACAAAACCCGCAATGAAGGTTTAACTGAAAAAATAAGAACTAAAGTGAAAGAGGCAAGAGAAATTCAAAAAGAACGCTTTTCTAAAATCAAACCAAAAATTCATCTTAACTCTGAACTCAGTTCAAAACAGGTTGATGAATCTCTGAATTTTGACCAGAGCGCCGAAAATTTCTTAAAAAATATTTTGGAAAAATCTTTTGTCTCAGCCCGCGGTTATTACCGAATTTTAAAAATCAGCCAAACAATTGCTGATTTGGAAGGATCTGAAAAGATAAATGCCAATCATTTAGCCGAAGCCTTCCAATACCGAGTAAGAGAAAGGGAGTAAATTATTTAAAAGTTTAAATTTTTATCCTTTCCATACTTCCCTATAGGGAAGTGATTGAAAGGATAGGGAAATACGAAAAAGAGTGAAAGAATAAAAGTGAGATAATAAGAGTGGAATAATACTAAGATAAATTTTATCTAAAATTTGAATATATGAAAAATATTAATGAATTTAAATCGCGAAAAGAATGGGAAAATTATCTTTGGAGAGTATTCTTAAAAAATGTTGAAAAATCAAAGTTAGAAAAACGATTGGCGAATTTCTTAAATAATCTGTTAAGCGAAACAGAAAAGAAAAATATTGTTAGGAGATTAACTGTGATTTTTTTATTAAAACAGGGGAAAACCTATAAAGAAATCGGAGAAATTTTATGGATTTCGCCGGAAACAATTTTTGATTATTTTGCCGGAATCAAGTGGCCAAGGATGACCTATTTAAGAAAGTTTAAGTAACCTGCGCTTCCCTACAGGGAAACGCAGGAAGAGAAATGGGGAAATATTTAGGACAGCATTTTTTAGTTAACAAAAGAAAGTTGCGGAAAATTGTTGAAGCGTTGGATTTAAAATCTGGCGATGTGATTATCGAAATTGGAGCGGGACACGGAGAATTGACAAAAGAAATAATTCAGAAATTCAGAAATTCAGAAGTTAAGAAATTTAAAATTATTGCGATTGAAAAAGACAAAAAGTTAATAGAGATTTTAAGAAGCAGGGTGGCGCTTCCCTACAGGGAAGCGCCACCCTGCTTCTATAATGAAGTAATGAAAGATAAAGATAAGAAAATGAAGGATAAAGAGATAATGGTAGAGATAGTCGAAGGTGACGCATTGAAAGCGTTGCCGAAATTAACTAACAACCTACAACTAACAACCAACGACTATAAAATTGCAGGCAATATTCCTTATTACATCACTGGCCATCTTTTAAGAATTATCTCTGAATTAGAAAATAAACCTTCCCTGATTGTCCTAACTATTCAGAAAGAAGTGGCGGAGAGAATAATTGCGAAATCGCCAAAAATGAATTTACTCGCCGCCAGCGTTCAATTTTGGGCCAAGCCGGAAATTATTGATTTTATTCCGGCAGAAGATTTTAAACCGAGACCAGATGTAGATTCGGCTATAATTAAATTAAGCACGTTGGCCGACGCTATGACATGTCATAGCGTGGAGAGACAACGCATGGAAAATTATTACAAAATAGTTAAAATCCTGTTTAAACAGCCAAGAAAGACGATACTTAACAATTTAACTGTGACTATGACAATAACCAAAGAAGGTATTACCAAAAAATTAGAAAAATCAGGTATTAATCCTCAAGACAGGCCGCAAAATTTGGACATTAAGCAAATTAAGGAATTATCCACATTGTTTTGATGTTTAATTATTGTATAATAAATATTAATGAATCCCGTTAAAATTGCGGCAATTGTTTTGGTTATAAGCGCGGGTTTAATCGGCTCCTACTTTATTATTAAAAATCCCGTTCCTGCCTCGCTTCCTAATGAGACCAATGATGTTTCTGCATTAAAACCCCTCGTTCAAAATCCGCTGAAATGGGTTGAAAACACGGTTAAATCTCTTACCGACAATTCGCCGGTTGAGGGCGGCACTAATACTAAAACCGAAAACAAAAATACGACTAATTTAACTGAGTTGGTAGCCAAAACTATGTTTGGCCAAATGAAAATTCTTGACCAGGGAGAAAAAAATCCTTTCCAAGGGCAAGGTTTTGACTCTAACGACCCACAAAGCCAGCAACTCATCCAGGAAGCGCTCGTCAATATTCAAGACCCGGCTGCCCTCTTTAATCCGTCAGTAGAAAACAAAGATTTAAAAATTTCAACCGACAATTCTCTGGAGGCAAAAGTACAATACTTAAAAATAATAGGGGATATCAGCCGGAAACACTTGGGTAATTCCGATTATCAAAGATCAGCCGAACAGATTATTCAGGAGGCGGAACAGGACTGTCTTTCCTATAGATCAGATTCAATCAATCTTCGGCTTGCCGCTTCCTACAAAAACACGGCCCAAGATTATTTAGGGACCAGCGTTTCATCTGATTGGACCGCCCTCCACAAACAAATGATCACTTACTTTAAAAAAGGAAATTTAATTTATGAAACATTGGGTTATTGTTCCGAAGATCCAATTAAAGGGTATTTGGCTGCCCAAGAGTTGCCACAATTTATTTCCGGGGCCCAAATAATTCAAGAGGCGTTAAATAAAAAAGCCGCGGAGGTCGGTCTATAACCATGAAAATTATCGCCTACAAAACTTTAATAATCTTTTTGACAGTTTCTGTTTTTACCAGCATTTTAATTTTCCCCAAAAAAACAGAAGCTGGTATACCTGTTTTTGACTCTGCAAACCTTGGCGGTAAATTAACTGACATCTCCGAGAAAATCGCCCGCTGGGTGAAAGAGGACTTGGTGAAATCTCTGCGTGATGTAATTGCCAAACGCATCATTGATTATATTGTGGACCAGACGATTGTCTGGATTCAGGGCGGCGGCCAGCCGAAATTTGTCACTGACTGGGATGGTTTTTTAAAAGACGCCGCCAATATTGCTTTTGACCAGGTGATTAAAGACGTTGGCTTGGCCCAGCTTTGTTCGCCTTTTAAGCTTCAGGTTCAAATATCGCTTCTACCAGTCCAGCAATTTCAACAGAGAATAGATTGTACTTTGGATGACGTTGTTAAGAATATTGAAGATTTTTATAATGATTTTGAAAAAGGCGGCTGGATTGCTTATAACGAGACCTGGCAGCCCCAGGGTAATTATTATGGAGAGATGTTGATGATTCATGATGAGATGATAACCAGAGGAGCCTTAGCCAAAGAAGCAGCAGAAAAAGAAGCTTTGGCTGGCAAAGGATTTTTAAGCGTAAAAAAATGCCTAGAGCAGGACGAAGAAGGCACTTGTATTAAAGAAGAAATTGTCACTCCGGGCGATACGGTTGGCGTGGCAGTGGCCAGCGCCATTACTTCGGATACCCAGTGGGCGGCCAATATTCAATCTTGGACTGCGGCTTTAATTAACGCCGTCATCAATCGCGTAATCAAAGAAGGAGTGGGAGTAATGAAGGGGTCAGAGGAGAGCAGCGGAAGTTCATATTATCCGTCGGAATATCAAAGTGCGGCCGACTTGGAAATCGAAAGTGAAAAGCAACAGCAAATTAATGAAGTGAAAAAATTTGTCAATGAATGGCAATATCTTTATAACGCCAAAAGCAAATCGCTTTCTTATAGCGAACAATTAAAAGTGATTTTAGTGAAAATTAAAAAACTTAATTGTCAGCCAGCGGTCTCTGATAGCGAAATCCAGGCGGTTCAAGCCGATATTGATAGATTAAAAACCGAAACCACTGAACTCAAAAACAAAATTGATGGAGGGAATAATTTAATAACAAAGATTACTAATGCCAATACTATTAGGGAAAGAACGATTGCTCAGCAGGACTTCCTCGCCTTCGTGGATAAATACAATACACTGGAAATACAAACACAGATTATTACCGGTGACGCTCGCAAGGCCGCTGACCAGGAGCTCGCTACCAAAACCAGTGATCTCTCGATTGCCCAAGGAAGATTGGCTACTTGCAGTATTAGTCCGTGATTAAAATGAACATTCTCAGATTTAAAAAATTAAAGAATTGGAAGATTGTTTTGATAGTTTTACTTGGCGTTCTGATTTTTGGAATTGGACAGGTAAAAATTGCTCATGCTTGGAGTTTATTTAGTATCGCCGACATTACAGCCAACGCCATTTCTGCGGTGGCTCAAGGCGTAGGATATTTTTTTGGGTTTATTGCGGGAATTTTTTTGACAATTGCCGCTTATTTGGTAAAGGTAGCCCTAAACATCAATTTTGAACTTTTAAAAAGTCCGGTGGTTCAGACCGGCTGGCAGATAGTTCTCAATTTCACTAATCTTGGTTTTGTTTTAGCAATTATTGTCATGGCTTTTGCCACGATTTTTCGGGTTCAAAGTTATGCGATGAAAAAAACGCTCTGGAAGCTGATTGTAGCGGCGCTTTTGGTAAATTTTAGTTTAGTGATTGCTGGCGCTTTTATTAATATTTCTGATGTTTTTTCCCGATTTTTTATCGACAGGATAGGCGGCGTTACCGGTCCGGCAAAATGGGCAGACGCTTTTGCTTCTATGTTTAGAGCCCAAGCTCTTTTAAAAGTTGAAGAAGTAGCTGGTGCTAAAGGATTCATAGATACAGCGACTGGCGTAGTAAATATGTTTGGGCCATTAGCGCTTCAAAATTTTGCCTCTATATTTTTCGTTGCACTGTTTACTGTTTTTGCAGCTATTACTCTCTTGGCCACTGCTGTAATGTTGTTAATCCGCTATGTCTTTTTGGGAATTCTTTTGCTTTTATCTCCGATAGTTTGGTTGTTGTGGATTTTCCCGAGCACCAAATCTCTCTGGCAGAAATGGTGGAGTCAGTTTTTGCGCTGGACATTTTTTGCCCCGATAATGTTATTTTTTATATCTTTATCAATGTCAGTGATGAAATATCAACCAGAGGCAGTCAGAAAAATTACCCAAGATACTGTATTAACAGGCAATGTCAAATTAACTTTTGGCGTGGAGGTAATTGGAGAAATGGTTATTGTTATCGGCTTAGTAATAGGTGGATTATTCACGGCCAATTCTTTGGGCATTATCTTTGCCGGTAAAGCTTACGGCTGGGCGCAAAGCGTGGGCAAAGGTTTTGGCAGCTGGGCAGGAAGAAAAGGGTTACAATATGGAACTGGTTGGGCAAGGTATAAAGGTGCAAAAGAAGGAGCAAAATCTCTGGCTGAAAGAACTCAGGAATGGGCCGCTGGTCGTAAAACTACAGTTGGAAGATGGAGTGCGGGTTTGATTTCGCAAGGAACAGCTCGGTTAGCAGCGGTTGGGGGCGAGGATTTGGTTAAAAAATCCAAAGAACAGATTAAAGGAAAAAGTTTATTAGAAAAGAAATCTATGCTTCCAAGTGCTTCTGCCCCTATGGAAATAGCCATCTTAGAAGATTTAGCAGCCAGCAAAGATCTTGAGAATGAAGATATGAAACAATACCTTAGTCCAAAAGAAAAATCATTATTTGCGAGGTTTGGACATGGTAAGGGGTTTAATGGCGTAGAAAAAACCGTTGGTAAAAGCGCCGAAATGATGGATGCCGCCTTAAAGAAAGATCCTGGTGCTTTAGCCGAGGCAACAGACAAATTCGTTAAAGCATTGAAGTTAGATGATATAAAAAAAGGACAATGGAATGATATTTATGCAGAAAAGCCAGCTTTTAAGTTGGATAAAAAAACCAACAGAATGTTAGCAGATTATTTAACAAGTGGATTAGTTGATAAATTGCCTGGCGCTTTTGCAAAAATCAACCCTCAAATAAAAGGTAAGAATTTTGATAGTTACGAAAATACCGTTAGATACCAAATAAATCTTTTTGAAAAAGCGCACCCAGAAGCTCTTGATGAACAAGGAAAATCTAAGGCTAGGAAATCTTTTGAGAAAAATTTGGGATGGTTAACTCTTGGTATTACTCCAGAGGAGATGGCTAAACCAGAAGGAACCTAATTTTAATATTTTAAGATGGTAAATATTTCTAGACAACAAAAATTAGAGCGATGGGATACCTTACCGGATAATCTTAAAGAGGCATTATTTTCCGAGTATAACGCCGATATTTTGTGGCAAGTTTGCAGAACTCAACATTTAACAGAAGATAAAATCAAGATAATAGCCACTTTAGCTGGCGACGTAATTTTGGGATTTATTCATCCCGAAGATTTAGCCAAAGAAATTAGGGAAAGTTTAAATTTAAATCCGGAAATTGCCAATTCTATCGCCAATGAAATTGACCGGAAGATTTTCAGTCCCGTAAAAACGGATTTGGAAAAAGTTTACGCCCCGCCTTCCGAGGAAGAAATTCTTGACCTCCGAGCAAAAACAGAAGAGAAATCTCAGGAGCCAGCCGTCAAAGTTGAATTGCCCAAAGTTGAACCAGTGCCCAAAATTATTACTCCCGAAGAAGAAATCAAACCCCAGGAGGTTCAACCTCCAGAAATTAAGCGTCAATATGGGGAGGTTGAACCTCCAAAAACTGAGGCCGAACCATTTATCATTCACAAAGAAGCTGAATTTAAACCGCTTTCTGAAACTAAAAAATCCTTGGGCGGATTATTCGGATTTTTACGAAGAGGCGGAGAAGAAAAATTACAAAAAGTAGAGTCAGTCAAAGCAGAGGTGAAAATAGGCGATAAATCCTTGAAAACCGAACCTCCCAAAATTACCAAAACCGAACCGCCTAAGGTCAGGGTGGTTCATTATACCGAATTTCAACCAGCGGTCAGTCCTTTCCCGACCGAAACCAAAAAGCCAAAAGTTGAAATTAAGCCGGTGAGCAAAGTTGAGCCACCAATAGAAACAAAACCGATACCCGTGGCGGCCGGAGCCGAACCATTAGATTTGCGTCGAGCTCCGGTCGAAGCTAAATCAGCATCAGAAACCAAACCGGTGTCTGAAAAAAAAGCCCCGACGCTCGCCGAAGGCGAAGTCGGGGTCCCGACCGCGAAGCGCGTCGGGGAAAAAGAGGAAATGATTGATTTAAGCACCTTCAAAAAGATTTAATATGCAATTTCAAATCCCTCAATTTATTGAAGTTGAAAATAAAATTGTCGGACCTTTGGCCCTAAGGCAATTTTTATATTTGGCAGGGGCCGGCGCTCTCAGCTTTATATTTTATTTTGTCTTGGAAATTTGGCTTTGGCTTTTGATTACCGCAATTATGGGAGCAATCGCCATATCTTTGGCTTTTATTAAATATAACGGTCAGCCACTGCCAAAGATTGCCTGGATAGCTTTCAGTTTCTTTTGGAGACCGAAATTTTATCTTTGGCAGAGAGAAGCAAAACTTATTTCCATTCCCGAGGTTGAAGAAAAAAGAAAAACCCTCCAACAATTTTTTTCAGAAATGCCGTCTGTCAAAAAACTTTGGCAGGATTTAATAACGACCAAAACCCCTATTCCCAAAAGAGAAAAAGGTCTGCGGACGCCCTATTGGGGTAGGCAGCCGAAAGAGAAATTTGAGATTTTTAGAAAATTAACAGGAGAAAGAGAAATTGCGAGAAGAATAGATTACAGATAATGCGATACTAATCTTATCACAGGAATTTGTTTCGAGGCTCACAATGAATTGGGGCGATATAGCCGAGAAAAACAATATGGAGATTTAATTGAGAAGAAATTAATTGCCGTTCATATTCCTTATAAAAGAGAGTATAATATCAAAAATACGGGAAATATAATCGATTTTTTGATAGATAATAAAATCATTATTGAATTAAAATCTAAGAGATTTATCGGCAGAGATGATTATTATCAAATTCAACGGTATTTACAAATTTTAAATATTAAGCTTGGAATGATTATAAATTTTAGAAATCGTTATCTCAAGCCGATAAGAATTATCAGAATAGATACTGATATTAAAAATAAATTCGTATAATTAGCATTCATTTGTATATTGGCATCGATTTTATGAAAGAAGCTCAATCAACGCAACAATTTGTTGAAATTGAAGACATCCGAAACGGGGCGGTGATTTTAAAAAACGGCTCGCTTCGCACTGTTTTGATGGTTTCCGGAATCAATTTTGAATTAAAGTCGGAAGAAGAACAAAACGTTATAAGTTATGCTTATCAAAATTTTCTGAACACTTTAGATTTTTCGGTTCAACTTGTCATTCACTCCCGGAAATTGAATATCGAAAATTATCTTAATAAATTGGCGGAACGCCAGAATCAAGAAGCCAACGAATTGTTGAAAAACCAAATCTCAGAATATATTGAATTTATTAAGTCTTTCGTGGAATTAAACGCGGTAATGGCAAAAACTTTCTTTGCGGTCGTGCCTTATGACCCAATAGTAATTCCTTCGGGCGGTAAAAAATTGCTTAAATTTTTCAAATTTGGCAGCAAAACCAAAATTTCTGCTTTAGAGGAAAGTTTAGAGGAAAAAATAACTCAGCTTAACCAAAGAACCGAGCAGGTAATTAATGGCTTAAGCCAGATTGGTTTGCGAGTAGTTGCCCTGAATGACGAAGAATTGATGGAGTTATTTTATAATCTTTACAATCCGGAAACCATGGAGAAAAAAGAACTAAAAATTGCCAAAGAATAACGCGATGCTAATATACTAATTCATACGAATTATACGAATATTAGTATCATTAGTATCCATTTGTATATTGGCATCGATTTAGCGAAGCGATGGAAAACATAAAAATTCCCCAACCTTATAAGGCAGGCGAAAAAGACATCAAAGATGTGATCGCCCCGGCCGGATTGGAAGTTAACCCGGCATATTTAAAACTTGGCGATAAATTCGTTAAAACTATTTTCATTTTTACTTATCCTCGCTATCTGGCTACTGGTTGGTTTAACCCGATTATTAACCTTCCCGAACTTTTGGATATTTCTATTTTTGTCCATCCAGTTGATACGGCTTTGGCCTTAAGAAATCTCCGCAGAAAAACCGCTCAGATAGAAGCCCAGCTTCTTGAACGGCAGGAAAAGGGATTGGTTAGGGACCCGGTGCTGGAAACCGCTTTTCAGGATATTGAGACACTCCGGGACCAGCTTCAGCAGGCTCAGGAAAAATTGTTTAATGCCGGTGTCTATGTCACCATCTACGCTGATACTTTGGAAGGATTAAACAAGCTGGAAGAAAGATTGAATTCTCTGTTTGAATCCCAGCTGATTTATGCCAAACCTGCTACCTTCCAGCAGTTAGACGGTTTCGCTTCAACTTTGCCGCTTAACTCAGACAAGCTTTTAATCCATACGCCGCTCAACTCCGGTCCGATTTCTTCATTATTTCCTTTTGTTTCGGTGGACCTTACTTCAGACGAAGGAATTCTTTATGGCGTTAATCGCCATAATAATACTTTGGTAATTTTTGACCGCTTCTCTTTGGAAAATGCCAATTCGGTTGTCTTCGCTAAAGCCGGAGCCGGGAAATCGTATGCTTGTAAATTGGAAATTATCAGGTCAATGATGATGGGCATTGACGTTTTGATTATTGACCCGGAAAACGAATATCAGAAATTGGCCGAGTCAGTGGGGGGTAGTTTCTTTAAAATTTCTCTGACCTCGAAAAATCAAATTAATCCTTTTGACATTCCGATTATACCGAAAGGCGAGGACCCGGCCGACATTTTTAAATCCCACATTCTTAATCTAGCTGGCCTGATGAAATTAATGTTTGGGACGATTACTCCCGAAGAAGAAGCAATTTTAGACCGGGCCATTACCGCCACCTATGAATCCCAAGACATTACCCCAGACAAAAAAGATTTTACCAATCTTCAGCCGCCTCTTTTAGAGGATTTTCAAACAGTGCTTGGGAGTATGGAAGGAGGCAGGGGATTGGCTCGGCGTCTGGAAAGATTTACCAAGGGAAGTTATGCCGGCTTTACCAATAAACCCACCAACATTGACATTAAAAATCGCTTGATTGTTTTTTCGGTCCGGGATTTGGAAGAGCAGTTGCGGCCGATTGCCATATATATTGTGTTGAATTTCATCTGGAATCTGATAAGGGCGGAAATGAAAAAAAGGATTATGGTGATTGATGAGGCCTGGTGGTTGATGAAATACCCTGACAGCGCCGCCTTTCTTTTTTCCTTGGCTAAACGTTGCCGGAAATATTATTTGGGTCTGACCACCATCACCCAGAATGTTGAGGACTTTTTGGAATCGCCATACGGACGGCCGATTATTACCAATTCCGCAATTCAGCTTTTACTTAAACAGGCGCCGGCCAGCATTGACGTGGTAGCTAAAACTTTCAATCTTTCGGAAGCGGAAAAGGGATTGCTTTTGGGGGCTGATGTGGGCGAAGGGGTATTTTTCGCCGGCCTCAAACATGTGGCCATTCAGATTATCGCTTCTTACTTTGAAAATAAAATTATTACGACAAAACCGGAGGAATTATTGGAAATGAAAGAATAAATGCGATGCTAATTAGCGAAGCGAATATGGATGAAGAACAAAAAATCATTTCTCTGCCCGAAACCATTATTTTGATGTTATATATAGTTCCGCTTGATATTATTGGGCTAATTCTTCTTTTTTTCGGCTTAGATGATTTCTTTATACTTGATATTTTAACCTTCCCAGTTACTCAATTTTATTTTAGAATTAAAGGAGTAAAATCAACATATGATTTAATCGCCGGTATTTTGGAGTTAATTCCTTATATTGGTGGCTTGCCTATAAAAACCATTGGCGTGGCAATCACAATTTATATGGCTAACCACCCGAAATCTGCCAAGATAGCTCAGGTAGCCACCGGCAAAATTATTTCTGCTAAAGCCGGAGCAGCCGGAGTAGCGGGAGCAGCCGGAGCAGAGAAGAAATAAAATGAGCATATCAAATATTAAAAATTTTATATTCTCAGTTTCTATTTTCTATTTTCTACTTTCTACTTTCTATTTGGTAGAAGCTCAATCTTCGCCTCAATTTTTAATTTCTTGGCAGGCTGAGAGTTATGCGCCGAGTTGGTATCAAGGAAAAATTTTGGCTATAAACGGAACGCCGATTTCGATTAGTTTTGAATTAATTGACAACGCTAAAATAGCCGACCTCTCAAAAACCAAAGTGCGCTGGTATGTCAACGACAAATTAATTAAGAATGAAAATGACGGCTTGGGAATAAAATCTTTAAAAATCACTGTTCCTGATTATGCCGGTCAGGAAACGGAAATAAGAATATCAATAGTTGATTATAAAGGAGGAGAAATATTAGATAAAATCATCAGAATTCCCGTTAGGGGACCAGAGGCAGTAATTAATGTTCCTTATCCGGATGCCAAAATCAGTACTGGTTTATCGATTTTTCAGGCAACCCCGTTTTTCTTTAATATTAAAGATAGAAATAGCCTTTCTATTGAATGGTCGGCTAATGAGCAAAAAGCCGAAGGCGCTTTTGACAATCCTTGGTCGCTGAATTTGAATATAGATCCCCGAACCCCTTCTGGTTTTGTTGTCGGTCTTCGCGCCACAGTTCAAAATATTTTAAATCAACTAGAAACCGCCAGTAAGACTATTCAATTAAAAGTAAAATAATGATATGCAAAAGATAAAATTTATCATTGGCACAGTTACTATCATAGTCATTGTCATAGTTGTATTGGCTAATGTAGTTTTAGCTGCCGAATCCTCGCCTCAAATAAAGCTTACTTATCCTTGGTCAGAGGAAAAATCTCCAGCTGGTTTAGTATCTCGTTTTTATAAAATTGCTTTGGGATTGGCTGGCGCCGCTGCCTTGGGAGTTTTAATTTACGGAGCAATTTTATGGACGGTTTCCGGAGCAGTCACCAGCAAACAAGACGCCCTGGAATGGATTAAAGGCGCTTTATGGGGCTTGGTGCTTTTGCTTGGTGCTTACCTGATTCTTTGGACTATTAATCCGGATTTGGTGAATTTAAAAAGCCAGGAAGAATTATTTAAGCCGATAGCGCCCGGAACCGCTACAACGATTACGCCTACGCCAGGCACTTCTACTGATGCCCAAATTCGTCAAAATTTGAGTCAAATTAGTGGCGGCAAAATCACGGTTAATTACCCAGAGCCCCGGACGAGTCTTAATGGCCTACGCGATAGCACTATTTCTGGCGTTCTTTCACTTTGGAATAGTTGTGGCAAATGTGATTTGGTTATCACCGCAGGAACTGAAACAGCTTATCATGCGCCTGGTAAATTTGGTCACGCCTCTGGCTACAAAGTTGATTTAAGGCCGACCGACGATCTAAACAGCGCCATTTATAACCGTATTGCCACTTCTTGTCGGATTCCGCCACCAGCTAATACCAACTGTGCAGGCTTAGACGGAAATACTTATCGATATGAAACTAATCACTGGGATGTCTGCTTCCAGTGCCCTTCAAAAAGATAAAAACACAATCCATTTTAATCAATGAAAAAAATCATTATCATCATTAGTGTGATTTTGGGAATTGTTGCCATGGGGCTAGGTGTTTATTTTGCCTGGCAAAAAACCAAGACAATTTTAACGCCGCCAGGCATAGGCCAACAGCCGACAGCCAGCAACCAACAATCAACAACCGGCGAGCAGCAGCCAGCAGCAGCTCAGAAGTTAAAAATTCTCAGCGATCAACCAATTTTTGATTATTGGATTTTTTATCCGGCTGCTACTTCAACCGATAGCAAAATTTTTTATCTCAGCCAAGACGGTAAAATTTTTCAATTAGAAGGCGGTAAAAGCGAAGCGGTCAGTTCAGAGCCGATTGGAAATATACAAATGATTAAATCCTCTTTTGACGGAAAGCGGGTGCTTATCAAATTCGGCGATTTTATTTCCCCTAAATTCATAATTTTTAACACCGAAGCCAAAGTTTTTGAACTTTTGCCGGAAAATATTACAGCCGCGGCTTTTTCTCCGGATGCTAAGAAAATTGCCTATTTGGAAAAGAATAGCGGCAATTTAATGATTAAAGATTTAATAGGCGCTAAACCCAAAACCGTAAAAGTTTTGTCTTTTAACCAAAAAGATTTTGATTTGGATTGGATTTTAGCGGAAAAAATCGTTCTCACCCCTAAACCATCGGCTTTCTACCGAACCTCAAGTTGGATGATTGATATCAACAAAAAAACCTTAATTGCCCTGGGAACAGAAGTTAACGGCTTAATGATGAAATGGTCTGCAGACGGGAAGGCGGGTCTGCAATTTTCCAGCCAATCAGAGGGAAGAGAGGGCCGCTTAAATTTAATCAATGAACAGGGGGCGGTTCAGGCGGTTTTAGATTTCATTACTTTGCCGGACAAATGTTTTATTTCTCAACCAAAAATTTATTGCGCAGTTCCCGAGAGTATCCCCGCAAAAACTGTTTTGCCGGACGATTATCTGAAAAGAGCCGTCTATTTTAAAGATGTTTTTTATCAGATTGATATCACTCAAAATTCTCTTTCGGAAATTCTGGCCGGAACCGAACCAACCCTTGATGCCACCCGTCTGAATTTAGTTGATAATAAACTGCTTTTCATTAACAGATACGACAACGGGCTTTATAGTTTGGAATTGTAATGAAACGTTTTTTTCAAAAACTTCTTTTATACGCTAAGCTGCCGGAGATGCGGCTATTTTGGTTTTTTCTAGCGGTTGCTCTTATTTTTTTAGCTGTTAACGTTTTTTATCTTCCTCAATTGTGGTTTTTCATTAACTTGGGAGTCTTTTTGGTTTTGGGAGCCATTATTTTGGTCAATAATCTTCGTTTAGCCCGCTCAAACTTGGAGATTAAAATTGAACGTAATGAACTGATGAGTATTATTTCTAATCTTACGGACGGCATTATCGCTTATGACCCGAATTTCAGAATTTTAATTTTTAATCGGGCGGCTGAGCAGATTTTTAATCTTAAAGCCCAAGAAATTATTGGTCAGTATTTTGCCCCGGAACGCGCTCAGGAATCGCACTTAAGATTACTTAGCCAGGTCATTTTTCCTTCTTTGGCGCCAGTGGTGATGAGGCGGTCAGAGGCCGGTATTTATCCTCAGGCTGTTGACCTTTTTTTTGATGAACCAAAAATGGAACTTCGGGTGGCTACCGATAAAATTATCGATTCCAGTGGCCAACTTCTGGGTTTTGTTAAAATAGTTCATGACCGAAGCAGAGAAATTGAGCTGCTTCGCTCAAAAACCGAATTTATTGCCGTGGCTTCCCATCAATTGCGAACGCCCTTAACCAGCCTTCATTGGGCGCTTGAGTCTTTAGCCAAGCAGAACCTTGAAGCAAGCGAAAAAGAATTGGTTAATACCGGCTTAGAAGCGTCAGTTAAACTTTTAAAAATAGTCAATGATTTATTAGATGTTTCTAAAATTGAGGAGGGACGCTTTGGTTATCAATTTGAGAATGTCAATATTATCAGTTTCATTGAGGAAATTATTAAAAGCATGAAAGATTTTGCCAAGCAATTCGGTATTAAAATTTATTTTCAAAAACCAACCGAGCCCTCTATCGCTCTTTCGGTTGACCCCCAGAAATTATCAATGGTAGTTTCCAATCTTTTAGACAATGCCATTAGATATAATGTGCCAAATGGCGAGGTGACGGTCGCTGTTGAACGGGTAAAAAATCAGTCCTATATTAAAATTAGCGTTAAAGATACTGGAATAGGCATTCCGGCTGATGAGTTGAACAAATTATTCAGCAAATTTTTCCGAGCCGAGAATGCAACGAAATTCTATCCAGAGGGCTTAGGTTTGGGGCTTTATATTGTTAAAAATATCATTAAGCGTCACGGCGGCCAGATTTGGGTAGAATCCGAGATTAACCGCGGCAGTACTTTTTACTTCACTTTGCCGACTGACCCCAAATTAATACCGCCAAAGGAGATTGTGTACGGAGAAGAATAAAGGATATGCCGGAACTTCCCGAAGTTGAAACAATTAGAAGCCAACTTGAAAAATTAATTGTTGGCAAAAAGATTACAAAGGTTGATGTTGGCTTGCCAAGAATGGTCAAGTTATCCTTGGATAAATTCCGAAAGATTGTTGTTGGCGCAAAAATAGAAAGTATCGGTCGGAGAGCAAAAATTTTGATTTTTGGGCTATCCAATGGCTGGAGTATGCTGATACACCTGAAACTTTCCGGCAGATTGATTTTTCGCAAAAAAGGCGAGATATTAAAAGACGAAGACGCAAAGTGGAATCATTTAATTTATTATTTTCAAGATGGCAGCCGGCTTTTTCATAATGATTTAAGACAGTTTGGCTATGTCAAACTTATAGAAACCGATAAACTGGCTGATTTTTTTAAAAAAGAGAAATTAGGGCCGGAACCGCTTAAAAAATATTTTACTTTTGAGGATTTTTCGGCTATCTTGAAACGAAAACCCAAAGCAAAAATCAAGCAATTTTTAATGGACCAGCAGAATATCAGCGGTATCGGCAATATTTATTCTGACGAGATTCTGTTTTTCGCCGGCGTGCATCCGTTAAGAAAAATCAGTGAGCTTAAACCCAAAGAAACCAAAAAAACTTTTCAAGGCATAAAGAAAATATTAACAGAGGCGTTAAAATTACAAGGTTCATCCGTTGACCTTTATCTCAATGCTTTAGGCAAAGAAGGGGAATATGTACCGCGACTGAAAGTTTACGGCCGGGAAGGAGAAAAATGCAAAAAATGCGGCGGCGTAATACAGCGCCTCAAAATTGGCGGTCGTTCAGCCCACTATTGCCCGAGCTGTCAAAAAGTTTTAAATTAATTAGTATTATCTTGTAGATTAGTGTTATTTTTTTATGCTCAAATATATCTTTGTTGTTGGTGGCGTTATGTCCGGGGTTGGCAAAGGTGTAGCTGCCGCCTCAATCGGAAAAATTTTACAGTCCCGGGGTTTTGAGGTCACGGCTATTAAGATTGATCCCTATGTCAATGTTGATGCCGGCACCATGAATCCCACAGAGCATGGGGAAGTTTTTGTTTTAGATGACGGAATGGAATGTGATCAGGATATGGGAAACTACGAGAGATTTCTGGATTGCGACTTGACGCGCGCCAACTATATGACAACCGGAAGCGTCTATCAGGCGGTCATCAACCGGGAGAGAAATTTGGGTTATGGCGGAAAGTTTGTTTCGGTCGTACCCTACATCCCTCTCGAGGTTATCGATCGAATTGATAAAGCGGCGACCAAGAGTAAGGCCCAGGTTGTAATCACTGAAATCGGTGGAACGGTCGGCGAATACGAGAATATTCTCTTTCTGGAAGCGATTCGTATATTGAAATCAAAAAAACCGGCGGACGTTCTTTTGGTTTTGGTTAGTTTTCTTCCCACGCTCGGAGCTGGTGGAACAGAATTAAAGACCAAACCTACGCAGCACGCCGTGCGGGCAATAAACAGCGTCGGTCTCCACCCCGACATTATTCTTGCTCGGGCGCATATTCCGATTGATGAAAAACGGAGAGAAAAAATAGCTTTTCACTGTAGCATTCCCGAAGAAAATGTTATATCCGCTCCGGATATTTCCAGCATCTATGAAGTGCCTGTTAATTTTGAAAAGGATAATTTAAGCGGAGTGATTCTGAAAAAGCTGAATCTGAAGCCGCGAGGTAAAAACATGAGAGGCTGGAATAGGCTGGTTGCAAGCATCCGTCGTGCCAAAAAACCAGTCAAGATCGGCATTGTCGGCAAGTATTTCGATGCTGGTGATTTTATTCTGGAGGATTCATACATTTCAGTCATTGAGGCCGTGAAGCACGCTACCTATTTTTTTAAAAGAAAGCCGGAGTTCCACTGGTTAAACGCCGACGAATTCACTCATTCTAATAATTTAAAGAAACTTTCCGAATATCAAGGTATTGTTATTCCAGGCGGTTTCGGGAGTCGGGGAGTAGAAGGAAAAATCGCCGCCATCCGTTATCTGCGAGAGAAAAAAATTCCCTTTTTGGGTCTCTGCTACGGAATGCAGCTTGCAATAGTGGAATACAGCCGTTCAATGTTGGGATATAAGGATGCCAATACCACGGAGATTAATCCTAAAACTAAACATCCGGTCATTGATATTTTGCCAGAACAAAAGAAAAATCTGACGGAGAAAAATTTCGGCGGAACAATGAGACTAGGGGCTTATCCGGCGGTTTTGAAAAAGGGGACGATTGCCCAATCAGCTTATAAAGAGCACCTGATTTCCGAGCGGCATCGCCACCGCTATGAAGTCAACTCGGCGTATGTTGAAAAATTAGAAAAGAAAGGGATTGTTTTTTCCGGTTTTTCGCCGGACCGCCGGCTGATGGAAATTATGGAATTACCCAAATTAAAACACCCGTTTTTTGTGGGTACTCAGTTCCACCCGGAATTTAAATCAAGACCCTTAAAACCCCACCCGCTTTTCAGGGAATTTATCAAGGCAGCTATTAATAAAAGGATTTAGAATTCAGGAGTTAGGATTTAGGGATTAAAAAATTTCCTAAATTCTATATTCTAAATCCTAAATTCTCATCTTTATGGTCATTTTGCTCTACGGTCCGGATTCTTATCGCCGGCAGAAAAAATTGAATAAGATTATTGAGGAATACCGCAATAGATACTCCAATCTCTCTTGCGATTATTTTGATTTAGAGAATCTGGATGAATTTTTCAGGTTAAAGGAATTCGCGGCCCAAATGCTGATTTTTGACAATAAAAAATTAGCGGTTTTGAAGAGCGTCTATGAAATTGACACCCCAAAAATACAAGAATTTTTGAAGAAATATTTAAATTCCGAAAATTTTACCGTTTTAATTTCTGAAGAGAAGTCGCCGCCGCTAGAATTAAAATTTTTATTAAAGAAATCGTTTTCGGTCGAAGAATTTAAAGAACTTAAAGAAGAAAATTGGCGGTTTTTTATCCGAAAAGAGGCTGGCGAGCGGAAATTATTGCTCACTCTGCAAGCCGTAAATTTTTTGGCCGAAGCTTTTAAAAGAGACGGTTGGGGTTTGATTAATGAACTGGATAAGCTGAGTCTGCTTTCCCAAAAAGGTCCGATTGACACGAAAGATTTGAAGAAAATCGGCGACTATCCTTATCAATCTCCTAATATTTTTACTTTTATCAATGCGATTATTAGAAATTGGTCCTTATCGCAGAGAATTACAACTTTAGAGAAATTATTTATCGGTCAGGAGGAGCCGGTTAAAATTTTTAATATTTTAGCGAGTTTGAATTGGCTGCCCAAAAAACTGCTTCAAAAATTGGCTGATTACGATGGGATGGTGAAATCAGGCAAATTAGATTATGAAGAAGTTTTGGTTGACTTGTCTTTGAGCGGGTAAGGGGAATCGAACCCCTATTAACAGGTTGGAAACCTGTAGTAATAGCCATTATACGATACCCGCAATTTTTCTAAATTATAACGCAATTCTTGTATTTTTGAATAGGGGGTGTTATAATAAAATCAAAATGATTTCTAATTTTTATTCAAAAATCCCAAAGCGGGTCAGGATACTGATCCTTTTTATATTTATTATTCTGCTCGCTTATTTCGTTCTGCGGTTTTTGATTGTAGATGTAAAGAACGTTCCGGAAGATTTTCTGCGGGCTCGGCAAGAGGCCTCTTTGATTGCCCAGGATATTGTGACTATTTCAAATGAATCAACCAACAGCCTTGGCGAGATTGTCAGACTTGACAAAGAACGTAAATATACCGAGGCCCTTGTTTTAATATCCAAGGAATTAGAGCGTAATCGCCAAGCCAGAGAGAGGGCTATTAAACTTTCGGTTCAGTTGGAAACAATGGCAAAAAATCTGGCCGAGATTTCTCCGGCTTCAGCCGGACAAAAAGCTTTAGAGGCAATTAGCTCTGAAACCGCTCTAATCAGTCGCTTGATTACTTATAATGATTATCTTACTCAGCTTTTAGAAATACTGAGGGGGAAATTTTTAGGGAAAACTGATGGTGATAGAATTGCCGAATTAATTACTAAAATAAATGACGAAGCGCGGGCAATTAATGATTTAAACCAGAAATTTAACGATACAATGAATGAATTTGACTTAAAATAGAATAATTAAAAAACCGCTCCGACCGCGGTCGGAGCGGTTTTTTTGTCGGGCTGCTGGGAATCGAACCCAGACCGCATGCTCCTTCACCCCTCACTCTTTTTTTGTCGGGGCACAGAGATTCGAACTCTGACTAAATCCTCCCAAAGGACTCGTGCTGCCATTACACTATGCCCCGTCAATTTTTTTGTAACAATCTCTTTAGTGAAGAATCTAATTTTAAATAAATAGATTTATCGGAGTATCTAATCTTACAAGTTCCTCTACTTTTACCTATTTTATTTCCCTGAGGTCTGATAATTGTTTTTGTAAATCTTTGCTTTGGTATATTAGTTAAATTAGACCAATAGTTTTCTATTGCGCATTGATCATCTCCTTTATGAATTTGGAGTTGTAATTTTAAACGCGATTCATCTATTTTTACGTCTTTTCTCAAAAAATCTAAAAACAACTTAATTATTTCTGGATTTGTATTTGTAACATCTACATTATAAACCCAAGTATTTTTCCCACGCTTATCTTTATAAGCTTTTGTTCCTTCTGTCCACCAAATTATTAGTCCGATAATTTCCCTAAGATTATGTCTCATACATTAATTTTAGCACTTACATGCTATTTAGCAAGTTGATAAATACAATAATCGATTCTCAAGTCATAATTTCGAGATGGAAGTGGACATAATAAAGGATAGCTAACTAACCAGGCGTACCACCATCATACTCCGGCCCGGTAAAATTTCTAACGGGGGGACGATTTCAAGTTTTTCCCTGCCTGGCCGGCAGGCAGGTTTGGCGGGAAACCCTTTTATATTTTAGCAAGTTTTATCTTTTTTTCCAAAATAACAAACAAAAGAGCCGAGATTACCGCCATTACACTTCCAAAAATAAATGGCGCGCTAACACCAATATAAGTCCAAAGCAATCCGGCAATAAGAGAGGCAAAAAAAGTGCAAAGGCCGATTGTCGTCTGATAAATGCCAAAAGCGGTGCCTGCCTTTTCTTGGGGAACTAAATTAGAAATATAAGCCTTTCCCACTCCTTCGGTAATAGCCATATAAATTCCGTAAAATGGAAAAAGAAACCAGAGAAAAAGACTGATATTTGTAAGGCCGAAAAAAAGATAAATAAAGGAAAAAAGCAAGAAGCCAGTCAACAGCACTTTTTTGGGCCCGATTTTATCAGAAATGATACCGGCAGGCATTGAAAAAATGGCGTAGGTAAAATTAAAAAGAACATAAGCAAGTATAACCAATACTACCGACAAACCTAAATTTTGCGCTCGCAATATTAAAAAAGCGTCCGAACTATTTCCCAAAGCAAAAACGAAACTGATGAGTAGAAAAATCTTAAAAGAAGAATCAAGATTGCGCCAACTAAAATTAAGGGCAGGAAAAAGATTTTCCTCTTTTCTCTTTTCTTTAACAAAAATAATAAGTAAGAGAACGCCAATACAAGCGGGGATAAAGGCGAGAAAGAAAATCAAACGAAAATTATTATCTAAAAAATGAATTGCCAAAAGAGCTATGAGCGGACCGACTACCGCTCCCAAAGTATCAAGGGCGCGATGAAAACCAAATGATCTTCCGCGAGCCGAGTTCTCTGAGCTTTCGGCAATTAAAGCGTCTCTGGCAGAAGTGCGTGTACCTTTGCCAAAACGGTCAATAAACCGAGCAAACAAAACAAACGGCCAGCTATAAGCTAAGCTTAAAAGTATTTTA
>Ga0210027_1000247_pt1 | contig 58693 bp, 47 predicted proteins | sample CryGeymeta201510_FD_183978 | JGI IMG/M metagenome (GOLD analysis project Ga0210027, IMG submission 183978) | Groundwater microbial communities from Crystal Geyser aquifers in Utah, USA - Crystal Geyser metaG 2015-10 (SPAdes) (version 2) | ecosystem: Environmental > Aquatic > Deep subsurface >...
TCACCTTCACCAACAAGGCGGCCACCGAGATGCGCGAGCGCGCCCGGGGTCTCATTGGTAAAGCCGCCAAAGACGCAGCCATCTGCACCTTTCACGCCCTGGGTGTGCGCCTGCTGCGCGAAGACGGTACGGCGCTGGGGCTCAAACCCAACTTTTCCATTCTAGACAGCGACGACATCACCAGCATCCTCAAAGACGCTGGCGGCAGTGTGGATGCCGCCACCGCACGCAACTGGCAATGGACCATCAGCCTGTGGAAAAACCTGGGCTTGAACGCCGCCATGGCTGCGGCGCAGGCCAGCAACGACAGCGAGCGCATCATTGCCAAAGTGATGACGCATTATGAAGAGCGCCTGGCCGCCTACCAGAGCGTGGACTTTGACGACCTGATCAGCCTGCCACTTAAATTGCTACAAAATCATGAGCGTGTCAGGAATAAGTGGCAAGGGCTGGCAGGCCATATTCTTGTGGACGAATACCAGGACACCAATGCCACGCAATACGCGTTGTTGAAGCTGCTGGTGGGTGGCAACCCGCCTCACCAAGCCAGATTTACCGCGGTGGGCGACGACGACCAGTCGATCTACGGCTGGCGCGGGGCCACGCTGGACAATCTGAAAAAACTGCCGGTCGACTTCCCCGCGCTCAAGGTCATCAAGCTGGAGCAAAACTACCGCTCCACCAGCGCCATTTTGCGTGCCGCCAACAACGTCATTGGCCCCAACCCCAAGCTCTATCCCAAAAATTTGTGGAGCGACCTGGGTGAAGGCGAGCCGGTGCGCGTGGTCGATGCCGATACCGAAGAGCACGAAGCCGAACGCACCGTGGCGCGCATCCAGAGCCTGCGCGCCAGCGGCCTGAACCAGCCCGGGCCGCAGTTCAAGGAGTGGCGCGACTTTGCCGTGCTGTACCGCGCCAACCACCAGGCCAAACCGTTTGAGAAAGCGCTGCGCAAAGCCGCCATTCCCTACAAGGTGTCCGGCGGCACCAGCTTCTTCGACCGCGCCGAAGTCAAGGACATGTGCGCCTGGTTTCGCCTGTGGATCAACAACAACGACGACCCGGCTTTTTTGCGCGCGGTGACCACGCCCAAGCGCGGCATTGGCCACCAGACGCTAGCCCACCTGGGCGACTTTGCCCACAAGTACAAGGTCAGCATGTTCGAGGCGCTGTTCTCCAGCAGCCTCGGGTCTGTGATTTCAGGCAAAGCGCTGGGCAGCTTGCACGAGTTTGGCCGCGAGGTCAACGACCTGGAATTCCGCGCCCGACACACCCTGGGGGCTGAAGCGGCCAAGACCTTTTTGCTCGACTGGCTCAAAGCGATTGGCTTTGAGCAGTACCTGATCGACAGTGAAGACAGCGACAAAGTGGCCGCCGCGCGCTGGAGCAATGTGCTGGATTTTTGCGACTGGATGAGCGGCCGCTGCGGTGGCCAGGTAGAAGATGCCACCGGGGTCAACCAGGCCGGCGAGATCAAGTCGCTGCTGGAGGTGGCGCAAACCGTGTCCCTCTTGTCCACTATCCAAGAGCGCGAGACCGATCAAAACGTGGTCACGCTCTCAACCCTGCACGCCGCCAAAGGCCTGGAGTGGCCGCATGTGATGCTGGTCGGCGTGACCGAGGGCATGCTGCCCTTCAAGCTGCGCGACAACCCCGAGGCCGATGCGGGCAGTGCAAGTGCGGTGCAACGCGCCCAGGCACAAGAGGCAGCCAGCGAAACCCTCACCGCGCACCTGCAAGAAGAGCGCCGCCTGATGTATGTGGGCATCACCCGTGCGCAACGCAGCCTGGCAGTGAGCTGGACCAAAAAACGCAAAAAAGGCCGTGAGATGGTGGCCGCGCAACCGAGCCGATTCATTGCTGAAATGGGGCTGGATCAGACCACGGTTAAAGAAGACCCGCGCGAGAAGCTGCGCGCGTTGCGGGCCGAATTTGCGCAAAAAGCCGCCGACGGTGCCGCCGCGCGGGCCACGGTACGCTAGAGCGCCTCAGACGGATTTAATCGACGTGTTCGCGTACCAGGTGCCGCAGCAAGCCGCGCAATTTGGCCGGCCGTACCGGCTTGCCCAGCAGCACCAAACCGGCCGCTTGCACCTGTTGCACCACCTTCGCGTCGGTATCGCCACTGATCACGCAAGCGGCAATCGGACGACCTGCCCGCTCGCGTAACACGTGTACCAGCGTGACCCCGTTTTGCGCGTCAGCCAACCGGAAATCGCTGACGATCAGGTCGGGCCACTGACCGCGCTGACACTGTGCCAGCGCGTCTTGCAGGCCGTGCACCGCCGTCACGCGGCAGCCCCAGGACGCCAGCAACCCGGCCAGCGCCTCACAGCCCAGCGCATCGTCGTCGACGACCAGCACGCCCAGACCCACGAGTTCATTGGCGAGTGTCTCGGCCCCACCGTCAGCCCGTAGCGCGGTGTTTTGACTGGCCACGCGCGCCAGCGTCAATGAGAAACAGGCGCCGCAGCCCAGCGCTGAGCGCACGGTGATGGTCGTGTTCAGCAAGCGACAGCAGCGCTGCACAATGGCCAGGCCCACCCCCAGGCCTTTGGTGCGGTCGCGCTGGGGATTGTTGACCTGGTGAAATTCCTGAAAAATCTTGTCGTGGTCTGCCGGGGCAATACCGACACCGCTGTCGCGCACTTCAAGACGCACCGACCCCGCCTGCCGGCCCGGGCGACACGCCACCAGCACGGCGCCGTTGTCGGTGTAGCGGATCGCATTACTAACCAGGTTGAGCAGGATGCGATGCAACAGCACCGGATCGCTGTGCACCCAGACGTCCGTGCCACGCACGCGCAAACGCAGCCCCTTGGCAGCGGCGTCACAACCAAAGCCATTGCGCAACTGTTCAAACACCGATTCCAGCGGCAGCGCTTTCAACTGCACTTGCGTTGTTGGCGCGTCGAGCCGCGACAGGTCAAACAAGCCGTCAAGCATATTTTGCATGTCCTGCACAGCCGCATTGGCACCGGCCAGCAAGCGCCTGGCCTGCGGGTTGGTGGCCATCGGTGCCAGTTGCGAAACAAACAGGCCCAGCGCGTGCGCAGGTTGACGCAAATCGTGACTGGCCGCCGACAAAAATCGCGACTTGGCTTGCGCCGCGGCCTCGGCCAGGTCTTTCTTTTCGCGCAACACCTCGCTTTGCTGCGCTTGCCGGCGTTGCTTGAATGTCAGGTTGCGCAGCACTAGCCAACCTGCCCACAGCGTCAGAACGATCAAAAAAGTTGAGGTCAGCCCGTAGTAGACGGTAAAGCGCCTGATCTCCTTGAGCTCCGTGCTGGCGCGTTCGTTTTCTACCAGATAGGCGTCCAGCACCAGGCGGTGCAAGGGACGACGCAATTCAGCGCTGTCGCGCAGCAAGCCCTGCACCACCGATGAGGTCAACAGCTTGGGAGTCTCGGCCAGATAGACGTCTGTCTTGTCAATGAAAGCGTGCGCGGCCACCATCGCCGAGGCAAAACTCTCGTGTCCGCGCATGACCAGACCGCTGTTGAGCGTTTGCAGCAGTTGCACCTGGCTGACAAGGATGTTGTACTCGTCGACCAGTTCGGCCACGGCGTTGGATCTTGCGGGTTGCGCCCGCACCTCACGCAGAGCCAGCTGGACATTGGCCAGTTGCAGTTCCAGCTTGTAAAAGTCCCAGATCAGGTTGTCACGGCCGCGCACCGAGGCCTGGGTCACACGGTCAATTTGCAGGTACTGATACCAGCCCACACCCAACACCAGCAAGCCAATGACCAGGGCCGCTGCCAACCAGCCGATGGCGGTCAGACTTTTGCTGGCGTCATTTGATGCTGATCGCACTGTTGGGGCCGGCGAGTGACTCACTCCACCACGATGCGTTGCAGTTGCCACACGGCCCGACCGGCGTAGATGTCGGTGTTGATCTGCGGGAACCGGTCAAACGGGTACATCACCAGCACCGGCCCACGGCTGCGCACCGTCAGCGGCTTGCCATCGACTTGCAGCGCCAGCAGCGGCTCGTACTGTTTAACATCGGTCAACGGCAGGGTGGCCTCGTATTTGTCCAATGCGGTCAAGCGCAGGGCATGGCCTGTGGCACCCACAGCCGCCAGCAAGGTCTGCAGCGACGGCCCGCGAAACGTCGAAACGGTCTCTTGCCAAGGCGTTTTGGTGGCAAATTCGGCTTGCGCCAAAGCCTTGAGCATGGCCAGGTCAAACACGGCGGTGTTGCCCGCGTTATGCTCACCAATCAGGCCACTGACCGTCAGCACCACCGGCCCTTTGGGCTTGTTCAGAGTCTGTGCGTTGACCTCTGGCATCATCAGGCCCAAAGCCAACACGCACAAGCAAAACAGTCGCAACACCACAGAAACAGTTTTCATGCCGACACTTTCACTTTCCAACAAAGCCCCCTGTGATCTTTACCAACGCCACGGCTGCATTATCGCAAGGCCCCTGAGTGCTATTTTTGTAGTAGCTAGCAGCGCTTTTCCCGCTTGGGCTACACCCGGAAATGACACCCAAGCTGCGCAGCAAGCTGCCGCGCCACAATGGCAGGATTGTCGGAGCATCACCAACGACGGCGACGCGCGGCTGCGCTGCTATGACCGCTGGGCGGCCAAGCAAGTACCCGCCAGCACGGCCACAGCGCCCGTTTCACCGCCCCAGCCCCCGGCAGTGCCAACTGTCGCCCCAACAATCATCACCATGGAGGCGCCCGCTGCGCACAACTGCAAAAGCCGCCAGTTCTCGGAACTGTCACGCTTTTGGGAGCTGGAGGCCGGCAGCGACTGCGGCACTTTTGGCATCCGTGGCTACCAGCCCATCAGCCTGAGCTGGATCGGCTCGGACAGCGTCAACGAACTGCCCGGCTCACCCACGCCAGAGCACACCGCCAGCATCGCGACACCCTTCAAAACCACTGAAATGCGCATCGGCTTGTCAGTGCGCACCAAGATTGCCCAAGGGTTGTTGACGCAGGACGACCCGCTCAAGCGCGATTCGATCTGGTTTGCCTACAGCCAGCAGTCCAACTGGCAACTGTTCAGCGGCGACCTGTCGCGCCCCTTCCGCACCACCGATCACGAACCCGAGCTGATCTACATCTACCCCACCGACGTGGCGCTGCCCTGGGGCTGGCGCCTGCGCTACAGCGGCCTGAGCCTCAACCACCAGTCCAACGGCCAGCCGTTGCCGCTGTCACGCAGCTGGAACCGCACCATGCTGTTGGCCGGTATGGAAAAAGGCAACGCCTTCCATGTACAGGGCAAACTGTGGTACCGGACGCCTGACGGTGACGGCACCGACGACAACCCCGACATCGCTGACCTGATCGGCCGCGCCGAGCTGACCAGCGTGTGGAACGTCAACTCCGACAACGCCCTGAGTGCGACCCTGCGCCATTCGCTGCGCGCCCAGGCCAACGGTTCGCTCAAACTGGAGTGGCAGCGCAAACTCGGTGACAGCGGCTTTGACGGCAGCAACAGTGGCCTGCGCTTTCACACCCAGCTGTTCAGCGGTTACGGCGACAGCCTGATCGACTACAACCGCCGCCGCACGGTGCTGAGCGTGGGCTTGAGTTTGGTCGATTGGTAGCCCGAAGCGTGCGGCCCTAGCGCACCAACTGGTTCAACTGAATGATCGGCAGCAACACCGCCAGCACAATCAGCATCACCACCAGACCCATGGCCACAATCAGCAGCGGCTCCAGCAGCGTGGCCAGTTGCATGGCGCGGCGCTGCACTTCGGTGCTGAGCTGCTTGGCCGCACGCTGCAGCATGGTGGGCAATTGGCCGGTTTGCTCGCCCAGACGGGCGAACATGGCCAGCAAGGTCGGAAAACGCTTCTTCTGCGCCAGCGCAGCGGCCAGCGGCGCGCCCTCGCGCACCAGCACCAGTGCGTCTTGCGCGTCACGGCGCAGTGCCCGGTTCGACAAGGTTTCTGAGGCGGCCTGCAAGGCTTTCAAAATCGGCACACCGGCGCTGGCCAACATGGCCAGCGTGCTGGCAAAGCGTGCAGCGTTGTAGCTGCGTGACAGCCGTCCGAGGATCGGCAGGTTCAACCAGGCGGCATCAAATTTTTGACGAAATGAGTCTCTAGCCCAAGCCATACGTGCACTAACAGCTCCAAAAAAAATAGCAATCAACAACAACCAACCGTAGCTGCGCAGCCCATCACTCAAGCCAATCATGAGCACCGTCAGCAAAGGCAGTGCGCGCTTGCTGCTGGCAAACACATGCGCCACCTGCGGCACCACGTAAGTCACCAAAAACAGCACGATGACGATGGCCACCAGCGACACAATGGCCGGGTACAGCGCCGCACCGATCAGTTTGGATTTCAGCGCCTGCTGCTCTTCCAGATCATCGGCCAGGCGCTCCAGCACCAGCCCCAAGTTGCCGCTTTGCTCACCCGCGCCGATCACCGCCACAAAAATGTCCGAAAACTCGCGTGGGTGTTGGGCCAGTGCCCTGGCAAACGGTGCACCGCCATTGACTTCAGAGCGCAGTGTGGCCACCAAGTCGCGCTCAGGCGGGTGTTCAGCCTCGTCAGACAAACTTGACAAGGCACGCTCCAGCGGCAAGCCCGACGACACCAGCCCGGCCAGCTGGCGCGTCCAGATCGCCAGCGTGGTGGCACTGAAGACACGTTTGCGCCTGCCCGATCCTGCATCCGTCGGGCTGCCAACTGCAGTTTGCGCACTGACCGGCTCCACCTTAAGCGGCACCAGCGCCTGGGCGCGCAACTGTGCCCGCGCCGCCTTGGCTGAGTCGGCCTCAAGCACGCCCTTGCGGGTGTCACCCGCGCTGCTTAGGGCTTCAAAAGAATAGACCGGCATGGTGAATAAGCATCAATCCCGCGTGACACGCAGCAGCTCTTCGCGTGAGGTCAAACCTGTGCGCACCAGGCGTTCACCGTCTTCGCGCATCAGCACCATGCCAGCAACCTGGGCGGCAGCGCGGACGTCGGCCTCGCTGGCTCTGGCGTGGATTTGGGCGCGGATGGCATCGTTGGTGACCAGCAACTCAAACACGCCGCTGCGGCCTTGGTAGCCGGTTTGGCCGCATTGGTCGCAGCCAACCGGGTGATATTCGGTTTTGTTGGGGAAATTGGTGTCAGAGCCCGAGTTTCTCTTCGCGAAATCGGGATCTGACCCCAATTTGTCAACCGGCTGGCAGCACTTTGGGCACAGCTTGCGCACCAGACGCTGCGCCAAGACGCCCAGCAAAGAGCTGGACAAGAGGAAGGGCTCCACGCCCATGTCGGTCAAACGGGTGACGGCGCTGGCGGCATCGTTGGTGTGCAGTGTGGCCAGCACCAGGTGGCCGGTCAAGCTGGCCTGAATGGCGATTTGCGCCGTTTCAAAATCGCGTATTTCACCGATCATGATGATGTCGGGGTCTTGCCGCAGGATGGCGCGCAGGGCCTTAGCAAAGTCCAGCTCAATCTTGGGGTTGACCTGGGTTTGGCCGACACCGGCCAGCTCGTATTCGATCGGGTCTTCCACCGTCATGATGTTGTTGTGCGCTGCGTCCAGGCGGCTCAAGGCGGCGTAGAGGGTGGTGGTTTTGCCCGAACCGGTGGGGCCGGTGACCAGCACAATGCCGTGCGGCTGGGCAATCAGGCGCTCGAATTGTTGTAGCACCTCGCCCTGCATTCCCAAGGCTTCCAGGCTCAAACGGCCTTCAGATTTGTCGAGCAGGCGCAACACTGCGCGCTCGCCATGGGCGCTGGGGATGGTGCTCACCCGCACGTCCACTGCGCGCGTGCCAATGCGCAGGCTGATGCGGCCGTCTTGCGGCAGGCGGCGCTCGGCAATGTCAAGTTCGGCCATGATTTTCAGGCGGCTGATCAGCGCCGCATGCAGCGCCCGGTTGGGCTGCACCACCTCGCGCAGCGTGCCGTCGACACGAAAGCGCACCGAGGAATGGCGCTCATAAGGCTCAATATGAATGTCGCTGGCACCATCGCGCGCGGCTTGCGTCAGCAGCGCGTTGAGCATGCGGATGATGGGCGCGTCGTCGGCCGTTTCCAGCAAGTCCTCGATCGCTGGCAGGTCCTGCATCATGCGGCTCAGGTCGGCATCGCTTTCCACCTCGCTGACCACGGCGGCGGCGCTGGATTCTCCCTGCGCATAGGCGACGCTGATGCGCTGGATCAGGCTGCTGGCCGGCTGCGACTGCAACTGGCTGCCGGGGTATTTGCGCAGCACCTCGCTCAACGCGCTGCTGGCCGACTGCGGGTGCGTCAGCAGCGTGAGCCGACCGTCGTCGTCTTCCAGCAGCAGCTGGTGCGTGCGGGCAAAGGCGTAGGGCAAGGGGTAACGCATGGTGAATATCCGCTGGCCGTTCAACGGTCTGTGGTGATCAAGGGGGATACCAACGGCTGCGGCACGTCAGTTGCGCTGGCCGCCGGTTTGGGCGCCGGTGCCGGCGGCAACGTAGGTGAATCGTTGATCGGCACCAGGCTGCTGGGGGCGGGTTGGTTGGCTTGCAGGCCAGCGCTCATCAGGTCGTAGCGGTCGAGCGACAAGCGGTCTGCGTCGCGCGCGTCGCGCACCACCACGGGACGCAAAAACACCATCAGGTTGGTTTTCTTGCGCGTGCGTGCCTCGCTCTTGAACAGGTTGCCAAACAAAGGCACGTCGCCCAGGCCGGGCACCTTTTCGGCGTTGCCCGAGTATTCGTCTTGCAGCAGGCCACCCAGCACCACGATGTTGCCGTCTTCAACCAACACGTTGGATTCGATCGTGCGCTTGTTGGTGGTTGGGCCGTTGACGGCGTTCACGGTGGAGGCCAGTACGCTGGAGACCTCCTGGTAAATGGCCAGCTTGACGGTGCCGTTTTCGCTGATCTGCGGCTTGACCTTGAGCGTCAGGCCCACGTCCTTGCGCTCGATGGTCTGAAACGGATTGACCGTGCCACCATTATTGTTGCCCGTGTTGGTGAACTGGCCAGTGACAAACGGCACGTTCTGACCGATGACGATCTTGGCTTCTTCGTTGTCCAGGGTGAGCAGATTGGGCGTTGAGAGTACATTGCCGCTGCCGGAATCTTCCAGAAAGCGTGCCAGAAAGCCCAGCACATACACGCCGTTGGTGCGCTGCGCCGCGCCAATGTTCAAGCCGCGCGCCGGGGCTACCGCGCCACTGGCCCCAGCGGTGGCCAGGTTGATGATGTTTTTGCCACCAACGCCAAAGTTGCTGCCCAACAAGCCAACGACGCCGTCACCGGCATTGCCCAGGGGACCTTGCCACTGGATGCCAAACTCGGCCGCCTTGTCGACACTGACCTCGGCGATCAGGCTCTCGACGAACACCTGGGCGCGGCGCGCGTCGAGCTTGTCGATGACCGCGCGCAGCTGGCGAAACTGCGGTTCGGGCGCGGTGATGATGAGCGCGTTGGTGGCGGCGTCGGCCTGGATCTGGCCGCCGGTGGCGCTACCCGCTGCGGCTTGTGCTGCTGCGGCGCTGCCAGCGGCCGCGCCGGTGGGTGCGCTGGGTGTGGCATTGCTGCTGATGGCCGCGCGCAGGGTGGTGGCGAGCTTGGTGGCGTCGGCATTCTTGAGGTACACCACATGGATATTGCCGCTGGCACCGTTGTTGCCAACGACCGCATCGGGCCGGTCGAGCTTGGCCACCAGTGAGCGCACCAGCGCCAGTTGCGCCGCGTTGGCAGTGCGCACGATCAGCGCGTTGGAGCGCGGCTCCGCCAGCAAAATGGTCTTGAACTCGGTGTTTGCCGCCGCTGGCGCGCCCACAGCCGCACTGCTGCCCAGCAAGCGCGTCACCAGCGGCGCCAGATCGGTGGCAATGGCGTGCTGCAGCGGGATGATTTCCAGGTCGCTGGCATTGGCCACGTCCATGGCAGCGATGATGCGCCCGAGTCGACGCAAGTTGTCGGCATAGTCGGTAATCACCAGCGAATTGCTGCCCGGGTTGGCGTTGATGGTGTTGTTGGGGCTGATCAACGGGCGCAGCACCGGCACCAAGTTGTTGGCCGACTCAAAGTTGAGCCTGAAGATTTGCGTGGCGATCTGGTTGCCACTGGCCACCGCCTGGCCGTCGGGCTCGTCGACCGTGACGGCAGCGCTTTGCAGCTTGGCCTCGGCCTCGGGCACCACCTTGTAAAGCCCGGCGGACTCCACCAACGTGAAGCCCTGCAAACGCAGCGCCGACACAAACTGACCCAGCGCAGCAGCACGGCTGACGGGTTTGTCAGTGACCAGCGTGAGCGTGCCCTTGACGCGCGGGTCGACCACCACGTTGCGGCCAGTGATGCTGGCAAAGGTGCGTGCCACCGCTTCAATCTCGGCCCCTTGGAAGTTCAGGCTGATCCCGGTGTCGGCCTTCGTAGCGGTTGCCGGTTGCGCCAGAACATTTACAGGAAATAGGCCTGTAGCCCATGTAAATAAAGCGCAAGCAGCTATTGAAAAAATAGTTTGCTTGAAGCCTGAGGTTGGCGGGTGTGTCATGTTTGTTCAACCTACTTTGATGATGGAGCGCGCGCCCTCGCGTCGCCCGATGATGGCCAACAGATTGGCCAGGACTTCTTGAGACTCAGGCGCGGCGGCGGCCTCGCCAACAAAACGCAAGCGCCCGCCCACCCACTGCCCCTGGCCCGAGAGCTGCAGCGCACCACTCAAGGTGGACAGGCGCAATTCAGGCACCTGGCCACCCTGGACGCTGACGCGGTAGCTGCCCATCGGGCGCAGCGTCGACAGGCGCGACGACACCTCTAGCGCGTCAAGCTGGGCGCTGCCGGCCATCTGCAGGCGCCCGGCCGACCAGGTCAGCACCAGCGCGCGGGTGCTCAGGCTTAATTGGCCTTGCGCGGCGATTGTGTTCCAGGGCGTGCCCAGGCCAGCAAGTAGCAGCGCTGGCCATTGCGATGTGCTGTCAGAGGCGCTCAAGCGCGTGCCGGCCCAGCGCGGCACCAGCGTCCAGCGCCAGGGCTGGGGCAGACAGCAGTCGGCGCTCAGCTGCAAAACCAGGCCCACGCCCGGACTTGCCGCCGGATGCAAGCGCCACTGCAGCCGCCCGGGCAGGGAGGCTGCGGCCTCGCTACCCAAACCGCCGGTCAGGGTCAGTCGCGCCGAGCCACGCCACAGCGTGCCACGGGCGTCTTGCAACAGCACCTGCCCGGCGCTGGCCTGCCGCACGGCCTGCGCCAGCCAGCGCGCCGGCAAGAACAGCAGCACCGCCAGCAGCAAGCCCAGCACGGCCCCGGATGCCGCCCAGCCCCACGGCGCGCGGGCGCCCAGGCGGTTGGCAAATTGGCGGGATGCGCTGGGTTGAAGCATCTTCGGACTCTGGGGAGCGCGCTTACTGCGCAGGCAGCGTGAACACCAGTGTGCCGTCCCAGCCCGTGCCCACGCGCTTGAGGTGCGCTTCGGTCGGCACCAGATGCGCGTTTTGCCGGCTGGCCGACAGACATTGCGCCAGCGCCTGCGCATCCGCGCCTTTGAGCGTGGCAGTGAGCCGGTCCATTTGCGTGGCCACCTGCACACGGATGCCCAAGGGTTTGAGCGCGGCATCCAGCGCGTGCCGGGCGGCAGCAGCATCCAGCGTCGGCAGCGCTTGCAGGGCACGTGCCTGCGCCTGCAAGCCCAGCATCTGCTGCAACTGGGCATCGATCTGTTGCTGCTGCGCCGGGGCGCTGCGCCACACGTTCAGCGCTGGTGCCAGCGCCAGCCACCACAGCAAGGCCGCGCCAACAACAACCGCGGCCAGCCCCAGGCTGCGTTGCTCGCGCCGGGAGGCGCGCTGCCAGCTGGCCGTCAAGGCTTGCAGCGCGCTCATCGGGTGGCCTCCGCACGAATCAGCCATTGATCGCCCTGCAATCGTGCCGTCAAGCCGCGCGCACGCAAGCCGTCAATCACCCGCTGCTGGGCATCTGCTGCCATCGCCGGGCCACTCAGGCGGAGTTCATTTGCTGCGTAATCAATAGCTATTGGCACATAACCAACAGGCGCTAGAGCCGAAAATAATGACAAAACAGTTTCAAGGTCAGCCACTGAACCCGTGCCGCGCGAACGCTCTAAGGCCGCCACTTCCCGCGCCATCTGCAGCGGCGCATCAACCACCACCGGCACCTGGGCAAAGGTGTCGGTCAGCACCGCACGCACCTGCTGGCGCTGCGCTTGCAACAGGCTGCTTTCACGCAAGGCCCAAGCGTTGAGGCCGACCAGATTGCCCAGCAACAACACCGCCAGCGCCCAACGCCCGGCACGCCACTGCGGTGCCTTGGCAAAGCGCACCAACGCTTGCGTCAACGCCGCCCAACGCGGGTCGCGTTCGGCGTTGGTGAATTCAAACTGCGCCAGGTCCCACGGCTGCTGTGCCGCCTGCAACAGACGCGCGCCACGCTGTTGCAGCGTCACCGGTCGGCCCAGTTGCTGCTCGGCCAGGGCGGCCACGGCGGGCTCGGCCAGCACCTGGGCGTCGGCTGCCAAAAGACCCAGCACCGCTGGCGACAAGGCGCAGTGCAACACGCCCGTTTCATCGGGCGCACCGGCGCTGGTCAACCCGGCCACCCAGGGCTGGTCGGCGCTGCCGGTAACTTCAATGGTCTGCGCCAGCGACTGCGGCGAGCTCTCGGGCACGATGCGCGTCACCTTCAGGCCGGCTTGCGTCAGCGCACCCAGCGCCGCCTGCAGCCAGGCGCGGTCGCACGCGGCCACCCACAGCGGCACACCCACTTGCGGCTGCGGCTGCAGCGCCAGGTGCAGCTGCGCCGGGTCGTCGAGCAACTGGTCTTCCAGCAGGCCATCAAGAATGGCGCGCAGACGCGCCGGGTTGCGTTGACCCAACACGCTGCGCGGCAAGCTGCCCGGTGGCAGCACGACCCGGTGCCAGGACAAGACGGAGAGCGGCACCACGGCCACCACCTCGGTCTGCCGGTCGGTGGGTGGCAGCAAGGTCAGCGGCAGCGCTGCGCTGCTTGCCACCGAGCTGCCGTCGGCACTTTGCACGCAGTCGAGCAGCGCCGCCGCGTTGGCGGGCTCCAGGGGTAAGGTGAGGATAAGCAACGGCATAAAAATTCAGCAGATCATTGTAGGGTTGGGCTGACGCTGGCCACCACCTCGCGCTGGCGGCTAAGCACTTTCACATCCAGCCCGTCGCGCTGCAGCACAGAAACTTCTTGTAGCGTGGCACCGTCCAGGCGCAATTGCCCGGTGACGCTGAAAAACCGCGACGCAACCCCGTGCGCCGTGGCATCAAAACGGACCGCCGCGTTGCCCGCCAGCGTGTCGGCATCGGCCAGCGTGCCCATGTGTTGCCGGTTGCGCGCCTGCACCAGGGCGCGCGCCTGCGCCATATCCATGCCGGGCACCACCGCCAGCAACACCTCGGGCGCGGCGGTGTTGAGGTTGACGGTGGTGCGTACCGGCAACAGCGAGATGTAAGGCTGCAGCACGTGAAGCGTCTGCTTTGAGAGACCCAGCCACTGCAAATCAGCCACTTGCCGGGGTTGCAGCGGTTGGCCGGGTTGGGCCTCTCTGCCTGCATCGGCCCGGGATTGCAGCAGCGCCTGAGTGAAAGCCTCCAACTCAAAAGCGGGCAGGTTCAGGTGCTCAAACAGGCGCTGCCAGGCGGCCAGGCTGGGCGCGTGCAGCTTGTTGCCCTCGATCAGGTTGGTGACGTTCAGGCGCGCCTGCAAGTCTTGCATCTGGCCTGCCAAAAAAGCCTGTCCGAGCGCGTTGGCATCGTCGTCCACCGTGGTCTGACCGCGTTCTGCCGCCAAAAAGGTGGACAGCCGGGCGCTCTCCAGCGGCACCGCCCACGGCTCGGCCAGGTGATCCGCGCCGCCCTGGCGTGCGTCTTCACGCAAGATCAGGCGTGCCCAGTCCAGCGCACCAGCAAGCACCCAGGCCGCTTGCTGACGCGTGCGCTGCGCGGTTTCCACCTCGACGCCACGCCACTGTTGCCACAGCATGCTGGCGGCCAGCGTCGCCACCAGCACCACCATCAGCATGGCCGTCAGCAGGGCAGCACCACGCTGGCGGCTCATTTGCCACCCCCCAGCAAGGGGCTGACCCAGTCGCGTGTTAGCGCGCCTTGCAGCGCCTGGTTGCCAGTCAGCAACAGCACCAGCCGTACGCCGTCGGGTACGGGGGCGACAGAAGGGGCAGTGGTGTTATTGGCCTGGGCGTTCTGGCTGTCGGCGCTGGACAAGGGGTTGGTCCAGGCGTTGTCGCGGTAATAAAAAATCTGCCACTGGTCGATGGCCACGGTGCGCACCTCACGCGCCCGGTCTTCGTCGCTGGGGGTCTGCGCCCACAGCGCGGCCTTTTGCCAGGCCAGGTCCAGCGCGTCGCGGCTGGCCAGCGGCGGCGACTGCCAGCGCAGCCAGTCGCCTTGCGCACCGTTGCTGCGCCGCGCCCAGGCCACCACCACCAGACCAGCACCGGGCTGCATGGCACTGTGGCGCACGATGCGCAGCGTGCGGCCGTCCCAGTCCAGGCCGCTCAGGTCGCCCTGCGGGGTCATGGCATCCAGGTCAGCACCCCACTGCGCCAGCGTCGCTTGCAGGGTCAGCAGGTCGTCAGAGCGCTGTTGCAGTGCGGTCGACGTGCGGCTGATACCGTCGATACCGCGCCAACCGAGCACCGCCATCAGCGCCATCAGGCTGATGGCCACCAGCAATTCAATCAGCGTGAAGCCACGGACTCTCATCAGTACCGCCCAACGACCGTGGTCAAGCGCCAGATCGGTGTCTCCCCGTCGTGCACCTGGGCATCCACCCGCCTGAAATTGGGGTTGGGGGTGGGCCGCACCGTCAGCGTCAAGGCCAGACTGTTTCCCGCTTGCTCGCATGTTGTGGTGGTGTCGCCCACTCCGGGCAGCTGGCGCGCCAGCCGCACGCCCACCAGCGCGTTTTCAGCGCACAGTTGCGCCAGCAACATGTCGGACTGGCGCTGCGCATGGCGCGTCAAGGCACCGGCCGCCTGTAGGCCAGCGGTCAGTGCAATGGCGACAATGCCCAGCGCCACCAGCACCTCAATCAGGGTAAAGCCGCGTGCACGCATCAGGGCGCCTCTTGGCGCACGGCAAACGGGCGCACGCCATCGGTGGCGAGTGGCACGCGCTTGTCTGCCTGGCGTGCGGAGAACAGGGTAACGGTCTGCGGTAAGAGGATGGCATCGGGGCCGAGCAGCAGCACATTGGCTGGGGTGGTCGCGTTGGCTTCGACGCGGGCGCGGGTATCACCGTCAAGCCAGGCGCGCGCCGACGCGTCATTGCCAGTCGCAACCTCTGGCTCAAAGCGAAAGCCCTGCGCGGTCACAAGCCAGCGTGTAGCCACACCGCTGACCTGCGACTGTGCCCGCGCCGCTTCCAGCAAGGCGCCCAGACGCAGCGCTTCGCGCTCCAGCCGCACCTGGGTGTCATCGCGCAGGGCAAAACCGACACCGGCAGACGCGATGGCGACGATCGCCAGCACCACCAGGAGTTCGAGCAGCGTGAAACCGATGGCCCGGCGTGGCAGACCGGGCGACAGCGCGTTCTGCTGCATGACCTCCGATCGCTGCGCGGCCTCCCCCCTTACCCGCGTAGAACGCAATGCCACCCGATCCACCAGAGAGGTCAGCTTGCGGGCGTCAGGGTTGCCAGCTGCCAATATCGGCATCTTTGCCCTCACCGCCGCTCTGGCCGTCGGCACCGTAGGACATCACATCCACCTCACCCTTGATGCCAGGATTGAGATAAACATAGGGACTGCCCCAGGGATCTTTGGGCAACTGGTCAAGGTAGTTCTTCCAGTTGTTGGGCACGGGCGCGGTCGTGGGCTTGGTCAGCAGCGCCTGCAAGCCTTGCTCGGCCGTGGGGTAGCGCTGGTTGTCAAGCCGGTAGAGCTTGAGCGCCTGCATCAGGTTGGTGACATCGGTCCTGGCCGCGGTAACGCGGGCATCGTCGGCGCGGTCCAGCACATTGGGCACGATCAGCGCGGCCAGCACGCCAATGATCAGCAGCACCACCATCAGCTCAATCAGGGTGAAACCCGCCTGCAACTGCCGATAAACACTGCGGCGCGAAAAAGCAAATAAGCTCAGCATGGATTTGACCTGTGATTCGTGAAATGCGTAAAAGTGTTGCGATGATAATCGCGCCCATGTTGCTCGCCCACCCTTCCTTTGAAAGCCAGCGCTGGTTTGTTGCGCTGGTCACCTTTGCGCTGGCCGCGTTGGCCGCTGGCAGCGCCGCGTTCTGGGTCTTGCACTGGCCCACACCCGCCGCACCGGTCACAGCGACACCCCTGAGCGCGTCCAGCGCAGTTGTCGACAGTGCCAAAGTGGCGCAGTTGCTGGGCGCAAGCGCCAACGCCCCCAGTTTGATCGCTCCGGCGCCCAGTCGTTACAAATTGCTGGGGGTCATCGCCCAGGGTGACACCGCCAGCAAGGGGGTGCGTGGCAGCGCACTGATTGCCGTCGACGCTGCCCCTGCCAAGCCCTACCGCGTCGGCGAAACCGTGGCTGACGCGCTCGTGTTGCAATCCGTAGAGCAGCGCCGTGCGGTGCTGGCCCCCGCCGATGGCGCGGGCGCTGGCGTCACCCTTGAACTGCCGCTGCCCGCTGGCATGACCACCCCACCCTGAGAGACCATGCCCACGCCCCCGCTTTACCAGTTCCAGGTGCAAGTCAAGCCGCGCTATCTGGCGCAGCAGTCCGACCCCGCGCAGGGTCTGTATTTTTTTGCCTACACCATCACCATCCGCAACACCGGGCGGGTGGCGGCGCAGTTGATCGCGCGCAGCTGGAACGTCAACGATGCCAACGGCCACACCGAGCGCATCAAAGGCCTGGGCGTCGTCGGCCACCAGCCGTTGCTGCAACCGGGTGAGCAGTTTGAATACACCAGCGGCACGCGCCTGCGCACGCCCACTGGCACCATGCACGGCAGCTATTTTTGTGTAACCGAAGACGGCGACAAGTTTGATGTCGACGTGCCGATGTTTGTGCTGGACGCATTGAGCGCCAGCGGCGGCACCCGCACACTGCACTGAGCCATGGCCAAGCCCGACCACGACTTGCCCGAGCTGCTGGACGAACTTAACGCAAACGCCAGCAGCGTAAAACGTCACCTTTGGCTGATTCGCGTCGTCAAATGGATTCGTGGCCGCGCCAACTCCGCCCCCGCCGCACACGCCCGCCTGACGCTGCTACTTGACGCCCTGCAGCAGCGTCCGAAGGCGCGCGAACATGTGCGGGCGGGCTGGCAGGCGCTGCTGGAAACAGTCGACGCCACCGCCTTGTTGGCCGACTACGGCTTTGCTTCGCGCAGTGCGTTTGTCAGCGAGCTGGCTGAGCGCCTGCGCCTGAAAATATTGCCCGGCACGCCCGAGACCAGCGACGCTGCCACGTTGTTCTCGCTGGTGTTCAATGACCCGTTTGACGCACGCTGGATTGGTGCGCTCGACAGTGCGCTGCTGCAGCGGCTGGCTGACCTGATGCACACCACGCCCATGCCTGCGCAGAGCATCCACCAGGGGCTGCCCACACGCTGGCAAGCGTCGCTGATGGAAGCCGTCAATTTTTGCGCCAGCCAGATCCGGGCCACCGGCTTTTCGCCCGAGCTGCGCCTGCGCATGAGCGCGCCAGCGCGCGAGTCGGGGCCGTTTCACGCGCTAAGCACGCAACAAGAAGCGCTGGCGGCAGCCTGGCTGGAAAGCCCCGACCTGCCCAGCGCGCAATGCCAGCGCGCATTGCGCCACTTCCATAACCAGCTCGACGACTGCCGCCACGCCGCCGCGTCGGTCTACACCCACCTGGAAGCGTACGGCATCTCGGTCAACCTGGTGTTTGAATTACGCCAACTGCGTGAGCGCGTGCTGCGCATCCGTGCTTTACTCGACTGCCTGTTTTCTGCCACACCCCACCAGCACACCGCCCAGCTGATCGCCCACCTGGTCATGGTCGGCCACCAGCGTCTGAGCATCCGCGCGCTGATTGCCGCCAATTCGTCGATGCTGGCGGCCAAAGTCGCCGAGCGCAGTTCGGAGACCGGTGAACATTACATTACCCGCACCCGTGCCGAGTACCGCCAAATGTTGCGCGACGCTGCTGGCGGCGGTGCGGTCATGTCGGTCACCACGCTGCTGAAGTTTGTGGTGCTGTCGGCGGGTCTGTCGGCGTTCTGGAACGGATTTTTTGCCGGCATGAACTACGCGCTGAGCTTTGTGCTGATCCAGCTGTTGCACTGGACGGTGGCGACCAAGCAGCCCGCCATGACCGCACCGGCCATGGCCGCCAGGCTCAAGGACCTGAGCCACCCCGAAGCCATTGAACGTTTTGTCGACGAAGTGGCGCACCTGGTGCGCTCGCAAGTGGCGGCGATCGTCGGCAACCTGGCGCTGGTGGCGCCAGCCGTATTGCTCATCAGCACCGCGTTGTGGTTTTCCCTGGGCCGCCCGATGATTGACGCAGCAACGGCCGAACACGTGCTGCACGACCTGACCGTGCTGGGGCCTACCGCGTTGTTTGCCGCTTTCACCGGCCTGCTGCTGTTTGCCAGCAGCATCATCGCCGGCTGGGTCGAAAACTGGTTTGTTTTGCAGCGACTGGACTCGGCGCTGCGCTACAACCCCAATATTACCGACCGGCTGGGACGCGCGCGCGCTGACCGCTGGGCCAGTTTCATGCGCCGCAACATCTCTGGCCTGGCAGCCAATGTGTCATTGGGGCTGATGCTGGGTCTGGTACCGGCGTTTGCGGCTTTTTTTGGGCTGGGGTTGGAGGTGCGCCACGTGACCTTGTCCACCGGCCAGCTCGCCGCCGCTGCAGCCAGTTTGGGACTGGACATTTTTAACCAACCGGTATTCTGGTGGTGCGTGGCGGGTATTGCGGTAACTGGCCTGCTCAATGTGGGGGTGAGCTTTTACATGGCTTTTTTGCTGGCGCTGCGTGCCCACAACGTCAGCGGCGTGCAACGCAGCACCATTTACGCTGCGCTGCGTCAGCGTCTGCGCACGCGGATGCGCAGTTTTTTCTGGCCCGACGACGACACCCCCGATGGGCGAGTTTGACCTGATCGCGCGCTATTTCAAGCGTCCGGCAAGACGCGCGGCTTTGGGTGTGGGCGACGACTGCGCGCTGCTGCAGCCCCGCCCTGGCACGCAACTGGCAATTTCGAGCGACATGCTGGTGGTGGGTCGGCACTTCTTTGCCGCCGTTGACCCGCGCACCCTGGGCCACAAGGCGCTGGCGGTGAACCTGAGCGACCTGGCGGCCTGCGGCGCCCAGCCACTGGCCTTTACCCTGGCGCTGTCGCTGCCTGGTGTGGACGAAGCCTGGCTTGCCTCTTTTTCTGACGGCTTGTTCGCCCTGGCCGACGCGCACGGCTGCGAGCTGATTGGCGGCGACACCACCGCCGGGCCGCTCAACATCTGTATTACCGTGTTCGGCGAGGTGCCGGTGGTCAACGGCCAGTCGCAAGCGCTGTTGCGCAGCGGTGCCAAGCCGGGCGACGACCTGTATGTCAGCGGTACGCTGGGCGATGCCCGGCTGGCGCTGGACGCGCTGCTGGGCAAGATCAGCGTGGCGCCCGAGGTGCTGGCGCAAGCGCGGCTGCGGCTGGAGCAACCCAGCCCGCGGGTGGCGTTGGGTCTGGCCTTGCGCGGCATTGCCAGCGCGGCGCTGGATGTCAGCGACGGGCTGATCGGCGACCTGGGTCACATTCTGGAATGTTCAGCCGTGGGGGCCACGCTAGCGGTGGATGAAGCTACAGCATTGATAGCTGCTTGCTCATACTCTACCTGGGCTAGAGGCCAATTTGTTATAAACTTATCGACCGATCAGCAACGCACGCTGGTGCTCTGCGGGGGTGACGATTACGAGCTGCTGTTTAGCGCGCCACCGCACCTTCGCGGCGCGGTTGCCGCTGCCGCCCAGGTCAGTCAAACGCCAGTGACGCGCATCGGCCGCATCGATGCAGAACCTGGCCTGCGGCTGGTCGATGGCCAGGGTGCCCGCTTACCCCATACCTACGCGTCGTTTGACCACTTTGCGTGAGGCGCAGACCCGGCCCCCCAAAAAAACAGGCGGCAAAAGCCGCCTGTTTTAACGCTGAGCCCGACGGGCATTAGCCCCCGTTGGGACCGTTATGGCAGTCGTAACAGCCGATGTTCTGGCCAGCAGAGAAGGTCTTGCTGCCCTTTTCAACGGCGAACGTCTTGCTCATCTTGACCTGGCTGAGTGCTGTACCGCGGAAATCTGGGCCGTGGCAATAAGCGCAGGAACTGGCGTTGTTCACTTTGGCCGCGTCTTCGTGGGAAGATACCCAGGCGTTGCCGGTGGTGTGCATGCCGTGCGGGCCGCCATTGATCGTGTTGGGCACCGTCGCGTGGCAGGCCGTGCATTCGCTGATGGTGCCGGCATGGCCCTGGACATCTTGAGACAACACGTTGTCGTTGACATGCGAACTGGGGTACTCGGCGTGGGTGGCACCGTGGCAAGATTCACATTGCAAGCCACCGTGACCGGTGCTGAAACGGTACAGGTTAAAACCCGCCGCTGGCACATTGGCGTTGGAGGCAAAGCGCTGATCGGTCCAGACATTGGGCAGGCCTGCCGCATTGACACCGCTTAGCTCACGTTTGCCGTCGTGGTGGCAAGACTGGCAGGTCGGCTGGTTGAGCCAACCGGTGCGCGCATTGCTGCCCACCGCTGTCATGCTGCCGTGGCAGCTTTGGCAATTCATCGACGGCTTGCCGCTGACGTCCAGCGCGTTGCCCATGGGGCCACGCAGACACTGTGTTTCCGAGCCGGGGTGGCACATGTAGCAAGCCGTGCGGTTATTGCTGCTGTCCATCGTCAACTGGGTAACCGGGTCTTTGACTTTGGCGTGCAAGGTATGCAGAGCCTGCGTCAGCGGCGTGATACCCGCCACGCCGGTGCCGGGCAGGGCGTTGGAGCTGTGACACGACGCGCACAGCACCGGTTGGCCGCCTGCGGCTGTGGCCATCAAACCCGCAGCGTTATAGCCCAGCGTGGCCAAAGCAGCAGTAAATTTGGTGTTGGTGAGCTTCTTCTCATCGTGCAGGCGCAGGATGTTTTTCTTCCAGTCTTTTTCAAGGTCTGCATCATTGACCCAGCCTGCTGCCGGTCTGGCATCGCTGCTGACAGTCGAAGACGCATGGCACGACTTGCAGCTCATCTCGTCGCTGACCGGTAGCACGGTGCGCGCCGTGGCCAGCACCTTGCCGGTGGCATCCTTGGCCACCACCTTGACCATGGGGTAGAAGTTTTTGACACCCGCGTCGTCATAAGGAGTGATCGGAATGCCCTCGGCCTCGAACCATTGGTTGCTGGCGTTGAAAGTCATGGCACGCGGGGTCAGAGTGGGCACGGCATTGCCTTTGAGCCCGGTGTCGATGCTCAGGGCGGTTCCAAACAGCGATTTCACCCAGCTCCAGAAATTGGTTTTGGTAACACTCGATGTGTTGATGGAACCGGTGGCGTCGGCCATCGCCTCATAGGTCAAGGTGACACCGGTGGTGACCAAACCGCCTTTGGCCGAATTGACCAACTGCGCGTGCAGGTTGTTGTAAGGCGGCAAGATGGAGAAGACGGAATAGTCTTTGCCGTCCACGCAGTGCATGCCCAGGTCGTTCCAGGCCAGCAGGGTGTAGCCCGTGGGGGCTGGCGTGGGGGTGGGCTCGGGAACCGACCCACCGTCATGCGCATCGTCATCGTGGCTTTTGCTCTCGTCGTTTTTCTTGTTCTCATCGCTCTTTTTTTGACTGTCCGACGACGACTTTTTGCTGCTGGCCAGCTGCTCGGTAAGCGATGCGGTCGTACTGTCACCGCCGCCGCCGCACGCGGCAATGAGTGCTAGCGCGGCCGAACTCATCCCAATGCGCACCGCACGATGCATGATCCTGTTCATCTTGACTCCTCTTAAATGTTCAACACCCTGCGCCGCAGACACCGCTACAACGCGCCAAGTCAACAAACCAGAATGTCTTGATCGCCCGCACGACAGAGGAAGTAAATTCAGGTGCAGCGTTAGGGAACCGGCGAGGTGGTTTACAGACTCGATGTGATCTTATTTGTATTGCCTTATAAATGGATGCATACATGCAGTAACTGTCTGTAAGTTGCTCGCAGCAATCGCAACACCCATCGACATCAGCTCACAGCACCGGCGGAAAACCGGGTGCTCGGTGCCAGCGCCGATAATATTGCCCACTTTCACAACTGAATCGGATTGATCTATGCAAAAGCAACTTGGATGGTTGGCCGCTGGTTTGCTCAGCGCAATGGTTTTGGCGGGCTGCGGTAAAAAAGAAGAACCCGCGCCTGTGGCGGCGGCGCCCGCACCGGTGGTGGCCAATGCCATCGTTATTGGGCTGGACGACAACTTCCCGCCCATGGGTTTTCGCAACGACAAGAACGAACTCGTCGGCTTTGACATCGACCTGGCCAAAGAAGCTGGCAAACGCCTGGGCGTGGAAGTCACCTTCAAACCGATCGACTGGAATGCCAAAGAAGCCGAACTTAACGGCCGGCGCATCGACGTGCTGTGGAACGGCCTGACGATCACCGAAGAGCGCAAGGCCAACATCCTGTTCACCAAACCGTACCTGGAAAACCGCCAGATTATCATCGTGACCGACAAGTCGCCGATCACCACCAAGGCACAGCTCAATGGCAAGGTCGTCGGTGTGCAAGAAGGCAGCAGCGCGGTCGATGCGGTAGAAAAAGATGCTGCCACCGCCAAGTCGATCAAGGAGCTGAAAAAGTTTGGTGACAACGTGGCCGCGCTGATGGACCTGAGCGCCGGGCGGCTGGACGCGCTGGTCGTTGACGAAATTGTGGGCCGCTACTACACCACCAAAAAACCGGGTGAATACCGCGTGCTGGAAGACAACTTTGGCACCGAAGACTACGGTGTCGGCACGCGCAAGGACGACACCGAGCTGGCCGCCAAGCTTGACAAAGCGCTGGACGACATGAAGGCTGACGGCGCCGCTGCCAAAATTTCCACCGACTGGTTCGGCAAGGATATCGTCAAGCAATAAGCCGCATCAAGATCGTCGTGCTGATCCGCAGAATTGGGGTCAGCAGAATTGGGGTCAGAGCCGTTCCGCTGCGCGGCCGGATCTGACCCCAATTCTGCTGTCGGATCTGACCCCAATTCTGCTCAAAATGACCGCAAAGCTGCCGCCAGCGCGCAAACAGGTGCGAAGCACCAGCTAATGGACAATCTCGGTTCAATACGCATGCTCGGCGCAAACCCATGATGCCAGACCTGATGGACTATTTTTTCAACATCCTGCCGCCGCTGCTTGAAGGCAGCGCGGTGACGATCCAGGTGTTTTTGATCACGCTGGCGCTGGCCGTGCCGCTGGGGCTGGCCCTGGCGCTGTTGCGCATTTCGCGCTTTGGTTTTTTGAGTGGACTGGTCAACGGCTACATCTGGCTGATGCGCGGCACCCCCCTGATGCTGCAGATGCTGTTCATCTATTTTGCGCTGCCGTTCATCCCGGTCATTGGCGTGCGCCTGCCGGACTTTCCGTCGGCCATCGTCGCCTTTGTGCTGAACTACGCGGCCTACTTTGCCGAGATCTTTCGTGCCGGCATCCAGTCCATTGGCAAAGGGCAATACGAAGGCGCGCAGGTGCTGGGCATGACGTATGCGCAGACCATGCGCCGCATCGTGTTGCCGCAGGTGATCAAACGCATTTTGCCGCCCATGAGCAACGAAACCATCACCCTGGTGAAAGACACCTCACTCATTTACGTGCTGGCCATGAACGACCTGCTGCGCGCAGCGCGCGGGCTGGTGCAGCGCGACTTCACCACCCTGCCGTTTGTGGTGGCGGCGGCTTTTTACCTGTTGATGACGCTGGTGCTGACGTACGGCTTTCAGCGCCTGGAAAGGAAATACGCGGTGTATGACGACTAGCCCGATGATCCGCGCGGCAGACGTGCACAAGCGCTTTGGCGCGGTCGACGTGCTCAACGGTGTTTCTCTGGACGTGGGCCAGGGCGAGGTGATTGCCGTGATTGGCCCTTCAGGTTCGGGCAAAAGCACGTTTTTGCGCTGTCTGATCCACCTGGAAACCATCCACCACGGCAGCATTGAGATCGAAGGCGAGCCGCTGGTGCGCACCGACGCGCAAGGCCACTGCCACTACGCGCCTGAGGCCGACATTCGCCGTGTGTGCCGCAAGATGGGCATGGTGTTCCAGCACTTCAACCTGTTCCCGCACCTCACCGTGCTGCAAAACATCATTGAGTCGCCGCTGACCGTCAAAGGACTGCGTGCTGACGAGATCGTGCCCAAGGCCGAGGCACTGCTCGCCAAGGTGGGCCTGCTGGCCAAGCAGGGCAGCTACCCTTCCAGCCTGTCGGGTGGCCAGAAGCAGCGTGTGGCCATTGCCCGCGCGCTGGCCATGGAGCCCGACATCATGCTGTTTGACGAACCCACGTCAGCGCTGGATCCCGAACTCACCGGCGAGGTGCTGGCCACCATGCGCGCGCTGGCCGAAGAGCGCATGACGATGATCGTCGTCACCCACGAGATGGCGTTTGCCCGTGAGGTGGCGCAACGCGTGGTGTTCATGGACGGCGGTGTGATTGTGGAAGCACGCCCGGCACGCGAACTGTTTACCGCCCCCGAGCATCCACGCACGCGCGCGTTTTTGCAAAAAATGCTCTGACTTTTTATAGACAAATTGGCCTCTAGCCCTTTTACGGAAAGCGCAAGCAACTATTTATAGTATAGCTAGCGCCGACTCAAGCGGCTCACTTGAGCAGGCGCCACACCAGGCCCAGGCCAACCGCCCACAAGTCGACCCCAATGCCCTCGCCCTCACTTGAGAGCGCCAGTCGACCCGTGCGGTTGGCCTGGGCCTGACGCGCGGCACGTTGGCGGTCATGCTCGAGCATCACCAGCGCATCTGCAAGGTCGGGCATGTTGAGCTTGCCTGCGCTATCAGCCGCTTTGGCGTAGCCCTGCAAGGCCCGTTCCACTGCCTGCGGGTCCAGCAGCGACAAGGCGGTGCGGCAATGCGGGCAGGCGTGGTCCTGGCGCAGATCGATCGGTGCACCGCAGTTGCTGCAGTTGATGACACCCAGGCGCTGCGCCATGTCGTCAATCTCCAGCGCGGTGAGTTGGCGCACAAAGCCTTTTTCGATCATGAACGAGGCAAAAGTGCTGAAGCGCCCGTGGCGCTGCGGGCAGCGGTGGGTGATGTAACGCCCGCTTTTGACCACGTCAAACCCCTGCGCCAGCGCGCGGCTGCAGCGCGGACAGGCGAGCGTGTTGGGCAGCGCCTGCGCCACGTCATTGCGGTGTTCGTGCAGTTGCCGAAACAATTCGAGCACGGCAGCCGGGGCCAGGCGCAGGTTTTCCTGGGGATCAAACCAGATGCCGCGGCAGCTGAAACACAGGTCAATGTCAACGGTGCCCCCGGCAACACTGGCGAGTTGCTTCGGCAGCATGCGGGTTTTGCAGGCGGGGCATTTCGGCGCTAAAGACATGGCAACATCTTAGCGGCTGCGCCAAGCACACCCCCACTGGCGTGATTTATCATCGGCGCGCCCGCGCCATCGTTGGCACACCCAAATAATCAACGTCGCTGGAATTCAAATTGTCAGACAACTCTTTTCAAAAACCGGGGCGATTTGAGCATCTCTTGTGGTTGGCAGGCTTGGTCTTCCTGTTACTGGCCGCAGCGTTCATCGTCTACGTCTGGTCAGAAAAAGAGATCGACCGCGCCAATGATTTGCGCCACCAGTCTTTTTTGCTTGCCGACGAATTGCGCCAGACATCAGACGATTTGACGCGCATGGCGCGCACTTACACCGTCACCACGCAAGCGCGTTACAGGAACGCCTACGACACCATCGTCGGCATCCGCGACGGCAAATTGCCTCGTCCGGCGAGCTACGCGTCCATTTACTGGGATACCGTTCTGCTTCAAGACGAGCCTGCAGCAACCCAGGTGAAGCGCCCCGCCGCGCTGCTGAATCTGATGCGCGAGGCTGAATTCACGCCACAAGAGCTGGATGACCTGGCGCGGGCGAAGCAGCAGTCGGACGCACTGATCGGTACCGAACGCAGCGCCATGGATTTGGCAGCCTCCGGTGAACCCGAAAAAATGGCGCTGGCGCGGGCCATGCTCCATGACGACGCCTACCATGCGGCCAAAGCGGCCATCATGCAGCCAATCGCCCAAGTTTACGCGTCGATGGATGCACGCACGGTCGAGAGGGTGGCACACGCCACCCGGCAAGCCATGTACTTTCGCATCGCCTTTGTTGCGGTCGCTGTAGCGCTGATGTTGATCGCGTTTGGCGCATTGCATCGCCTGACCCAGCTACTCGGTGGATCGGCCGACAGGGTCTATGGTCACCTTACGCGCATCGGTCGGGGGGATTTTTCAGCGGATATCAAAGTTGCCCAGAAGCATAAAAACAGCGTTTTAGGCTGGCTGGCGCAAACGCTGCTGAGCTTGCGCACGATGCAGAGCGAGCGCGAGCGTGAGCGCGCCGTCTTGATGGAAAGCGAAGCCAAACTCAATTCGATCATCCAGGCCGAGCCCGAGTGCATCAAGATCGTCGACGCTCAAGGCCGCCTGGAGCTGATGAACCCTGCCGGCCTGGCCATGATCGAAGCCGACGCGCTACAGCAGGTGGCAGGCGCGCCGGTCGCCAAGCTGATTGCCCCGGAGTACCAGGCGGCGTTCGCTGCGATGCACCAGCGGGTGCTGGCTGGTGAAAGCGTCGAAATGCAGTTCGAAATCATCGGCCTGCACGGCGCGCGTCGCTGGATGCAGACACACGCCGTGCCCTTGCAATATGGCGGTCGCACCGTGCATCTGGCGTTGACCCGAGACATTACCGATCAGATGAACGCCCGCAACCAGATCGAACAGCTTGCGTTTTACGACTCGCTGACCGGACTGCCCAACCGCCATTTGCTGATGGACCGCCTCACCCAGGCACTGGCTGGCGTCAAGCGCAAGGCAACGCACGGCGCGCTGATGCTGCTCGATCTGGACAACTTCAAGGTGATCAACGACACCCTGGGTCACCTGGTCGGCGACAGACTCTTGATCGAGGTCGCCGCCCGGCTGAAGTCGTGTATGCGCGAGGGCGATACCGTCGCCCGTTTTGGCGGTGACGAGTTTGTCATCATCCTGCAGGGCCTGGAACCCACGGGCATGGCAGCGCTGCAGGCCGAGGCGGTGGCCAGCAAGTTGCTCGAGCGCTTGAGCGCGCCCGTGTCACTGGAGATCACGCAAGCCGAGGGCAAAGTCGAGTTACGTACCCACTACTGCAGTGCCAGCATGGGCGTGACGCTGTTTGTCGACGACAGTGTCAACAGCACCGAATTGCTCAAGCGCGCCGATACCGCCATGTACCAAGCCAAAGCGGCTGGGCGCAACGCAATGCGTTTTTTTGACGCCGACATCCAGTCGAAGGTGTCTGAACACGCCATCCTGGAGGCTGACCTGCACACCGCAGTGCAACAGCGCCAATTCGTCGTGTACTACCAGCCGCAGGTCGCGGTCGACGGGCGACTCGCCGGTGCCGAAGCGCTGGTGCGATGGCAGCATCCGCAGCGGGGATTGCTGTTGCCCGGACTGTTCATCAGCGTGGCAGAAGAAACAGGCATCATTCTGGACATTGGCCAGTGGGTCATGGAGTCCGCCTGCGCGCAGTTGGCGCTTTGGGCTGCCAAACCGGGGTTCGGGCAGCTGACGATTGCCGTCAACGTCAGCGCGCTGCAATTCAAACAAGAAAACTTTGTTGGTCAGGTGCTGGCCACGCTGGACGCCAGTGGGGCGCGGCCAGAGCGGCTCAAGCTGGAACTCACCGAAAGCATGCTCGTTGACGACGTCGACAGCATGATCGAGAAAATGACCGCCCTCAAAGCGCATGGCGTGGGCTTTTCGCTCGATGACTTTGGCACCGGCTATTCGTCGCTCTACCACCTCAAGCGTCTGCCACTGGACCAGCTCAAGATTGACCAGAGTTTTGTCAAGAACATTGTTACCGATACCAACGATGCGTCGATTGCGCGCATGGTCATGGCGTTGGCAGAAAGTCTGGGGCTTGGCGTCATTGCCGAAGGCGTCGAACACCCGGAACAGGCAGATTTTCTGCGCGCGATGGGCTGCCATGCCTACCAAGGTTACCTGTACGGCTGGCCAATGCCGGTTGCCGAGCTGGAAAAACAGGCGCACATCAGCTAAGCAGACGCCACCGCTCGATCGGATAATCCTGCCATGAGCAATCCTGACGCCCCATCTGGCCCCATTGCGCCCAGCGCGCGCTTCATGATGGCGCACCCGGCGCATCTGCTGGCGCTGGGCTTTGGCTCGGGCCTGAGCCCCAAGGCCCCCGGCACCATGGGCACGCTGTGGGCATGGGCTGTTTTTGCACTGCTGCAAGGGCATGTGAGCGAATCACAGTGGGGTTTGCTGATTGCCGTCGGTGTTCCGCTGGGCTGGTGGGCGTGCACGGTCACCGCCCGCCACATGCGGGTGTTGGACCCGGGAAGCATCGTCTGGGACGAGATCGTTGCCTTCTGGCTGGTGCTGTGGCTGATCAGCCCGACAGGTTTTGGGGGCCAGTTGGCGGCCTTTGCGCTGTTTCGTTTCTTTGACGCGGTCAAGCCAGGCCCGGTGGCCTGGGCTGATCAGCTCTACCACAACGTTGACCCTGCTGCCGACCCCGCCGCCTGGCGCCAGGCCGGGTGGGGCATCATGCTCGACGATCTGGTAGCGGCTTTTTGCGCCTTGCTGGTGATCACACTGTGGCGGGTGTGGTGATGAAGGCAGCCACCAATTTGCTATTACATCAGGAGCTATCAGCGCATGATATATGTGGGCTGATAGCCAATATCCTTATCAAAAAAAAATGGCTGCTGGCGAGTGCCGAGAGCTGCACCGGCGGACTGATTGCCGCCACTTGCACCGACCTGAGCGGCTCCAGTGCCTGGTTTGAACGCGGTTTTGTCACCTACTCCAACGCCGCCAAGACCCAGCTGCTAGGCGTGGACGCGGCGCTGATGGCACAGAACGGTGCCGTCAGCGAGCCGGTGGTCCGTGCCATGGTCAGCGGCGCACTGGCACGCTCGCCAGCGCAGGTGGCGGTCGCCGTCACGGGTATTGCCGGTCCGACAGGTGGCAGCATCGACAAGCCGGTGGGAACAGTCTGGCTGGGTTGGGCGACCCCCGTCGGGGTTTGCAGTCAACGCTACATATTGGCGGGCGACCGGGCTACAGTACGCGCGGCTACCGTACACCAGGCGCTGGCCCATGTGCTGCAACAGTTAACAAAGGACGCTGCATGTTGAAGTTGTTGATTGTGGAAGACGACGTGGCGCTGGGCGCAGGCTTGCAGGCCGCCCTGACCGACGCAGACTTTGAGGTGCAGTGGGTGACCGACGGCCTGATCGCGCTTGATTTGCTGCAACATGCCAGCTTTCACGCCATGGTGCTGGACATTACCTTGCCTGGCCTGGACGGTGTGAGCTTGCTGCAGCGCCTGCGCGCGCTGGAGAACAAGCTGCCTGTGCTGATGCTCACCGCGCGCGACACCACGCGTGACAAGGTGCAGTGTTTTGAATCGGGAGCGGACGACTTTCTGGTCAAAACCACCGACATGGAGGAACTGATCGCACGCCTGCGGGCGCTGATTCGCCGTAGCGGTCTGTTCGGTCGGGTGCAGGTCGACGATCTTGCGCTTGACGTCGACACCCAGTCGGTGACCCTGGCAGGCCGGGTGCTCAACGTGTCGGGCAGCGAGTTCAAGGTTTTGCGGGTGCTGATGGAAGATGCGGGCCAGGTCGTTACCCGAAGCAAGCTCGAGCAGTCCCTGTTTGGATCCAATCGGGCTGGCGAAAGTAATGTGCTGGAAGTTCATGTGCACCATTTGCGGCAAAAAATCGGCGAGGCGCGGCTCAAGACGGTGCGCGGGGTGGGTTACACCATCGTCAAAGCAGCACCATGACCGGTCGGCGGCCCATGTCGTTGAGCCAGCGGCTGATGCTGTTGCTTGGGCTGGTCAGTCTGCTGTACTGGATTGCGATTGCCGGGCTGACCAGCGCCAACAACGTCGATCAGCTCAACGAGCTCTACGACGTCCACCTGGCACGCAGCGCGAAAGCTTTTTTGCAGTTGATCGACCCGGATCCCGAGGCGGTGCAAGGCCCGGAGATCGTTCTCAGCAGCAATGACATCGAGCAACTGTTGGTGGGTGACGCCAAGGTTGACGACAGTGCAGGCGGCGCCGACAACCCGGACCCTAACGTGCAGGCCATGAAACGCCTACAGCACGGCACGCACCTGCGCTACCAGCTTTGGCGGCTCGATGGCGCCTTGCTGGCGCATTCCAGCAATGCGCCCAAGGGCCTGATCACGACGCAGCTCGGCTACACCGACGCCATCGACGCGCAAGGTCTGGCCTGGCGTCATTACAGCTTCCACGACCCGGTGCATCAGGTCAAGGTGATCGTCTCCGAACCACATGAATTTCGCCAACAGCTGGTCCGCCACATCGTGATCGACGCCGCCACACCCTTGGCTTTGGGACTGCCCTTGCTCCTGCTGTTGTTGTGGCTGTCGATCCAGCGCGGCTTGCTGCCGCTTGGCCAGTTGCAGCGGGAAATTTCGCTTCGGCAAGCCGACAACCTGCAGCTGCTCGGCACCGAGCGCACGCCAAGCGAGATCAAACCAATCGTCCACGCACTCAACGCCTTGCTGCAACGCGTAGGCCACACGCTCGAACAGGAGCGCCGGTTCACCGACGACGCCGCCCACCAGCTGCGCACACCGCTGGCGGCCATCCAGGCCCAGCTGTACGCCGTTCGACACCTGAATGACCGCGAACAGCGCTTGCGTGCCACCGATCAACTGCAGGCGAGCGTGGCGCGCGCGATCCGGCTGGTCAACCAGATGCTGGCGCTGGCACGGCTCGACCCCGAGCAACCGCAGACCGACTTTGCGCCAGTGCAGCTCAACACGATCGCCGAAACCGTGTGTGCCGAGCTGGCGCCGATCGCTCTGCAACGCGACCAGACGCTGGAGCTGTCAGCGCACCCCGGCTTGCCACCGGTGCGTGGCAACGCTGACATGCTGTCAATGCTGATGTCCAATCTGATCGACAACGCCATCCATTACACCCAGCGCGGCGGCCAGATTCGGGTGCAACTGACCCCAGACGAACAGGGCGTGCGCCTGAGCGTCAGCGACGACGGACCGGGCATTGCACCCGGTGAGCGCGAACGCGTGCTGGAGCGGTTTTACCGAGCCGCCTCCCAGAGTGAGCCCGGCACCGGTCTGGGCTTGGCGATCTGCCAGCGTATCGCCGAACTGCACCGTACCCATCTGTCACTGGGCGACGGTTTGCATGGCCAAGGGCTGGCTGTGGCGGTCGTGTTAACGCTGTAAAACAAGGCCCGTTGACCCACACAACACCATGCTCTTTGATTTCTGGACTGGCCTGGCCACGGGCCTGGCGCTGATTGTGGCCATTGGCTCGCAAAACGCTTTTGTGTTGCGCCAAGGCATAAGGCGCGAACATGTGTTGGCACTGGTGTTGTTTTGCGCGCTGTCTGATGCGCTGCTGATTGCGCTGGGTGTGGCCGGTGCTGGCGCACTGATCCAGAGCCACCCCGGCTTGTTGACGTTAACGCGCTACGGCGGTGCCCTGTTTTTGGCCAGTTACGGGGTACTGGCGGCCCGTCGTGCCTGGCGGGGTGGGCGAATGCAGGTTGACGCTTCGCGCAGCAGCACGTTGGGCACGGCGTTGATGACCTGCTTTGGCTTCACCTTTCTCAACCCGCATGTCTATCTGGACACCGTGGTCTTGCTCGGTAGCATCGCCAGCCAGCGGGACGATCCGGGTCGCTGGTTGTTTGGCCTGGGTGCGATGGCTGGTAGCCTGTTGTGGTTTTCGGCGCTGGGTTTTGGCGCGCGCTTGCTGGTCCCGCTTTTCCAGACGCGCGCTGCCTGGCGTGTGCTCGACGCAGTGATCGCGCTCACCATGATCGGCATGGCACTCTTATTGCTTTGGTAACGGCGCTGTAAAAGCCACGTCCGCCCGCGTGCAAAATACAATCCCACCGCCAACCCGCACCACCAAGAGGCCTCACATTGACCATCCCAGACCACACCCATTCCCAGTCGCTGACCAATCAGATTAATGCCCATTTGCTGCACACCGTGGGCGTGGAGCCAGCGCGCGCGTCACGCATCGACCTGATGCAGGCGGTAGCGCAGGTGGCGCGGGCCCAGTTGTCTGAACGCTGGGTAGCCACCCAAAGCACGGAGCGGCGTCACAAGGCACGCCGGGTGGTCTATCTTTCAATGGAATTTTTGATGGGCCGCACGCTCTCCAATGCGCTGGCGGCGCTGGACCTGACCGAAGGCGCGGCTACGGGCTTGCAACAGCACGCCCAGCGCCTGGAGGACGTGGTGGCGTGCGAGCCCGACGCGGCGCTGGGCAATGGCGGCCTGGGCCGGCTGGCCGCGTGCTTTCTGGATTCGATGGCGACGCTGGGTTTGCCTTCGTTTGGCTACGGTATCCGCTACGAGTACGGCATGTTTGCCCAGGATATCCAAAACGGCTGCCAGGTCGAATACCCCGACTCCTGGCTCAAAGACGGCACGCCTTGGGAGTTTCCACGCCCGGAACTCACCTATACGGTGCGCTTTGGCGGCTGGGTGGTGCATGAAGCCGGCAAAGTCATCTGGAAAAACGCCGGCGAAGTAGCAGCCAAGGCGCACGATATGGTCGTTCCGGGTCATGGCACGGAAAAGGTCAGTACCCTGCGGCTGTGGAAGGCGGTGGCACCCGACCACATCGACCTGGGCGCGTTCAATACCGGCGACTACGCACGGGCAGCGGGTGCCAAAAACGAGTACGAAAACATTTCCTGGGTGCTCTACCCCAACGACAGCACACCGGCCGGACGCGAACTGCGCCTCAAGCAGGAATACTTTTTTGTCGCCGCGTCGATGCAGGACCTGGTGCGCCGCCATTTGTCCGAGTATCCCAGTCTGGACAACCTGGCCGAGCAGGTGGCAATCCACCTCAACGACACCCACCCGGCCATTGGCGTGGCCGAGTTGATGCGCATCTTGTGCGACGAGCACGACATGCCGTGGGACAAGGCGTGGGCGCTGTGCGGCAAAACCTTTTCCTACACCAACCACACGCTGATGCCCGAGGCGCTGGAGACCTGGCCGGTGGCGCTGATGCAGCAGGTGCTGCCGCGTCACCTGGAAATCATTTACCGCATCAATAAGGAATTTCTTGACCTGGCGGCGCGCTTCAAACCCGGTGACCAAGATTTTTTGCGTCGCCTGTCCTTGATCGATGAGAACGGCGAACGCCGTGTACGCATGGCGCATCTGTCGGTGGTGGGCAGCCACCGGGTCAATGGTGTGTCGGCGCTGCACTCCGATTTGCTGGTGCACACCATCTTCGCCGACTTTGCCGCACTCTGGCCGCAGCGTTTTACCAACATGACCAACGGCGTGACGCCCAGGCGCTGGCTGGCGCAGGCCAATCCAGGGCTAGCCAGTTTGCTCGACGAGACACTGGGCCGGGACTGGCGGCTCAACCTTGACGCGTTGCAAGGTCTCAGACAACACCAGGACGACGCCGCTTTTCTGCAAAGATTTCAGGCCATCAAACGCAACAACAAGGTGCGGCTGGCTGAGCTCATCTGCAAAACCACTGGCGTGGTCGTCAGCCCGGACAGCTTGTTTGACGTACAGGTCAAGCGCATCCACGAATACAAGCGCCAACTGCTCAATGTGCTGCATGTGGTGTCGCGCTACCTGGCGATTCTGGCAGACCCGCAGGCCGACTGGGTGCCACGCACAGTCATTTTTGCCGGCAAGGCAGCCTCAAGCTACCAGGCGGCCAAGTCGATCATTCGGCTGATCCACGACGTCGGCCTGACCATCAACAACGATCCGCGCGTCGGCGACAGGCTCAAACTGGTGTTCATTCCGAACTACGGCGTGTCGGTGGCCGAGGTCATCATGCCCGGCGCCGACCTGTCAGAGCAGATTTCCACCGCCGGCACCGAGGCCTCAGGCACGGGCAACATGAAGCTGGCGCTCAACGGCGCGCTGACCATCGGTACCGACGACGGCGCCAACATTGAGATACGGCAAAACGTCGGCGACGACAACATTTTCATTTTTGGCCTGAAAACGCCTGAGGTACGCGCGTTGCGGCTGGCCGGTTACCACCCGCTGGCACACTACGAAGGCAACCCGGCGCTCAAGGCCGTGCTCGACGCGATCGCCAGCGGACGATTCTCGCCGGAGGAACCCGGGCGTTACAGCGCGTTGGTGAATGCGCTGGTCTGGGGCGGCGACCATTATTTGTTGCTGGCCGACTTTGCGTCCTACCTCGACGCGCAAGCGCAGGTCGACACGCTTTACCGGGAGCCCTCTCGGTGGAGCCGCAAGGCGCTGGCCAACGTGGCGGGAATGGGCACCTTCTCCGCCGACCGCACCATTGGCGACTATGCGCGTACGATTTGGCATGTTTCACCCTGCCCGGATTGAACTCCGCGTTTTGCCATGTTGACGTTCCCTGAAATCAGCAAGATTTGCCAAGGCCAGCATGGCGACCCGTTTTCGGTGCTCGGGCCGCATCCAGCGCGCGGCGCCAAAGCAACAACGCAGATCTCGGTACGTTGCTTTTTACCCGGTGCCACAGCGGTCACGGCCGTCGATGATGCTGGGCTTCATCTGGGCAAACTGACACCACGCCACGATGCCGGTTTTTTTGAAGGCCACATCCGAGGTGAGTTGAGCACAGCGTACCGCTTGCAGGTGCAATGGGCCAGCGGTGATTGCAGCAAACTCGACGATCCTTACCGCTTTGGTCTGCTGCTCGGCGACATGGACGTCTGGTTGCTGGGTGAAGGCACGCACCTGCGCCCCTTTGAGGTGCTGGGCGCGCAACCCTGTACCTTGCTGGGCGTCGCCGGAACCCGTTTTGCGGTCTGGGCACCCAATGCCTCACGTGTCAGCGTCGTTGGCGATTTCAACTTTTGGGATGGCCGCCGCCACCCCATGCGCCTGCGCCGTGAATGCGGCGTGTGGGAGCTGTTCCTGCCCGGCGTGGCGCCCGGTGCGCGCTACAAATATGAAGTACGCACGCAGCACAGCGAGGTGCTGCCGCAGCGCGCCGACCCGTACGCATTGCAAGCCGAGTTGCGCCCAGCCACCGCCAGCGTGGTGGGTTGTTTGGCCGACAAATTGCCGCCGACGCCCGACCGTCAAGCTGCCAACGCACTGGACGCACCAGTGAGCATTTATGAGGTACACCTGGGTTCGTGGCGACGCGTCTGCGAGGATGGCAACCGCTGGCTCAGCTGGGATGAGCTGGCCGACACGCTGGTACCTTACGCACAAGATATGGGTTTCACACACCTTGAATTGCTCCCGATTAGCGAGCATCCATTCGACGGTTCGTGGGGCTACCAGCCGATTGGCATGTATGCACCAACGTCACGTTTTGGCGACGCGGCGGGTTTTGGCCGGCTGGTTTCGCGCTGCCATGCCGCGGGTCTGGGCCTGATTCTGGACTGGGTGCCGGCGCACTTTCCCACCGATACCCACGGCCTCGCCAACTTTGACGGTACCCATTTGTATGAATACGCCGACCCGCGCGAAGGCTTTCATCAGGACTGGAACACGCTGATCTACAACCTGGGCCGCACCGAGGTACGCAACTTTCTGGTCGGCAACGCGCTGTACTGGCTGGAACGTTTTGGCGTCGACGGCCTGCGCGTTGACGCGGTCGCGTCCATGCTGTACCGCGACTACAGCCGCAAGGCGGGCGAATGGATACCTAACGCGTATGGTGGCCGAGAAAATCTGGAGGCCATCGACTTTTTGAAGCGCATGAACGAGGTGGTGGGCGTGCAGTGCCCACAGGCGATCACACTGGCCGAAGAATCGACCGCCTACCCAGCCGTGTCTCGCCCCACCTACGCTGGCGGTCTGGGCTTTCACTACAAGTGGAACATGGGCTGGATGCACGATACGCTGAGTTACATGGCGCGCGACCCGATCTATCGTCAACACCACCAGGGTGAGATGACCTTTGGCCTGGTTTACGCTTTCAATGAAAACTTTGTGCTGCCCATCTCGCACGACGAGGTGGTGCACGGCAAGGGCTCGCTGCTGGGCAAGATGCCAGGCGACCGCTGGCAGCAGTTGGCCAATGTGCGTGCGTACCTGGGCTACATGTGGGGCCACCCGGGCAAGAAGTTGCTGTTCATGGGCTGTGAGTTTGCGCAGGAGCGCGAGTGGAACCATGACCAAAGCCTGGACTGGCATTTGCTCGACCAGCCGCAACACGCTGGTGTGCAGCGCCTGGTGCGTGACCTGAACGCGCTCTACCGCGCCACACCGGCGTTGTACCAACAAGACTTTGTGCCCGACGGATTTGCCTGGATCGACCACAGCGACAACCAGCGTTCGGTGCTGAGTTTTGTGCGCTGGTCGCGCGAGCGCGCCAGTTTCGTCGTGGTGGTGTGCAATTTCACACCCAACGTGTGGCGCGATTACCGCGTAGGCGTGCCACGCGCGGGCAATTACCGCGAGCTGCTCAATACCGACGTTGCCGTCTATGGCGGCAGCAACGTACCTGCGCTGGCAAACAGCCACAGCGATGACCTGCCGTGGCAGGGCCAGCCGCAGTCGCTGCTGTTGACGCTGCCCCCACTGGCTACCGTCTTTTTGCAATGGAACGGCTGACGATCACGGCGTTGCAGCCCGGTCGCCCCTGGCCGCTGGGCGCCCATTTTGACGGTCGGGGCGTCAACTTTGCGGTGTTTTCTGCCAACGCCACTGGCATCGAGTTGTGCCTGTTTGACAACGAAGGCGCGCATGAGATCGGCCGCCTGACCTTGCCGCAGTGTTCCACCAATGTCTGGCACGGCTACCTGCCGCAAGCGCAACCGGGCCTGGTTTACGGCTTGCGCGCGCATGGCCCGTGGCGGCCAGATCAGGGGCACCGCTTTGACGCGTCCAAATTACTGCTGGACCCGTATGCGCGCGATATCGTCGGCGACTTCATCTGGAGCGACGAACACTTCACGCCAGACGCCGCCCACCCCCGGCACATGACCACACGCGACAACGCCGCACTGGCGCTCAAGGCACGCGTGGTACACGACGAATTTGATTGGCACGGCGATAAGTCACCGCAGGTGAGCATGCTCGACACCGTCCTCTATGAATGCCACGTCAAGGGGTTCTCAAAATTGCAGCTGATGGTTCCCCCCGAGCTGCGCGGCAGCTTCGCTGCATTGGCGCACGCGTCGTCGATCGACTATTTCAAACGATTGGGCATCACCACGCTGACCCTGCTGCCGGTGCACTATGGTCTGTCGGAAGAGCGGCTTGTCAAACTTGGGCTCACCAATTACTGGAACTACAACACGATTGGTTTCTTTTGCCCTGACCGGCGCTACGTCAGCAAGGTAGCAACAAGCTCACCCCGCGACGAGTTTCGCCGCATGGTGCGCCGTCTGCACGCTGCCGGGCTCGAGGTGATCCTGGACGTGGTTTACAACCACACCGCAGAGGCGGACCACATGGGCCCAACTTTGAGTTTTCGCGGGCTCGATAACGCCAGCTATTACCGACTCAAGCCGTCCGACCCGAGCCAGAACGAAAACTTCAGCGGCTGCGGCAACACACTCAACCTCAGTCACCCGCGGGTGCTGCAAATGGTGATGGACAGCCTGCGCTATTGGGCCGCCGACATGCACGTCGACGGCTTTCGTTTTGACCTGGCTCCGGTGCTCGGGCGCACCGACAGCGGTTTCGACCCGCAAAGCGCTTTTTTTGCCGCCATTGCGCAAGACCCGGTGCTGTCACGCGTCAAGCTCATTGCCGAACCCTGGGACATTGGCCCCGGTGGCTACCAAGTGGGCAGTTTCCCGCGCGGCTGGTACGAGTGGAACGACAAGTTCCGCGACGGCATGCGCCGCTTCTGGCTGCAAGGCGCCGCCAACACCAATGAGGCGGCCAGTCGCGGCGAATTTGCCATGCGCCTGTGTGCGTCATCAGACGTCTACCAGCGCCGCAAGCGCCCACCGGCCAAGTCAATCAACTACGTGGTGTCGCATGACGGCTTCACGCTGTGCGATCTGGTGAGCTACCAGCACAAGCACAACGAGGCCAATGGCGAAACCAACCAGGACGGCCATAGCCACAACAACAGTTTCAACTGCGGTGTCGAAGGCCCAAGCAGCGACCCGGCCATCCAGTCCCTGCGCAGTAAGTTGCAGCGCGCCCTGCTGGCCACCACGCTGCTCGCCCAGGGGACACCGATGCTGCACGCGGGTGATGAAATCAGCCACAGTCAGGACGGCAACAACAACCCCTATTGTCAGGACAACGCCACCACCTGGATCGACTGGGCGCAGGCCGATCAGGACTTGCTGGCCTTTACTAGCCTCGTGATTGCGCTGCGTCGGCAACTGCACCCCTTTGCCAACACCTGGTACAGCGGTGTGGCCGATGTGGACGGCATTTACGACCTATCCTGGTACAACGCCAACGGTAGCGTGTTGCAAGGCGAACAATGGCACGCTGCCAATGTCCATGCGCTGGCCTGCCTGATCGGCAGACCGGGCGGCACCACGGCACCGCTGATGGTTCTGATCAACAACAACGCCCAAGCGCAGCCCTTTGTGTTGCCACCAGGCGCGTGGCAAGCGCTGCTCGATACCCATCACCCGCGGGGGTGGGTCGACAGCGCCTTGACCTGGGGCGCGTCGGTCGACGTCCAGGCGTACAGCCTGGTGCTGTTCAAGCAGATTTCACTCCGACAACGGATGTAACTGCGTCATTTCAGCAACCGCCATGCGGTTTGGCGGCTGGGGAAAAGTCGACTCACAAGCCCAGCAAGTCAAACCGCCCTCGTCCGCTGACCGCCGTCAGCTTGCCCAGATGACCTGCGGCTTGCGGGCCAACCCAGTCCCAGGAAAAACGCCAGGTCCAGCAGCCCATGGTGCCAGGCGTGTTCATGCGGTGACTGCCGTCAAGCCCCAGCACATCCTGAAACTGGCACAGCGCCAGCCGGGCCACCGACAGCCAGGCAGCGCGGATCAGCGCCCAATGCATGTCGGTGCCATCCGAGCCCAGATACTGCAGCGCCAGCGCGCGCTCATGCGCATTGCAGCCAGCCCACCAGCCCAGAGCCGTGTCGTTGTCATGGGTACCGGTATAAACCGCCGTATTGGGTGCAAAGTTGTGCGGCAGGAAAGGATGCCCGGCGTCACCTGAAAAAGCGAATTCAAGCACCCGCATGCCAGGAAAACCCGTTGCTTCGCGCAACGTCAGCACCTCGGGCGTGATGATTCCCAAATCTTCCGCAATGATCGGCAGTTGACCCAGTGCCTGCGTCAACGCAGCAAACAAGGCCTTGCCCGGCCCGGTCTGCCAGCGCCCTTTGACCGCCGTTGGCTCGTCTGCCGGAATTTCCCAATAATCAACAAAACCGCGAAAGTGGTCGATGCGGATGACATCGGCCAGAGCGAGCTGGCGCTTGACACGCGCCACCCACCAGGCGTAGCCATCCCGCTTCATGGCGTCCCAGTTGTACAGCGGGTTACCCCAGCGCTGTCCGGTGGCCGAGAAAAAATCGGGGGGTACCCCCGCCACCACGCTGGGCTGGCCCTGCGTGTCAAGCCAATACAAGTCAGGCCGGGCCCAGCAGTCGGCGCTGTGGTGCGCAACAAAAATCGGCAGGTCGCCCACCAGCCGAACGCCCTTGCCGCTGGCGTAGGTTTTGAGTGCCTGCCACTGCACATCAAACTGCCACTGCACAAAGGTCCAGAACGCAAACTCTGCCGTGTGCAAATTACGCGCCGCCGCCAGCGCCGCTGCATCCCGTTGCGCCAAAGTCGGAGGCCACTGCGGCCACAGTGCTGGTGCGTGGGCCTGATCAAGCGCCATGAACAGCGCGTAGTCATCCAGCCAGTGTTGCTGCGTCGCAGCCCAGTCGGCCAGTGCCTGCCGCTCCTGACCTGTCGCCTGCGCGGTAAAACCGGCAAACGCTTCACGCAAGCGCGCCATGCGCCACGGCAGCACACGCTGAAAATCAACGCGCAACGGGTCAAAGTCGGCCATAACACCAGCGTCAGAAAGCCAGCCCCTCGCCATCAGCGGCTCCAACGCCACAAGCAGTGGGTTGCCAGCAAAAGCCGAACTACCCATGTAGGGTGAGTAGCCCGGCCCAACCGGCCCCAGTGGCAAGGTTTGCCACAGGCGTTGACCGGCGCTATGCAACCAGTCAACAAAGTAATACGCATTGGGCCCCAGGTCGCCGCTGCCGTGCGGCCCAGGCAAGGACGTGGGGTGCAGCACCACACCAGCGCTGCGTTGGGAGAGCAAACTGGTGGTCATGTCAGTGGCACAGACGTCGGTACAACGCCAGATAGTCTTGTGCCGCCCGGTCCCAGCCCAGGCGCTGGCGCATCGCCCGGGTACTGACCTTGCGCCACTGCCGGGAGTCAGCGTACAAGGCAAAAGAGCGCGCCACAGCGCGCGCCATGTCCGGCACGTCAAAGCGGTTGAAGACAAAGCCATTGGCACTGCCATCAGCCAGGTTTTCCAGGGCGCAATCGACCACCGTGTCGGCCAGGCCACCGACCCGGTGCACCAATGGCAAGCTGCCGTATTTCAAGCCGTACATCTGCGTCAGGCCACAGGGTTCAAAACGCGAGGGCACCAGCGTCACGTCCGACGCAGCAAATATCTGGTGTGCGTAGGGTTCGTCGTAGCCGATACGCACCGAAATCGCCTCCGGGTGCGCGCGCGCGCACTGCAAAAACGCCGCTTCCAGCGCCGCCTCGCCGGTGCCCAGCACCACCAGCTGCCCGCCACGCGCCAACAAATCGTCAATCACCCCGAGCAGCAGATGCAGTCCTTTTTGTTCGGTCAGACGGCTGACAACACCAAACAGCGGCGCCTGCGTTTGTACCGTCAGCCCCAGCTGCTGTTGCAGGGCCGCTTTGCATACCACCTTGCCTGCGGGCTTGACGGCGTCAAAGCGCTCAGGAATCACCATATCACGGGCCGGGTCCCACACGGTTTCATCAACGCCGTTGAGAATGCCGGTGAGATCATGGGCCCGCGTGCGCAGCAAGCCATCCAGACCGCAGCCTTGTTCAGACGTCTGGATTTCACGCGCATAGGTCGGGCTGACAGTGGTGATGTGGTCGGCATAAAACAGGCCGGCCTTCATGAACGACAGCTGGCCGTGAAACTCCAGCCCATCAACAGAAAACGCCGCAGCCGGCAGCCCCAGCTCAAAGAAGTGCCGCGGCGCAAACAAGCCCTGGTAGGCCAGGTTGTGCACCGTGTAGACACTGGCCACCCGGTCGCGCTGCGGCGGCAGAAATGCCATGTAGGCACCCGTGAGCGCAGCGTGCCAGTCGTGGCTGTGCACCACCTGCGGCTGCCAATGCGCATCCAGCCCGGCGGCCAGCCGCGCGGCGACCCAACCCAGCAGCGCAAAGCGACGGTCGTTGTCGGTAAACGGCTGACGCTGCTCGTCCTCATAAGGCGTGCCTTCGCGGCCATACAAATGCGGCACGTCGATGACGTATGCCTGTAAATTCAGACTGTTCAGGCGACCCTGCCGCAACGCGACCGACTCACCCCAAGGCGCCACCAGATGCGCGGGCGCCTGCTCGTCTTGCAGGTCGGCCAGAATCGGCGCAAACCCCGGCAGCAGCACCCGCACAGCACAGCCTGCGGCGTTCAACGCCTGGGGTAGCGCACCAGCCACGTCAGCCAGGCCACCAGTTTTGAGCAACGGAAATATCTCCGCACTGACTTGCAGAACATTCATCAACAGTCTTTCGGTTTACAGTTTGGCCAACATGGCTCGGGTGATCAACACCACACCGTCTTCGGTACGCTCAAAGCGCTTCGCGTCCAGCACCGGGTCGTCACCCACCACCAGGCCTTCGGGGATCACACAGCCCCTGTCAATCACCACCTTACGCAGGCGGCAATTGCGGTGGATGGTAACGTCAGGCAGCACCACCGCTTCTTCAATGCGACATTTCGAATGCACTCGTACCTCCGAAAACAACACCGCATGCGCCACGTAAGAGCCCGACACAATGCAGCCGCCTGACACCACAGTGTTGACGTAGACACCGTTGTTGCCGTCAAAGTCGGGCACAAATTTGGCTGGTGGCAGCTGGCGTTGGTAGGTCCAGATCGGCCATTCGGTGTCGTAAATGTCGAGCTCGGGCACTGTAGAAGCCAGGTCAAGATTGGCCGACCAGAAGGCGTCAATCGTGCCCACATCGCGCCAGTAAGGCGCACCCCGTTTGACTCGGGCTACGCATGACAGACCAAACGGATGCGCCAGCGCCCGACCATCGGCGACGGCGCGCGGAATGACGTTCTTGCCAAAGTCGTGCTCCGACTCGGGGTTGGCCAGATCCTCTTCAAGCAGTTGGTAGAGGTAATCGGCGTTGAACACGTAAATACCCATGCTGGCCAGCGACACCGCGTCATTACCCGGCATGGCCGGTGGATTGGCTGGCTTTTCAATGAAAGCGGTGATCTGACGCCGATCGTCAACCGCCATCACGCCAAAGGCACTGGCCTCAGCGCGTGGCACTTCAATGCAGCCCACGGTGCAACCAGCGCCTTGGGTGACATGGTCTTTGAGCATGATCGAGTAGTCCATTTTGTAGACATGGTCCCCGGCCAGGATGACGATGTACTCGGGCTTGCTCGATCGGATGATGTCCAGGTTCTGGAAGATGGCGTCAGCTGTACCACGGTACCAGTGCTCCTCACCCACGCGCTGCTGGGCAGGCAGCAGGTCGACCATTTCATTGAGCTCGGCACGCAGGAAACTCCAGCCGCGCTGCATGTGGCGCATCAAAGAGTGCGACTTGTACTGTGTGACCACCGCCATGCGCCGAATGCCCGAGTTGAGGCAGTTGGACAAGGCAAAGTCAATGATCCGGAACTTGCCGCCAAAGTACACCGCCGGCTTGGCGCGGGTATCGGTGAGCTGCTTGAGGCGGCTACCGCGGCCACCGGCGAGCACCAGCGCGACGGTGTGGCGCACCAACTGATGCGTGGTGGGAACTTTTTCAACTGCTTCAAACATGGTTTGCTCCTGAAAATATTGGTTTTGCAGGCATTCTTCTAGGTCGCCACGCTGGGGCCTGCCATGCCGGTGCGAACCCGAATGCCAGCCACTTGTTCGGCGATGGCGGCCAGGTCTGCCAGCGCAAGCTGCACCGGTTCGTTCTGTCGCGCCGGATCGGCCACGTAGCGTTCCAGGTAGAGGCGCAAGGTCGCACCCTCGGTGCCCGTACCCGACAGTCTGAAGATCACCCGTGCGCCGTCGTCAAACAGCAACCGGATGCCCTGATTTTTGGACACCGATCCATCGACCGGATCGACGTAAGCAAAATCATCGGCCAGGCTGACGGTACGTTGGCCAAACACCCGGCCTGGCAAAGCGGGCAAGGCGACACGCAAATCGGCCATCAGCGTATTGGCCACATCCACCGCAATGCCCTCGTAGTCATGCCGGGTGTAATAGTTGCGACCATAAGTTTGCCAATGCTCGCGCACCAGGGTTTCAACCGATTTGCCGGTGGCACCCTGCAAACTCAGCCAGAACAGAATGGCCCAGAGGCCGTCTTTTTCACGCACATGGCTTGAGCCGGTGCCGTAGCTTTCTTCGCCGCACAGCGTGACGCGCCCGGCGTCGAGCAGGTTGCCAAAAAACTTCCAGCCGGTCGGTGTTTCAAAACAAGACAGGTTCAACGCTTTGGCGACGCGGTCGACCGCAGCTGACGTCGGCATTGAACGCGCCACGCCGAGTAGCCCACTGCGGTAGCCCGGGATCAATCTCGCATGCGCCGTCATCACCGCCAGACTGTCAGATGGCGACACCACAAAGTGGCGCCCGACCACCATGTTGCGGTCGGCATCGCCGTCCATCGCGGCGCCGAAGTCAGGTGCGTCAGATGCCGCCATGTGGGCGATCAGGTCTTCGGCGTTAACCGGGTTGGGGTCGGGGTGAAGGTCGCCAAAGTCTTGCAGCGGCACCGCGTTGACCACCGTCCCGGCAGGCGCGCCCAGTTCGGCCTCAAGAATGGCACGGGCGTAAGGGCCACCAACGGCGTTCATGGCGTCCACACGCAGGGTGAAGCCTTTTTTGAACATGCCACGCAAGAGGTCAAAGTCAAACAGGCTGCGCATCACCGCCGCGTAATCCGCCACCGGGTCAATCACCTGCACCTGCATCTGCTCGAGTTGCTGCATGCCCAGCGTGTCAATATCAATATCTGCAGCATCGCTGATGCACAGTTGCGTCAGCACCTGAGTGCGGGCATAGACCGCTTCGGTCAGTGTCTCGTTGGCCGGACCACCGTTGCCGGCGTTGTACTTGATACCAAAATCGCCGTACGGCCCGCCAGGGTTGTGGCTGGCCGACAGGATGATGCCGCCAAAGGTCTGATGCCGTCGGATGACCGCGCTGGCCGCCGGCGTGGACAGAATGCCGCCCTGCCCCAACAGCACCCTTGCGACACCATTGGCCGCCGCCAGCTTCAAAATGGTTTGCACCGCAGCGCGATTGTGAAAGCGCCCGTCACCACCCAGCACCAGCGTTTGACCGTGTAACAACCGACCAGGATGACCGTTGGCATCCGGGCCGTTAAGCACGTCGCATAGGGCTTGGACAAAGTTTTCCAGGTAACGCGGCTGCTGAAAAACCGTGACTTTTTTGCGCAGGCCGGAAGTGCCGGGGCGTTGACCTGCAAACGGTTGGGTGGGGATAGTGATGATGGCCATGATGTCAGATCGTTCGGTCAGCTGAAACGACACCAATTTAGCACCATTTCCTTGCGTATCCGTCTTCATGAGCGTGATTCAAACTGGTGTGGCATCTGATAACCCAGTCTTCATTTCAAACCCGGCACAGCGACTAGGCCCCCATTTCTGACCAAGCTGGCTCTGCATTTCCCTGCCCGCCTGCCCACAACCGCGATGAATCAGTCGGGTGATGCGCTTTGCGGAGGTCAAGGCGGAGCCCGCGCAGCGGGCGGGGGACACGTAGCAAAGCGCATCGCCCGGCTGATTCATCAAAGCCCGTGATGCGACCCTCGCCCTGGCATGTCGCCCGAAACACCGGCATTGCACCGCCATCGCCATGCAGCAGACATGTGTGACCCCTTTAAAATCGGCCACTCCAGCAGTTTTCCATGCTGCAACGCTGCCAGCGCCATCCCTAACGCGCCTTTGACCCGAGAAAACCCCGTGACCTACGCCTTTGAAACCCGCCGCCGACGCACCTTTGCCATCATCTCGCACCCTGACGCCGGTAAAACCACGCTGACTGAAAAACTGTTGCTGTTCTCGGGCGCGATCCAGATTGCCGGTGCCGTCAAAGGCCGCAAGGCCAGCCGCCACGCCACATCTGACTGGATGGAGATTGAAAAGCAACGCGGCATCTCGGTGGCCAGCTCGGTGATGCAGATGGTCTACCGCGACCACGTCATCAATCTGCTCGACACCCCCGGCCACAAAGATTTTTCCGAGGACACCTACCGCGTGCTGACCGCCGTGGACTCGGCGCTGATGGTGATCGACGCGGCCAACGGGGTCGAGTCACAAACCCGTCGCCTGATCGAAGTCTGCCGCCAGCGCGACACGCCGATCATCACCTTCGTCAACAAGATGGACCGCGAGGTGCGTGACCCGCTGGACATTCTGGACGAGGTGGAGCGCGAACTGGGCATGCCCTGCGTGCCGATGACCTGGCCGGTTGGGCAAGGCAAGCATTTTGGCGGCATCATCAACCTGCGCACGCAGGCCATGACGGTGTTTGAATCGGGCAGTGAACGCCGCCCGCAAGACTTTGAGACCGTGCCACTGGCGCACCCCGAGGCACTGGCCGCGCGCTTTGGCCACGACTGGGTGACCGCACTGGAAAGCATGGAGCTGGCCACCGGCGCGTCGCCCACCTTCGACCGCGAGACTTTTCTGGCGGGCAAACAAACCCCGGTGTTTTTTGGCTCGGGCGTGAACAACTTTGGTGTCATGGAGGTGCTCGACGCACTGGTCGATCTGGCGCCCTCGCCTGGTCCACGTACCAGCAGCTTTGTCGTCAACAAACAGCCGGTCGAGAAGCAAGTACAACCCGAAGACGATGCGTTTTCAGGCGTGGTGTTCAAGGTGCAGGCCAACATGGACGCCAACCACCGCGACCGCATTGCCTTTGTGCGCATTGCCAGCGGCAAATACACGCCTGGCATGAAACTCAAGGTGATGCGCACCGGCAAAGAGCTGCGCCCGACCAGTGTGGTGACTTTCATGAGCCAGCGCCGTGAGGCGGTGGAAGAAGCCTACGCGGGTGACATCGTCGGCTTTACCACCCACGGCGGCGTGCAGTTGGGCGACACCATCACCGACGGCTCGGTGAATCTGCTGTTCACCGGCTTGCCGTTTTTTGCCCCCGAAATGTTCAACACCGTGATTTTGCGCAACCCGCTGCGCACCAAGCAGCTGCAACAAGGCCTGGCGCAACTCGGCGAAGAAGGCGCCATCCAGGTCTTCAGGCCCGAGATGGGCGGCAACATGCTGCTGGGTGCCGTGGGGCAATTGCAGTTTGAAGTAGTGCAGCACCGCCTGCGCGGCGAGTACGATGCCGACATTCGTCTGGAGAGCAGCCAGTACACCGGCGCGCGCTGGATCACCGCCGACAGCCCGAAAGAGCTGCAAGAATTTATCAACGCCTACCCACAGCGCATGGCGCGCGACGCCGCCGACACGCTGGCCTACCTGTGCACCAGCCCGTATGACGTGCGCCTGGCGCAAGAGCGTTTCCCCAAAATCCACTTTCACCCGCTGCGTGAGCACGCCGGACTGGCGCTGCAAAGTGCGGGTTGAACCATGCAGCCGCTGAGCAATTGGTCACTGGCGGAGCGCAGCCAGATCATCGGCGTCTTCACCGACATCGACGACACGCTGACCACTCAAGGCAGCATCACGCCCGATGCCTTGCAGGCCCTGACCGACCTGAAAGCCGCCGGGTTGTGGGTGATTCCGGTCACCGGTCGGCACATGGGCTGGTGCGCGCGGCTGGCCCATGGCGACGCGGCGCAAGGCCTGGCACCGTGGCCGGTGGACGCGCTGCTGGCCGAAAACGGCGGGCTTGCGTTCGCTCCGGACTTTAAGCATAAAAATGGCCCCCAGCCCTTACCAAATAAGCGTGAGCAGCTATTAAAAATATACCAACAGTCTGAAGCCGAACGAGCCGTTGATGCCATCCGGATGCGCCAGGTGGCACAACGCGTGTTGCGCGAAGTGCCGCAGGCGGTCCAGTCACGCGACGAGGGTGGCCGCGAAACGGATCTGGCATTTGACTACAACGAACACCATCACCTGGCACCTGACGCGGTGCAACAGGTGCTGGCGATTCTGCGTGAGGAAGGCATGCACACCAGCGTCAGCAGCATCCACATCCACGGCTGTTTTTATGACTTTAACAAATGGCAAGGCACCTGCTGGCTGGTGCAGCGGCTGTTCGGGCGTGAACTGGCGCAAGAGCTGGGTCGCTGGGTGTTTGTCGGTGACTCGGGCAACGACCAGCCGATGTTCCAGCACTTCAAACACAGCGTGGGCGTGGCCAACATCCGCCACTGCGCAGCCAGCCTGACGCACCTGCCGCGCTATGTGACGCAAGCTGAGCGGGGCGCGGGTTTTGCCCAAGTGGCGCAGGCGATTTTGCAGGCGCGCGTGTAAGCAAACCTGTTGTTGCTACAGTTGGCTAAAACCTCACCGGAGATTCGGATGTTTTTCGCCACCGACCTTGACACCGTCACCCACGGCATCCAGCTGGCCGTGGCGCCGGTGTTTTTGCTGACCGCCGTGGCCGGCATGATCGGCAGCGTGGCCGGACGGCTCGCGCGCATCATTGACCGGGCGCGGGTGCTGGAAGACCGCATTGACAAAGCATCCGCGCAAGACCCCATGGCGGCCGCCTACGCCGAACTCAAGCAACTGCGCCAACGCGGCGCACTGGTCAACACCTGCATTGCACTGCTGACGTTTTGCGCCATCATGATCGGGCTGACCATCATGGCGCTGTTTTTGGGCGAAACCACCGAAATGCAGATTTTTCGCATTGCCACCATCCTGTTTTTGACGGGCGTAACCTGTTTTTTACTGGCCTTGCTGTGTTTTTTGACCGAAACTCTGATTGCCACGCGCATGCTCAAATTTGGCCGCCAGGCACGCGCCGTCCGAACCGATTGAAAGCCCACGCACCATGCCGCACAAAAGCAAAAAAAACCTGTCCTTGAGCGTTCTGCTCGCCAGCCACCCAATCTGGGGGCAACTGAGCAAGAAGGTTCTTGAGCAGGTCGCCACCCAGTTCACCACCGACCATGCGGCAGCCGACAGCATGCTGCTCACCCAAGGCCAGTTGCCAACCCGGCTCGGACTGATCCTTGGCGGAGAAGTGCAACTCAGCGACCCCGACCTGAATCTCACGGTGCGCTTGTGGGCCGGCCAGATGTTCGGCTACGGCATCACGCCGCAGCGGCAGCTGCCCACCTGGCAGGCCAAGGCCATCAGCGATTGCGACGTTGCCTGGCTAGCGCCCCAAGCGCTGCAGCAATTGTGCGAAAAGTATCCTTCCCTTTATTACTTTTTCCCATCCATGACGCAAGAGCAGCGCAGCGCTGCCATCATGGATTGCGCCAGCGACGCGGCGACCGCGCTGAACCTGCTGGGTACGCCGATCAAGTCGCTGATCAAGCGCAAGCCGATCACCATTGCGCCTGAAACCAGTATCCAGGCTACCGCCCAGCTCATGGCCGACCTGCGTGTGTCGTCAGTGTTGCTGGTGGAACAAGATTTACTGTTTGGCTTGGTGACCGACCGCGATCTGCGCAACCGCGCTGTGGCACAAGGGCTGGACATCACGCGCCCGGTGTCGGACATCGCCACGCTGGCGCCAATGACTGTGGCGGCCAACAGCCCGGCGTTTGAGGCGCTGCTGTTGATGGCACGCCACAACATCCACCACATGCCGGTGATGGACGGTCAAAAAATCGCCGGCATGATTACCACCACCGACCTGACCGAGCAGCACAGCACGTCGGCGGTGTACCTCGCCGGCGACATCTATAAGCAGCGCACACTCGACGGGCTCAAGCAGATCAGCGCCCGCGTCAAACAGTTGCAGCAACACCTGGCTGCCGCCGATGCCACCGCCTACAGCACCGGCCACATCATCACCGCCATCACCGACGCGCTGACGGTACGCCTGATCCAGTTGGCCGAGATGCAGATGGGCCCGGCACCGGTCGACTACGCCTGGGTGGCGGCGGGTAGCCAGGCGCGCAGCGAACAGACTGCCAAAAGCGACCAGGACAATTGCCTGATTCTGGACGACTGCTATGACGAAGCGACGCACGGCGAATACTTCAAGCGCTTCAGCAAATATGTCTGCGACGGCCTGGCCGAATGTGGCTACATCCATTGCCCCGGCGAGATGATGGCCATGACCGACCAATGGCGCCAGCCGCGCGCCATCTGGGCAGAGTATTTCCGCAAGTGGATCGAACAACCCAAGCCAAAGGCGTTGATGCTGACCTGCGTTTTCTTTGACCTGCGCGTCATCCACGGCAAAACCGACCTGCTGGAGAGCCTGCGCCAGGACGTACTGGTGCACACCAAGGGTAACAGCCTGTTTCTGGCACACATGGTCAGCAACGCGCTCAAGCACCGCCCGCCATTGGGCATGTTTGGCAACATCTCACTGATCAAGGGCGGCGACAACCCCAACACCATCGACCTTAAACATACCGGCATCGTCCCGATCGTCGATCTGGCGCGCATCTACGCGCTGGCTGCGGGTGTGAACGTGGCCAACACACACGACCGGCTGGAGGTGTCCGCCCAGGCCGGCGAAGTCAGCGAACAGGGGGCACGTGACCTGCGCGGCGCGCTGGAGTTTTTAGGCAAACTGCGTATCGCGCACCAGGCGCGCCAAACGCAACAGGGCCAGTCTCCCGACAACTTTCTGGCACTGGAAGAACTCAGCAATTTCGAGCGCAGCCACCTGAAAGAAGCCTTCAGCGTGGTGCAGACGCTGCAAGGCGTGCTGCAGCAGCGGTATTCGGGTGGGCGGTTTTAGGATATCAGCGCAACAACAGCGTCGGCACTTTGGCCGAGCGCAGCAAGTCGGCGGTCTTGCTGCCCATGAGCAGCTTGCGCAGCGGCGAGTGGCTGTAGGCACCCATGATCAGCAGATCAATGCCTCGCGTGTGCACTGCGTTGGCAATGACGCGCTCGGGGTCGCCCGGTTGCAACGCAACCTGCACGACAAACCCCACCTTCTCCAAGGTGGCCTGGGCCCAATCCAACTGCTTGGCCGCCTCTTTGCTTTGAGCACCGCACATCAAAACGTGCATCGGCAACCCCACCAACAGCGGACTGCCCGCGACCATCTCAACCCCGCGGCGCGTCAGCGCGCTGCCGTCAAAGGCAAACAGCACCCGCTCAGGCGCTTTAAAGCGTTCGGTCACGGCGAGTATCGGCTGGTGCACAGTCCGCACGATGCGCTCCACGTTGCGACCCAGGTCGCGTTGCGTGGTTTGTGCTGATTCACCGCGGCGGCCCAGCACCAACAGGCGCACGCCGCTTTCCTGCTCGGCTATGGTGTCTTCCAACTCGCCGTGGCGCTGGCGCACATCAACCACTTGCGCCCCAGCGGTCAGCGCGCGTTGACGCAACCGGTTCAAAAAGACGCGTCCCTGCTCACGCGCGGTGAGGGTGAGCGCTTTGTCAGCCTCTGACAGCTCGACCAGCAGATGCTCTTGGGCGTCAAAGCCAATGGCACCGCTGTGATCTTTGCCCGAACCCTGCTCCAGATGGCGGTCAATCACGTGCAGCAGTTCCAGCGGCGCGTCCATGTGCTGCGCGGCCCAGGCGGCGTAGTCGGTCACGTCATCGGCAAAGCGCGACTGGTCAACACACGCAAGTACTTTGTTTTCAAAAATCATGGTATTCCCCTGCACCTCAATGGCCGCCCAGCAGCAGATCGTCGCCGCCGTCCTTGTCGTGCATAGCAAACTTGTCAATCATGGTGCTGCTGGCTTCGTTCAGGCCCACCACCTCGACGTCGGTGGCTTCCCGGCGGAACTTGAGCACCACCTTGTCCAGCGCGCTGACTGCGGTGATGTCCCAGAAATGCGCGTGGCTCACGTCGATCGTCACTTTTTCGATCACCTCCTTGTAGTCAAACGCCGCCACAAAGCGCTCGGCCGAGGCAAAAAACACCTGCCCAGTGACGGTGTACACGCGCACCCGTCCCTCGTTATCGGTGCGTGAGCGCACACGCAGAATCTGCCCCACCTTGTGCGCAAAGAAAAAGCCCGACAGCAGCACTCCGGCCAGCACACCCTTGGCCAGATCGTGCGTGGCCACGACCACAATCACGGTCGCCACCATCACCACACTGGAGCTTTTGGGGTGCTCACGCAGATTGCGGATTGACGCCCAGTTGAAGGTGCCGATCGACACCATGATCATCACGGCTACCAGCGCGGCCATCGGGATTTTGGCGACCCAGTCACCGGCGAATACCACCATCAGCAGCAAGAAAACACCGGCAGTCAACGTCGACAGGCGTCCGCGCCCGCCCGACTTGATGTTGATCACTGACTGGCCGATCATGGCGCAACCGGCCATACCACCGAGAAAGCCCGAGGTGATATTGGCTACGCCCTGACCAACGCATTCACGGTTTTTGTTGCTCGGCGTGTCGGTCAAATCGTCCACAATGGCGGCGGTCATCATCGACTCCAGCAGACCCACCGTGGCCAGCGTGGCAGACACCGGGAAGATGATTTTGAGCGTTTCCAGCGTCAGCGGCACCTCTGGCCACAGGAAGAACGGCAGACTGTCGGGCAACTGCCCCATGTCACCGACGGTACGGATGTCGAGCTGCAGCAAGATGGCGATGCCCGTCAGGACGACGATCGTTACCAGCGGCGAAGGCAACGCTTTGGTGATGTGGGGAAACAAGTAAATAATGCCCAAGCCGGCAGCGGTCATGGCGTAAACATGCCAGCTCACATTGGTCAGTTCGGGCAGCTGCGCCATGAAGATCAGAATCGCCAGCGCGTTGACAAAACCGGTAATGACGGAACGCGAGACAAAACGCATCAAAGAGCCCAGCTTGACCCAGCCCGCCACGATCTGCAGCACGCCGGTGAGCACGGTGGCCGCCAGCAGGTATTGCAAACCGTGGTCCTTGACCAGCGTCACCATCAGCAGCGCCATCGCCCCGGTGGCGGCCGAGATCATCCCCGGACGCCCACCGACAAAGGCACTGACCGTGGCAATGCAAAAGGCGGCGTACAGGCCCACTTTGGGATCAACACCGGCAATGATCGAAAACGCAATGGCCTCAGGAATCAGCGCCAGCGCCACCACCAGCCCGGCCAACAAATCGTTCTTGCTATTGGCGAGCCAGTCTTGACGAAAAGTTTTCATGAGTAAAAAATGCCCCCAGCCCGCATAAAGCATGGGCGAATAGCTACGAAAAGGGGAGTTAAAAGCGACGCACAACAAAACCGGATCGGCGTGCCGTGCAAGAGAAAGGGGCGGATTTTATACCGGCGAAGAATCCACTCAGTACTTCAGCCGTGCGTAATAGGTCTTTTGCGCGGCTTCGCGCGCCTGGCGCAAGGTGGTGATGCCCAACGCCTGCAGCAGCGGGATCAGGCGCAGCCAGACTTCGGCGGTCACCAGCGCGTCGCCCAGCGCGGTGTGGCGCCCCAGCACAGTGATATTGAAGCGCTCGGCAATCGCCTCCAAGCGATGCGATTCCTGGTTGGGGTGCACCACCGCCGACAGCAACAAGGTATCAAGCACCGGATGGTCAAACTTCAGACCGGTGTTGCGCTCCTGCAATTGCAGGAACCGCATGTCAAACGCCGCGTTGTGCGCCACCAGCACGGTGTCTTGCGCAAACGCGTGAAAAGCCGGTAGCACCGCGGTGATCTTGGGCTTGCCGCGCACCATTTCCTGCGTGATGCCGTGGATCGGGATCGTCACTGCCGGAATCAGACGCTCCGGGTCAACCAGTTGCTCAAAACTTTCCTGCTTGAGCAGCTTGCCATTGACACACCGCGCCGCGCCGATCTGGATGATCTGGTCACCCTCGGACGGATTCAGGCCCGTGGTTTCGGTGTCAAAAACGGTGTAGGTCAGGTCGCCCAGCAGGCGATCCTCCAGCGCACTGGTCTGGTCGGTGGTCTGGAACAGGTCAAAGTCGTAAAACTCGGGCCGCCCCTCATCGCTCTGGTTCTGCAACACCTCAAACTGCTCTTGCACGCTGACCAGCGGCAACAGAAAGCGGAAAAACGCCTCGTGGCGCACACGCTCGCGCTCGAACCACATCTCGCCGCCATGGCGCTCAACGACGTCGCGCACGGTCAGCGGTGTGCTCTCAACGCCAAAGCGCATCGCGTCCATTTCCCAGCTCATCACGGTCTCGGTGCTCATCGCCTGGCCGCTCCAGATCAAATCAAGCTGGCCACGTTGGCCGTTGGCGCTCAGGCGCAGGCGGAAAAACTTGATGTCGAACTCATCCACCAGCCGCATCGCCAGGTAGTCCAGCGCCTGCGTCAGGCTGAAGCTGTCCACGCGCAACCACAGCGACGCGTCCTGATTCTCCAGCGTGACACTACGCCCGGTGCGCGCCTCGATGCGCCGCTGCGCTGCCAGCAGCACGTCAGAGCCCAGCATTTCTTCCATCGGCCAGCGCGCCTTAAGGCCTTGTGCCGCCTTTTGCGTCATGCCATTGATGCGCTGGCTCATGCTCTGTACTTCTTCGCGCACCACCGCAAGAAAGCGCTCGCGCATGGGTTCTTCCAGATCCGGGTAAGCCAGCATGTCCACCGCCGCCTGAATGCTCGCCAGCGACGAGCGCGTGCCCTCGGTCAAGCCGTGCAACAGCTGATCGCGCAAGTGCTCTTCTTCAAAAGCGCGGGTCACGTTGTCGAGCATCAGCACAAAGCCGGTGATCTCTGCTGAGCCCTCGTCGACGTTGCGCACCGGCGCCATCTGCACCTTCAGCAACTGGCCAGCCTGGGTGGTAGTGACAAACTGCGCCGACGGACTGCCAGCGCCGCGACTCAGGCGCTGCTGGACGCTCTCTAGCGCGTGCGCGACCAACTGCCGGTCAAACACCGCGTAGATTGAGCGACCAATGCCAATCAGCTCGGCCCCACCGGCCAGCGTGGGCGCCTGCGACAACGCCTTGAACTGCAGCCGCGCACGGCTGTTGTACAAGATGATGCGACCGTCCAGGTTGCACACCACCACGCTTTGTGTCAGTTCGGCCATCAGCGCAGCCAGCCGGTTTTTCTCCTGCTGCACGCCCAAGTTGGCATTGGTGATCTGGGTGGCCACGTCTTCACGCAGGCTGTCGCGTTGCGCGGCAAGCTGAAAAATGGCTTCGGCCAGCGCCCGGGTTTCCTTGGTGCCGTGGTGGTTCATTGGCGCGGCCTTGGGCGCTGCCAGCAGCACCTGCGTTTGTTCCAGCAGGCGTCCGGGCGCACTGGCGTAGCGACGGAACAACCAGCGCAGCGTGGCACCAATCGCCACCAGGCCAAACAGCCAGGTCATGCCGATCAGGACAAAACGGGGGGCCAGTTGTTCGGCCACCAGCGCGCGCTGCGCTGGCGCCAGCGTTGAAGCAATCAAACCGATGGTCAGCAGCAGCCAGACCACCGTGGCCAGGCCAATCACGCCGATGGCCAGTAACAGGCGGCGGTCCAGCTTCATGCCTGGCGCTGCAGAATCTCGGCCACTTTCTCAACCAGCTCGCGGGTGGCAAACGGCTTGGTCATGTAGGCGTCGGCGCCAAGCGCCATGCCCTTGGCGACGTCGGTGTCGCGTCCCTTGGCGGTCAGCATCAAAATCCTGACGCCTTGCAGAGACTCAACCGCGCGAACCTCCTGGCAGACTTCAAAACCGGTCTTTTTGGGCATCATCACGTCCAGCAACACCAGGTCGGGCTTGTCACGGGTGATGACGTCGAGCGCCTCCTGGCCATCGCGTGCAATCAACACGGTGTAGCCCTCACGCCTGAGCAGGTACTCGAGAGAAATGACGATGTTGGGCTCGTCGTCGGCCACCAGAATGGTAGGACTCATGTTTGTCTCCGTTTTATTTAATTATTAACCGAGTCAGCAGCAGGACGAATGGGCAAAAAGAACGAGAACCGCGCCCCATCGGGCGGCTCGGATTCAAGCCACAGGCGACCGCCAAAATGCGCCACGATTCGCCGACTGATCGGCAGCCCGAGACCGGTTCCCTGCGGTCGGTTGGAGGCGTCCCCCCCTTGCCGAAACCGCTCGAAAACCAGCGCCTGTTGGGCCCGCGTCACGCCGGGGCCGTTGTCCTGTACTGACACTGTCACGCCCGCATCGTCGCTGGTCATGCTTACACCAACCCGACCACCGGACACCGGCACAAACTTGGCCGCATTGGAGAGCAGATTAAGCATCACCTGCATCAGCCGGTCGGGGTCGGCCTTCAAAAGAGGCACCTGGTCTGGCAAGGTCACCTCGACAGCGATCTGACGCTCGCGAAACATCTCGGCGGTGGTGGCAATTGCCTGGCGCACCAGTGCGCCCATGTTGACCGGCTCGGTCAGCCACTCGGCATGGCCCGATTCGATCTTGGCCATGTCGAGCACTTGATTGACCAGGCGTGACAGGCGCTCGGTTTCACTGACGATGATGTCGATGAACTTGCAGCGCTGCGCCAGCTCGATCTTCGGGTCGTCACGCAGCAGCTCAGCCAGCGCGCGGATGCTGGTCAAGGGCGTGCGCAACTCGTGCGTCACCGACGACATGAAGTCGTCCTTGAGGCGATCCAGGCTCTTGAGCTGCTCGTTGGCAGCGCGCAACTCGGCGGTCGCTTTTTCCAGCGAGGCGGATTTTTCTTCCAGCTCCAGCGAGTGCGCGCGCAGCTGCGAGGTCTCGTCCAGAATACGCAGCACGTCGTCGGGCGTGAGCGTTTCTTCTTCCACTGTAGACGCCACCAGCACGCGCGCTGATGCACTGCCCACCGCACCGGCGAGCTGCGTCTCGACGAACTGCACCAGCCGGGCATCGGGTTGGATCGCCTGCACGTCACGCACGCCACTCTGGCGGGCATAAGTCAAAAACAGCGCTTGCGCTTTGTCAGAGCCCATGAAGCGCTCGCATAAACGCAGCAAATCTGGCAGCTGTGCGCTACCACGCCAGAACACCGGGCTGCTGCTGCTGGTACGCTCAAAAACGTCAACGAACAGCAGCGCCTGGCTGGCCTCTTGCCCCGACGGCGCCCGCCACAACGACAAGCCGACAAATACGCCGCAATTGGCCATCAGGCTCCAGAACAGCGAATGCGTCAGATTGTCCAAGCCCTGCATGCCCAGCAGGTGTTCAGGACGCAACCAGTGCCAGCCCCACAGTCCCTGCGTCAGGAAAGCAGCGTCGAGCCAGCCCGATTTGGCCAGCGACGGCAGCATCAGCGTATACGCCCACAGCAAGAAGCCCACCAGCAAACCGGCCAGTGCGCCGCGCCGGGTGCCGCCCTTCCAGTACAGGCCGCCCAGGACGGCCGGTGCAAACTGCGCCACCGCGGCAAAGCTGATCAAGCCAATGCTGACCAAGGCGTAAGCCTCGCCGGCCAGGTGAAAATAGGCGTAGCCGAGCACCAGGACGACCAAAATGGCGACGCGGCGGATCAGCAGCAACACGCGCGTCAGGTCGATCCGTGATTCGTTCTGAAAGTGGTGGGTGCGCAGCAGCAGCGGCATGACCAGCTCGTTGCAGACCATGGTCGACACGGCGATGGTTTCCACAATCACCATGCCGGTGGCGGCCGACAAGCCTCCAACAAACGCAAACAGCGCCAGCGCGTTTTGCCCGGCGGCCAGCGGCAGCGACAAGACAAAGTTGTCGGCATTGACTGGCGCGCTGCCAAAGAACAGCAAGCCACCAACAGCTATCGGCAACACAAACAGGTTGATCGCCAGCAAATACAAGGGAAATACCCAGACCGCCCGGCGCAGGTGGTCTTCAGAAACGTTTTCGACCACCATCACCTGAAACTGGCGCGGCAGGAAAATCACCGACAACATCGACAGCAGCGTCAGGGCAAACCACTGCGTCCAGGCAAAGCCGCCGCTTTGTTCGAGCCGTGAGAGAGCCGCCAGTTCGGGCACGGCATGGGCACGCGCAAACAGATCGGTCAACCCGTCAAACAGACCATAGACCACAAACAGGCCCACCGCCAGAAAGGCGATCAGTTTGACCACCGACTCAAACGCAATGGCAGCCACCAGTCCCTCGTGCCTTTCGGCCGAGTCCAGATGGCGCGCGCCAAAAACCATGGTGAAACCCGCCAGCGCCAGGGCCATGTAAAAGGTGCTGTCCTGACTCCAGTGTGCTTGCGGCGCTGGCGCGGCAGCAGGAGCCAGGGTCAACAACGCAAACCCCGCTGACACCGCCTTGAGCTGCAAGGCGATGTAGGGCACGATGCCGACCACCGCAATCAGCGCCACCAGACCGGCCAGCAAAGGGCTTTTGCCGTAGCGGCTACCGATAAAGTCGGCAATGGAAGTGATACGGTAGGTCTTGGCGATGCGGATCATCTTGCGCAACACCACCCAGCCCAGCACCATGGCCAGTGTCGGCCCCAAGTAAATGGGCAAAAACCAGACGCCGCCCGATGCCGCGCGTCCGACACTGCCAAAGTAAGTCCAGGCGGTGCAGTACACCGCCAGCGACAAGGCGTAGGTCCAGGGATTGGCAATGACAGAGCGTCCCTGCGCGGCACGCCAGTCACCAAAATACGCCACCGCAAAGAGCAGCAGCAAATACGCGAACGACGTGCCGACAACGATCCAGGGCGACAGCATCACTCGTCCTTGGTGCGGGTCACCGGTCGCTCAATCAGCCAGGCGATAGCGGCGATCAACACCACCCACAAGATGAACAGCGCTGCTGGAAACACCGGCACGCCACCCCAGGTGGCATCTACATCCCATAACGCCAGCAGCGGAAAGTTCAGCAATAACCAGCCACCGACGAACAAGGCTGACAGTCGCTGTGACAACAATTCCTTGAACATGGCCTCAGCTCGGAGTGCTCAGGCCCTGCTTTTGCCCCATTTGGCGTGGGCATGGCGGCTGAGTGCGAAACTGGCAAAAAACTTGCACCAGATGGTGCTACCGGCAATCGCACTCCAGGTCGCGTAGTCCCACGCGCCCATCAGCACGGACACAATCACACAAACAATGACGACACCGCAGATCAGGTTGATCGCCATTTCATAGGGGGCCCAGCGCTGGGCGTCCGGTGGAGCTTCGCCACGTTTGGTGGCCACCTCAGAAAAATCACGACGCATGACAATACGCCAGGCACGACGTAGCCAGAAAAAACTGATCGGAAACAGCGCCAAAAACAATATCCACGTCATCGCGACGCTGATGTCAAAAACCATTCAAGGCTCCAGTTCAAATTAAAAAGCCCCGCCAGCTTGAACACCGACAGGGCTTTGATTGTCACCCCTGCCCACCCAGGCGGGCAAGGGGCTGATCAAACGGTTCGATGAACCTTAGTGGGCACCGTTCACAATTTTGGAGC
>Ga0210027_1000248_pt1 | contig 58527 bp, 53 predicted proteins | sample CryGeymeta201510_FD_183978 | JGI IMG/M metagenome (GOLD analysis project Ga0210027, IMG submission 183978) | Groundwater microbial communities from Crystal Geyser aquifers in Utah, USA - Crystal Geyser metaG 2015-10 (SPAdes) (version 2) | ecosystem: Environmental > Aquatic > Deep subsurface >...
CTACGACAGGCCCTACGAAAGCGTCTGCGTGAGAAAAAACCGGGAGACGTTCCCCGTTGAGGTTTGCGGTAAGACCGTGCGGTCCAAAGGCCGAATGTTGCGGCTGACCTCGGTCCGGGATATGACCGAACGCAAAAAACTGGAAGATGAGCTTCTCAAAAGCGAGAAGCTGGAATCTCTCGGTGTTCTGGCCGGAGGCCTCGCCCATGACTTTAATAACCTCCTGACCGCGATTTTGGGGAACATTGACCTCGCGGCACTTGTGGGGAAAATGGATGAAAAGACTTCCGAGATTCTGAAGGATGCGAAAAACGCCTCGCTCAGGGCCAGGGACCTGACCCAGCAGCTCCTCACCTTTTCCAAAGGCGGGGCGCCGGTCCGCAAAACAACCTCGATCCGGAGATTGGTCGAAGATACCGTCACATTCGCCTTGAGGGGTTCCAATGTGAAGTGTGATATGGTTTTTTCAGACGACCTGAGGGCTGTTGATGCCGATGAAGGACAGATCAGCCAGGCCATCGGCAATCTGATCATCAATGCGGACCAGGCCATGCCCGAAGGAGGGAAGATTCAGGTCCGGGCGGACATGATAAAAATTGATCCGGAGAATTTTATGCCCTTGAGGCAGGGAGATTATATCCGGATATCCATTCAGGACCAGGGAGGAGGCATACAGAATAAATATCTGGACAGGATATTCGATCCTTATTTTACGACCAAGCAGAAGGGAAGCGGCCTGGGGCTTTCCATGGTTTATTCAATCATCAAGAGACATGATGGATATGTTGCCGTTGAATCGGAGTTGGGCGTGGGAAGCACCTTTACGATCTACCTCCCGGCTTCTCATACAAAACTTCCGGCCGAAACCGGGGAGCAGGAAGAGCAGATCATCAAAGGAAAGGGGAGGGTCCTGGTCATGGATGACGAAGAGATTGTGCGAAAGGTCGTAGGGGAGATGTTAAATCATCTGGGGTATGAGGTCTGTTTTGCCGACGAGGGATCCGGAGCCGTTGATACCTATCTAAGAGCCAGGGAAGCGGGAGAACCATTCGATGCGGTCATTCTCGATCTGACCATACCCGGGGGCATGGGAGGAAAGGAGACCATCGCAAAGCTTCGAGAAATGGATCCTGATGTCAAGGCGGTCGTTTCGAGCGGCTATGCGAGTGACTCCATTATGTCCAACTACAGGGAATACGGGTTCCGTGATGTGATCGCCAAACCTTATAAGGTTCAAGATCTCGGCCGGGTTCTGCATCAAGTGATCACCAACTGATGCCGGAGGATCGGGGGTGAGGATGATGAATCAGTCCCGAATCCCGATATGGAAATTTAAAATTCTTCCCTTTGTCGCGCCCCGAATCAGCGGGGTCTGCGACAAATTTATGGGTACACATCAGGGTTACATATGTTTGTCATGCCGGACCTGATCCGGCATCCACACCTTGGCGTCTGGATTCCACGATCGAGTCGTGGAATGACGCTACACAGCGGAAAGAGCGTGTCAACGATCCTAAATTCTCCGATCAAGCCTGCCCTCCGATCCCCCGATGAAGTCGGAGGACAGGCCCGATTGGGGGGCGGAGTGTAGGCTTGATCGAGGGTCGGGGAATGACGCTCTTAGAGAAATGGTTACCCATAAATTTGTCGCACACACGAATCAGCGTTTATATTTGACACATCCTTTAAAATATATATAATAATATGTTTGAACAAAAGATGTCAAAAACCTTTGTGAGGTTGTTGGATTTGAAAGAGACACTGACCGAGATATTGGCCGGATCCATCGACCGGGCCCGAGAGGACGGGACGCTTCCGCTGAACAGGCGTCCTGCAATCCAACTGGATATTCCCAAGGATTCCCTGCTCGGTGATTTTGCGTCCAACCTGGCCATGGTCCTGGCCAGAGACCTCAAGCGCTCCCCGCGAGAGATCGCAAAGGTCGTGATCGACCATCTATCGGATCCGGATGGGTTGATCGCCAGGTGCGAAGTGGCCGGCCCGGGCTTTATCAACTTCTTTTTAAAGGAAGACTACTGGGTCAAGGTCCTAAAAGATATTGAGGCCAAGGGGGATGCCTACGGAAGGTCCGAATTGGGCAAGGGGTCCCGTGTCATCGTGGAATTCGTCAGCGCCAACCCTACGGGTCCTCTCCATATCGGTCACGGACGAGGGGCCGTGGTCGGTGATGCCCTCTGCCGGATACTGAATGCTTCAGGGTATGAGGTATCCCGTGAGTTTTATATCAATGACGCCGGGAGACAGTTGAAGGACCTCGGCCGGTCCGTCTGGCTCCGGTATCGTCAACTCTTCGATGGATCGGTCCCGTTCCCTTCGGAGGGGGTCTACCCAGGCGAATATGTCATGGATATCGCGAGGCAGGTCCGGGATCGAGAAGGGGACCGCTTTCTCTCCATGGACGAAGCTGCGGCGATATCGGCGCTTTCCGATTCAGGCTGCAGGATGATGCTCGATGCCATCCGGTCGGACCTAAAAAAAATGGGGGTCCGGTTCGATCTTTTTTTCTCCGAGAAGTCCCTCTATGAGCAGGGAAAGGTCCAGGCGTGCATCTCCGAGCTGAAAGAGAAGCATCTTGTCTTTGAGGAGGAGAACGGCGCCCTGGTTCTGAGGACCTCCCTGTTCGGCGACGACAAGGACCGGGTCCTGATCAAAGGGAACGGCGAGTACACCTATTTTGCCTCGGATATCGCCTACCATCGTGACAAGCTGGGGAGAGGGGCTGACCGCCTGATCAACATCTGGGGGGCCGATCACCATGGATATATCCCAAGGATAAAGAGCGTGGTACGGGCCCTGGGTCACGATGCCGATACCCTCCAGGTCCTGCTGATTCAGATGGTGAATCTGTTGAGAGAGGGGAAGCCGGTGCGCATGGGGAAGAGAAGCGGTGAGTTCGTCACCCTGTCCGAGGTGATCGAGGAGGTGGGAACCGATGCGGCCCGTTTCTTTTTTCTTCTCAGGCGGTCGGATTCGCATCTGGATTTCGACCTGGATCTCGCCAAAACCCAGAGCAATGAAAATCCGGTTTATTATGTGCAGTATGCCCACGCCAGGATCTGCAGCATATTCCGCCAGGCCGGGGACAAGGGGATCCCGATCCCGGAAAGCGGCGATGTCAACTTCGACCTCCTTTCACTTCCGGAAGAGAAAGATTTGATGAGATTTCTCGGCGCCTATCCCGAAGTGGTGGAGGGCGCGGCCTTGGCCCTGGAGCCGCACAGGATTCCTTTCTATCTGCAGGAACTGGCTGCGCGGCTCCATGCATACTATTTCAAGCAGCGAATCATTTCTGAAGAACAGGAGAAGAATTCGGCCCGGCTCTTTCTCGTGGGGGCTGTGCGAACCGTGATCAGGAATGCCCTGAATCTCCTGGGCGTTTCCGCTCCGGAGAAGATGTAATCGAAAATGATAAGAGATGAAACCACAGCTCTGTGGTTAGGTTTTGACAATGCGTGTTTTGCCGGTCGGAGGAGTCTATGGAAAAGGATATGATGGATCTGGATAAGATCGTGGAAGATGATGAATTTCATCTGGACGACAAGAAGAACAAGCTGATGATCTCAGGAGCCGTTGTGACCTGCATCCTGGTCTTTGCGCTCGGATTCCTTGTCGGCCGCTATTTCCCAATCACCAGCGATGTCCAAAAGCAGGCAGCCGAGGTTTCCGCTTCTCCGGATGCGGGCGGGCATCAGGCCGAGGTGGGAGCGCCGGCGCCTAAATCCGAATTTACTTTTTATGATGAACTCTCGAAAAAGGGACCGAATGACGGGATCTCGGACCAGGGACCGATTCCATCTATTCCTTCTCCTTCTCCCTCACCGGTTGTCGGGGCCTCGCCGCCTCAGCCCATGCCCGAAGAGAGTCCTTCGGCGCGTACGGAGGCTGCCGGATCCGCTGAGAGCCGGGAGGCCTCGGCCCCTGCTGTTTTTGAGACTCAAAAGATCATGGCCTCGCAGTACACCATACAGGTCGGCGCATTTGAAGATCGGTCGGCAGCGGAGAAGCTGGCGGGTCATTTGAAACAGAAAGGCTACCCGTCCTACATCCTGCCGAAGACGGTTCCAGGAAAGGGGACCTTTCACCGGGTCCGGGTCGGGCGTTATCCGGATCGGGCTGAGGCCGAACAGACGGCGAAACTCCTTGAGGATAAGGACGGGGTTTCAACGTTCATTACGCTTTATGCCAAGCAGTAACAGGGATATGCATATAGAGACGATCAGAAAGCCGGTGACGGTCAGGACCATCGGCGATGAACTCAGAAAGCAGTTCGGCTGCCGCGTGCACAAGATCCCGGTTCATGCGGGGATGACCTGTCCGAACCGGGACGGCACGCTCGGCGCCGGAGGATGCGCGTACTGCGGGCCGTCCGGGTCCGCATCCGCCTGGAACGACCCGGACCAGCCGGTTGTCCGGCAGGTTTCTAAAGGCATGGAGATTGCAAGAAGCCGGTTCCATGCCGAGAAATTCATCGCCTACTTTCAGCCGTTCACCAACACCTATGCCCCGGTCCGGAGATTGCAAAGGCTTTGGGACGAGGCGCTAAGAGTTCCGAATGTGGTGGGACTATCCGTAGGCACACGGCCCGACTGCCTGCCGGAGCCGGTGCTCGACCTGTTCAGTTCCTATCAGGATCGGCTCCCCTATCTCTGTCTGGAGATCGGGCTTCAGAGCGCTCACGACAGGACTTTACGGGAGATTCGCCGGGGTCATGATTTTGCCTGTTTTAAGGATGCGGTTTCTCGGGCGCAGGCACGGGGGATCCCGATCTGCGCGCATGTCATCCTCGGACTTCCCGGAGAATCCGAACAGGAGATGATGGAGACCGTGCAGGCTGTGCTGGATATGGGAATTCAGGGGATCAAACTCCACCATCTTCACATCATCAAAGGCGCTCCCCTGGAACAGGAGTATATTCAGGGGAGGGTGCGGCTTTTCGAGATGGAAGAATATGTCCGTCTGGTTTGCAGAATCCTTGATGGGATCGGAGGACGCATGGTGATCCACCGTTTCATGGGCGAGGCCCCGGGTGATCTTCTCGTGGCCCCTTTATGGACGAGACGCAAGGGTGAGGTGCTCAACGCAATTTACAGGGAGTTGAATCTATGCATTCAGTAGAAACCCCGGAAGGGAACCGTCTGACCATGGTGCGGAATTTTTTCGGCAGGAAGAAGACCATACAGGAGGTGATCACCTCCGGCCAAGGGGTGCGGAGGAACCTCGAATGGGCGCTTGGAAGCCAGGTTGAAGTCAGGCTCTCTGCGGGATCCTTTCCGCGCTCCTTTCATGCCAAGGTGTCCGGGGTTGATCATTCCCCGCTCAACGCCTATATTCTGCTTCGGGCGGAGATCCCTCAGGAAGTGAAATCCATCCTGAACGGTAAAGGATCCCTTACCCTGGAATATGACTCAAGGCGCGGGACCCGCTTTCATTTTCAATCCTTTCTCCTGTCGGAGATGGACATGGCATCCGGTGAGTTCAGGGCGGGCTATCCGTCCGAGATCGAGACCGTACAGGATATTCATGCCTACCGTTTCAAAAATATCCTGCGAGAACCGATCCAGGTCGATCTGGGAAAAGAGCGGGGTGTGGCAGTGGATATCGGTCTTCATGGGCTGCTCATCACCTGCAACCGGATATTCGAGAAAGAGGAATTTATCAGTGATCTGAAGATTGCCCTCCCTGAACTCAGCCTGGTGCAGGGAACGGCCGTGGTCAGGCATATCCAGAACTCCAAAGCCTATCCAGGCTGGCGGTATCTCTGCGGGGTGGAGATCACCGGGATGAAACCCAAGGATCATAGAAATCTCAACCGTTATCTGACCCGGATGTTGAGTCAATAGCAGCCCCGCTTTCCGTGCGGTTCAACTTAGCGGCCTTATTCGTAAATACGGTCGGTACGTTTTAGACACGAAAGAGACCATTCTTCCAGCCTATGATGCAGACGCTCAGAAATCTTCTCAGGATGATCAAGTTTCCCCATACGGTTTTTGCCCTTCCGTTTGCCCTGATGGGGGCCTTGCTTGCCGAGAAGAGAATCCCCCCGGTTGACAAGCTCCTCTGGATTCTTCTGGCCATGGCCGGCGCAAGAACAGCCGCCATGACCCTCAACCGGATTGTGGACAGGGATCTCGATGCCGCCAACCCCAGGACCGCAGAGCGGGAGATCCCTCAAGGGATCATCACGACGAGGCAGGCCATGGTGATGCTCGCGGCATCGGTCATCCTCTTCGAATGGGCCGCTTTTTCCTTGAACCGGCTCTGCCTGATTCTTTCCCCGGTCGCCCTCTTCATCATTCTGGGGTATTCGTTCACCAAAAGGTTTACCCGGTATTCCCACATGGTTCTCGGCCTCTCCCTCGGGATTGCGCCGGCCGGCGCCTGGATCGCCGTTCGGGGATCCGTGGACCTTCCCGTCATCCTCCTCAGCCTCGCCGTTCTCTTCTGGGCGGCCGGGTTTGATATCCTGTATGCCATTCAAGACGTGGACTTCGACAGGAAGGCGGGACTCCACTCGATTCCACGTTTCCTCGGGGTCAGGGCCTCTTTACTCCTTGCACGGGTCTTCCATGCTTTCACATTCATGATCCTTCTGATCATCACTTTTCTTGTCGGCCTGGGAGTCTATTATCTCATTGGCGTCCTGACTGTGGGGGGGCTCCTCTTTTATGAACATTCGCTGGTCAGCGAGAAGGACCTCTCCCGGCTCAACGTGGCCTTCTTCAACATGAACGGCTATATCAGCGTTACCATATTTGCCTTTACACTCCTTGATATTCTGTTGTAAGGTTGTTTAAGGGCAGACAGTCCGAAATAAACCAGAACACAGAGTATTTCTCTGTGCACTCTGTGGTTCGGTTTTTGGTCAGGTTTAACAATACGGACGCATGTCCCCTGAGTCTTGTATGAGTCATAAGAATCATCATAAAAAATGGATCCTCGGCATCTCCGGCGCCAGCGGGGCGGTGTACGGTCTGCGTCTTCTTGAAGTCCTGAACCGGAAGGGCCGCGACGTGGACCTGATCCTCTCGGATGCCGGGAAGATCGTGATCCGGGAAGAGACGGGCATTGACCTTCTCAAGGGAAAAGAAGACCCTCGTAAGGTCCTGAAGAAGAAGCTCGGCATCAATCCCGCTTCGATACGGGTCTTTAATAACTATGATTTTGAAACACCCGCTGCCAGCGGGTCCAATCCCGTGGAGGGGATGATCATCGCCCCATGTTCCATGGGGACCCTTGCGGCCGTGGCCTGCGGTCTTGCCGACAACCTGATGCGCAGGGCCGCGGACGTGATGATCAAACAGAAAAAGCCTTTGATCCTTGTTGCGAGGGAGACCCCGCTCTCGGCCGTTCACCTTGAGAATATGCTGAAGCTCTCCCGTCTCGGCGTGGTGATCCTTCCTCCCATGCCGGCGTTCTATCACCATCCCAAGACCATCGAGGAACTGACCGATTTTGTGGTGGGCCGTGTGCTCGACGTGATCGGCATCGAGCATGAACTGTATCAGAGATGGCAGGGAGAGCGGCCGGATTTATAGGGAGGCGCCAATATCAAATTATCAATGTCTGACCCTCAAAAAGATCCTCAAAAAGATCCTCAAAAAGATCTTAAGAAGATATTCGGCGGGTCCGGAAGTCTTTCCGGCATTCTTTCCGACTATGAATCGAGGCCTCAGCAGTCGGAGATGAGCCGCATGATCTACCGGGCATTGCTGAAAGGGGGGCATGTCCTGGTGGAGGCAGGCACCGGGACCGGGAAAACCTTGGCCTACCTTATACCGGCGGTCCTGTCGGGAAAGAAGGTGATTGTTTCTACCGGGACCAAAGCCCTTCAGGAACAGCTCTTTTACAAAGACATCCCTCTGATCCGAAAAGCGTTATCTATCCCTTTTCTTGCCAGTTACATGAAAGGGCGGTCCAATTATCTCTGCCTGAACCGGTTTCTTAAGTTCAGCGCCTTCCCCTTATTGGATACCCCGATTGAGGCCAGGCTTTTCCGCACGGTGCAAAGATGGGTTGGGAAGACAAAAACCGGGGATGCGGCGGACCTCTACGGCGTGGACGTGAACTCCCAGCTCTGGCGCAGGATCAATTCCGGGGCGGAAACCTGCATGGGGAGTCAGTGCCCGGATATTGAAAAGTGCTTTATCACGCGGATGCGCAGGGAGGCGGTCAAATCAGATATCGTGATTGTGAACCATCATCTTTTTTTTGCCGATTTGTCCGTCAGGGAGAAGGGTTATGGCGAGGTGATCCCGGCCTATGATGCGGTGATCTTCGATGAGGCCCACCTGATCGAGGAGGTCGCAACCCATTACTTCGGCTTTCAGGTCAGCAATTACCGGGTTTCCGAACTGATTCGGGACACACGCCAAGGGCTTCATGATCTCAAGAATAAAAAGGGCGCGGTCAGGATTGGAAAGACCTGCTCTGAGCTTGAGGAAAAGTCCATGGATTTTTTTTCGTCTTTCGTGCACGGGCCGGAAAGAATGCGCCTTCTGAAGGAGAAGACGGATGCCGGCCTTTTATTGAAGAGCTCGCAGTTGATGATTCTCCTTGGCCGGCTGCAAGGAGAACTCAAGGAAATCGTATCCGGCGGCGAGGCGCTTGCCTCATGCGCCGGAAGGACGGGTGAGTTATCCGGCGATCTTCAGCGGATCATGGAGGCGAAAGATCCGGATAGGGTCTACTGGCGTGAGATCCGTGGGAAAGGGGTCTTCCTTCATGCATCGCCGATAGATGTCTCCAATGATCTGGCCGGGAAAGTTTTTTCCAAGGTCTCCTGCGCGGTGCTGACTTCGGCCACATTAACGGCCGGGGGGAGCTTCGGATTCATCAAGAAACGGCTGGGGATCGCAGACGCAGCAGAGAGGTCCTTTCCTTCTCCCTTTGACTATGCCTCGCAGGTTATTCTTTATCTCCCGGATATGAAGAGCGAACCGGACAGTCCGGACTTTGTCGAAGAGGCATCGCTTCATATACAAGAGATATTGGAGAAGACCAGGGGCCGTGCGTTCATTCTTTTTACAAGCTACCGGCATATGAACGCCGTCTACGATCTGCTTGAGGGAAGGATAAACTATCCTCTATTAAAACAGGGGGATGACTCCGGGGAGGCCCTTCTTGCACGGTTCCGAGAGGAGACCGAGTCCGTGCTTTTGGCCACGCGTTCCTTCTGGCAGGGGATCGATGTCCAGGGAGAATCTCTTTCTTGTGTGATCATTGATAAACTCCCGTTCGCCTCGCCTTCGGATCCTGTGGTGGCCTCCCGGATCGATGCGATCCGAAGAAGGGGAGGGAACCCCTTTTACGAATACCAGCTCCCTGAAGCGGTGATCAACTTGAAACAGGGGTTCGGGCGCCTGATCCGGAACAAAAAGGACCGGGGTGTTCTTTCCATCATGGACAGGCGCATACAATCCCGCTCGTATGGAAAGGTCTTCTTGCAGAGCCTTCCTCCCTGTACGGTGATCCATGAACCAACGGGGATCGAAAAGATTTTTTCCACCCATGAAAAAATCTTTTAAAATCAAAAAATTTTAGAATATGAAACTTCAGGCCTTGACTGAAACATGAATGATTTCTATCAGTCAATCGCAATCCGGGGCAGAACATGGAAAGAGCTTATCGTTTCCTGATATAGAATTTGATCGTTCCTTCATCCATCTTTGCTGGTCGTCAACAGCTCTTTGCCCGTTCTGGAAACCCAAGCAGGAATATCATACTCCGTGCATTCGTCCGTGGTGATCACTTCCAGTACTTTCCCCGCTTCCATGCCGTCCAAGGTCTGTTTCGTCTTCATCATGACCAATGAGCATGCGATCCCTCTGACATCCAACGTCTTATCCGGTGTGATGATGGCCGCCATGATTTTTCCTCCCTTCAAAATTTTTCCCCTCATCCTCTCCTTCATGTGTTATCCATATTCTACCTTAAATGTGTCTATTCGGCAATTTCTTTTTAAACTTACAATTTGAGTTCAATCGGTGTACGGCGGACTCTGAAAAATAATATTTAATATAATGATTTTTTGTTTAATAATTTCGGGAAAAACCATCTTTTATCCCTTTATGACACCTAAAGGCCTCATTTTCGCTACTTTAAGCGCGATTCCTGCATCATGCATGACCTGTACAACGTTATGGATATCTTTATAGGCCTCGGGCATCTCCTCGGCCAGGGTGGATTTTCCTCTGGACATGACGATAATGCCCTGGTCTTCGAGTTCCCTGTAAATGGCCCTTCCCTTGGCGGCTTTGACGGCCCCATGCCGCGAGAGGAGACGACCGGCGCCGTGGCAGGTGGAGCCGAAGGTCTGCTGCATGGCCTCTTCAGTTCCTACCGATACATAGGATGCGCGTCCCATGTCTCCCGGAATCAGGACCGGCTGGCCGACCCGGCGGTAATCCTTGGGAATGAGGGGATGGCCGGGGGGGAAGGCTCGTGTGGCCCCCTTTCTATGTACACAGACCCTGCGTTGATGACCGTTGATACGGTGCTCTTCGATCTTGGCGATATTGTGACAGACGTCATAAACGAGCCGCGCGCCGATTTCTTTCGGACCCATGCCCAAGGCCTTCTGAAGGGTATGGATGGAGAGATGCATCATGATCTGGCGGTTCGCCCAGGCGAAGTTGGCAGCGCAGGCCATGGCCGCCATATAATCCTTCCCCTCCGGAGAGGATAGAGGAGCGCAGGCCAATTGACGGTCCGGAAGTGTAAAATGGTATTTGGATGCGGCGTGGGACATGACCTTGAGGTAATCGTCGCAGATCTGGTAGCCGAAGCCTCTGGATCCTGAATGGATCATCAAGGTGATCCCCTGTTTAAAAAGGCCGAATGTGCCGGCTGCGGCCTCATCAAAGATCTCATCAACCACCTGGATCTCAATGAAGTGATTCCCGGAACCGAGCGTGCCCAGTTGGTTCAATCCTCGCTCGCAGGCTTTCTCGCTGACCTTGTCCGGGTCAGCGCCGGGCATACATCCGGATTCCTCGGTATGATCGAGGTCGTCCTGGGTTCCAAAGCCGTTTTTCACGGCCCAGGCTGCGCCCTGAACCATGACCTTTTCTTCCTCCGAACGGTTCAATTCCGGGATGGCGCCATGGGAACCCACACCGCAGGGGATGTTCTGAAAGAGCGCCGTGACCAAGTCTCGTATACGATGCTTGATTTCCCCATGAGTGAGGTTTGTGCGGATCAGCCTGCATCCGCAGTTGATATCATATCCCACGCCTCCCGGGGAGATCACACCTTGGTCCATGTCCGTTGCAGCCACCCCGCCGATGGGAAATCCGTATCCCCAATGCATGTCCGGCATGGCCAGGGAATATTTGAGAATACCGGGGAGGGCGGCCACGTTCATGACCTGCTCCGGGCTTTTATCTGCAAGGATATCTTTGAGCAGTCTTTCATTTGCAAAGATGCGGCCGGGGACTCTCATCGCCCCCTGTATCGGGATCTCATAGAGGTTGTCATGGATTTTTTTGAGATCTTTGAACTCCATCTGTAAGATCCTCTTTTAAATATCCAGCAGAATCTCGGCGGTCCAGACCCCGGCATGCTCTTCTATCCGCAGATTGTGATAGGTTGCCGCCTTGATGTCCGTGAGCCATTCATGCCTGCCGGGTTGATACGCCTCTCCCCATGCAGCGGCTTCAAGGAAGGTCCGGCTCATGTCCTGAATTTCAAACCTTTTGAAGATCATATACCTTGTATCCCGAATATAAAGGAAATGATTCAGCCAGTTCACCATGAGTTCCTGGATATCCATTCCTTCTACCAGGATCTTCTCTTCGCATTTCTCTTGAACATTCTGCATCGCCGCCATGTTGTCAAAGAGGGTGAAGGCTGCATTCTCAAAGAGATTCGCCAGGGTCTTCCCCCTGACCCGAACGGCCAGATCAGCGGTGTGATTCATGATCTCATAGGGTTTAATATGATGCTTCATCCCGTTCGTCCTGTTTTTTTAAATTTAGGTATTCTTCTATCATCTCATCTACCCCCGGGGCTCTTGATCTGTTAACCCCTCAGCTTCTTGCTAAGCTTTTCACTCGAACCCTGGACCCCTTGAACCCTTGAACCCTGATGTTTTAACCCACTCTTTTGGAGATGTCAAAATTATACCCGATCGTGAGAATTCTGCAAACTCTACATGGGGGTCTCCTTGTCCCATCCCTCCACGCCGATCAGGGGGACGAAGATGCATCCCCCCAGGTTCTCTGTGACAAAATCATCTCCATGCCGGGTGATTCTGTGAAGTTCCTGGTAACCTCGTCCTCCTACGGGAATGACCAGCCTCCCGCCGTCCGCCAATTCTTCCTTTAACGATGGAGGGATCCCGGGTGAGCCGGCTGTGACGATGATGGCATCGAAAGGGGCATGTTCCGGATCTCCTTTGGTCCCGTCACCGACCATGATCGTCACATGGGCGTATCCGAGTCTCTTGAGCGTCTCTCTTGCCTTTATGGCCAGGGTCGGAATACGTTCGATGGAGTAGACATGTTCAGCAAGTTTCGAAAGGATGGCGGTTTGATATCCGGAACCGGCGCCGATTTCCAGAACCTTCTCACGGCCGCGAAGCCTGAGCGCCTGGGTCATCAGGGCCGCCATATAGGGCTGAGAAATGGTCTGGTCTTCTCCGATCGGGATAGGGCGGTCTTCATAGGCCATGGAGCGGGATGTTTCCGGGACGAAGTTCTCTCTGGGGATCTCCTGCATGGCATCCAATACCCTTGGGTCCTTGATGCCCCTTGGAATAAGCTGGGTCTCGACCATTTTTATCCGCCGAACTTTATCGTTCATCAGGACCACACGCCGTCCATGAGGAGACCGCAATCAGGACACTTTCCCCCGGTGATGCGGTTTTGCATGATCGTGTACCCGGCACGCTCGATCAGAAGATGGCCGCACTGCGAACAAAAGGTATTCTCTCCTTGTTCCCCGGGGAGGTTCCCGACATAAACATGTTTCAATCCGGCCTGGATGCCGATTTCTCTGGCCTTGCGGATGATCTCCGGGGGTGTCCTGGGTTTGTCCATGAGCCGGTAGGAAGGGTGGAAGGCGCTGAGGTGCCATGGGATCGAACAATCCATATCGGATAGGATTTCGGCCAGGCGCCGCAGTTCGTCTTCGCTGTCGTTCAGCCCGGGGATGACCAGCGTCGTCACTTCAACCCAGATCTTGAGTTCACGCATTTTCCGGATCGTCTCCACCACGGGCTTCATGCGGGCGCTGCAGATCTTTTTATAGAAGGGATCCAGCCCCTTTAAATCAATATTGGCGGCATCGAGATAGGGGGCGATCCGTTCAACCGCCTCCCCGGTCATGTATCCATTGCTTACAAAGACATTCCTGATCCCCAACTCGTGGGCTGGTCTCATGATGTCATAGGCATATTCGAAAAAAATCGTAGGCTCGGTGTAGGTGTAGGAGATGCTCCGGCAATCCTGTGATCGGCATTCCCGGACGATCTCTTCCGGAGGGACCTCTTCCCCGATGATCCGGTTCAAGTCGTGCGGCATGTGGGCGATATCGGCGTTCTGACAGTGACGGCAGCGGAAATTGCATCCTACGGTCGCGATGGATAATGACCTGGAACCGGGCAGAAAATGGAAAAGGGGTTTCTTTTCGATCGGATCCACGGCCTTGGCGATGAGTTTTCCGTAGACCAGCGAATAGAGGACCCCCTGCCTGTTCTCCCGGACTCCGCAGATGCCGCGTTTTGAGTCTTTGATCCGGCAACGATGGCTGCAAAGATTGCAGATCACTTCGTTTCCCTGGGTCTTCCGGTAGAGCATGGCCTCTTTCAACGAAGGCATCCTTTTTTGAAAATGAAAGGTTTCAGGTTTCTTTGACTGCGCAGGGCTTGCAGGCGGTTGTGTAGGGGAGGGCCAGAAGGCGGTCTTCCGGGATATTCTTTCCGCAACGGATGCAGATGCCGTAGGTTTTGGATCGGATTCTCGAAAGGGCCTCTTCGATGAAGGAGAGTTCTTTTTTCTGACGATAGTCCAGCTTGTTCAGGAGATGGACCGCGGTTTCCTCCCCGCTCCGCTCATTGAACTCGATCAGTTGTTGACCCATATAAGCATTGATTTCACTTTCGATGCCTTTGACGGACCTGAGGAGTTTATCCCGGCTTGAAAGGATGATGTCTCTGAAAAATACGAGTCTTTCCGTATCCATCCTTCGCGCTCCTTTTTTACGGTCATGCTCGTAGGTCCATACAGCCGGTCCATCCGTTGATGAAATCCACTATACCATAAGACCGGAGAATATCAAGTCAAGCAGAAAGATGGGATTCCATAGTCTGAAAGGAAAGGACTGCCGTTATGTGGAAACGCCGGATCTGCGGATCAGGATGTCATGTTTTTGCGGTCCCGGATCAATACGTCAATGACCTCCGGTTCGGCCAGCGTGGTCGTATCCCCCAGTTGATCGTAGTCCATACCGGCAATCTTACGGAGGATCCTGCGCATGATCTTGCCGCTTCGGGTTTTGGGAAGTCCGGGCGCCCAGTGGATGATGTCCGGGGCGGCGATAGGCCCGATTTCTTTTCTGACCTGCCGGATCAGCTCTTCTTTGAGTTTTTCAGAAGGTTTCAGGCCGTTTTTAAGGGTGACGTAGGCGTAGATCCCCTGTCCCTTGATGTCATGAGGGTATCCCACGACTGCGGCCTCGGCGACCTGACTATGAAGCACCAGCGCCGACTCCACTTCAGCCGTACCGATCCGATGGCCTGAGACGTTGATCACGTCATCCACGCGTCCTGTGATCCAATAGTCGCCGTCTGCGTCCCTTCTGGCGCCGTCGCCGGTGAGGTAGTACCCCCTGTAGGTTGAAAAGTAGGTCTTGTAGAATCGTTCAGGATCTCCGAATACGCCCCTCATGATGCCCGGCCAATCATTCTTGATGGCCAGCAGACCGCTCGCTTCACCGGTCAATTCGTTTCCATCCTGATCCAAAATCGCCGGTTCCACGCCGAAGAACGGTTTGCACGCCGATCCGGGTTTGAGCGGCATAGCGCCTGGAAGAGGGGTGATCAGGATCCCCCCGGTTTCCGTCTGCCACCAGGTATCCACAATGGGACATTTCCCTTTACCCACCTTATCGTGATACCAAAGCCAGGCCTCGGGATTGATGGGTTCGCCCACGGTGCCGAGAAGCCTGAGGCTGGTCAGCCGGTTGTTTTTGAGATGTTGCTCCCCTTGACGGATGATGGCCCGGATGGCCGTCGGCGCCGTGTAAAAGATGGAAACCTTGTGAAGGTCCACCACGTCCCAGAAACGGCTCCATGCCGGATAGTTCGGGACCCCTTCGAAGATCAGGCTTGTCGCTCCGTTGCAAAGCGGACCATAGACGATATAGCTGTGCCCCGTGATCCATCCGATGTCGGCGGTGCACCAGAAGACGTCGTCCTCACGAAGGTCGAAAATCATCTCATGGCTGAAGCTGGTATAAACCAGAAAACCGCCGGTTGTATGCATGACCCCTTTGGGCTTGCCGGTGGAACCGGAGGTGTAGAGAATAAAAAGCGGGTCTTCCGCATCCATCTCTTCGGGTTCACAGGTGTCGGCAATATCGGGAGATGACATCTCGTCTTCCCACCAGAGATCTCGTCCGGGCTGCATGTCGGCCGAGCGCCTGCCCGATCGGTTCAAGACGATGCAGGTTTTAATCTGCCGGGAGCCATCCAGGGCCTGATCCACATTCTGTTTCAAGGGGATCTCCTTTATGCCCCGGTAACCCGCGTCGGCGGTGATCATCATGACGGAACCGGAGTCGTTGACACGGTCCCGGATGGAGTCCGGGCTGAAACCGCCGAAAATAACGTTGTGGATGGCGCCGACCCGGGAACACGCCAGCATGGCCGCGGCCAGTTCAGGAACCATGGGCAGATAGATGGTCACACGGTCCCCCTTGCGGATTCCGTTTTTCTTGAGAACGTTCGCGAAACGGCAGACCTCGCGGTGCAGCTCGGCATAGGTGATACGCCTGGAGCGGCCGGGCTCATTCCCTTCCCAGATCAGGGCGACCTTGTCCCGCCGCGCGCCGCTCAAGTGCCGGTCCAGGCAGTTGTAACTGGCATTCAGTTTCCCGCCGGTGAACCAGGCAATCTTTGCCTCTGCAAAATTCGTATCCCTGACCTCGTCCCATGGATGAAACCAATGGATTCGTTTTGCCGCCTCTCCCCAGAAATGCTCCGGGTTATGGATGGATTCATGATACATCCTTTTGTAGTCATCCATCTTGACTCTTGCCCCGGCGGCAAATTCTTTGGGTACGGAGAAGATGGTTTTTGACTGATTTGGAAGATCGCTCATTTTTACGGCCCCTTCTCGGTTAAGAAAACAGGATGAATCCGACCTTCCTTACATTGAGTATGATCGGTTCGTGACCTGTTCATTTCAGGAGATCGGAAGATTTTCTTTGCTTATATATGTATTATATGTATTTTTGCCCGCTGAATAAAGAGTTTTTTTCAGCGAAGGGTAGGACTGGTTGAAAAGCTGCGTTTCACTTTACTGAATCATCCGCCCATGAACCGGATTGGCGCCGTCTTACTGTATTTTGCATTCCAGGGCGTCTACTTGAAGCGCTTTCCTGACAATGCGCCTGAGATCTTTTAGCTTGATCGGTTTATTGATATACTCGAAAACGCCTGCATCCATGGCATCAATATAGGTCTTTACATGGCCGAAAGCCGTAATCAGAATGAAGGGCGTATCGGGTGCGACTGCCCTGGCCTTCCGGATCAATTCAAAACCCGACATTCCCGGCATCTTAAGATCGCTGATGACCAGGTCGAAGGCCTTCTGCTGAATCAAAAGAAGTCCATCCGACCCATTTAAGGCCGTCTCCACACGATAGTCTTCTCGGCTTAGAAACTTCTTGATAAGTCGGCCCATTTCCGGATCATCATCAATGACCAATATACGCATGGTAGGCTCGTATCCATTTTCAAAAGGCGGCATGACAGCCCTCTTGGGGTCGGTATGGCAGATGCCTCGATCCCTTCACCCGGAATACAAAACCAGGTTTCATGGATGCTATATAGCAAATATAATGCCATATTCCCCCAACCGGCGGTTGGTGTATAACCCATTCATTTTAAAAGGTTATTTTTGAGGGCAATCCTGATGGGGAAAAAGAGAAAGGCGGCGGAATGGGGCGATTTGACACATCAGTCTGTATGCGGATGTAATCTATTGGAAAATAAAGGATTTTACAGAGGGCAAAATCGGCCGGAATGGAGGCGATTTTCTACTTTTTGCAAAAAAAATCTTCCCTTTATTTTTCCTGATCTCCTTTGGAAAGGGCCGCCTTCTCCAGGATATCCCGCGCATTCTTGACGAGGAGAGACGAGTAGGCCGCGTTATGGAAGCCTCGGCTTCGATCCTTCTTCAGTGTCTGCAGGATCTTTTCTCCCTGGTCGATAACAGGCTGCATCTCCTTCTGGGAGACATCGGGGATATCGTAGACCACTTTCTTTTTGGCTTCCAGAAGTTTCTCCAGCTCTTGAATCGAGTCGTCCGTCTTCTTCTGGATCTCATCCACTCTCTTTTCAAAACCGGCGTCCTTGTGGCACATGGAGCAGGCTGCGAGCACATCTTTTTTGTTGTGGCCTTCGCTGATCTTTGCATGGCAGACGTCACAGGTGACGATTTCAACCATGGGGTCCGCCTCTCCCTTGATCCCCTCCAGGGCCAGTCCGTTGCGGAACTGATTCTCAAATGCGTGGCATTCGATGCATTCTTTTTTGATATCCTTGTGGTGGCACTGCATGCAGATCTCTCTCGACTTCACAATCTCCCCGTGTATCTTTGCATTGGAATGGCATTCTTTGCAGATCAGACCCTGCTTCAAGTGCCGGTCATGGGGGAACTCCACCTGGTAGAAGGTAATGGGCTTGGATGCGAAATCCGCATGACATTTTTCGCAATCCGTTCTATTGATGACATCCGCCTTGGGTAATGCGGCGATCACTTCGCTTGCGCCCCGCTGGTGGCATTTGGAGCAGGGGGTGGTTTCCTGGTCGTGACACTCTAAGCAGGCCTCCATTCTCGGACGGTTGGTGATGGGGCGTAATTTGTCATGTTTGATGTTGAGGTGACAATCCGTGCACAGGGCGCCTACGTCCTGGAGATGGAACTTGTGGGGCATATAGATATTCATGACATTATATTTGAAACCCTTCATGTCCGTCTTCTTAAACATCTCTCCGTGGCAGCGGACACAGTTGGGGTTGATGCGCTCAGGATGGGCCGAGAAGTCCTTGGGTATGAAATCCTTGTGATTGGCATGGCATTGAGGACAACGAACGGAATCGGGGTGTATGTTCGAGTGGACCAGGAAGTCCTCGCCCCACATTTTATAATGGCACGTCATGCAGAAATGCTCATCCGACGTGGTGTAACGTTCCAGTAAAAAAACAAACAGGGTAGGAATACTCAGGAGAATGAGTGTTCCGGCAGCGACTTTCCAGGGCGAGATCTTTTTGATGTTCATAAAGCGACTTCCTCCTCCACATTCCGGTGTGTGAGTTCTGTCAGTTCGGAGTCAATAAAGGCACGGGTTAATTGTGAAACCGCTCGATAAAAAGGGTTCTCTGTTTTTTTTATGATCAGATCTGAGAAGAGGGGAATCCACCTCCCTGGATGTTCGGCAAGAAACTGACCCTCGATTTGCCGGACACGGTCGGTATGACCGGAGTCTGCGGCCTGGGATTCGAGTTCACTGAGCAGCCGTAAGGCTTCAAGTTCAACTCCGATATGGTCGGGGAGAAGCTTAGCCTCTTCGGGTATGAGAATGCCGTATTCATGGTAGAATGTCCGGACCTCTACCGCCGCCTTGCCCTGGAGAGAGGGCTCAAAATTCTCCATATCATCCCGGAATCCCCCCACATAAAAGGATTCATAGGGAGGCAGGTGCGACGGGGGGGTGAGGTAAAGACGGGCATATTCAAGAGAAAGCTCATGGATCAGAGAGGCCTCGTCCTTTTTCAGGATCTCATTCCCAAGTGGAAGGTCAAGGCTCTCAAACAGGGTCAGGACCTCCCGGCTTTTGAGAAAACGGATCATCTCGAGGCCGGGCTCTTTCAGAAAGAGGCGGGAGAGGAGCGCATAAACAGCGCTTCTCTTTGCAGCCTCATGATTCGGATGTTCCTTCTTCTTCATATCTTACACCTTGACGATACGTACCTTCGTATCCATCCAGCATTGGCCTCCGCCGAGCGGATCGCTTAATATAGGGATGATCGGTTTGGGGTGGACGCCGTTTCCTCTGTCCCTCTCTTCTTCGGACCAGAATCCGCCTTTCTCCTTGCCCCACCAGAGGAGGCGGGTATTCGGGTCCTGGCTCTTGAAGGCCTCGGCCTGGGCAATGCGTCCAAACCCCCAATGGCCGCAACTGTCTCCGACGGCAATGACTTTCGGATGGATCCCCTCAACCACGCGGACGCTGCTCACCATTTCTCCGGCTTTGGAGATCACTTTGACCCGGTCATAGTTCTTGAGATCCAATTTTCTTGCTGTCATGGAGTTGATGTAAACGGGATTGTCATGAACGATTTCAGAAAGCCACATGCAGTTGGCTGTCCGGTCGTGGGTGTGCACCATCCATTGATGAATGACCATATAGAGTTCACCTTCTTTAATGGTCTGATGAATCGGGATTGGGTCATAGATGGGAAGGGGGTTGAAACCCTGTTCCTCCATCCTTTTTGAATAAATCTCAATCTTACCGGACGGCGTATTGAACCCTTTCTCCTTGAACACTTCATACTGCGGTTTTACGGTACTGTCGTAGAATACCCCGTTCTTTTCCAGGTATTCCAGCCCTCCGGCTTCCACAAGAGGTTGGATTGCGGAGATCCTCTCTTGGAGGTATGCTTCAGTATCAAACTTGAAGTATTTCTCCATCCCTCCCCCGATCCGGCGCGCCATCTCGATCAGGATCCCGGTGATGGGCACGGATTCTCCAAGCGGGGGAATCATCGGCTGTCGAAGCGAGATGAAAGGGACCATTTCGAAGGCCGGGGGCGCCTCCAGTTCCATCCGCTCTATGTAAGTCGCTGCGGGCAGAATCAAATCCGCAAGGGCCGCAGACTCGGTCATGAAGGAATCAATGCAGACATAGTACGGGATCAGATCCTCGTCCTTGAGGATCAGCTCCATCATCTTCCCTTCGGGGTTGGAATAGACCGGATTGTGCTGGTAGGTCATATAGATTTTTATGCGTTGTCGTCCTTCTTTGATCATCGGGAGTACCCTGTGATGCAGTTCAGTCATGGCAAGAGGGTAATTGGATAATCCGTTCAGCTTGCTCTTCATTCTGGGGACGGGCGGGGCCGGTTCGGGTTCCTTGAAGGTATAAAATTTCGGAAGGCAGTACCCTCCCTTGATGTCCACGTTGCCGGTGATGATATTCAGCAGGGCCACGCACCTTTCAGAGTAGACGCCGTTCCAGTGTTTGGTCACCCCTCCGGTGGAAATCGTGGTGGACGGTTTTGATGAGGCGAACTCCTTTGCGATACGGCGGATTTCCTTGGCCGGCACGCCGCTGATTTTTTCGGCAAGCTCAGGAGTGTAATCCTTCAGGTGCTGCTTGAGCGCATCCGGAGAATAGTTGGTCCACGTGTTGATAAAGGAGCGGTCCTCCATCCCTTCTTCCATGATGACGTGGCACATGGCCAGGGCCACCAGACCGTCCGTTCCGGGAATGATCGGGTGCCATTCGTCGCTCCTGCCGGAGGTCTGGGAGACACGCACGTCGAAAGTGACCATTTTGGCTTTGGGGCGGAGAAGGTCGGCGCTGAATCGGCGGATGGAGCGGGCCTCCACCATCCTCTGTACAAAGCTGGTCCTCAGGTAATGGGCTTCAAAGGGATTGGAGCCGAAGATCAGCATATATTCCGAGTTGGCCACGTCCGGTATTTCAAAATCGGCGCCCCAGGTCAGTTGCTGTGCCAACTGTTTGTTGGGCCCGCCTAAGGGATGATTCACGAAGGCGTTGGGTGAACCGAAGGCATGGACGAAGCGCCGGGTGAAATCTTGCGTGGTGATGTCCCGGTCGCTTTGAAATACGAATTCTTCCTGATGTCCGGAAGCCATGACCGGTTTCATACGGTCGGCGACTTCATGGTATGCCTCTTCCCAGGTGATCCTCTGCCATTTTCCTTCCCCCCTCGGACCCACCCGTTTCATGGGATAGAGGATCCGGTCCGGGTCATAGACCAGATTGAGGCCTGCCTGTCCCTTGGCGCACATCCTGCCTCGGCTGTTGGGGTGTTCCGGATTGGGGCCGATTTTAATCAGAGTTCCGTAGGCATTGAAGCCGTAATTCCCGCAGCGGGCGTAGCAGTTCAGGCAGGTGCTCGGAATGGGCTTCAAATGCTTTCCCGTGGTCCTCGAGACCTCAGACCCTCCCATGATCAGCTCCATGGCATCGGATTGGGTTTGAAGGAGCTTGTTCACACCAAGGGATGCGGCCCCGACGGCGCCGAGTTGCAGAAAGGTTCGCCTGCTGAATTTCATTTCTTCCTCCTAATCCGGACAAGCCGGAACCAGATTCGCCGACAAGACACGAAGAAATTGATTGATCAATGGAGCGGGACGCTTTGTCCGCCGACGACCACGGAATAACGCATGGCATAGATTCCGATCATGACCAGTACCGAGGCGATAGTCAGACCCTTGAGACTGTTTGCCGTTTTCGGATAAAAGACCATGAAGAGCGGGATGACGCTCCCGGCCAGGATCTCGATCCCCAGGAAATCCAGGGAATACCGTCCCCATAACAGGAGTTCGGCCGCGTGCCAGGCCTCTTTGCTGGAAGTGAGGAGGACCAGCACGGCATTCAAAATCAGGAAGAGGTCGAAGATGATGGTCCCGCCGAGGAACTTGCCCAGTCCATAGATCAGTTTGCGGTCGGCCTCAACCTCATCCTCTGTTTTTCCTTTAGAGAAATAGACATTGCGTATAATGGCCGCCAGGATCATCAGGGCGATACCGGAGACCATGGCCGAGACGATAAAGAGGGTCGGCATCAGGGCGGTGTTCCAGAGCGCCCGGCCTTTGCCGAGGGCGATGATAAAACCGGTATACCCGTGAACCGAGATGGCCAGAGGAATCCCTATAATAGCAAAAACCTTGGACATCTTGATGTTCCCGGTATAGACGAAAAAGGCGTAAATGATCGCCGAGATGGGATAAGCGGTCAGGAGCATCACACCGTAGGTGATGGGAGATTTCGGATTGATGTAACCTGGGAGATAGGTCATCAGGTGCCAGGCGCGAAGCGGCTGGGCCATTTCAACCAAAAGGTTCATGGGGGCGAGGATCAGACAAAGCGGCGCGACCACGGCTCCGATCTTTCCAAGGGGTTTATATTCGGTTTTCCCCCCAAGAATGGCGATGACCGATACCACGAAGGATCCGGCGCTGAGCCCCGTGAGATAAAAGTACTGGGCGAGAAGGATCCCCAGTGGGATCTGGTGGGGTGAGTTATAGAGCAGGTTGACATTGCTGGGATCCATGGGTTATTCCTCCGTCTCTTATTGGATCAATAAGGTTCTTCAAAAAGGATAAAGTTGATATCCACCCCGCTTGTCGAATCCATGGCATCATAGTCGGCTGCGATATAGAAGACATGCGGTTCTGTCCCGAGTTCGGGTTTCAAGGTGACCACGGGATTGGTTGACATGATCTGAGCAATTTCGCTGTTCGGATCATTGATGTCCCCGAAGATACGGGCCCGTCCAAGGCATGTCTCCACACAGGCAGGCTCCAGACCCTTATCCACCCGGTGGTCGCAGAAGAAGCATTTCTGTACGATCTTCCTCAAAGGATTGATATATCTTACGTCGTAAGGGCAGGAGGCCATACAGTACATACATCCGATACAGCGGTGCTGATTCACCCCGACGATGCCGTCCGGGCGTATATAGGTTGCACGGACCGGACAGTTGCGGTTACAGATGGGATTGGCGCAGTTGTTACAGAGGGAAGGGAGGAATTGACGGCTCACATCCGGGTATCGGCCTTTTTCAATGACCTTGACCCAGGAACGGAACTTCCCCAACGGGACCTCGTTTTCACTCTTGCAGGCGACAGAACAACTGTGACACCCGACGCAGTGTCTGAGATCAATCACCATCGCATAACGGGTCCTCCGCTTCTCATCACCGGATGAGGCATTCTGAGAGGGTTTATCGGGCATAAATTCCTCCTTCGAGATGAAACGACATCCATAATCCTTGGAGTGGCTGCAACCTTAATTATTTATTTGGGAAGGGCTTGAGAAGACGGATGCGCCGCCATGGCATCAAAGCAATGGCGAACCTTCTTTAAACAATATGATTTTCCACCCCCCAGGAAATCACGCATCTAAAAATATTCGCATCATAGCATGTTTTTCCATCATGTCAATATTTTTTTAAAGGGCGGCCCATTTAAAAAATGTTTTGACACGGGAAAGGTTATTTGCTATAAAAAGTTTAAAAAAAGAGGAACTGAATTACGGTGGGGGGTGAATTCATGTATGAGTTATTATCCGTTTTTAAAATAGTTTTCTATGCCTTGTTGATGGTTTCGATTCTGTTGATCATGAGCATTTTCTTACTCAGTATCTTAAACGACGACATGGCATTCAGTCCGGAAACCATCGAGGTCAAGAAAGGGAGACTATTAAATATCTTTTTAAAACTCTGCTTGTGCGGTGTGACCATGGCGGGTTACGTTGTCATGATGGTAGAAATCCGTTAAACCCCGTTACAACCGTTGGAAATTTCATCATAGGCAAAGTCAAAATCGATCAGTTCGTCAACCTTCCTCAGCGGATGGTTCTTACGGACTCGCTTATCAATGTTGATGTCAACATAGAACAAACTGCTCTGCGGTGGTTGCTGCACTCCCATCATGGCTCTCGACTCCTCTCGTCATGATTAATTGTGCAGTATAATAGCATGATTCAACGCTTCGAGCTATATGATTTGGGCAACAGCCCGTGTAGGCGCGACCCTGGCAGCGCACGTTCCATATCGCACTCCTCCTCTGAAAACGACTGTTTTCTGCAAAGCAAGGATACGAGTGATGAAGGCGATCGATTTTCGAGTTCGTCAGGTTGCCTGTTCTGTGTTATATCGATTGTACGAATAGGCTTCTGCGGTGTGAGAACTAGTTGCGAAGGATCTTGAACCGGCAGCCGGTCATCACCGCGTGTTCTAATGGTGAAGAAAAATGTTTGTCCTTCTTTCTCCACATCCATGACCTCATGGCCCAAGCGGTTACAGATGTGTTCAATCTCCCAAGGCATCTCGATATCGCTGCTCCGTAGAATAAGAAGCCGGCCTGGCGGCATACGGTCTATCAGCGCTCGTATAAGAAATGCTTTGGGCGCCATCAAGGGAGCTACAAGGTCAATCTCCGGAATCAACAGATGCTGCTTCTTCACAATTCTGACATTGCAGCAAAGCTTTCTTAAACCTTCTTTTAAGAAGGCGGACCGCACAATACCCCCTTCCAACCGTCTGCGCTCCATAGGGAGCTGGACAGAATGGCTCAGCATCAGAGGATTACTGAGACTCAAGCGATTTTGCGCCAAGACTACTCGGCATCGGCCTAGTTGTAAACAAACGCGCTAAACCCCTCGATTCCCAATTCGCCCGCCCCCGTAATTTGTTCAGTCAGATCAATCTTGAAGACCATCAAACAAAAAGATTGATCTTGGCGTCGCTTGCGATATCAAGATAGCTCGCCGCGCCCACAAACTCACACCCATCGATGAAATCACTTTGATGAAAACCGAAGAGTTCCATGGTCATCTGGCAGGCCAGCAACTTGACCCCGGCTTCCATACACAGGCTTCTGAGCTGTTCGATGGTGGCAACGCCGTTGTTGGCGATGGTCTTTTTCATCAGGACGGTAGCCAAGCTCTCATATCCAGGAATATTGGCCTGAACAATATTCGGGATGTTCCAGCTGATATTCCGGAACCACTTTGGTCCCATAGGCATCTTCATGGGCATGGCCGGGTTGCCCAAGGGGCTGACAGTGGCTGTGATCTTTTTCTTGAGCAGGGTCAGACCATAAAAGGTAAAGAAGATGCTGACCTCGTAGTCGAGAGCGGCGGCCGTAGACGCGAGGATAAAGGGGGGGTAGGCCCAGTCCAACGTTCCTTTTGTTGATATGATTGTCATTTTTGTTCCCATAACTCTACTCCTTTCCTGTGGGCTGAAACGGTTTTCATCAGCCCTGTTAGTAAATCCATCCCTCTCTTTGATAGGTTTTGTTTTGGTACATCCAATAAAACACAAGTAAGAACAGCATGAGGCCCGACAAGCTGTAACAGATGATAGTCAGGTTTAAAGGTATCAATATCAAAGATGTCACAACTTCTATGAGTATAAGCACCAATAGCATCTTCACGATCGCTTCTCTCGATAAAATAGAGCATATAAGCGCTCCAAGGGGGGCTCCCACCACCACGACCGGAACAGAAGCTATCCAATAGCCTCGGACATTGTCTGTAACTCCTTGAAGGATAAATTGGTATATGAAAACTCCCACGATGGCATTTGTAGCCATTAGGACAACATTTGTAATATTAGGAACCAAGAGAGGGGAAAATGCAAAGGCGCCGCAGGTAATCCCGATCACTCCGCCTGAGCTTGCCCATAGCAGAACCCGCCTTTCGACCGGTATCCCGCCTATGAAAATAAGAAGCGATGCTGCCGACATGCCGATGCTCTGGATGAGAAGGGCGAAAACCTTTGCGTCATAAGGCGGTATGTGTAGGAGCTTTGTGAACACAGGAAACGAAACGGCGGCGCCCCCTTCAGCGGTTCCGCCGGCTATAATGGACCCAAAGACCATTGTTATGGTTACTTCCCAATTGTCGAACAAACATGAAAGTAATTTATCCCGGCCCACTGCCACCAGCAAAAGCACCCAAGTGTATAACACAACAAGAACAGGGAGTTTAGAATGTAATTTATGCGGCGAGTTCATTTCCGGGCCTTTCAAATGATCCACTTGGGAAAGCTAACGGACACACCCCTACGTTACGCATTTTAAAATACGAGCGGCAATAGCCGATACGTGTTCTTCCGATAGATAACATATTGTTCCCCGAAAGCCTCAAGCAGCGCCCGTTCTTCGATTGTTATGCGATAAAGGTACAAAGGAAGAGCAAGAAAGATGAAAGCGAGGATTCCAAAAGTACTTTGTAAGAAAATAAGGAGTCCAAGAAACCCGAGGATCAAACCCGTGTAGCTGGGATGTCGTATGACGCTGTATATCCCATGGGTGACTAATTGATGCTTTTCCGTAATTTGCACCTTTGTTAAATGCAAGTAGCTGTGGATTCCATACAAAGCTTTGAGGAACGCGGGTTACCATAATGAAAGCCGATTCGAACAAGAAAACAGATAGAATGACCCGATATATGGGTTGAGATAATGCCGTTTGATAACGAGGAAAAGAGAGTTGACGATAGAATCCTATTTTGCTTGACTGCATTGTGAGCCCCCCCCTACTCACTCACATCAATGGGAATAAGAGCAAGCTGTTAAGTTAATCTGGCCTTCTTAAGAACAATCTCAGTCCTGTCCACCAGCACATGAATTCTACGGATGCATCAGAGCCCTACAAGACGGCCTGTGAAACCGATTGCATGCAAGCGGACTAATAGTTGATAAGAGGATGTTTTCTCTGGATCGTATGCGACAAGCAGGAGCCTGTCTTGACTTGGATTGAATCTCGGAGCGATCACTCCGGCCTCCTGCCGGAGTTGCTGTTCAAGTTTAGCCCGGTATTCAGGATGAACAGCATGGTCAAGGTAAATCATTATGTCGGCTAAATTCACTTTGAGCGCTCCTTTCAAGTTAATATCGGGTTCAACAATTCTGAATATTAAAGTATAGCCCCGAATGGCAAAGGAATTCGGCTCCTTCTGGTCACAATATCGCAAGCTATACAATTTTCTCTTGTGGGCCGGAGAGAACATCCCTTGCATTCAGAGACAAGAAGAATGGCTTGATCGAGCTCGTCTCTCAGTTGCATATATTCCTTTATCTTTTGGTCCATGAGATCCCTTTCTTTCATGAGCTGTTCTAAGACCAAACCGTAGGCATCGTTCCCGGTTTGATGCTCTTTGCGAATCCGGTAGAGTGTTTTTATCTCTTTGAGAGGCATCCCTAAGCTTGTTAGTTTTTGAATAAACGAGACCTTGTCGACCACATCAGGGCTGAAGAGATAAAAACCACCAAGACTTCTTTCGCATGCTTGAATAAAACCCTCCTCAAGATAATATCTCACGGTTCTAATAGTTGTCCCCGCTCTACGTGCAACGTTTCCTATTTGAAGGCGTTTCTTAGTGTCCATAAGTGCTACCATAGATGCATATATACATTAACGTTATTGTACTGTCAAGTCTTTTTTTATGTTTTTTGTATCTAAACCATACTTAATTTTATGAGGTGACTTAAAAAGAGTATTGATCCTCAGAGATTTCTATAAGAAACATTCAACTGATCGTAATAAAAAAAAAGAGACCCGAAATTGAACCTCCGGGTCTCTTTTTTTGTTAATTTGTTTGTGAATGATCCTAATGGAGGAATGTCTCCGGTTCTCTGTATTCATGGCACGTTTTGCACGTGGTTTTTGCAGCATCCTTCCCGACCTTCCACTCATGCGGCTTATGACAGATGATGCATTCCATACCGACCATATTGATATGGAGGTCGTGTTTGCCGACTTTCTGGATCTCCCGGTGGCACTTGAAGCAGTCGGACTGCTCGGGCTTGACCTGGGTATGAGGTTTATGACAGGTATAGCATTCAAAAGACATCGGGGCCCCTTGAGGGAATTTGATCCCTAACGTCGAGGCCTTCTGCACCATATTCGGATCAGGGATGAAGTGTTTGGTATCCACGGTCTTGGGGGCCAGGGCGATCCTTGATCGGGTTTCTGCGTCCCCATGGCAGGTCAGACATTTTTCCCTGTTCGGCCGGATATCCTTGGTTTTGTCCGTATGGCAGGCCAGGCAGGCCAGTCCTTCCATACCGAGGCCATGGACCTCCTTGCCTTCATGACATTTCAAACAGAACCTGTCGCTGGGAAGGAACTCATGAAGGCCCGCCTTGTTCTCTTTGAGGTATCCATGACATTTGGAGCATTCAATCTGTTCAATGAATACATGTTTTGCATGTCCAGGGGATTTTGAAATATTCGGCGCGCTTTCAAATCCTTTTTCTGTCTCCCAGTGACACTTGAAACAGAATTTCCAAGGGACAATGATCTTCCCGTGCCTTGCCTCAACGGCCGTGGGTTTCTTCAAGAGGGTCATCAGGAGCATCCTGTTCTGTTCCCGGGGTGTTGCGTAATGGCATTCATGGCAGGTGACGCGGCTGTGGACGCTCTTCTCCCATGCATTGTAGGCGGTCTGCATCAGGTGGCAGCTGACACAGAATTTGGGATTATTTTCTGTAAAATCGTGAACATGATAGGCTATGGTCCCGCCCCCGGCAAAGATGACCAGGAGCAGAAGAATAATAATCAGGCGCCCCTTCAAAGATATCTTTTCCTTAAAAATATTCATTGATCCCCCCTCAGAGATGATGAACAAAAACAATGAAGATGATACCGAAATTATTCGAAATATTATATTATACTAATATTCAAATCAAGCGAAAAATAAAGAGGTCCGGCATTTTTTCTTAAATTTAAAAATCCAAAGATTTTTCATCAGTTATAGAAAAGACTTGAAGTTTTATTTAACGGTTATATAATCTCATCCATCAAGAAAAAATGGTTTTCTTCCTGACAAAACCCCGAACTGGAAAAAGGTGACCGGAGAAAAATGATGGATGACCGTAGAACAAACCTTCCCATCAAGCAGTGGCCTGAAGAGGAACGCCCAAGGGAAAGACTGCATCAATATGGAGCGGAATCCTTGTCTGATGCCCAGCTCATGGCCATTCTCCTGGGAACCGGGGATGCCGGCAGAAGCGCTGTGGGTGTGGCCGTGGATCTTCTCAGCCGGTACCGGGATCTCAGGGAAATGAGCACGGCAGGGGTTTCGGAGATTTGCAGGGTTCCGGGGATCGGCAAGGCCAAGGCCGCCCGCCTTCTTGCGGCCATGGAACTGGGGAAAAGGATCCAGGCATTTCCCTTGAAAGAGGGAGATCTGATTCGGGGAAGCCGTGACGTTTTTGAGTCCTGTCATCCCTATCTCAGAGACCTGAAAAAAGAGGTTTTTCGGGTGGTGCTGTTGAATGGGAAGAACAGGGTCATACGCACCCTGACCATATCGGAGGGGAGCCTGACCGCCTGTCTCGTGCATCCCAGAGAGGTTTTTGCGCCGGCCATTCGCGAATCCTCGGCTTCGGTCCTCCTGATCCACAATCATCCGAGCGGGGACCCGACTCCGAGCCCCGAGGATATCGAAATGAACAAGAGACTCGTTCAGGCCGGTGAACTCATCGGGATCAAGGTCCTGGACCACCTGGTGATCGGAGACGGAAGGTATCTCAGTTTCGTGGACCAAGGGCTGATGACCGCAGGGTGAAAACATCAGGGGTCAAGGGTTCAAGGATTCCAGGGGTCAAGTGAACCCCGTTAGAGGTTGTCCTCTAACGGGGTGAAGTGCTCAAACACTACAAGGAGTTAAAGGAAGGGCCCCAGTCTTATCAATTATGATTGGAGATTTACAAAATAACAAAAAGATTTCCTGGAGAAGAAAGATAGTGATATCGAGGAGGTTGAGCGGATGCTCAAGGCACTGATCAAATCACTGGAAAACAAACACTTGACCCCTTGAACTCTGGAATCCTCGAACCCTTCTTAATAAACATGAAAGAAAAAAATATAGGTGACGGTCATAGAAAAGGCGGGTTTACAACACTATCAGGATGCCTACAGTTTTGAGCTGCAGGAGAAACTTCGTGAGCAAGGGGTCATGGATTCTGCGAAAAGGGACAGAAGCGCCTATGTGGCCGGTCTGAAGTCCATCTTTCAAGAGGGAAGGGAAGGCATCAAGCGGATCCACCTCTCCGGCGCGGCCGGGACCGAAGTGGTCTACCGGATGACGGCATGGACCGATGTATTGTTAAGAGAGCTTTTTGATTCGGCAAAAAAACTTTCCGGAATAAAAGATGCCCGCTGTTCGCTCCTGGCCATAGGGGGCTACGGCAGGGGCGAGTTAAATCCCTTCTCCGATCTGGATGTGATGTTTCTGACCGTCAAAGAGCCTGATCCGTTCGGCCGGACCTTGTCTGAAAACTGTTTATATCTCATGTGGGATTTGAAACTCGACATCGGACACAGCATGCGGAGCATCCAGGACTGTGTGACCTCGGCGGCATCGGATATCCGGGCGAAGACCTCCCTGATCGAGTCCAGGTTCATCGCGGGGAATCCGGATATCTATGGTCTTTTTTTGAAGGAGTCCCGAGGAAAAATTCTGAACAGGGATTCCGAGGCCTACCTGAGGACCAAGCTGTCGGACGTGAATGAACGCTGCAAGAAGTACGGAGGCTCACTCTATATGAAAGAGCCTCACATCAAGGAGGGGGTGGGAGGACTCCGTGATATCCATACGGCTTTCTGGATTGCCAGGGTCAAATACGGCGTCGGCTCCTTTAGTGAATTGAAAGAAAAGCGGGTGATCTCTGAAAGGGAAGAAAGGATTCTTCATCATTCGCTGGAATTCCTCTGGAAAGTTAGAAATCATCTCCATTTTATAAGCGGGAGGCGGAACGACCTTTTGACCATGGATATGCAGGAGGAGATGGCTCCCTTTTTTAGGTACAAGGATTTTAAACACTATCTGGCCGTGGAACGTTTCATGAGGGCATACTATCTTCAGACGAGAAATATCCGGTATTTCACAAGCCTCCTGATGAACCGATGTGCATCCTCCAGGAAGCGGAAGATGTTTCCAGGGATCTCTTTCCGAAAGAAAGAGATCGCGGAAGGGGTGACCCTGGTCGGGAACACCCTCTGCGTTCCGGACGGCCGGCAGGACGATTTCCGCCGGGAACCGGAACGGCTGATGCGGATCTTTTCCCTTTCTCAACGCTTCGGCGTTCTGCTGGCGGATGCCACCCAGCAGATGATCCTCTCTTCACTCAGCCTGGTGAATCATGACTTCCGCAGTTCCGCGCCTGTCCGGGATTTATTTCTCAAGATTCTGAGAGGGGAACAGAGGGTCGTGAGCACACTACGACAGATGCATGAACTGCGTTTTCTGGGAAGGTACATCCCGGAGTTCGGAGCCCTGACCGCGCTGGTCCAGCATGATCTCTACCACACCTATACGGTGGATGAACATACGCTTTTTGCCATGGAGAAACTCGAAGGTCTTCGGGGGAGCCCGTATCCCGGCAATCGTTTCTATTCCCGGCTCTTCATGGAGGTTCGGAAACCGGAGATCCTGTACCTTTCACTCCTCCTGCACGATATCGGCAAGGCCGTGGGTCCTGGTCACGTCCGGAAAGGGAGCCAGGCGATTCCTGCCGTAGCCCGCCGGATGGGCCTTTCCGAAGAAGACGCCGGCGCCATTGAATTCATGGTCAGGAATCATCTCCTCTTGGGACACCTCTCGCAGCGGCGGGATATCCATGATCCGAAACTGATCGGCCGTCTCTCCCGGCTGGTCGGCGACCAGGAACATCTCAGGATGCTGACGCTGGTTACCTATTGCGACACCAGTGCCGTCGGTCCCGGGGTCTGGAACGACTGGAAGGATACGCTCCTGCAGGAGCTTTTTCAAAGGACACGGGAACAGCTTCTTTCAGGCGCTGAACGGGCCATGGAGGTCGGGGCGGTATCTTCCCTTGAGAAAATCAAGAGCCGCATCCGTGAGGAAGGGAAAGCGATCTTCGGAGAAGAAATCGAGCATATCCTCGCGACGCTTCCGGACCGTTATTTTCTCTCTACCCCTCATTTCAGAGTGATGAAGCATCTATCCATGCTGAGGAGAATGGAGGATGATGGGTTTATTGCGGAGTGGACCCATTATGCCTCTCGGGGATATACGGAACTGAATGTCTGCACCTATGACACGGATACCCCCGGGCTTTTCTCAAGGATTGCAGGTGTGCTCGCCTCACGAGGACTCAATATTCTGGGGGCAAGTATTTTTACAAGCCGGGAGGGTAGGGTGATCGATTCCATTCAGGTGGAGCTCCCCGAAGAACATAAACGGATGGATCATGATTTTTGGGAAGAGATCGCACGGACCATGCGTTCTGTCGCACAGAGGACCAGCCAGGTCCATGAGATCCTGGCGGCGCATCAACCCCCATGGTATTTGAGGAAAAAGAAGAAGCACAAGATCATCCCTCGCGTTCTATTTGACAACACGGTTTCCGATCCATACACAGTGATCGATGTCTATGCCGAGGATCGTATCGGTCTTCTTTATCATATCACCTCGTGTCTGGCCGCTCAGGGGGTTTATATCCACTCCTCAAAGATCACCACCGAGGCCGACAAGGCCATCGATGCCTTTTACGTCACGGACATCTTCGGACAAAAGATCCTGGACCCAAAGAAACTTCAGCAGATTCAGGAGACTCTGTTGAAGACCATGAGCCCGGATCCGTCGAGAAGGGAATCCGCGTGAATTGATCTTGACCATTCGATCTGTTTTATGTAAAGTTCAAAATTGAGGATTTTTGAGAAGGGAATCCGCTCTGCTCTGTTTAAAGGCAGGGGGAAAAGAAAAAAAGGGGAGGGAAATGCACTGGAGCATCAGAGAAGTTCTCGCAGTCGTCATGGCCGGGGGGAAGGGGAGCCGCCTCTATCCATTGACGGAAGATCGGGCGAAACCCGCTGTTCCTTTCGGCGGCAAGTACCGCATCGTTGATTTTACCCTCAGCAACTGCATCAATTCCGGGATCAAGAAGGTTTTCGTCCTGACCCAGTACAAGTCCTATTCCCTGGAAAGACATATCCGGCTTGGATGGGGATTCCTGAGTCATGAGCTGCACGAGTTTGTCGTTCCCCTGCCTCCTCAGCAGAGGATCGACGAGAGCTGGTACCGGGGAACGGCCGATGCCATTTATCAGAACCTCTATTCCATCCTGAGGGAAGATCCGAGGTTTCTTCTTGTGCTCTCCGGCGATCATATATACAAGATGGATTACGGAGAACTCATTCGTTTCCACAAAGCGAAAAAAGCGGATGTCACGGTCGCAGCCCTGGAGGTTGAAAAATATGAGGCCGGTCATTTCGGCGTGATCCAGGTAGACAAAAAGGGGAGGATCATGGGTTTCCAGGAGAAACCCAAGAAGCCTCAAACCATCCCTGATGAACCCGACAAATGTCTGATCTCGCTTGGGGTTTATGTGTTTAATATCCCGTCCCTGGTCGAACAGTTGAAGAAAGATGCGGATGACGAACGCTCGGAACATGATTTTGGAAAAAACGTCATCCCCAAGATGGCTAAGGACCTGGCGGTTTATGCTTACAATTTCAAGGAGAAGAAAACCCGGAGGGCGGCATACTGGAGGGATGTGGGGACCCTGGACGCCTACTGGGAGGCCAACATGGACCTGGTATCGGTAAGCCCGGTCTGCAACCTCTATGACCCCGATTGGCCGATTCGCACTTTTCAGGGGTTGGAACCCCCTGCGAAATTCGTTTTTGCGCAGGAGTTTGCCGGCGGGAGAATGGGCGTGGCCCTCGACTCCGTTGTCTGCGGCGGGTGCATCATCAGCGGCGGACGGGTACAGAACTCCGTGTTGTCGCCCAATGTGAGGGTGAACAGCTTCTGCAACATCTACCAGTCGGTGATCATGGAAAATGCCGAGATCGGCAGGAATTCGCAAATCAAGAAGACCATCATCGAAAAGGGGATCAAGATCCCGCCCAACTCCATCATCGGGTATCACGCCGATGAAGATGCAAAACACTTTCATGTCACCGAGTCCGGAATCACGGTGGTGACGAAAAATGCCGTGCTTTAAGACAACGGGTGGTGGTATGATGAGCTCTGAAATCTTAAGACGGCATTGACAACTTAGGGTATTTTATTTATGATGGCGCAAGACCTATCTTCTGGATCCTATTGGATCAGTCCCTGCCGGGCCTGTCATCGAGCGTGAGATTCCTGTGACCCTGCAACGGACGGTTCGTTATCTGTATCTTCGCCTCATCCGGATTCGGAGCAGCCCCCAGGAGATTGCACGGGGGCTTGCGATCGGGGTGTTCGTGGGGATCACCCCATTCATTGGGATCCATATGATTTTGGCCGTCGCGCTGGCCGTGCTGTTGAAAGGGAACAAATTCATGGCTCTATTAGGGACATGGGTCGGGAATCCTTTAACCTTTTCGTTTATCTTTTTTTTGGATTACAAGGTCGGGCGTTGGATCCTGGGAGGAGGTCCGGGGACCCTGAAGCTTTCCTCCACCCATCCCCTTGATATTCTGCATCTGAGCTGGAAGCTCCTTTTCCCCATGAGTGTCGGAGGCCTGGTGATCGGGCTGACCTCGGCCATCCTGGCCTATTTTTTGTCCAATCCGATTATTGCCTGGATCAAGGATCGGATACAACAAAGGTAAATTCCATGGTATGGTCATAAATCTTAAGAGAGAACTGATTCCGAGAAAAAGGCCGCCGGGATAAGAAATGTCGCCGCCATGTTGGAGTGGTATATGAAGGGTGTAAAACCTCCCTGGACATTGGGGGGGTACTGCATGATGATTTTTTATCTGGTCTCATCCAAGAGGATGGTCTCTTTTGTGCCTTCTCCCCTGGAGGTCGCCGATGTCCTGCCCGGACTGACTCTGTCAGGTCTTTACGCAGCGTCCTACAACACCGGGTCATTCGGGGTTTTGAGTGAATTCAGCGCCTTTCCCGCTCTGGTCCGGTACAAGAAAAAAAAAGGATTTTATGTCCCCTGTTCCAAGGTGGAGTCCCATGAAGAGGCTTACCGGCATCAGGGGGCATGGGGTTTGCAAAAGGAGCAGGCGGTCTTTGAATGGAAAAAAGACAGGAACCGGCACATCCTGACCGTACAATGTGAGGGTAAAAAAATCATTGAGATCCGTTTCAGCGCAAAAAAGATCTCCATTCCCGTTCGTGTATCCTTTCCCTTCTTTCATGTACGCGGGAACGGGGTCGTTTCGTATCATGCGGATTATGCAGCCCGGGTCCATCTTTCCACCTCCGCAGTGGATATTCCTGAGAGCAGTCCACTGGCCATCTACGGATTCAGGAGGAAACTCCTCACCACGTTCTGGGAATCCTCCAAGATTGTTCTGCACCCCCCGGAGTTTGAAAACATGGTCATACCCGAGGGGGTCTCGGAAGGGATCTTTCGGGTCGGACAGGACCAGAGGGAAACCTGCGGTGTAAAAAAAACCGCAGACGATTGCAGGACCTGTCATACAGTGTAAAACCTTTTTTTAATTCTCTATGAAAGCCGAGATATTTAAAAAAGAGATACAGCAAGGGAGGATTCCTCCTGTCTGTCTGCTGTACGGTGAAGAGACGCTCCTGATTCGGGAGATGATCGACCTGATCCGCAATAAGCTCTCCAGGGGCGGCGATCCGTCCATGGGGCATGAGGTCTTCTACGGCGCCGAGTCCGATGCATCCGCCATCATGCAATCAGCCGGGACCGTTCCGCTTTTCGGAGGGACGAAACTGGTGATTGTCAAAGAGATGGACCGGATGCCCGATTCCGAGAAGGAGCGTTTTCTAAAATACATCAAGGATCCGGTACGCGAAACCTGCCTGGTCATGACGTGCGCCAAGCCGGATATGCGTAAGAGATTTTTTGCTCAGATCCAGAAGCAATGGCCCTCGATCCGGTTTTATCATCCCTACGATGAAGAACAAACCGGGAAATGGATCCGTTCGTTTCTCAGACAGCAAGGATACAGGATCGAAGACGAAGCGGTTCATTTTCTAATGGATGCCCACGGACGAGAACTTCAGGTCCTGAAGAACGAACTTCAAAAGCTGATGCTCTATAAGGGGACGCCGGGTGAGATCGCGCTCTCTGACGTGACCGAGGTTTCAGGACATTCACGTGAATTCAATTCCTTTGAACTTGCGGATGCCGCCTGTGACAAGGATCTCGAAAAGGCCCTTAAGATCTTATCGCGGCTGGTTGAAGATGGGACGCCTCCGCTCCTGATCCTTTCGGCCTTGGCATCAAAGTTTCGGAAGATCTGGATGGGAAAAGAGCTTGAAAAGCAAGGCCTCACGGAACACGAAATCCTGCGGCGCCTGAATATCCGATTTCAAGAAAAAAGGTTTTTAAGGCAATTGCATGGTTTTCAGGAGGAAGAAATCGCCCGCCACTATCTGCAAATCGCTTCCCTCGATGAATCGATTAAATCCGGAAGCGGCCGGCATCAGATCTGGATCGAGACGATGATCCATCACATCTGCAGGCGGCCGGCTGATGTATCCTGTTCGTAAATAGGGTGAAACACCAGCCGCGCCGTCAGTCAGATCGGGCCACTAAGTGGTCCTATTCGTAAATATGGTAACGTACCGAGAGGGGCGTAGGGCGGTCTTGTCAAGGCGCGCGACTGAGGCGTACCCTCTGGTACGCCGCAAGGAGCGGAACGCAGATGAGGCCGCCCTACGGCACTCGAATGCGACCGTATTTACGAATCGGGCCGCTAAGACTGGGAGGCGAGCTGGTTCACCTTTTTCGTGAGAGCGGACTTTTTTCTGGCGGCGTTATTCTTGTGGATAATACCCTTGGTTACGGACTTATCCAAAATACGGAGCGCCCCGGGAAGGGAGGTCTTGGCCCCTTCGATATCCTTTTCAGTGATTAAAGACTCAACCTTCTTGACCTGTGTTTTCATTCTGGAACGGTGCTGTTTATTTAGAAGGGCCCGTTTACTGCTTTGTCTCATCCGTTTGATTGCTGATGCATGATTCGCCAATGTTTTTTCCTCCATTGTTTTTTATACCAAATTTTTAACATTAAAAAATAAATGTTGTCAAGATATTATTGCAGCACCGGTAAAAGTGCTTGACATGTTACTTTAAAGGTTATATTATAAAAGATAATTGTAACATACCGTAAAATAGGGGATTTTAGATGAGTATGATTAATCTGGATACAATGGATCGAAAGATTCAAGAGGCCCTTGATCTCATTTTAAATCTTCAGGAAGAAAATGATGTTCTGAAAAAAGAACTTGAAGCATGCCGCAAGGGCCTTCAAGAGAAGGGAAAAGAGATTGCCGATAAAAATCTGATCAAAGACCGGGATGAAGCCATATTGGAAGACATTCAGACTTTACGCCAGGAGCGGGTACAGATCAGGCAGAGGATCAAGAACATCCTGAAAAAAATTGAAGGGATCGATATGGAAGAAGAAAAGGTCCAGAAAGAGTTGTTTTAATCCTGAGCAGCAGTGAAGGAATCCGGAGGGAAATCCATGGCAAACCAGGTGAATGTTAAGATTTTCGGCCAGGAATTTACCATAAAGGGGGAAGACACGCCTGAATATGTGGAGGAACTCGCAGGGTTTGTCGATAAAAAGATGAGAGAGGTCGCATCTGCATCTTCTGTGATCACCTCCCACAAGGTAGCCATTCTGACGGCCATTAATATTGCCGATGAGCTCTTCCGCCTGCAAAAGGTCATGAATGAACAGGAGGAAAAAATAAGGAAAAAAGTCGACGAATGGGCCGGCATTTTGGGCAAGGCGCAGAAAAAATAAAAGATTCGTTCTCTTCAAATTTTTTTCACTATTGACTTTTATTTTCCCCCTCGATATAGTAGCAAATACTTGAACGGAACATTTGATCTCCCTGCCTTGCAAGTGATGGCCGGCAGTGTTTTGAGCCAACACTTATTTGAATGGGAACCGGCCCTGAAGACGGTGTGCATGCCCTCTTGAGAGGGAAGCCTGAAGTCTTTATCACGGTACCCACCTGGGTTATCAGGTTCAAATAGTTGCGGCCACACGGCAAGGCGGGGGGGTTATATATATAGATCATATTGAGATGATATAAACCGAGTTGCTTATCCATAAGACATCCCAACGACTGATTCAGGGAGGAAAAAGGAATTTTAAATGCAGCGCAGGAGAATAAAGGGAGCAGGAAAACCTCAATGAAAGCGTTTAGTCTCGTACATGATGAGTTTCACCGGCTTGTAAAATTAAATAAAGCGGTCCATCCATATGGTTCTTTAAAAGTGGGGGGAAAACTCCTGGTTGAACTTCATCAGGTTTCGCAGTTCCCGTTGAAGAAACCTGCAGGCGATCGGTGATGATGACGCTCATGTTACAAGGCTGAACCGGTGAAGGTCATGAAGAAATGTTCACTTTGTCCCTATTTTTTGGTTGGGACGGCTTTTTATCTCGAAAAAACAACGAAGCCCCGGAATAAAAGGACTTAGGTCCTCCTTTTTACTGACCGGTCTGATCGTTGTCCGATCTTCTTCCTTTGTTTCCCATCCTGTGTGCAAACCATCATCGCAGACGAATTGAGGTTTGAGAACCCCTTGGGGGCCGGATCGGCTTTAGTTTATTCCGTAAGAGGATCAAAGTCCCTTTTGGAGTCAGGATTTTTCCCCAGGTTTGAGGTGACGTCTTGGAACTTTTCCAACAGGAAGAAAGGCCGGAGACCGAGCAGGATGCCCCCCTGGCATGGCGGATGCGTCCCAAAAGCCTGGACGAGTTTGAGGGGCAGCGTCATCTGCTGGCCCACGGCAAACCGCTTCGCAGGGCCATTGAGGAGGACCGCATGGCTTCATTTATCTTCTATGGACCCCCTGGGACCGGCAAGACTGCATTGGCGGGCCTCATGGCTGAAAGAACCGGCGCGGCCTTTGTTGCTTTGAACGCCGTCACAGCCGGAGTCGTGGATATTCGTAAAGCGGCCAGAGACGCGGAAGAGGTGAAAAAACTCCGGCAGAGAAAGACCATTCTCTTTGTCGACGAGATCCATCGATTCAATAAGATCCAGCAGGATGCCATGCTTCCTGATCTGGAAAAGGGGAAGATGATTCTGATCGGCGCTTCTACGGAGAATCCTTTTTTCGCCTTGATCCCGGCCCTCCGTTCCCGTTCCCGGATCCTCGAATTCAAACCGCTTCTTGAAGAAGAACTGATGCGCATTTTAAGACGCGCCATGGAGGATCCGGTTCGGGGTTTCGGCCGGATCAAAATCCGGATGTCCGAAGAAGCCCTGAAACATATCGTGACCCTGGCGGAAGGAGATGCCCGTAAGGCTTTAAACAGCCTGGAAATCGGTGTCCTGTCCACTCTCCCTGTGGACGGGGTTATCGACTTCACTCTCTCCGTGGCGGAAGAGGCGGTCCAAAAAAAAGCGCTGCTGTACGACAGGGATGGAGACGCCCATTACGATACAGCCTCGGCTTTTATAAAGAGCATGCGGGGTTCAGACCCGGACGCTGCCATTTACTATTTGGCCAGGATGATTGAAGCGGGTGAAGACCCCCGCTTCATGGCCAGAAGGATCGTGATCTGCGCATCCGAAGACGTGGGGAACGCCGACCCGAGAGCGCTTTTGATCGCCGAGGCTGCCCAGCGGGCCGTGGAGAGGGTCGGTATGCCGGAAGCAAGAATCATTCTGGCCCAGGCGGTCACGTACATCGCCACGGCGCCGAAGAGCAATGCCTCTTATATGGCCGTGGAACAGGCCCTCTCGGACGTCCGTTCCGGGGAGACACTTCCCATCCCTGATTTCCTCAGGGATTCCCATTATGAGGGCGCCGGATCCTTAGGAAGGGGCAAGGGATACCGGTATCCCCATGATGAACCGGGTCACTTTGTTCCTCAAAATTACCTCTCCGTGGAGAAACATTATTATCACCCCACAGGCGAGGGGTACGAGCAGGCGATTCGAGAGAGGATGAACGGCTGGAAGAAGAAAAAGGAAGCCGTCAAAAATGACACGAACCATTAACCACTAAGGGGGTGAAGACCATTCATATGGATTTAATGACCGTACTGTGGATCGTTCTTTCGGGGATCATCGGGGTCTCTTTAGGATGGATCTTCAGTCAACAGATGTACAAGAGGAAGGCCGGGAAGTCCCGCAAGGAATCCGAAGGGATCATCGTTTCGGCAAAAAAACAGGCCGATCAGACGGTGAAGGAGGCTCGTCTTGAAGCCAAGGAGATGATCTACCAGGCCCGCTCCGAGTTTGAAAAGGAGACCAAGGACGTCCGTTCCGAACTCCAGAGCAGGGAGAAGCGTCTCGCTCAGAAAGAAGAAAACATTGAGAAGCGTTTTACCCTGATCGAGAAGAAGGAGTCGGATGTCAAGGGCAGGGAAAAGGGGCTGATGACCATGGAGAAACGGGTTCAGGAGAAAGAGGCCAAGTACAACCAGGCCTTGGCCGAACAGATCCAGAAGCTGGAACGGATCTCAGGCATGTCTTCTGAAGAGGCCAAGCGGACCCTGATGCAGAACATGGAGGATGAGGCCCGTTTCGAATCCGCTAAGAATGTGAAGCGGATTCTGGATGAAACCCGGGAGAACGCGGAGAAAGAGGCAAAAAACATCATCGCCCTGGCCATGCAGAGATGCGCCGCGGACTTTACATCGGAGATCACCGTCTCCGTGGTGAATCTGCCCAGTGATGAGATGAAGGGGCGGATCATCGGGCGTGAGGGACGGAACATCCGTTCCTTGGAGGCCGCGACCGGCATCGATCTGATTATCGATGACACCCCGGAAGCCGTGATTCTCTCGGGGTATGATCCGATCCGGAGAGAGGTGGCCCGTATCTCGCTTGAGCGGTTGATCAGCGACGGCAGGATCCACCCGGCGCGAATCGAAGAGGTGGTGAACAAGGTCCGTAAGGAAGTTGATCAATCGATTAAGGAAGAAGGAGAGAAGGCCACGTTTGACGTGGGTGTCCATGCGGTGCATCCGGAGATCATCAAGCTGATCGGCCGTTTGAAATACCGGACCAGTTATGGGCAGAACGTCCTGAATCACTCCGAAGAGGTGGCCTATCTCTGCGGGATCATGGCCTCGGAACTGAAGCTGGATGTGACCCTGGCCAAACGGGCCGGCCTGCTGCATGACATCGGCAAAGCCGTGGACCATGAAGTCGAGGGGACCCATTCTGCTATTGGGGCGGACCTGGCGCGGAAATACGGCGAAGATCCCAAAGTGATCAATGCCATTGCCTCGCATCACGATGATGTGGAGGCGATCTGTCCTGAATCCGTCCTGGTCGCGGCTGCGGATGCGCTCTCAGCGGCAAGGCCCGGCGCGAGAAAAGAGAGCCTGGATGCCTATGTCAAGAGGCTTGAAAAACTCGAAGAGATCGCCAACACCTTCGAAGGTGTGGAAAAGTCTTATGCCATACAGGCCGGCCGCGAGGTTCGGATCATCGTCGAGAATGGACAGGTATCCGATGAAAAGGCGGCGATCATGGTGAGAGATATCTGCAAAAAGATCGAACAGGAATTGACCTATCCAGGCAAGATCAAGGTCACCGTGATCAGGGAGAGCCGTTTTGTGGAATACGCAAAATAAATTTGTTAAACGGTTTAACCGTTAAACAAATTTAGGATCATCTCCAAAAAAGTGGATGAAAACATCAGGGGTCAAGGGGTCAAGGATTCCAGGGGTCAAGAGAAGTGCTAAAAACATAAAGGGTCGAGGATTATAGGGTTCAAGGGTTCCAGTGTTTTTCTCTGAAGATTTTGCTTGCGTTCTTGTACTCGGTTTACCGGTATCAGTATTTCACTTGAACCCTTGACCCCTCGGCCCCTGGAACCCTATGGATCTTCAACCCTCGAACCCTTTTTACCCACTGGAACCCAAATTTATTCCCCATAATGGGGGAGGGATTATCAGGAAGTTTCCCAATGAAGATCCTTTTTCTCGGCGATATTATCGGTAAGCCCGGCAGGCAGGCGGCGGCGCGTTCACTTCCGAAACTGATCACCCGGTTCGGAGTCGATCTCTGCGCGGCGAATGGCGAGAACGCCGCCGCAGGCTTCGGGCTGACACCGAAGGTTTTCGAGGAGCTCAAGGCCATGGAGATCCAGGTCCTGACCTCAGGGAACCATATCTGGAACAAAAAGGAGGTCTACCCGCTTTTGGATGAACAGAAGAATATTCTCAGGCCGGCCAATTATCCTCCCGGTGTTCCAGGCCGGGGGAGCTGCGTGGTTTCCACGGCTTCGGGCGAGAAGGTCGCGTTCCTGAACCTGATGGGAAGGGTTTTCATGAACCCGCTTGACTGCCCCTTCCGGTGCGCGGAGGCCGAGGTGGAGAGGCTCCGGCATGAGACGCCGGTCATCATCGTTGACTTCCATGCCGAGGCCACATCCGAAAAGATCGCCATGGGATGGTTCTTAAACGGCAAGGTCAGCGCCGTCCTGGGGACCCATACCCATGTGCAGACCGCGGATGAGACGATCCTTCCCGGCGGGACCGCCTATATCACCGACGTGGGGATGACCGGTCCGAGAGACTCGGTCATCGGCGTCAAAAAAGAGATTATCATTGAAAAGTACCTCTACCAGATTCCTCAGCGGTTCGACACCGCGAACGGACCCACGCTCCTCTGCGGGGTCCTCCTGGACCTGGATGCCGGCACAGGGAAGGCAAACCATATCCTGCGTCTTAGACTGGAAGACTAAGTGGTCCTGTTCATAAATATGGTGAAGTATTGGCGGCCTTTTAGCCCTCTTTATTTTATGTCATTCCCGAGGGTTTAATCGGGAATATGGTTGTTTTGTATGAATAGGTGCTTTCAATTTACGGGTTTTAACGCAAACCAGATCCCCGATAGAGACATTCGGGGATGACGAATAATAATATTACGTCATCGTATTTATGAATTTGTGTACTAAGGATGAACGCAAATCATGGAAGACCTGCAAAGCCTCCCCTATGATATCCTGACGGTTCATGAGCTGACGGCAAGGATCCGCGGCCGGCTGGAAGAGACGTTTCCCTCCGTCTGGGTCACGGGCGAAATATCCAATCTCAAGACTCCCTATTCCGGGCATACCTATTTTACACTGAAGGATGAAGAAGCCCAGATCCAGGCTGTGTTCTTCAAATACAAGAGACGGTACATCCGCTTTGAGCCTGAAGACGGCATGCAGGTCCTCTGCAAGGGGATCGTGACCGTCTATGAGTCCCGCGGCACGGTTCAGATCAATGTGGACTATATGGAACCGATAGGTTTGGGCGCCCTGCACCTGGCCTTTGAGCAGATCAAGGAGCGCCTCGATCAGGAAGGGCTTTTTGATCCGGCTCATAAAAGGAAGCTCCCTCTGCTTCCCCAGCGGATCGGTGTGATCACCTCACCCACAGGCGCCGCGATTCAGGATATCCTGAACATCATCAACCGGCGTTTTGCCAATGTGGAGATCCTGATTGCTTCGGTCCACGTCCAGGGCGACAGCGCCGCTCAGGAGATCGTAGATGCCGTAGAATCGTTGAACCGCCGGGAGGATCTGGATGTCATCATCCTATCTCGAGGCGGAGGATCTCTCGAAGACCTTTGGCCCTTCAACGAAGAAAAGGTTGCCCGGGCGGTCTATGGTTCAAGCATCCCGGTCATCTCCGCCGTGGGGCATGAAACGGATTTTACCATCTCGGATTTCGTGGCCGATTTCAGGGCGCCGACCCCTTCCGCTGCCGCAGAACTCGTTGTCCGGAATAAAGCGGAAATGGAGGATAGGATCCTCACCCTAAAGGAACGTCTTCAAAACCGGGTCGGCGTCATCCTGAACCGGAGGCGGTCCGCCTTGGAGAATCTCTCCCGGAGACTCATCAGTCCGCAGCAGAGGATCGGGATGATCCGGCAGCGTCTGGACGACCTGAACGAGGCCGTCAAAATATCATTCAAGCGCAAGGTGGGTTTACTGAGGGCGCGTCTTCAGGGGAAGATATCCGCCCTTCGTCTTTTAAATCCCAAGGAGAAGGTCGGAAAGTTCCGTGAGCGGCTTGCGGTCCATATGAAAAAGAACCGGAGGGAAATGATATTTTCCCTTCAGAGGCGGAGAGACCGGCTGTCCGCTCTTTCAGAGCGGCTTGATGCCCTGGGTCCTTTAAAGGTCCTGCAGCGCGGCTACAGCATCGTTTACAAGCTGCCGGAGGAGAAGATCATCCGGGAAAGCCGGCAGATCTCTCTGAACGACCGTTTAAGAATCCATTTTCATCTCGGCCGGGTCGAGTGCACGGTGGATCATATTGAGGAGGGGTAAACTTTTCTTGATGTCTGCCATGCAGACCGGATCCCGCCTGAATCCCCTCCTGAAAAACATCAAAAAAATATGGGTCTTCCATGAGGTATTCTTTTCCCGAGAGGAAAATCTTGCGGTTTCTTTGCTGGGCCCTGTACGGCGTCTTGCTCTTCCGCTGCCTCTCCTATGATCCTGCCGCAGATCCTGGGCGACATTCTGCAGAAGAAGGCCGGCGGCCCCTATCGGTCTCCGTGACCGGGGAGGTCCGGAGACCGGGAACCTACCTCTTCGATGAGCCATGCTCGGTCATGCAGGCCATTCAAACGGCCGGCGGGCCGGCCAGGGATGCTGATTTGGGACGTCTCAATCTCAAGGTTCCGCTCTTTTGGAATTCGATTCTGAGAGTCCCTTCTCTCCATTCAGGTTTTGAGCCGGTGATTTCGCTTAACCGTTCCTCGGCCATGGAACTGATCGAAATTCCAGGCATCGGTCCTGAACTGTCCGGCCGGATCGTGAGGCACAGGGAGAAGATCGGGCCTTTCAAAGACGAGGAGGATCTGCTGCATGTTCCGGGAATCGGAAGGAAAAAGCTCCGGCAGATCATGGAACATGCGGTCCTGAACGAGGATAAGCCATGAACAGGCCGCTCTTTTACATATTGATCTCAATCATCCTCGGTATCCTGCTCTCGGTGCACATGGATCCTTGGCCTCTGTTTCTTGTGATCCTTGTCCCGGTCCTATTGTCAGTGATTTCGTTCCAACGGTTTAAACGATTTGAATGGCTGCTTCTGCTCTTTGTTTTCTTTTTTCTCGGCGCCCTCGGAGAGTCCCTCTGGATGACCTGCCTGCCCAAAGATCACCTCCTGCGGCGGATGGATGATCAGCACAAATCCACCGTGACCGGCATGGTGGCTTCTTTTCCGGAAGTTTTTGCAGACCGGGTTCGGTTTCTTCTTGCGGTAGAGCGATACCAAGGCATGGAGTCGTCCGGAATGGTGGATGTTTCTATATACACCTCTTCCTCGACCAAACAGCAGGGGAGAAAGAGCGTGGATCTCGACTATGGAGACAGGGTGAAAGTGACAGGGACATTTCGAAAGCCGAGGAATTACAAAAATTCCGGCGCCTTTGATTATGTCGCCCATTTAAAAAGAAAGGGGATCTGGGTCCTGGGGGCGGCATCGCCCGGCGGCATACAGGTGATCGGGAAACAGAAGGGGAACCCCTTCATGATGAGGATCATGGGATACAAGAAGGATTTTCACCATTTTCTCAAGACCCTGCTTCCTGAACCCTCAACCGCCCTGATCAAGGCCCTCATCACCGGGGACCGAAGCGGCATATCGAGGGAGATGCAGGACCGTTTCGCCCGTGCCGGGACCGCTCATCTCCTGGCCATATCCGGGCTCCACATGGGTTTCATCTCGTTCTTCTGCTACCAGTGCTTTTTGCTGATCTTCACCTATTCTCTGCCCGTTTCCATTCTCCGGAAATCCTATTTCTGGCTGATTCCCTTCCGGCTCGCTTCGATGATGACCTTGATCCTGCTTCCGATTTATACGATCTTTGTGGGAGCGGGCGCCTCTTCGATCCGTGCCTGCATCATGATTATGGCCTATCTGGCCGCCAAGGTCCTGGAGCGGGAAAGAGATCTCCTGCAGACTTTAATGCTTGCCGCCCTGGTCATCCTCGTCTGGCGGCCGCCGTCTCTTTTCGACATTGACTTCCAGCTCTCCTTTGCCTCGGTTGCGGCCATGATCCTTTTTTTCAGGCATCAACATGACCAGGAGAAAAAAGAGGGAAAGGAATCCTCTTTGAAGAAAGACAAAAAAGTTATTTCAGAGATCCTCAGAAAAGCGATCAGGAAAATAACCGGCCTTGTCTTCGTAACCCTTGTTGCCGCGGCCGCTACGTCGCCGATGACTGCGGAAACGTTCCACCGTGTCAGTGAGGCAGGGATCGTAACGAACCTTCTGTTCGTTCCCCTGACCGGTTTCTGGATCGTCCCTTGTGCGCTGATCACTCTTGTGTCATTCATGATTTATCCTCCCCTGGCGGTATGGCCGGCCAGGTTCGCGGGCTTCGGGGTCTCCATGCTTGCCTGCGGGGTTGATTATTTCGGGTCGTTGACTTGGGCGGCAACCTGGGTCTTCCCCCCGCCCGGCGTTCTGACTCTGGTCTATTATGTTTTACTGCTTCTCATTCTGATTTTTCCCAGGATGGGGGAGGCCCGGCGTATCGGGTGCATCCTGGTCTTGGGCCTTTTATTTTTCGTGGTGGTGTTCCGGGCAGGGCAGATAAGAGGTGACGGTCATCTCCACATCCGGTTCCTGGACGTGGGGCAGGCATCTTCGGTTCTGCTGATCCTTCCAAATGCGGAAACCGTTCTGATCGACGGCGGAGGCTCCTATCTATCCTCGCAGGACATCGGGAGGCAGGTCGTGCTCCCGGCCTTGCTTGCCATGGGGATACGGAAAATTGATCTCATGGTTCTGACCCATCCCCATCCTGACCATCTGAACGGACTGATCGGGATTTTGGAGGAGATCCCTGTGGGAGAGGTCTGGGATGCCTGGAAGGTCTTCCCCTCAGAGGAATACCGCCGTTTCCGAAAACTCATCGCTGATCAGGGGATTCCAAGGCGTTTTCTGAACCCTGCGGGAGAGCGGATAGCCATGGGGCAGGTTCTGTTTGATGTCCTGCAGCAAGGCGCCGGGTATACCTGTGGTTCCAATTCCAATGTGAACAATGATTCACTGGTCATGAAAGTGACTTTCGGGAAAATCAGTCTTCTGATCACCGGGGATCTGGAGACGCCCGGTGAGAAGACCCTATTGAGAAGATACCAAGGAGAAGAGTTGAAGAGCACGATTTTGCAGGTCCCCCATCATGGAAGCCTTTATTCCAGCAGCCCCTCTTTTATAGACCGGGTCAGGCCGGAGATAGCCGTGATACAGGTCGGGAGCAACAATCCCTTTCAATTTCCCAATTCGGACGTCCTCGGCAGGTATCGGTACATCTTTCCTGAGAAGACCATCTTCAGAACGGATCAAAATGGCGCAGTCTGGCTTGAAACAGACGGGAAAAGGATTCAGGTCCGGAACTTCTGAAGCACATCCATATTCTCAGCCGTCCGTCGTCTGCCCTCCGCTATTTTCCCTTGTTTTCCCTATCCGTTTTAAGTATAATTCGCTCTGTTATTATGAATTCTTTCAGGATTTGATCTTTTCATCATAGGCCGGATGCCACTGGCCATGACCAAGGCTCGTAGAGAGGGGAAGTGAACGGAACAGACCGCCGCATATTTCACAAGGAGGAGTGAAGTGTTCGGAATTGCGGAAGACATTCACTAAAAGGTAAGAACTGTGACCGACCAAGCCGCTCCAATACGAAGAGGCCAAATCCTGACCGGCGCGCTCTTCAATGAGCCCATGCGGGTGGAGACTGTCCGAATCAATGGACCGGACAGTTGGGTTGCCGGGCTTGTGGGCACGAAGTCGGAAAGATTTCGGAGTGTGACTCTGACCTCCACTGATATAGAGACCCTCACCATCATAGATTCGGAGTTTAATTATCAAGGTGACGGGAAACTCCTGCGCCTTGGGCTTCAAGCCTATTCCCTTGGGATTGCCTACGAGTTCGATCCTTATTTTGGTCTCTCGATTTCCCGGGTTGATCCTCTGCCGCACCAACTCGAAGCTGTCTACGACTACCTGCTCAAACTTGCCCGGGTGCGGTTCCTCCTGGCAGATGATGCCGGCGCCGGGAAAACCATCATGGCAGGACTTCTTATCCGAGAACTCAAGCTCAGAGGCCTTGCCGAAAGAGTCCTGATCGTCTGCCCTTCGAACCTCACCTTCCAATGGCAGAGAGAGCTTAAGGAGAAGTTTGATGAGAAATTCCTGGTTTTGAAGGGTTCCAACATACGGGACCAGTTCGGCGTGAATCAGTGGTTGGAACAGAATCATGTCATCACCTCTCTGGACCTTGCCAAGCGTTCGGAGATCCTCCCCGGTCTTCGACAAGTGAACTGGGACTTGATCATTGTGGATGAGGCACATCGTATGTCCTGGAGCCCACCCGCCCGGAAGACGGCCCGTTACGCTCTCGGCGAACTTCTGCGTGATACCTCGGATCATTTTCTCATGCTTACAGCCACGCCTCATAAAGGAGACCCGGAAAACTTCAGCCTCTTCCTGCAGCTTCTGGATACCGATGTGTATGCCGATGTCAAATCCATCCGGCAGGCCATGGAACGGAGAAGAGCGCCTTTTTACTTGCGACGGACCAAGGAAGCAATGGTTTATTTCCCGGAGCGACGGCCGGACGGAACCTGGGCAGCGGAGAAGATATTCACAAAACGCATCACCCACAGCGTGGATTTCCAGATCGACGGGCCTGAATTTGAACTCTACCGGGATGTTACACGCTTTGTGAAACTACAAAGCGCCAAGGCCGCTGCTCAAGGTGACGATCCCCGTTCTCGAGCCGTTGGATTCTTAATGTCGCTCTACCAGCGACGCCTTGCCTCAAGCACCCACGCCATGCGCCATTCCTTGGAAAATCGGGCCAGACGCCTGGAAGAGGGCCTCAAACGCGCCCGGGAACTTTCCCTCATAGCTCCGCCGGACCTGCCTGCCGCGCTGTGCGGCAGCGCGGCGCAGGCAGGTCTCCCCGACCCCGAAGAGATCGAGGAGATGGAAGAGAGTGAGCGAGAACGTTTGGAGGAGATGCTGGACGCCATCACATTGGCAGGCAACGCGGACCAGATCCAGGAGGAAATAGAGGACCTCAAGAGGCTTGAGGAGCAGGCAAAAGGAGTTGAAAAATCTGGTGCAGAGGCAAAACTCTCTCGCCTCAAGGAACTCATGCAGCAGGAAGGCTTTTTTGATCATCCAAAGGAACGGCTTCTCATATTCACGGAATTCAAAGACACCCTCTACTACCTTATAGATTGCCTCAAAGAGTGGGGCTTCCAGGTCGGTTCGATTCACGGCGGCATGAAGCCCGGATCAAGAGATGAAACCGGTACGCGGCTCCATGCTGAACAGCAGTTCAAAGATGGAGACATTCAAATTCTTGTGGCTACCGAGGCGGCCGGGGAAGGTATCAACCTGCAGTGCTGCCACATCCTCTTCAACTATGATATTCCATGGAACCCAAACCGTCTCGAGCAGAGAATGGGTAGAATTCATCGATACGGACAACGGAAAGACTGCCTCATCTTCAATTTTGTAGCAACCAACACGATTGAGGGCCGAGTTCTCCAAAGGCTTCTTGATAAACTTCAGGAGATCCGCAATGCCCTCGATGATGATGCGGTCTTCAATGTAGTCGGCGAGGTCCTTCCGGCAGCACACGTAGAGCGTGTCCTTCGAGACTATTACGCAGGACGACTGGGCGATGCAGACCTGGAGGATCGCCTTCTCAGGAACGTTGACGAAGAGAAGTTTCGATCTATCTGCCGGAATGCCCTTGAGGGACTTGCCTCAAAAAAGCTTAACCTCGAAATGCTCATCGAGCGTCGGGCGAGGGCGCAGGAGAGACGTGTCGTTCCGGAGACCATAGCCCGTTTCATTCAAGAGGCGTCCGAGTATGTCCCCTTGAAATTAAAGCCGGTTCAGCACCTCCCCCATACTTTCGAGGCCGTAAAGACTCCCATGGTCTTAAAAAACTATGAGAGGGATTCCGACTGGAAACTCCCTTCATTGGCAGTCAAATACCCGCGCCTATCCGCAGACCGCCAAACAGCCGAGAACAATAACCTGGAATGGGTGACCCCCGGCCACCCGCTTTTTGAAGCACTACGGCGCCATGCCTTGTCCTTGTCACAGCCGGCGTTTGGCCAGGGGGCCAGCTTCTTTTCTCTTCAACATGATGCACCGACCCGGGTGGACTTTTATCGAGGCCGCGTTGTTGACGGTCTTGGCAAGACCATCCACGAACGACTTTTCTGCGTAGAAGTGGCAGACAACGGCACAATACGCCAACAGGAACCGGGAATGCTGGGCAATTTTACTCCAGCCAAAGCTTCCGTTGAACTTGCCAGTGTTCCTGCGAGCCACGAAGTGACCGAGTGGCTCCACGAAAACGTTCTTCGGGCCTTTATTGACGAAGTTCGTGATGAACGAATATCTGAAATAGAACGAGTCTCCTCTCACGTGGAGCTTTCACTCACGGAACTTTTACAGAAGGCCGATGAAGAGATCGGCAGAGCGGCATCCGAAGTGGATCAGAAGGTTCCGGGAGCCGAAGGACGCCTTGCCCAGGCAGAGACCCGCCATGCCGAGCTCCTTGCGCGAAGGGAGAGCCGGCGCCAGGATTTTGCCCGTCAGAAAAGCCTATCGCTTCAAGGCATAGAGCGGATAACAAGCGTGCTTGTTCTTCCCCATCCGGATCGCGAAAGCCCGGAGGTCAAGAATCTACGGCCCAATCTTGAAACCGAAGCCATTGCCATGAGTGTGGTTATGGAATTCGAGAAAGCACAGGGACGCCTGGTTTATGACGTACACGAAAAGAACCTTGGCTATGATATGACCAGCCTTGACCTGGATTCCAGCGAGCTTCGGCTCATAGAAGTAAAGGGCATCGGCGAGGCAACCGGCACGGTTCTTCTCACCCCAAACGAACGAAGAGTTGCGGAAGACCGACGGGACTGCTATTGGCTCTACGTCGTGACCAATTGCAGTATACAACCCCAACTCCAGGAACCAATAAAAGACCCTGCCCGGCTGGATTGGCATGAGGTGAGCAAAGTCGCTCACTACTATCTATCAGTGAACGCTATGACCAAACCGATGATGCTGCGGGAGGAACAGCCTCCTTATGGAGGGAAGCGTCCATGACGGACCTCAGAACCCCGCCAACGTTAAACAACTGGCCGCCCGCGTGCGCGAGGGCGAAAGATTGCAGTTTGGAGTTCAAACGCTCAACGGGCGAGTTAAAGGCGTGAATCATGGGAACCGCAGAGATGAATAGCGACAAAGTAAGACTCCTCATCTGTGAGGGCGAAGGCCTCACCGTGGAATTTAAAGAGAAATACACCTCCCGCATCGACGAAGACATCGTAGCCTTCGCGAATGCGAGGGGAGGGACACTCCTTCTGGGTGTTCGGAATGACGGGACCGTAGGCGGCGAGCACCTGACCAACGACCTGAAGGCTAAGATCAACAGCCTGGCGCGGAACTGCAAGCCGAGCATCTCGGTAAGTATGGCCCAGGTGGACGAGGTTGTTGCCATCGAGGTCGAAGAAGGCTCCGAGAAGCCGTATTCATGCGGTTCCGGCTACTGCCGGCGATTGAACGGCAACACGCAGAAGATGAGCCATGACGAACTCCGCATCATGTTCGCAGAGAACGAGCCGCTACCCTTCGAGGAGAGGACGGTCAAAGGCTTCAGCTTCGACGGCGTCTCCAAGGCCAAGATAAGCGCCTTCACCAAGGAGGCGGGCATCCGCATCGGCCGCACCGCCGTCGCCGACTTCCTGCGCAGCCTGCGGGTAGCAGACGAGGCGCGGGTCAAGAACGCCGGTATCCTCTTCTTCGCAAAGGATGTCTATGGGCATATTCATCAGGCACAGATGACGCTGGTTGCGTTCAAGGGGGCAGACAAGTTTCATATCTACGACAGGCGCGACATACGGGACGACCTTCTCACCCAGTTCAAGGAGGCCATGTCGTTTATTATGAGGCACCTCAATGTCCGTAGCGACATCCGAGGCGTCAACCGGTACGACATCTATGAGATCCCTCTTGAAGCATTGCGTGAAGCCGTGGTGAACGCTCTTATGCATCGGGATTACAGCATTACAGGCACCCAAGTGAGCTTGGAGATCTATGACGACCGGGTGGAGATTGTAAATCCAGGAGGACTTCCAAGAGGACTGACACCAGAGAAATTCGGGTCGGTTTCAATCCGGAGGAATGAGATCATTGCCGACTTGTTTTACCGTTTACAGAAGGTGGAACGTCTCGGGTCCGGCATCAGAAAGATGAAAAAGATAATGGCGGAAGCAGGATTGCCCCCACCCGAATTTGATCCCAACGGGTTTTTTAGGGTGGTGTTTCGCCGATCACCCGATTTTGCCCTTAAGCGGACAGGACGAGAGCCGAGTGGAGTTAGGGAGAAAATTAGGGAGAAAACCGGGGAGAAAATCATCAAGGCCATTCGGGGAAAGCCCGAGATTACCTCTACCGAACTGGCGGAGTTGGCTGGCCTGACGGTCAAAGGAATTGAATGGAACCTGAAAAAGCTGAAGAACAAAGGCATCCTTCGCCGCGTCGGCCCCGACAAGGGTGGGCATTGGGAGGTGATCGGGTGAACGCCCTGTTTGACATAGTGGGTAACGGAACCAACAGCGTGATCGCGGCATGCAAGCGTCACGGAGCCGCTCCGCCGAAGTTCGAGGAATTGCAGGGCTTTCTCATCGTCACGTTCAAGGCGCAGATGATCGCCGGTGGCGAGACGGAGGTTGCTGGGGCCCAGTCAGGGGCCCAGTGGAGGGCCCAGTCAGAGGCCCAGTCGATTCGGGTTCTGGACGTCTTGTCGCGAGACGCCTTGTCGGCCCGTGCACTGGCAGAAGCCCTTGGGTTGCGAAGCAAGACCGGCGCATTGAAGCGAACGCTCAACGAATTGCTCGGTGAAGGGTTGATCGAATACACGCTCCCCGACAAACCCAACAGCCGATTGCAGAAATACCGCCTGACAAATAAGGGACGAAGTCTCATTACAAAACAAGCGAAAGAAGCGGGCACAGATGAAGAGTGAAACGGAATCACGGAAGGATGATCTCGTTCAAAGCATAGGCGAGCTGGCCAAGGAAGTACAAAGGCTTGCTCGTGTGGCTGTGCAGCTATATTCGGCTGAAGTTGAGACTATCCTGAAGGCGCAAAGCCGTGATTCAAGACGTATCGAAAGATGCCTTGACGGCATGCTCGACTTCTGTTTCGACGATGGAGCGTTGGTGTTGTATAAAAAGCTCTGCCGCTACTATTATGATATAGACCCGGAAGCGACGGTCTCATACGTCCACGCCTATCGTGAAATGTGGGATGAACGAAAACCCGACAAAGGCTCGCTGGATGGAGAACCCCGACATAAACCAGACAAACGAGACAAGTTACCCCCGAAGACGAAAGGGGCCACAAAGGGGCCAAAGGGGTCATGACAAGCAGAGGAGTCGCTGTTTTTGAAAGGGACCACATACGGGTCAAACGGACCAGTTCCAATTCTAAAGGCCGGCGTGAAGCATGCCTGCCTCTATAGGCACGGTGCAGGCGGGTGACCAAAGTGGCCCAGTACTGGCTGGAAGTGAATGCCATGAAATCAGCAAAAGGAGAACGAGCTTATGTGGTCTGACAAAGAAACACTTTATGATTGTCTCGGATATTCAAGCTATGTGGATGTCCTGGCCGACATTTGCACTCAGCAAGAATTGGCACCTCTGACGCTTGGCATTTTTGGCGCATGGGGAAGCGGCAAGACAAGCCTCATGACGATGCTCAAGTATCGTTTGGATCATAAGACGGATACCAATAAAATACGTACGCTCTGGTTTAATGCATGGAAGTATGAGGGCCGCGACGAGGCCCAATCTGCGCTCATCCACGCAATTCTTGCCAGACTCATCGATGGGCGCACTCTGGCAGATGATGCAAAGGACGTTCTGGGCCGATTGGTCAAAGGTGCCAGCGTCCTGAAACTTGCCAAGTTTATCACGAAAACTATGGTTACGCTCACTCCAGACCTAACGGGTTTCTTAGACTGCTTCACAGAACAGTCCAAGGAAATTGCCAAAACAATGGAACAGTTTGATCGTGATTTTGAAGAACTTCTGCAGAAGGTTAACGTGTCTCATGTCGTCGTTTTCATCGACGACTTGGACCGTTGCCCCAGCGCCAAGGTTATTGAGACATTCGAAACGATAAAGCTGTTTCTGAACGCTCCGAAGTGCACCTTCGTGATTGGTGCCGATGCCCAGCGAATCGAGCAGGCAGTGGGCGAAGTGTACGGCGTGTCGGATGCCCGCAGAACAAAGGACTACCTTGAGAAAATCGTCCAGTTGCCGTTCAGCATTCCCGTCCAGAATCCTCAAGATATCGCATGCTATGTGGGGATGCTGATAATCGGCCGACATCTTCAGTCAAATGATGGATGGAATGCCTTCATTGAGCAGAGGCCGGAACTATATCAAGCGGGACCCAGCTTGAGAGAAACTCTGGTCGAGTGGGCCACGGGCAACGGAACGCATCTTGCAGTCACCCACGAGGTGATCGAGGCAGAACTTGATGGTATCCTTCCTTATGTTGGAATCCTCGGAGATGGCCTCCGTGGAAATCCTCGCCAGATTAAGCGGTTCCTTAATATCCTATCTCTGAGAAGGCAATTGGCGGACGCAAACAAGCTCGAAACAGACGAAGCGCTTCTCGTAAAAATGACCGTCCTCGAATATGTGTGGGACGATTTCTTTAACGCGTTAGTCGAGACAGTAGACCCTGCCACAGGGCGCTCCCCCCTAATTGAAGAACTCGTAAAGGAAGATGTGGTCTCCGATGAGGACAAGTCTGAGCTTGTTGCAGGCTTCGCCGAAAAGACGCGTCTGGTTGCGCTTCTTAAGAACGATCCGGGCCTGTCTGCTGATAGTGACTTAAGACCGTATCTGTTTTTGGCTCAGACGTCGATAAGTCGAGGTAAAGAGGTCCGACTACTACCACCGGATGAGAAGGCGCAATCACTTGCAAAATCAATTGCTGGTGCAGATAGGGTCATGTCCAAGGCTGCGGCGCTTCGCGCTGCTGCCGAAGAAGGCGGCACAGTGGAGTCGGTCATTCGTCATCTCGTGAACACGTTGGCGAGTTCCACGGACAACCGGGCACGCACGCATATTCTTACCGGGATCGACGCAATATGTACCCGGCACCAGCGCTTTTATGAGGATGTTGTAAAGGGACTCGAACAGTGCGATCCAGGGAGCAATACTGCGGTCGGCGTTGCCGGGAACACTCTGTTGGCTAATGCAGAAAATGGTGGAATAAGTGTGTCGCCTGACCTGAAGGATCGCTTTGCCCAGGCAGCTGGTGCGCTTAGCGCCCTGTCAGGCAGCAAACGTGATCGTCCAAGAAGGAAGTGAGGAATGCAATGGGAACATCACAGAGCATGCCAACGCCCCAAGGAGGGAAGTGGACCAGTGTAAAGGGTGAAATCAGTGCCTATGTTTCGGGAAGAGGTAATGTTACTCCTCAGCAAATAATCGGTTCAACGATAAGTGCGGCTGGCGGGTTATCTCTGCGCTCACCGAGAGAAGGACCCGGACGAGATGCTGGTGGCGCAGGAGGCAGCGGTGGGGGCGTATCCGGAGGGCGTCGCACACGAGGGGCTGGAGGAAGTTCTGTCGGGCGGGCAGCCGCCGGCTTAGCCGGCTTCGGTGCCGCGCTTGGCACACGTGGGCTTGCCCAAGCTCTATACTCCTTTGGAATTGAGGACCTCCGAGGGCGTCCAGCTGGCGAAGTCATAAGTCGAATCGCTGACCATCTTTCTGAGGGACTGCATGGCCTAGAGCAGGATGTACTGCGAGGCGCAATCCAGCAGGCCATCTACAACGCGGCGGAGTTGACCGGAGACCCTACGTACGAGAATCTTGAGACTTCACTACAGGCATTTCTATCGAGCGAGGGGTTGGAAGGTCTTATTGAGCTATTTCTCACGCAATACGTATTCGACCGCGTATGGCTCCTCATCGAGGATTACGTAAACAAGCGAACAGACAGCCAAGGCGACATATCGAATATGGAAATCGCCGTCGAGCAGGCATGCCGGTCGAATGTTCACGATGAAATCGAGTATCACAAGACTAATGGCTCCTTCGACAATCTGGATTGGTTTGGCGCTGATGGGCATCGTGTCGCCGAGACCGTTGTCTCTGGCCTGGAAGATCGCCTCCGCTCACAAGGAGCCGCCCAATGAGAATCGTACGCTTTGTCGGCAGAAAGCAGTGTAGAGATAGCGAATACCAGCGCGCCATAAACAGCGCAGAAGATGTCGTGATTGACTGGGTATCATCAAATGCAAACGCGGCCGTTGCTTTCAGGCTGAATGAGAAAGCTATGGCCCCAGACCTGAAGGGCACGCTCCTGGACTTCGCTGATATTGGAGTGCTTATTTATCTTGCGGATGAAATGGTGATCCGTGCGGAGGCCACCGACTATTGGACCCGTGTTGTCCGGTGCCTCGTGCCTGTCGGCGATCCAGCTAAGTGGCGAGAGAACGAATCGTTGCTGAGCAATACACTTGAGATGCTTTCCGGTGATCTATGGCAGTTTGACTGGATGCCACTCAAAGGCTCGCGTCCTGTTCCCCACCATCAACAGCGGTTACCTCGGGGATTCGATACCGTATGCCTTTTTTCGGGGGGGACCGATTCCTTGTTGGGGGCAATTCAGCTCTTGAGGGAGGGCCGCAAGGTGATACTTGTCGGCCACCAGTCTGAAGGGCAGGTTGCCTCCGCCCAGAAAGATCTGGCGAGAAACCTACAGAGTCTGTTTCCTGGCAATACGTGCTTTGTGCAGTGCAGAGTCTCCCGATCAACGCGAGAAGTACCCGAGTTCAACCTTGCGCCCAAGGTTGAGAGGTCGCATAGACCAAGATCTTTCCTGTTCCTCACGCTTGGTATTGGGATAGCCGTACGATCCGGCATCACGGATGTCTTCATGCCAGAGAATGGTTTGATGGCGCTAAACATTCCGCTGCAAAAATCACGTACAGGCTCACTGAGTACGCGAACGGCTCACCCGTCGTATATGACGAACTTCGTCGAGCTCGCCCAGCGGATTACGGGATTCACTGGTCACGTCCGGAATCCCTTTCTCACGCAGAGCAAGACTGACATGCTGCGCGGCCTCCACCCTGCCCTGCGCTCTCTGGTGCTTCGCTCGATATCATGTGCAAGGCCGTCTCGGTTCAATGACAGGGGTGTTCGACACTGCGGCTACTGTGTCCCATGTATTCACAGGCGAATTGCCCTGATGGAGGCGGGGATAGACTCGGCAGGACACTATGCATTCGATGTCTTCAAGAATCTTAGTTCCCTCGACGCCAATAAGCAACAGGATTTCCGTGCTGTTGTTAGATTTGCCGCTCGAATGGCTGATGCGTCCGTGACACAACTACAGTCCCTGGTTCTCTCGCACAGGCATTTCCCTGCGAACGTCGGCTCTACGATAGGGACCTCCGTGACGAGAGATTATGCGCCTTGGACGGAGATGATTCAGGCGTGGGCAACCGATCTGATAAACAAACTTTATACCGCGGCCTCGTCTTCCACGCTGCGAGCTGTGGGCTTGCGGGATAACGGGCGGAGAAATGAGAAATGAAGGCACTTTCCATTAAGCAGCCATGGGCGAACATGATCGCGTCAGGCGAGAAGACTATCGAAACGAGAAAATGGTGCACTGACTATCGGGGGGCTCTGCTTATCGTTTCATCAAAGAGACCACGAATTGAGCCCGCTGGCTATGCTATTGCCGTAGCTAAACTGGTTGATTGTAGACCTATGACTAAGCGGGATGAAGAAGAAGCCTGTTGTAATTGGTATTCTGGTGCCTATTCGTGGGTTCTAATCAACACAAAAAAAATTAAACCGTTCCCTGTTAAGGGGCAACTTGGGATATATGATGTAGACTTTGTGATTGAAGAGGAGTCCTCTTTATCGAACGTTCATCAGGAGTAAGCCCTGTGATACCGAAAGAATGCAAACGCCTGGCCGAGGTTGATTTTCCGATAGCGGTGGTCTCCAAACATTCCGCACGCGAAAAATCAATAAGGCACGGGCACCCGTCCACACTACATTTGTGGTGGGCGAGACGGCCGCTGGCGGCGTGTCGGGCCATGCTGCTGGCGCTGCTGCTGCCGGATCCGGCTGATCCTCATTGTCCCGAGAATTTCAAGCGTGAAGCACGGAGGATTCTCGCTCCTTTGCCCGTGGCCCTGGAGCCTGATGACCATGGTTTAAGACGGGCGATACTGAAGTTTATAGGTGACTTCTCCAACTGGGACCTCTCTTCCAACCAAGCCTATTTGGGAGCATCGAGAGCCTTGGTCAAAGCCGCACACGGCGATGAGCCGCCGTTGGTCGTGGACCCGTTTGCGGGGGGAGGGTCGATTCCTCTGGAGGCATTAAGGCTTGGTTGCGAGACCTTTGCCAGTGACTTGAATCCGGTTGCGTGCCTGATTCTAAAGGTCATGCTGGAGGACATCCCGCGGGAGACTCACCGCAGAGGCGCAGAGGGCGCAGAGTCTTTGGCGGATGAACTGAGAAGAGTTGGAAAGGAGATCAAGGAGA
>Ga0210027_1000251_pt1 | contig 58116 bp, 73 predicted proteins | sample CryGeymeta201510_FD_183978 | JGI IMG/M metagenome (GOLD analysis project Ga0210027, IMG submission 183978) | Groundwater microbial communities from Crystal Geyser aquifers in Utah, USA - Crystal Geyser metaG 2015-10 (SPAdes) (version 2) | ecosystem: Environmental > Aquatic > Deep subsurface >...
TTCTTCTTGGTATCGAAACTGATGATGGGGTTGCCTGCTGCGGAAAACCCGGCTTTTAGCTGGCGAATGTTCTTGAATTGCTCATCTCGATTAGCCAACCGTTTTCATGGTTTTCTTCTTTTGAGCTTTCCTGAGATGATAACCATGTTTCTTGAGCAACTTCTTGATGACGGTTTTGCTAACCTTTACTTGATATTTTTCTTGCAAAAGTTTCGCCATTTCATCAGGTGTCAAATCTGTCCAGACTACCTTTTCATCCATCGGATCACCCGCTGTGTATTCTTTCAGCACATCCAAAAACTGCTCATCAATATTGGGATGATGTTCCTCATAGCCTTTTCTGCCTCCTCCCGCCTTGCGAATTGCCGGATCGTATTTCGGTTCATTCGGCAGTTGTTCCAACTCGATCCGGCCATTATGAATGGTCTTCTCATCACAACCCAACACTTTGGCGATATAACCCTGGCCGCCAACACCCAATTTTAACGCCTCCACGCCTGCATAGCGACGCCGATCTTTTTCTGAAAGCGTGACATAATACTTTCTCATGATTTTCTCTATTTCTTGGCTGTAAAACTGTTTCATCTGCACTACTCCTCACGGACTGGTTTTACCACCAAGTTTATCAGACCTAACCTTAAAGAAGGCGCTTACCCCTTTGAAGAATTTTATTAAATCTGCATTACTTACCCGCTCTGCCGGGCTACTTCGTTTGTACCCGGCAACAGTCCATGGCATAATTTGTAAAGCTGCTGTGACCCCTTTTTAACCTTTTTTGAACCGTGCCGAATTTGCATTTATTTCCGTCCGAAATCAGCGGGGATTTCGCCCCAGTGAACGGTATCCCATTTGAGAATTTTATTGGGGTAGGTGTTGGCCGCCAGCCAGGCCTCGGCGCGTTCCACCAGTTCAAACAGCGGACGGTTGTATTCGTGGCGCGCAATTTTTGTGCGGCATTTTTTGGCGCGCACCCAGGCGGCGGCAGTCCGCGAGTCGCTGTAAATGGGCAGAGTCTCACCAGTTTTTTGCATCATCGCCAGAGCGTGGACAATGGCGAGAAATTCGCCAATGTTGTTGCTGCCGCCCGCCAGCGGGCCGAGATGGAAGATTTTTTCACCCGTCGCCGTGCGCACGCACTGATATTCGACCGGGCCGGGGTTGCCGGGGCAGGAGGCGTCCACACAGTAACTTTCCGCAACTGGCGCGCTGGCAGACGGTTGGTCGGGCGCGGCAGGCGCAGGCTCGCGCCGCGCGACGAGGTGAATGTGCGCTTCTGCGCCATCTTTGAAAGCCTGGTCGGCCTCGCGCAGCGTGGCGAAGGCTTTGTAGCGCGCCCCGGCAAAACCGTTGACCTGCAAAGCGCATTCGCTCCAGCGGGTGAAAACGCCGGTTTTTCGTCCGGCCCAAACTACATAAAATTTTTGCGCGGCCATCTAAACCCAGTCAAAGGTGCGGGTGACGGCTTTCTTCCAGCCGGCGTACAGGCTTTCGCGCGCGGGCGCCTCCATCAGCGGCGTCCATTCCTTATCTTTGCCCCAATTTTCGCGCAGCGAGGCGATATCTTTCCAGAAGCCAACCGCCAGCCCGGCGGCATAGGCCGCGCCCAGCGCCGTCGTTTCCGACACCTTGGGGCGAATGACCGGCACGTTCAAAATATCAGCCTGAAATTGCATTAGCAAATCGTTGAAGACCATGCCGCCATCCACTTTGAGCGCGGTGAGTTGCACGCCGGAATCTTTTTGCATGGCTTCGACCACTTCGCGCGTCTGATAGGCGCTGGCTTCCAGCGCGGCGCGGGCGATGTGGCCTTTGTGGATGAAGCGCGTCATGCCGACAATTGCGCCGCGCGCGTCTGAACGCCAATAGGGCGCAAACAGGCCGGAAAAGGCCGGGACGAAGTAAATGCCGCCGTTGTCGTTCACCGTCAGCGCCAGGTCTTCCACTTCGGCAGATTTTTGAATCAGGCCGAGGTTGTCTCTCAGCCACTGCACCAGCGCGCCGGTGATGGCGATGGAACCTTCCAGCGCGTAAACCGCTTTTTGCTTGCCTATTTTGTAGCCAAGCGTGGTCAGCAGGCCATGCCTGGATGCGACGGGTTTTTCGCCGGTGTTGAGCAGCATAAAACAGCCCGTGCCGTAGGTATTTTTGGCTTCGCCGGGGCTGAAGCAGGTTTGGCCGAAGAGCGCCGCCTGCTGGTCGCCCAAATCTCCGGCGACGGGGATGCCATCAAAATCGCCGCTGGCGTAGCCGTAGATTTCGGACGAGGAGTGGATGGCGGGCAGCATGGCGCGGGGAATGCCCATCAGCGCCAGAATATCGTCGTCCCAGTCGAGCGTTTCCAGGTTCATCAACAGCGTGCGGCTGGCGTTGGTGACATCGGTGACGTGTTCGCCGGTCAGATTCCAAATCAGCCAGGTATCCATATTGCCGAAGAGCAGTTCGCCGCGCCAGGCTTTTTCGCGCGCGCCGGGAACGCTGTCCAAAATCCATTTGATTTTCGGCCCGGAAAAGTACGTCGCCAGCGGCAGGCCGGTGCGCGCGCGCAGGCGGTCTTGCCCGCCGCTGACGGCCAGCGCCTCGCAAATTTCATCGGTGCGCGTATCCTGCCAGACGATGGCGTTATAAATTGGCTGACCGCTGGCTTTGTCCCAAACGACAGCCGTCTCGCGCTGGTTGGTGATGCCGATGGCGGCGACCTCTTTGAGCGTACATTGCGCCCGCACCAGCGCGTCGCGCATCACTTCGCGCGTGTTTTTCAAAATTTTCAGCGGGTTGTGTTCCACCCAGCCGGGCTTTGGGTAAATTTGTTCGTGTTCCTGCTGCGAAACCGAAACCACGCGCCCGCGCTTGTCGAAGAAAATGCAGCGTGTGCTGGTGGTTCCCTGGTCAATGGCGGCAACGTATTTTGGCATGATTATGACTCCTTAATCGTTTTCCCAGTTCTTGATTCCCGCCAAAAAGGCTTTGCCGGGCATGGGTCTTTTTCCGGCGGGTTGCAGTTCATCCAAAACGAACAAATCGGTGGCAGTGTGCAGGGCGGGCAGGCCGCCGGTGATGACGGGCGTTCCCGGCGCGGCGCGGCGGGCGGCGGGCGCGACATGCGCGCGCAGTACCTTCAGCGGGGCGCCGCGCCACAGAAAAAATGCGCCCGGCCAGGGGAACATGGCGCGCGCGCGGCGTTCCAATTCTTCGGCGGGGCGGGTGAAGTCGAGCAGGCCGTCTTCTTTTTTGAGCATGGCGGCGTAGGTGACGCCCTCAGCCGGTTGAGGCCGGGGGAGCAGTTCCCCGCGCAGGTAAGGCGGAATCGCCTCCAGCAGCAGATTCGCCCCCAGCGCGGAGAGCGTCTCGAACAGGCTGCCGCCGGTTTCCTGTTTGCTGAGGGCGATTGCCCGCTGCAGCAGAATCGGCCCGGTATCCAGCCCGGCTTCCATTTTCATAATGGTCACACCGCTTTCGGCGTCCCCGGCCAAAACGGCGGCCTGAATGGGCGCCGCGCCGCGCCAGCGTGGCAAAAGCGAGGCGTGAACGTTGAGACAGCCAAAACGGGGCAGTTCCAGCGCTTCGGGTTTGAGAATTTGCCCGAAAGCGGCCACCACCACCAGGTCGGGCGCCCAGGCTCGCAGGCGTTCCATCGCTTCGGGTTGGCGCAGACGCTCCGGCTGCATCACATCAATCCCCAATTCCTGCGCGGCGCGTTTGACCGGCGGCGCCTGGAGCGTTTGCCCGCGCCCCGCCGCCCGGTCGGGCTGGGTGACCACGCCGACGACGGCATATTCTGCGGCCAGACGGCGCAAAATCGGCACGGCGAAGTCGGGCGAACCCATAAAAACGATGCGTGTATGAGACATGCGGTAATTCTAGCACAAGGGTTGCGCGGTTTGGCGCAAAAAAACGTAACTGCTTATGTCGTTACCGTTTTACGAAATAAGCAGTTACCGAAAATTTTACTTTTTGCAGTGGGTTCGCTATTTGCTTTGATTAAATTCTGCAATCGCCTGTTGAATGGCGGCTTTGACTTGAGTATCAGGGACGGCTTCGAGCGGTTGGCGGGTGATGCCAATCAGCACCAGCACTTCGCCTGTGGCGCTTTCTTCCAACTTGATATTGCGCGCGGCCAGCGGGGTGTTGGCGATATTTTTTTGCAAAATATTGTCAATCAGACCGACGATGGAGACGATCGGCGGGGTATCTATTTTTTTGCCCTGAATTTCGGTTTCCAACACCGAGCGAAATCCGCGGCCAAGGCTGAGGCGCGGCGGCGGGGTGGTGGAAAGCGCATCCGATGCAGGGGCGGCGGGTGTTGGATGAACAGGGGCCATCACCGGCCGGGACTCTGCCGAAATGGAAGGGACTGCAGGTGCGGGAGAAACTGATGAGGCGGGAGCACCGGGTTTATTCTCCAACCAGGGGCGAATTTGTACCAAAATAGTGACCAGCCGTTGACGTTGTTCAGGGGTCAGGCTGTCGGGTGTTCCTTCCAGACGGTTGCCATCAATTTCGAGCCACCATTTGAGATGTTTATCTATGCTGACGCGCAAAGCGGTGTGCCCGTCATCGGGTGAGGCAACCGGCGCAGGGGTGGGCGCAGTTTGTTCTGCAATGATTGCGACTGGGGCTGGCGCAACCGGCGCGGCTTGCGCTTCGTCGTAATCTTGCTTGCGCCGCGCCAGAATGCCAACAGCGTAGCCGACTGCGGCAGCAATCAAAATAAAGACGATGGAAAAAATGGAGTTTTGCATATTACCTCAGCTGGCAAGCTGGGCAGAAATGCGTTCCGCGCTGCCCGATGACGATGCGTTGGATGGGCGCGCCACAGACCGGGCAGGGCTGGCCGGTGCGTCCATAGACACGAAAGTGGTTTTGAAAGCTGCCGCCGCGGTAGACCCAATCAATGCTGGCGCCGTTGTTGTCGATTCCGGCGGTCAGCGCGGCGCGAATGGCCTGATGCAGGCGGACGGCTTCTTGCGTTGAAATTGTAGCGGAAATACGCGCCGGGTGCAAGCCCGCCAAATGTAATGCCTCGTCGGTGTAGATGTTGCCCAACCCGGCCAGAAAAGTCTGGTCGAGCAGGAGCGGTTTCAATTGGCGGTGACGCGCTTGCAAGGCGGCGTACAGCCATTCGGCGCTGAAGTTATCTTCGAGTGGTTCGGGGCCGAGACGGCCTAAAACGGGGGCAGCGTCATTGAGAAACCAGATACGCCCAAATTTGCGCGGGTCGTTGAAGGCCAGTATCCGTCCGTTGTCCAGTGTCAACGTCAACCGATCATGTTTGCCCGGCGCTTCTCTGGCGGCCAAAAAACGCAGGTCGCCGCTCATACGCAGGTGAATGAGCAAATTGCCGCGCTTGAACAATAAAAGCAGGTATTTGGCCCGGCGGCTGACGGATTCGATGGTTTCCCCGCTTAGTGCGCGGCCAAATTCGGCGGGTGTGGCAGGCGCAGCCAGGGTGCGCGGCCAGTAAACTTGAGCGGCAACAATTCTACGCCCGATCAACTCCGGACGCAGAATACGGGCAATGGTTTCAACTTCGGGCAGTTCGGGCATGGTTATTCGTTGAACATTTCGCCAACGCTGCGGCCTTCATGCGCGCGCAAAATAACTTCGCCCAGCAGGGAGGAGACAGAGAGAATTTTGAGCCGGTCGCCCAGCAACGCAGCTTTTTCGGGCGAAATCGGGACGGTGTCGGTGGTAATGAATTGCTTGACCGGCAAGGCCGCCAGCCGTTCGGCGGCGCTGGCTGAGAAGATGGGGTGAACGCAAATGACATAAACGTCGCGCGCGCCGTATTCTTTGACGAGGTTGACGGCTTGTACAATAGACCCGCCGGTGTCAATTTCGTCATCTACCAGTACCACGTCGCGGTTTTTGACATCGCCAATGACGGTGAGCGCTTGCGCTTTGGCATCGTTGGCGACGCGCCGTTTTTCGATAAAGGCAATTGGCGCGTCAATTTCGGCGGCGACATTACGCCCTTTTTTGGCAAAACCCAAATCCACCGTCACCACCACAGGGTCGTGCAATTGCGGCTTGATGCTTTTCAGGTGATCAGCAATCATGTGAAAGGCCGTCAGCACGTCGCCGGGGACAGAGAAAAAGCCTTGCACCTGCCCGGCGTGCGGTTCGATGAGAATATAGCGGTCAGCCCCAGCCACTTCCATCATATCGGCCACCAGGCGGGCAGTAATCGGCACGCGCGGCTGGTCTTTTTTGTCGGAGCGGCCATAAGCGAAGTACGGCACAACCGCGGTAATGCGCGCCGCCGAATCGAGGCGCAGCGTTTGCACCATAATCAGCAGCTCCATCAGGTTGCGATGCACCGGCGAGGATGTGGTCTGAATAACATACACATCCTGTCCGCGCGCACTGGAATGCAACTTGACAAACAGATTTTCATTGGGAAACTGAATAATATCGCGTCCGCATAGCGGTTCGCCCAAATAATCGGCCACTTTTTGCGCCAGTTCTGGCGAGCCGGTTCCGGCGTACAATTTGATGCCGCCATACATTTTCATGTCGTGATGAGCAAGATGAGTCATCGGGGCATTTCCTCCAATAATTTGGCTAAAACTTCGCGCGGCGAGGCCTGACGGCTGTGAATGGATGCGATGGCAGACTGGAGCCGTGATTCCGTTAAATGAGCGCGGAACTGCGCTACAAGCGTTTCCTGCAACAACAAATCAAACTCAGCCTCCAGCCTGGCGCGGTCTCGACGAATCCAGTCACCGCTCTGACGCAGGTAATCAGCGTGCTTTTCGATGGCCTGAACCAATTCGGGCAGGCCACTGCCATCGGGGGCGACGGTCTTGCAAATTGGCGGAATCCACAGCCCGGCGGTGGGTTCTTCGCCTGCCAACGTCATCATCTGCCCGTGATGCAGGAAAATCCGCTGTACCGGGTGCGCCAGTTCGAGCATGGATTTTAGCGCACGCTCCGTGCTTTCCACACCGGGCCGGTCGGCTTTGTTGATGACCAGAATATCGGCGATTTCCAAAATTCCGGCTTTGATGGCCTGAATGTCATCGCCCAAGCCGGGCGCTTCCACCACCAGCGTGGTATGCGCCAAGCGGGCAATATCCACTTCGCTTTGGCCTGCGCCGACGGTTTCGATAATAACAATTTCGAAGCCCGCCGCGTCAAAGACCTGAGCCATTTGCGCGGTGGCGGTTGCCAGCCCGCCGAGTGAGCCGCGCGAAGCCATGGAGCGGATGAAAACGCCGGCGTCGCCCTGCAAATCTTTCATGCGCACACGGTCGCCCAGCACCGCGCCGCCGGTGAACGGGCTGGAAGGGTCTACTGCAATAATGGCGACTTTCTGGCCCTGCTGGCGAAAAAACACGGCCAGTTGATTGACCAGCGATGATTTTCCTGTGCCGGGAGCGCCGGTCACGCCGATGAGATGCGCCCGCCCGGTGAGCGGGAAGAGTTCATCGAGCGCGGCGCGGCCCTCAGCAGTGTCGTTTTCCACGCGCGAAAGCAGGCGCGCGAGCGCGAGCCGGTCGCCCGCTAAAACGGCCTGAGCCAGTGAACTGTTCACAGGTCAGGCTACCAGGGGAATGGAAGCGCGGATGTCGGCGACAATATCATCGGTGGAAGCGCCGGGACCGTAAACGCCGGTGACGCCGATTTCCTTCAGGCGCGGCAGGTCTTCATCGGGGATAATTCCGCCGAGAAATACTTTAACGCCCTGCTGGCCGTTGGCTTTGAGCAGTTCCAGCACACGCGGCACGAGCGCCATGTGCGCGCCAGAGAGAATGGACAGGCCGACGGCGTCCACATCTTCCTGCAGGGCGGCTTCGGCAATCATTTCCGGCGTTTGGCGCAGGCCGGTGTAAATGACTTCCATGCCGGCGTCACGCAAAGCGCGGGCGACAACTTTTGCGCCGCGGTCGTGTCCATCCAGGCCGGGCTTGGCAACCAGTACGCGGATTTTTCGTTCTGTCATAGGAGTCTCCATGAACACAAGGGAAAATTCACGGGGCAAAGCATGTAAAATCGCCCGCTTGATGAATCAATGGCTTTTCGGTAGTAATTATACTATCCAGTATTCGATTTCAACGGGCGGCGTGTTTTTCCGTGAATACATGGCAAATTTGCAAAAATGTACACGGGTATAAAAATTCCTGGAGAATTTTCTCTCCAGGAATTTTACTTTACTCACCACAAATCACGGTTCACGGTCTCACAGCCATCTGTTCTTGAGCAATTGAGAATCCTTTGCGCAGGGCCTCGAAGTTCTTGGGAAGCAATTTTTGATGGCGCACGGGCAGGTGGTTTTTAAGCGCAGTTTCGAGCGCCTCAAGTGAGATTTCCGGCAAACCTGCCAGCAGAGCGCCAACCATAATCATGTTGGCTAATTTTTTATCACCAATTTGCTCGGCCATTTCATTGGCGGGGATGAAGACTGTGACAATGTCATTTCGTTTGGCAAGACGGTCTACCATGGATTGATTGACGACCAGCAGGCTTCCCGGTTGCATTAGCGGCTCGTATTTATCATAGGAAGGCAAATTGAGCGCAATTGCCAGCGGCGGATACTGCACCAGCGGCGAGCCAATTTCTTCATCGGCAATGACGATGGTGCAGTTGGCGGTGCCGCCGCGCATTTCGGGGCCATACGATGGAATCCAGGTCACTTCCATGCCCGAATCCATTGCGGCGTAGGCCAATACCTGCCCGGCGAAGAGGACGCCCTGCCCGCCAAAACCGGCGATGAGAATTTCTTTTTGCATGGCTTTTCCCTTTCCTAAAACTTGATCTGCGCTACCGCCGGGCTGACCTTGTAATCACCCAGCGGAAAAGCAGGAATCATGTGTTCGTTGACCCAACCAAGCGCGTCCACCGGGGTCATGCCCCAGTTGGTCGGGCAGGTGGAAAGTAGTTCTACCAGCGAAAATCCCAGCCCGTGCTGTTGAACTTCAAAGGCGGTGCGGATGGCCTTTTTGGCTTTACGGATGTTGGCCGGATCGTGCAAAGAGCGGCGCACAACGTAGCCCGCGCCATCCATCTGCGCCAGCATTTCGGCCATACGCACGGGATAACCCTGCGTTTCCACATCGCGCCCATTCGGAGAGGAGGTTGTTTTCATGCCCGGCAGGGAGGTCGGCGCCATTTGGCCGCCGGTCATGCCGTAGATGGCGTTGTTGATGAAAATGACGGTAATGTGTTCACCACGCGCGGCGGCGTGCATAATTTCGGCCATGCCGATGGAGGCCAGGTCGCCGTCACCCTGGTAGGAGAAGACCACTTTATCGGGCAAGACGCGCTTGATGCCGGTCGCCATGGCCGGGGCGCGGCCATGTGCAGCTTCGACAAAATCGGTGTTGAAATAATTGTAGGCAAAGACCGAACAGCCAACCGGCGCGACGCCAACCGTATTTTCGCGGATGCCCATCTCGTCAATGACTTCACCAATCAGCCGGTGGGCGACGCCGTGCGTACAGCCGGGGCAGTAATGAGTGGAAACATCGGTAAACGCCTGGGGGCGGCAGTAAACGGCGTTTTGTTCCATCGCAAACGTGGGTTTTATCAGAGTAACCATTTTTACCTCTATTATCTTGCCAGGGCGCGTTCGAGCCAGGCCATGCGCGGGTCGGTTTGGGAATTGAGTTTGGCATGGGTCATGCGTTCGATTTCGCTCATAATTTCATCGGGGAAGGGGACAACTCCGCCGGGGCGGCCATAAAACTCAATTGGCGCGCGTCCGCGCACAGCCATGCGGACATCGTCCAGCATCTGTCCGGTGTTCATTTCCACTACCAAAAAGGCTTTGGCGCGTTGGCTGAGTTCGTCCATCACAGCAACGGGGAAGGGGCTAAGGGTGATGGGGCGCAACAGGCCAACTTTGATGCCTTTGGCGCGGGCGGCGCGCACGGCTGAAAGCGCAATGCGCCCGGCAGTACCGAAGCCGACGATAACGTAGTCTGCATCATCGAGATAGTATTCCTTGTAGCGCACTTCGTTGGTCTGAATATCCTGCCAGCGTTTGAGCAGGCGCAGATTGGTGATTTCCTCGTCGTGCGGCTCCAGATAAATGGAGGTCAGCTGTCGGCGTGGACGGTTGGGGTTGCCGTTGGTGGCCCATTCGGGGTCTTTGCGCTGAATGGGACGCATTTCAGGCAGTTCAGCAGGCTCCATCATTTGGCCGATGGAACCATCGGCTAAAATCATGGCAATCGTGCGGTATTTTTCGGCCAGGTCGAAAGATAGGCCCACCAAATCAATGGCTTCCTGCACCGAGGCGGGCGCCAGGACGATGTTGCGATAGTCGCCATGTCCGCCGCCGCGCACGGCCTGGTTGTAATCACTTTGCGCCGGGGCGATGTTGCCCAACCCGGGGCCGCCGCGCATGACGTTAATCAGCACTGCCGGGATTTCTGTTCCGGCAATGTAAGAGATGCCTTCGCTCATCAGCGAAACGCCGGGGCTGGAGGATGAAGTCATCACCCGCACGCCAGTGCAAGCCGCGCCGTAGACCATATTGATGGCGGCGACTTCGCTTTCCGCCTGAACAAAGGCGCGCCCAAGTTCGGGCATGCGCTTTGCCAGGTGCTCCAGCAGCTCCGTCTGTGGAGTAATTGGGTAGCCAAAATAGGCTTCCAGCCCGTAGCGGATGGCAGATTCAGCCATGGCTACATTCCCTTTAATCAGTTCTCTCGCCATTTTTTCTCCGAAATAATCAAGAAACCGCTGCTGCTTTGGTAACTTCGCGGTAGACAGTAATGGCTGCATCTGGACAAATTACTGCGCAAATTGCGCATCCAGTGCAGCCATCTTTGAAGAGATGAGCGGGGTGGTAACCCCTGTGAGTCAGGCGGGTCATTTCTAATTCAATGACCTTTTGTGGACATGCGTTAACGCAAAGTTCACAGCCTTTGCAATACTGGTCCGAAACATCAATCCAGCCTTTTGCGGCCATTCCTTACTCCTTTATGAGAAGTTGGACAAAATTTAGCAGATTTACGCTACGCTTTTCATTATGTCGGTTTCAGACAAAAGCGGGTAGTGCAATGCGTCATATTTCAAAGTATACATAACTCCTCCCTTTTTGGGGATTGGCGTGAATAACCCCAGTAAAATTTGTGGAATTTTCTCATTCGCGTTATTCGCGTTGGCTGTTTTTCGATTTCAAGAAAGCCCTGACCTTATATATGGGGACGGTTTTGCTAAAAATCGTCGCTTTCACCGTCATAAATGAACGTCTCTGCCAAGATTTTCAGGTGCCCAATAATCTTCTGGCGATTACCCGCAAGCCGCCAATTTTTGTCCTGTGGATAAAAGCGACATTTATGTCGCTTTGCAGGGTGGAACAGAGATGCAGGTAATCACCTAATAAACTTCTCGTAATGCAATTCGGGCGCGAAGCGGAGCAAGCGAAAGGAAGTATAATTTACCCATACCCAAAATCGGAGGAGGCATATATGAGTGACCTGGCTATTTTTCCGTTAAGTGACGAGCACAAGATGATTCAAACCGCCGCGCGCGACTTTGCCCAAAATGAAATCGCGCCGATTGCGGCCAAGTTCGACGAAAGCGGCGAATTTCCGCGTGAAACCATCAAAAAAATGGGGGCAATGGGCTTCATGGGCATTGAAGTGCCGGATGAATACGGCGGGGCCGGCATGGATACCCTGGCATACGTTCTGGCGCTGGAAGAAATTGCCCGCGCGGACGCCTCGCACGCCGTCATCATGTCGGTCAACAACTCACTGTATTGTCACGGCTTGCTGAAATTTGGCACCGAGGAACAAAAACGCAAATTTCTCCCGCCCATCGCCTCCGGCAAAGCCATCGGCGCCTACTCGCTGACCGAGCCGATGAGCGGTTCAGACGCGGGCACGATGAAAAGCCGCGCCACCCGCGACGGCGACTTTTACGTCCTCAATGGGCGCAAATCCTGGGTCACCAGCGGGCCAGTGGCCGAATATATGGTCATCTTTATGATGACCGACCCGGAAAAAAAGCAAAAGGGCGTCAGCGCCTTTTTGCTGGAAGTCAACACCCCCGGCGTGACGCGCGGCAAAAAAGAGCCAAAAATGGGCATCCGCGCCTCGGCCACCAGCGAAATGATTTTTGAAAACGTGCGCATCCCCGCCGCCAACCGCCTGGGCGCGGAAGGCGAAGGCTTCAAAATCGCCATGACGGTATTAGACGCCGGGCGCATCGGCATCGCCTCGCAAGCGCTGGGCATCGCCGAAGCGGCTTACGAAGCAGCGCGCGTCTATGCCGGGGAACGCATCGCCTTCGGCCAGCCGATTGGCGCGTTTCAGGGGACGGGCTTCAAACTGGCCGATATGAAAACCCGCATCGAAGCCGCCCGCCTGCTGATTTACAACGCCGCCCTCTCCAAAGAACGCGCCAAAACCAGCGGTGGGCGCTACTCCGAAGAAGCGGCCATGGCAAAGCTATTCGCCTCAGAAACCGCCATGTTTGTCACCCACCAATCACTGCAAATTCACGGCGGAATTGGCTACAGCAAGGAACTGCCGGTGGAGCGCTACTTCCGCGATGCCAAAATTACCGAAATTTACGAAGGCACCAGCGAAATTCAACGGCTGGTCATCAGCCGGCAGGAACTGGGTTTGAAATAAGCGTTTATGAAACAAAACGCCCGCAATGCAACGCTGGTCTGGCTGGCTGGCGGCGTTTTTTTGCTGATTACCGGTTCATCTATTTGGGCCGCCGGGCGTTCTGAATATCCCATTGTCGTCATATTGATTCTGGCCCTGGCAGTTTTCTTCCTGCTGGCCGGAGCAACCAAGATTCAACCTGGCTGGCCTGTTCGCGTGGAACAAGCCAGCCAGCGTATTTGCGCTTGGTTAAGCGTAAGCGAGGCCCAACTGGCTGCCCTGGCGCTTTCTCCGGCGCTGTCACTGACCGTCTGGCTGGCCGCTGGGAAAGCAGATTTAATGACCTTCCCGCTGATTGCCTGGCTCGCTTGGGCGCTGGCGCTCACGGCGGCTGTCTTTGGCGGTTTCGAACAAGCTTCCAGCGTGCCACTTTCACGCAAAACGCTCATCAGCCTGGCGGGGGTCTTTCTGCTGGCTTTACTTCCACGCATTCTATTTTCCGAGACCATCCCCATCTTCCTGAGCGGAGACGAAGGCTCTGCCGGAATTGCCGCTGCCCGCATGGCAAACGGCCAGGTTAACAACCTTTTCCGGCTGGATTGGTACAGTTTTCCCACATTCTATTTCAGCATCCCCGCTCTCTCCATCCGCCTGTTTGGACAAACCCTGACAGCCCTGCGCGTCCCTGCCGCCATCGGCGGCGCGTTGACCGTCGTGGCCGTGTTTGCGCTGGCGCAAACAGCTTTCGGCGCGCGCGCGGGCTGGTTTGCCGCTATTTTCTTGACGTTTTCCCAATTTTTCACAATCATTTCAGCCGCATCGCGCTTAACAATATTTGGGACGGCCTGTGGTTCACCGTTGTCTGCGGAGCGTTATGGTACGGGCTGGAGCGCAACCGGCGCAATGCTTTTATGCTGGCCGGGCTGACGCTCGGACTTTCGCAATATTTCTATACCAGCGGCCGCGGCCTGCTGGTTGTTGTTATCCTATGGATGATTTTTCTGGCCGTAAGAAACCGCGCCAGATTGCGCGCACGTCTGCCAGACCTGACGCTGATGTGGCTGACAGCATGGGTCACCGCCCTGCCGCTGGTATTTTTTGAGATTCAATTTCCCAATGAATTCGCCGCGCCCTTCAACCGGGTCACTATTTTGGGAAAATGGATGACGGTTACCATGCAAAGCAGCGGCCTGCCCGCCTGGCACATTTTGCTTGATCAACTCTGGCTGGGGTTCGGCGGCTTTGCCTGGGTGCCAATACGCCATTGGTACACTCCCGGCGCGCCCATCCTGTTGCCATCCTCGGCCATTTTTTTCGCGCTTGGGCTGATTTTTCTACTCTGGAAACGTGACTCGTTTCGTCTGCCGCTGCTGCTCTGGCTCGCCGCCTACGGGCTGATGGGTTCGCTCAGCGAAAGCGCCCCGGCCTCGCAACGCTACCCTGGCGCCGCGCCCGCCGCCGCCCTGCTGATTGGCTACGGCCTGGAAAACAGCCTGCGCCTGCTGACAAGATTCTTCCCAGCAGGCGAGAAAGCCTTCCACTGGCTGGGCGTCCTTATAATTTTGCTCCTGGCCGGAGTGGAAGGCGAATTTTACTTCTTCAAATACACACCACAATCTGCCCTCAGATTGACGCATACCAACAGCATGATTGGCGACCGCATGGGACACTACCTGGCGCAGCAACCACCAGATACGCAAGTTCTTTTTCTGGGTGGCCCGTACATGAGTTTTAAATCCATCCCCAGTACACAATATTACGCCCCAGCCATTACCGGCATTGACATTAATTTTCCCTGGGGCGACCCGCAAAACCCGCCCATCCCCACCGGTAAAATTCTCTTCATCATCCTGCCGTACAACCAAGACCAGATTGCGCTGATTATGCGCGCTTACCCCAATGGCCGCCTGACAGACCAGATGGACAACGACGACAGCCCACTTTTCTATATTTACGACCCAAACCCGGATAACCCATGAAAACAATTCTCTTTCACCAGCACGGCGGGCCCGAAGTGCTGGAATACACTGATTTTCCCAGCCCCCAGCCCGCCCCCGGCGAAATTTTAGTGCGCCTGCGCGCCGCCAGCCTGAACCGGCTGGATTTGTGGGTACGCGCCGGTTGGCCGGGCATCAAACTGCAGTACCCTCACATTCCCGGCGCGGATGGCGCGGGTGAAGTGGCCGAACTGGGCGAGGGCGTCAACGGCTGGGAAATTGGCGAACCGGTGGCGATCAACGCCAACCTCGGCTGCGGCGAATGCGCCGAATGTTTGCGCGGCAACGACAATCGCTGCGCCCGCTGGCAGCTGCTCGGCGAAACCCGGCGCGGCACCTACGCCGAATTTGTCAGCGTCCCAGCGCGGCAACTTTTCCGCCTGCCGCCAGGTTTCGATTTTCGGGTCGCCGCCGCCGCCGGGCTAATTTTCCTGACAGCCTGGCACTCGCTCACCCGGCGCGCCGCGCTTTCAGCGGGCGAAACCGTCGTCGTGGTCGGCGCTTCCGGCGGAGTCAACACCGCCAGCATCCAGATTGCCAAATTCCTCGGCGCGCGCGTCATCGTCATCGGCTCGGACGAGGAAAAACTTTCCCTGGCGAAAAGCCTGGGCGCGGATGAACTCATCAACCGCCAGCAAACCCCCGAATGGCACAAGGCCGTTTTTACGTTGACGGAAAAACGCGGCGCCGAGGTGATTGTGGACAATGTCGGCGTAACCTACCCGCTTTCGCTGCGCGCGGCGGCCAAAGGCGGGCGCATTGTGACGGTCGGCAACACCGGCGGGCCGCTGGTTGAAATTGACAACCGCTTTGTTTTTAGCAAACATCTTTCGCTGCTCGGCTCCACCATGGGGACGCTGGCCGATTACCACGAGGTGATGCGCCTGGTGACGGCAGGCCGCCTGCGCCCGGCGCTCGACCGTTCCTTTCCGCTGCGCGAGGCGCGCGCCGCCCAGGAACGCCTGGCGCGCGGCCAACAGTTGGGAAAAATCACCCTGGAGATTTGACGCCTTTGAAACTGAGCCGCCTGCGCACTTTGCCCCTTTTTGAAATTGCCCTCGCCAGCCTGGTGCTGGGCGTTCATCTATACGCATCCCTGGCCGGGTCGCATTTCCTGCCCATGCGCTGGTTTCTGCGTGATGACGCCTACTACTACTTCAAAGTCGCGCAAAATATCAGCCAGGGGTTGGGTTCCACCTTTGACGGCCTCAACCTGACCAACGGCTATCACCCGCTCTGGCTGCTGATTTGCGTCCCCATTTTTGCGCTGGCGCGTTTCGACTTGATTTTGCCCCTGCGGATTGTGATTCTGGTGCAGGCGGCGCTCAGCGCGGCCAGCGGCGTGCTGCTCTACCGCCTGCTGCGGCGCAGCCTGACGCCGGCCATCGCCGTTCTGGCAACCAGTTTTTTCACCCTGGATTTAACCCTGCACAACACCATCACCCAAATGGGGCTGGAAACCGGCCTGCTGGCCTTCAGCCTGATTCTTTTGCTGACGGCGCTGCAACGCTACCAGGCCGCTTCCAACCGGCGCAGCCTGCTCTGGCTTTCCGCCGCCGCCTGCCTGACCCTCTTCAGCCGCCTCGACAGCATTTACCTGGTACTGGTTCTCGGCCTGTGGCTTGTCTTGCGCGGCAGCGCCCTGCCCAAACTGCTGCTGGCCGACCTGTTCATCAGCCTCAGCGCGTATGTGCTGGCCGTTTTACAGCGCACCAGTTTGCCAAATTACCTGCCTGTTTTTTCCAGCGCCACCCTGCTGGCCGCCGCGCTGGCCTTCGGCCTGCAAAGCCTGATTTTTTATTTTCTCGGCCTGTACCAGCACCCCAAAGGACAAAATCTTCTGGCGCTGACGGCCAAAACCGCGCTGGGAAGCGTGGCTGCCAACACCAGCGTTCTGGCACTGACTCTGCTTTTCGGGCTGGAAATTCCGCGCAGTGCGCCGCTGCTCGCCCTGGGCATCTCCCTGCCGCTCAGCCTGGGGTTCCGGCTGGGGCTTGGATTTTTCTCCCCGTGGCCTGCCATGCCGCCCGAAGAGCAAAAATCGCCGCTGACAGAATTGCGCTCCGCCTGGCGCGGCTGGCTGGCGGATGCGCTCGCCTACTTCGGCCCGCTGGGCGCGACGCTGGGCGGCTACCTGCTCTACAACCGGCTGGCCTTTGGCACGTTCATGCCGGTTTCCGGGCAAATCAAACGCTGGTGGGGTCTGCTGCGTCACGACATTTACGGCGGCGAAGCCAAAACCGCGCTCGACATTTTTGGCCTCGACCCGCACTTCAGCGCCGCCTGGAATCCCTGGCTCAAAACGCTCTTCAGCCTTTCCGAATCTCTCGCCGCGCGCCTGAACAGCCTGACCAACACCACCTTTTTGTGGACGCTGTTTTTCGCCGCACTGCTGGCGCTGGCGCTCATTTTCGCCCGCCGCAAGCAGAATCTGCCGGTTTTGGCGCGTCTCGGCCTGTTCCCCTTGTTGATGGCCGCCGAATTGCACGTCTTTTTTTACGGCGCCCTGCCCTACGGCGGAAAACAGGAATGGTACTGGGTGCTGGAAATTCTCGCCGGGCTGATTTTGCTGGCCGCGCTGACGGATTTTGCCCTGCGCCTGCTGCCCTTTCCGCGCCTGACGAAAAGCCTGGCCTGGGGCGTCTCGCTGGCCCTCAGCCTGAGCCTGGCCTGGAATTTTGCCTTCGCCCTGACGGCGCGCATGCCGCTCTCAGACGCGCAGTACGCCGGGCAAGCCTACCTCGACATGGTTCCTCTGCTGGAACAAAACACCGAGCCCGGCGCGCGCATCGGCATGACCGGCGGCGGCAATGTCGGCTACTTCATCCAGGGCCGCACCATCATCAACCTCGACGGGCTGATTAACAGTTACGCCTACTTCCAGGCCAGCCAAAACGGCCAGGGCGCCGAATTTCTCTCCGCCATGGGGCTGGATTACATCTTCGCCAACCCCGAAATTCTGACGCAAACCGAGCCCTACGCGCGGCAATTCAATGGTCACCTGGAACCACTGCCGGGCGCGCCGGTCTACGGCGGCAAACAAATTTTGCGGTTTCTCCCATGAAAACACCCCAGCCTCGAATTTTCGCAACCATTTCCAGCGTGCCAGTGTTTCTGTTCTCGTCCTGGAATTTCGTGCGCTTTTTGGCCGCGCTGCAAAACTGGCAAACCCTGCAACACCTGGGCGCCGACCCGCTTTACCTGGCGGCAAGCGGCCTGGGCTGGAGCCTGACACTTTTCATTCTGTTTGGGGCGCAGTCAAAAGGCTGGAAACCGGCCCCAGTTGCCGGAATTCTGCTCAGCCTGGTGTATTTTGCCTTTTACTGGTTCGAGCGCCTCAGCCTGCAAGATTCTCCGGCCAAAAACTTGCCGTTCAGTGTGATAACATCCATTTCTGTATTTCTATTGGTGACAGCCCTTTTTCTGATGGCGGCCAAAGAGGAGAACAAATGAGCCAGACAAAAAGTTTACACGAGCGCCGCGCAAAATCACGCCTGGGAGGCGGGGCGGAACGCATCGAGGCGCAGCACGCGCGCGGAAAATTGACCGCCCGTGAGCGGATTGACCTGCTGCTGGATAAAGGCTCCTTCCGCGAAATTGACCCGTTTGTCGTGCACCGCACGCATGATTTCGGCCTGGAAAAACAAAAATACACCGGCGACAGTGTCGTCACCGGTTGGGGAACGATTGACGGGCGGCTGGTATATGTCTACTCGCAAGATTTCACTGTTTTTGGCGGCTCGTTGGGCGAAGTTCACGCCGAAAAAATCGTCAAAATTATGAAGATGGCCATGAAAAACGGCGCGCCGATGATTGGGCTGAACGATTCGGGCGGGGCGCGCATTCAGGAAGGCGTGGTTTCTCTGGCCGGCTACTCGGATATTTTCCTGCAAAATACGCTTGCCAGCGGCGTCATCCCGCAAATTTCGGCCATCATGGGGCCCTGCGCTGGCGGCGCGGTCTATTCTCCGGCGCTGACCGATTTGATTTTCATGACACGCGGCTCGTCGTACATGTTCGTCACCGGGCCCGAAGTGGTCAAAACCGTGACGCACGAGGAAGTTTCCTTTGAAGACCTGGGCGGCGCCAGCGTCCACAGCGAAAAATCGGGCGTGTGCCATGTGGCCGCCGACAGCGAAGCCGACACGCTCTACCTGATTCGAAAAGTGCTGGGCTATCTGCCGCAGAATAATATGGAAGACCCGCCCTACGTCAACACCGGCGACGACCCGCTGCGCGCGGACGCGGCGCTCGATTCGATTGTGCCAGCCGACGCTGGCAAACCCTACGACATCAAGGACGTGATTCGGCTGGTGATGGACAACGGCGAATTTTTCGAAATTCACGAAAATTACGGCATGAACGTGGTGGTCGGTTTTGCCCGCCTCGGCGGTCACAGCGCGGGGATTGTCGCCAATCAACCGGCGGTGCTGGCCGGTGTGCTGGATATTGACGCCAGCGAGAAGGCGGCGCGCTTCATTCGTTTCTGCGATTCGTTCAACGTGCCGATCATCACCTTTGAAGATGTGCCCGGTTTCATGCCGGGCGTGACGCAGGAACACGGCGGCATCATCCGCTCTGGCGCAAAATTGCTCTACGCCTACTGCGAGGCAACCGTACCCAAATTAACCGTCATCACCCGCAAAGCCTACGGCGGCGCCTACTGCGTCATGTCGTCCAAGCACATTCGCGGCGACGTGAACCTGGCCTGGCCGAATGCCGAAATCGCCGTCATGGGGCCGGAGGGCGCGGTCAACATCGTCTTCCGCAAGGAATTGGAAAAAGCCGAAGACCCGGCGGCGCGTAAAGCCGAGTTGGTGCAGGAATACCGCGAAAAATTCGCCAACCCGTTTGTGGCGGCGGAACGCGGCTACATTGACGATGTGATTGAACCGCGCGAAACCCGCGCGCGCCTGATTAACGCCCTCGAAATGCTGCAAAACAAGCGCGACGCCAACCCGGCCAAAAAACACGGCAACATTCCGCTGTAAGAGAAGGTAGAAAGCAGAGAAGTAGTAAGTAAACAAGTAAACAAGTAGACAGGTAGACAAGTCCTTGTTTCCTTGTTTCCTTGTTCCTTGTTTCCTTCCTCCCTGCCAAAGGAGATTTCATGTTCAACAAAGTTTTGATTGCCAATCGCGGTGAAATTGCCGTGCGCGTCATCCGCGCCTGCTGTTTCCTTGTTTCCTTGTTTCCTTGTTCCTTGTTTCCTTGTTCCTTGTTTCCTTCCTCCCTGCCAAAGGAGATTTCATGTTCAACAAAGTTTTGATTGCCAATCGCGGTGAAATTGCCGTGCGCGTCATCCGCGCCTGCCGCGAAGTCGGCTTGGAAACGGTCGCCGTCTTCTCCGAGGCCGACCGGCAGGCCCTGCATGTGCGCTTGGCCGATGAAGCCTATCTGCTTGGCCCGGCGCCCTCGCGCGAATCGTATTTGCGCATGGACAAAATTCTGGAAATCGCCCGGCTCTCCGGCGCAGACGCCATTCACCCCGGCTACGGATTTTTGGCCGAGCGCGGAGATTTTGCCCAGGCCTGCCTGGACGCGGGCATCACCTTCATCGGCCCCAACCCATCCTCCATCGCCGCCATGGGCGACAAAATGACCGCCCGCGAAACGGTGCGCAAGGCGGGCGTGCCGGTCGTCCCCGGCACGGAAGATGTCGGCAATCTGAGCGACGCCGACCTGCTGGCGATTGCCCCCAAAATTGGCTTTCCCCTGCTGATTAAAGCCACCGCTGGCGGCGGCGGCAAAGGCATGCGCGAGGTCTCCTCGCTGGAGGCCATGCCCGAACTGCTGAAATCGGCCCGCCGCGAGGCCGAATCCGCTTTCGGCGACGGCAACGTCTACCTGGAGAAACTCGTCGAAGGCGCGCGCCACATCGAATTTCAGATTCTGGCCGACGAACACGGCAACGTCATCCACCTCAACGAGCGCGAATGTTCCATTCAGCGCCGCCACCAAAAGCTAGTGGAAGAATCACCCTCCTCGTTTATGGATGAAGACCTGCGCCGCCGCATGGGCGACGTGGCCGTCAAAGCCGCGCAAGCCGTCAACTACGTCAACGCTGGCACGATTGAATTTTTGGTGGACAAAGACCGCAATTTTTATTTTTTGGAAATGAACACCCGCCTGCAGGTTGAGCATCCCGTCACCGAACTGGTGACCGGCATTGACATCGTCAAAGAGCAGCTGCGCATCGCGCGCGGACGCCCGCTGCAATACCGCCAGGAAGATGTCAAAATCAACGGCGCAGCCATCGAATGCCGCATCAACGCCGAAGACCCGTTTAACGGATTCATGCCCTCCACCGGGAAAATCACCCACAGCATCATCCCCACCGGCCCCGGCGTGCGCGTGGATACGGGCGTTTTCCCCGGCTTTGAAATCAGCCCCTACTACGACCCGATGATTTCCAAACTGATTGTCTGGGGCGAAACCCGCGCCCAGGCCATTTTGCGTATGCGCCGCGCGCTGGAAGAATTTCGCATTGTCGGCGTGCGCACCAACATTCCCTTCCACCAAATGCTGATGGACAGTCACCGCTTCATGGGCGGGCAGTACGACACGCGCTTCATCGAAGAACGTTTCTCCATTCAGGAGGGACGCGACGAAGAAGCCATGAAAATCGCCGCCGTGCTGGCCACCCTGGCCGCCCACGAGCAAACCGAGCGCGCCGCGCAATTCGTTCAGCGCAATGCCCGCGACACCTCCAACTGGAAGTGGGTGGGCCGCTGGGAACGCATGCACCGGTAATCAGTGATTAGTTGTCAGTTGTCAGTGATCAGATTTAACCGGACAACCGAATAACCGAATAACCGGACAACCGGAACACCGGAACACCGAAAAGAGAACTCATGAACTACATCACAACGATTGATGGCAAAGAATTTAACGTGGAAATCGTGGACGAAAAATGCGTGCGCGTCAACGGGCAGGAACTGGCGGTGGATTTTCAATCCGTCAGCGGCCAGCCGGTTTTTTCCCTGCTGATTGGCGGAAAATCCTACGAAGCCTACATCTACCCCGATGAACGCGACTGGCAGGTGCTGCTGCGCGGACGGCTTTACCAGGCTTCGGTGGAGGACGAGCGCGAAAAGCGGCTCAAAACCGCCGCTGGCAGCGGAGAAGGCGCGGGCGGCGAATACCACCTGAAATCGCCCATGCCGGGGCTGGTTGTCGCCATCCTGGTCAGCGATGGGCAGACCGTCGAAAAAGGGCAAACCCTGCTCATCCTCGAATCGATGAAAATGCAGAACGAACTCAAAGCGCCGCGCGCCGGAACCGTCCAGCGCATCCGCGTCAAACCCGGCGAAACGGTCGAACAAAAAGCCAACCTGCTCAGCATTGTCTGAAATAATTTTCCACCCGTACCGTGGCGCAAGCCTCTGGCTTGCGCGGCAAATCAGAGATTTGCCCCACCCATCAGGCCAAAAAATGCCGCTCGAAATCGAATCCAAGTTTTACGTCCACAACCTGCCCGCCATTGAAGCGCGTCTCAAAACCCTGGGCGCGGTCTGCCGCGTCCCACGCCAGTTGGAAACCAACCTGCGCTTCGATGATGCACAAAACCGCCTGCAAACCGAGCGCAACGTGTTGCGCCTGCGCCGCTACGACGAAGCCCGCCTCACCTTCAAAAGCGGCAAAACCAGCGCCAACGGCGTCGCCACCCGCCAGGAAATCGAAGTCAGCGTCTCCGATTTTGAGCAAACCCGCGCCCTGCTGGAAGGCCTCGGCTTTCGGGTTTTCTTCACCTACGAAAAATACCGCGCCATGTACGAGTTGGAAGCGGCCAGCATCACCCTCGATGAACTGCCCTTTGGAAATTTTGTCGAAATTGAAGCCGAAACCCCCGCAGAAATCGCCCGGCTGGCGCAGCGGCTCGGCCTGAATCCCGCCGCCGCCAGCGCCGAAAGTTATCATGGGCTATTTCAGCATTTGAAAAGCGCGCGCGGGCTGACGGCGCGTGACCTGACCTTCGACACGTTCAGCCACCAAATTTTTGCCCCCTCTGATATGAAAGTCACGCTGGCCGATTAATCACCTGGTTGAGTATTGACCAGAATAACAGACTCATTCTTCAGCAAGGCAGCAACCTCGGGCGCATGGCGAATGCTGATGGCGCGTGTCAACAGCGCGCGCGGGTGGAAAATGGTCACCAAATATAAGCCAGAATCATTCCCATTAAACGGGAGCCAGCGCACGGCTTCGAGAATTTGCCAGCCTTCATCCAGCGCAGAAAGCAGAAGCAGAAAATCAGCCGGTTTGGTGCTGGGACGTGCCGGTTCTTGCAATCGGCTCCATAAGGGTTCCAAAATAGTTTCAGTCATTGTTAGCATTTTTTATTCCTTTGGCTCAAGTGTAGCGCGGCTATTTTATGAAAAGATTAACAAGGGGTAAAGGTTCAGTCAAAACAGACAGAAAAATCGGTCACTTGACGCTTTAGAAAGGTTATGCTAGTATCACCCTGCCCACCCACACCCACGATTATTCGCCGTCCCTTTGCTTGGAGGAGAACATGAAATCGAGTAAGTTAGTTCGTTTGTTTGTTTTGGTATTTCTGGCGATAAGCGCATCGGCCTGCACACAGCGGGCATCCACCGCGCCAGTGATCACACCCACAACCTTGTTTCCGCAGGCCTCAGCCGCTACGCCCGGAATGGGCATGATCGAACAGCTGGCGACCCAAACGGAATTGGCAAAACTGGGTGGTTTACCGTCGGTTGGGCAGGGTACGCCCGGGACACCTGGTACGCCACCGGCTATTGCCATCACGCCATTGCCGTTTACCACACCGCTGGATGGTGGAGCAACCGCTCTGCCAAGCCTGACACCCGATGCTGGCGCGCCCGCTGTTCAGCCGCCTGCGGCAGTGACGCCTTTCCCCACCGTCCCAGTTTCGCGCCCGGCGAGCTACACCCTAAGCGTGGGAGAATTCCCGTATTGCATCGCGCGCCGCTTCAACATCAATCCCGATGAACTGCTGACCCTCAACGGGTTAAGCGACGGGCAAATTCTTCAACCCGGCCTGACGCTGAGAATTCCGCAAACCGGCATCTTCCCCGCCGACCGCGCACTGAAACCACATCCAACCACCTACACCGTCTACAGCGGTGACACGCTCTCTGGCATCGCCTGCAAATTCGGCGATGTAGACCCAGTCAACATTGCCACCGTCAATGGGCTGAGCGCCACCACCACGCTAACCGTCGGCCAGGTTCTGCAAATCCCCTAAAAAAACGCTTTTCATCTCCGGAGGAAAGACACCCGTCTTTCCTCCTTTTTTTAAGGAAACCCATGCAAAAATTTGACCTGCTCGCCAGCGAAACCGTCTACAAAGGGCGCGCCTTCACCATTCGGCGCGACCTGCTGCGCACCCCCTCCGGGGCAGAAACGCGCTTTGACATCATCGAGCATCACGGCTCGGTGATTTTGATTCCGCTCGACGAAGCGGGAAACCTGATTTTCGTGCGCCAATATCGCCACGCCGCCAGCGTTGACCTGCTCGAACTGCCCGCCGGAACGCTGGAAGCAGGCGAAGCCCCGGCAGATTGCGCCCGGCGCGAACTGCGCGAGGAAACCGGGATGAACGCCCGCGAAATTACCGCGCTGGGAAGTTTTTACCTGGCTCCGGGCTACTCTACCGAGCTGATGCATGTTTACCTGGCGAGGGGACTATTCCCCGACCCGCTTGAGGCCGACGCGGATGAATTTTTGCAAAATGAAATCATCCCCGCCGCGCGCGCATTGGAAATGTCACTCAACGGCGACCTGCCAGACGCCAAAACGCTGGCCGCGCTGCTGCTGGCGCGCAGCCACTTTTAGCCCGACCAAACTGCCAGCCACAACACAAAAATTCAATTCTTACAAACCTGCGGGTTATTGTCCGAATATATGACAACCCGCAGGTTTTTTATATGTAAAATATTACTTTCCTAAAAAGCGCGGGGCGACTAAACTTGTACGGATATTTCGCCATTCCACCAGGACAAGACTGTCCTGTTTATTTCAAGGAGTTTTTTCCACATGGCAAAAAAACAATTCATCACCATTGACGGCAACGAAGCCGCCGCATCCGTTGCGCACCGCACCAACGAAGTCATCGCCATTTACCCCATCACGCCGTCTTCGGGCATGGGCGAACTTTCCGATGAGTGGTCGGCCAAGGGCAAGCGCAACATCTGGAACACCATTCCGCTGGTGGCAGAAATGCAATCGGAAGGCGGCGCGGCGGGCGCGGTACACGGCTCGCTGCAAACTGGCGCGCTGACAACCACCTTCACCGCCAGCCAGGGCCTGCTTTTGATGATTCCCAATATGTACAAAATTGCAGGCGAGCTGACCAGCACCGTTTTTCATGTGGCCGCGCGCTCCATCGCCGCGCAATCACTCTCCATTTTTGGCGATCATCAAGATGTGATGGCGACCCGTCAGACGGGCTGGGCGCTGCTCAGCTCGGGCAGCGTCCAGGAGGCGCACGACTTCGCCCTGATTGCGCAAGCCGCCACCCTGCAGAGCCGCATCCCGTTCATGCACTTTTTTGACGGGTTCCGCACCTCGCACGAAGTTGCCAAAATTGAATATCTCGAAGATGACGTTTTGCGCGCCATGATTGACGACGACCTGGTGCGCGCGCATCGCAATCGCGGCCTGAAGCCCGAAAATCCGTTCATTCGCGGCACCGCCATGAACCCGGATGTTTACTTCCAGGGGCGCGAAAGTTCCAACCCATATTACAGCGCCGTTCCTGGCATTGTTCAGGCGCAGATGGATAAATTCGCCGGGCTGACCGGACGCCAGTATCACCTGTTTGATTATGTCGGCCACCCGCAGGCCGAGCGCGTCATCGTCGTGATGGGTTCGGGCGCCGAAACCGTCGAGGCGACGGTCAACTTCCTGGTCGAAAAAGGCGAAAAGGTCGGCCTGCTGCGTGTGCGGCTGTATCGCCCGCTTTCGGTTGAGGCGCTGGCACAGGCCATTCCGACCTCGGCCAAGACGCTCGCTGTGCTCGACCGCACCAAGGAACCCGGCTCGGCTGGCGAACCGCTTTATTTGGACGTAGTCAACGCGCTGGTGGAGACGGGCCGCAACGGCGTCAAAACCATCGGCGGGCGCTACGGGCTTTCTTCCAAAGAATTTACCCCGGCCATGGTCAAGGGCATTTTTGATGAAATGACCCGGCCCCAGCCGAAAAATCACTTCACCATCGGCATCAACGATGACCTTTCGGGCACCAGCCTGGCCTACGACCCGTCTTTTTCGGTCGAATATCCTGAAACCGTGCGCTGCGTTTTCTTTGGCCTGGGTTCGGATGGCACGGTCGGCGCGAACAAAAATTCCATCAAGATTATCGGCGTCGAAACCGACAACTTTGCCCAGGGCTATTTTGTCTATGACTCGAAGAAATCCGGCTCGATCACCATCTCGCACTTGCGCTTTGGGTCGAAACCGATTAAAGCGCCGTATCTGATTGCGCCCAACACCGCCAACTTTGTGGCTTGCCACCAGTTCAGCTTTTTGGAACGGATTGACGTGCTGAAATATGCCCAGCCGGGCGGGATTTTCCTGCTCAACAGCCTGGAAGAACCCGAAAAGGTGTGGGACACCCTGCCGCTGGAAGCGCAAAAAGCCATCCTGGAGAAAAAGCTCAAGGTGTACGTGATCAACGCCTACGACGTGGCGGAAAAAACCGGCATGGGAACGCGCATCAATACCATTATGCAGACCTGCTTCTTCGCCATTTCTGGCGTTTTGCCGCGCGAACAGGCCATTGAAGAAATCAAACACGCCATTCAAAAAACCTATGGCAAACGCGGCGAGGCGGTCATCAAGCAAAACTTTGAGGCGGTGGACCAGACCCTCGCCAACCTGCATGAAATCAGCACGCCGAGCAAACTGACCAGCGTTACCAGCCGCCGCGCGCCCGTCCCGGCGGGAGCGCCCGAATTCGTGCGCAACGTGCTCGGCCCGATGATTGCCTACGAAGGCGACGATGTACCCGTCTCGGCCATGCCGGTGGACGGAACCTATCCCAGCGCCACAACCCGCTGGGAAAAACGCAACATCGCGCTCGAAATCCCGGTTTGGGAGCCCGATTTGTGCATTCAGTGCGGCAAATGCGTCTTCGTCTGCCCCCACGCCGTCATCCGCCACAAGGTGTATGACAAAGCCGCGCTCGAACAGGCGCCCGAATCCTTCAAGCACATGGACTCCAAGTTCAAAGAATTCCCCGGCATGGCCTACACCATTCAGGTTGCGCCCGAAGATTGCACCGGCTGCACGCTGTGCGTGGAAGCCTGCCCGGCCAAAGACAAAACCCAGGTCGGGCGCAAAGCCATCAACATGGCACCGCAGCCCGCCATCCGCGAGCGCGAAGCCGCCAACTGGGAGTTCTTCTTCAACCTGCCGGAAGTTGACCGCACCCAAATCACCCCGAACACCATCAAAAATTCGCAGCTGCTGCAACCGCTCTTTGAATTTTCGGGCGCTTGCGCGGGCTGTGGTGAAACCCCCTACATCAAACTCGTCTCGCAGTTATTCGGCGAGCGGGCGGTGATTGCCAACGCCACCGGCTGTTCCTCCATCTACGGTGGCAACCTGCCGACGACGCCCTGGGCGGTGAACAAGGAAGGACGCGGCCCAGCCTGGTCCAACTCGCTGTTTGAAGACAACGCGGAATTTGGCCTGGGCATGCGTCTGACGCTTGACAAACAGCTGGAATACGCCCGCGAGCTGCTGCCCCACTTCGCGCCGGAACTTGGCCCGGAACTGGTGGATGGCCTGCTCAACGCCGACCAAAACAGCGAGTTGGGCATCCAACATCAGCGCGCGCGGGTTTCCATCCTGAAGGAACAACTCGCGAAACTGAAAAATGACACCAAAGCCAAAGATCTGCTCTCGCTGGCCGACATTCTCGTCAAAAAATCTGTCTGGATTTTCGGCGGCGACGGCTGGGCCTACGACATCGGCTACGGCGGTCTCGATCACGTGCTGGCGTCTGGGCGCAATGTCAATGTCATGGTGCTGGATACAGAAGTCTACTCCAACACGGGCGGGCAGGCCTCCAAATCCACGCCGCTGGGCGCTGTCGCCAAGTTCGCCATGGCAGGCAAAGGCACCGCCAAAAAAGACCTCGGCCTGATTGCCATGTCGTACGGCTATGTTTACGTGGCCCGCATCGCCATGGGCGCCAGCGACCAGCAAACACTGAAAGCCGTCTTGGAAGCCGAAGCCTTCGATGGCCCGTCGTTGATTATCGCCTACAGCCACTGCATCGCCCACGGCATTGATATGTCGAAGGGCCTCGAGCAGCAAAAATTGGCTGTTCAGTCCGGTCACTGGCCGCTCTACCGCTACAACCCGGCTCTGGCGACGCAAGGGCAAAACCCCCTGCAAATTGACTCGAAAGAACCCAGCATCAGCCTCGACCAGTACGTCTACAACGAAACCCGCTATCGCATGCTGCTGCAAAGTGACGAACAACGCGCCGAACTTTTACTTAAAGAAGCCCAGCACAACGTCAAAACCCACTGGGAGTTTTACCAGCAAATGGCCGCCATGAGCTATTCCAAAGAAAACGACCAGAAAGAAAATTAATCGCTTTCGCCAGAGATGGACGCCTGAACGCGTCCATCTCTTTCAAATGGACTTTCCTCCGGAGAAAATCGTATGACTGACCTGACTACCCATTACCTGGGCCTGACCCTGAAAAATCCGATCGTCGCTTCGGCCTCGCCGCTTACCAAAAAAATTGATAGCGCCAAAAAATTAGAGCAGGCGGGCGTCGGCGCAATGGTAATGTACTCGCTCTTTGAAGAACAAATCATCCACGAAAGCCTGGAACTTGACCACTACCTGACGCGCGGAACTGAATCTTTTGCCGAAGCCACCTCCTACCTGCCCGACAGCGGCACCTACGCCATGGGGCCGGGCAAATACCTCGACCATCTCAGCGCCGTCAAAAAAGCCGTCTCTGTGCCGGTCATCGCCAGCCTGAACGGCGTCTCCAAAGGCGGCTGGACGCGCTACGCCCGCCACATGCAAGACGCCGGCGCCGACGCGCTGGAACTCAACCTGTACTACATCGCCACCGACCCGGCGCTGACTGCCGCCGAATTGGAAAATACCTACGTCGAGCTGGTGGCCGATGTCAAGAACAGTGTCACCATTCCGCTGGCCGTCAAACTTAGCCCCTTCATTACCGCGCTGCCCAACTTTGCCACGCGGCTGGTACAAGCCGGGGCCGACGGCCTGGTGCTGTTCAACCGCTTCTACCAACCCGATTTTGACCTGGAAAACTTGGAAGTGACTCACACCCTTCACCTGAGCAGTTCCGATGAACTCAACCTGCCCCTGCGCTGGATTTCCATCCTGCACGGCAACATCCACGCCGATTTCGCCCTGACCAGCGGCGTCCACACCGGCCAGGACGCGCTGAAAGTCATGATGGCGGGCGCAAAAGTCACCATGCTGGCTTCCGAACTGCTGGCCAATGGCTATGGCCGCGTTGCCGACATGCTCGGCGTCATGCAGTCGTGGATGGAGCAGCACGAATACACCAGCATTCAGCAAATGCAAGGCGCCATGAGCCAGAAATCGGTGCGCGAACCCGCCGCCTTTGAGCGCGCCAACTACATGCGCGTGCTTTCCTCCTGGAAGAGTTTGCCGTAAGCTCAAAATTAAAATCAGACAACGAAAAAGGCAGGGGATGTATTCCCTGCCTTTTTGATTGCGCTATCTGGCGGTATGGCTATTTACTATCGAGCATGAATTCGCCGCTGGCCGTTTTCTTTTGGCGATACGTAATTCGCCCACGGGTCAGGTCATAAGGCGACATTTCTACCTTGACATGATCTCCCAACAGGATGCGGATGTAGAACTTGCGCATCTTTCCCGAAAGATAGGCCAGGACCTCGTGACCGTTGTCAAGCCGGACTTTGAACTGCGTCCCAGGCAAGGCTTCGATCACCAGACCTTCCATCACCAGTTTATCGTCATCTTTCGCCATACACACCTCCAACCAACCTACTCAAAACTTTTTACTTGGCGACGCTTCAGACGGCGAATCGCCTTTTTTTCATCCATACGGTGTTGTTCACTTTTGGAAACAAACCAACGTTTGCGGCGTATGGTGCTTAAAACGCCACTCTTAACTACCTTTTTGCGGAAACGCTTCAGCAGTTGATCTTGAGACTCATTTTGTCGTAAATAGACTGCGGTCATGTAAATTCACCTCCCTTCCATGAGGGAATGAAAAAAAGAAAACTCGGCGCGTCACAGACACAGCCGAGCATCTTTGCGTAGAGGAATGAACTAGATAACAAAGAACAATTCCTGCAAAACTCCTTGAGAGTCAACGAGAGCTGAACTGTAACTTTAGAATTATACTACACACCTTCTTCTGGTGGAAGCCGCAAATTTTGGGGGTGCACGCAAATCATGTCAGGGATGGAGTCGAAAGTCTCCTGACTTTCGAGCAAAATCAGGAGATTTTGTACTCCGTCCACTGCGCCCTGACAACCTTGTGCGTGCACACTATTTTGGGACACTTATTCTTGCCATGGCTTGAGCGTGCTATGCTTCATATCGATACTCCTCGGTAGTCAGGTGTTTGGCAATACCAATTTTACCGAGGATGATCTTTTTATCTAGCAGTCAAGCATTTTTGAGAGGCTATACTTGTTTAATTATCCACCTCGGCTTGCAGGGCGGGGCGCAGGGTTTCAAAATCCAGGCCGTTGGCGGTGGCGTAATCTTTGACGGTCATGGCCGGGTCGGGCAGCGGCGCGCCAATCAGTTTTTCGATGACGGCCTGCGGCACGCCCCAGTCCAGCAACTCGCCGAAGGTGGTTTTGCCTTTGACGGTGGTCGCCGATTCGGTGGGGGCGGGCGCTGGGGTGACGGTAGCCGCTTCCGGCGCGGGGGCGTTTTCACCCGCCAGCAGGGTGTGACTCTCTACGAAAGCGAGCCGCTCCGGGGGCAAGTCCCCAGTTCCCGCAGCATCTGCGCGGCGGATTCGGGCAGGTAGGTGGTTTCGGCGGTGGTCAAATCAAAGGGCAGACCGGTGTAAAAGGCGACGAACAGACGCACCGAGCCGGTGCCGATTTCCTGCGGGCTGTCGGCGTAGATGGTTTCCAGGTTTTTGACCGGGTAAGCCGCCGGGTTGGCATTGCTGACGGCGAAGGCGGCAGAAATATCGCCAAAGGTATACGAGCCGCGAATGTCGGCGGGGTTGGCCTGCCCGGCGAATTCGCCCTCGCTGAAGGTGGCGGGCTGTTTGGTCGATTCGGTCTGCCACCAGCCGAAAGCAGAGGAAATCAGAATGCCGCCAAAGAGAAAAGTGACCAGGACAACGGCCAGCATTTTGGATTTGAGTATCATTTCAGGCCTCCACTGGTGAAAACGAAGGTTTTCGCAACCGGGCAAATGGCTTCGGAGGTGCATTCCAGGCAGGAAATGCACTGATGGTCGCGCACGACAGTTATCGAGCGGCCTGACGGCCTTAATGTTTGACGCGGCCAAAACCTGGCTAAGCGGCGGCGTGTGGGCGCTCTCGGCGGCGACGGTCATCCTTTCCAATTTGGTTTCAAATGTTCCAGCGGTTTTGCTGCTGCGTCCGGTCGTGGCGAATTTACCCAACACGCACGCCGCCTGGCTGACACTGGCCGCCGCCTCCACCCTGGCCGGGAATCTCACCCTGCTCGGCTCGGTCGCCAACCTGATTGTGGCCGAAGTCGCCGGTCGACGCGACGTCAAACTGGGATTTTGGGAATACACCCGTCCCGGCCTGCTCATCACCCTGATTTCTCTGGCGCTCGGCATCGGCTGGATTCAGATTTTCATTTGGAAGTAACCCAACAGGTATAATCGGGCGCATGATGAATCCTTTAGAAATACAGACCCAGCTTGACCAAATTTTGCTCAAAGTCGCCAAACCGGGGCGCTATGTGGGCGGCGAACTCAACATCATCCACAAAAACTGGGACAAAATTTCCACCCGCGTCGCGCTGATTTTCCCCGATATTTACGACATCGGCATTTCCAACGTCGGCATCAAAATTTTGTACGACCAAATCAACCAGCGCCCCGACGCGCTGGCCGAGCGCGCCTACGCGCCCTGGCACGACATGGAAGCCCTGATGCGCGCGCGCAACATTCCGCTCTACGCGCTGGAAAGTTTCCACCCGCTGATTGATTTCGACATGCTCGGCTTTACCCTGCCCTACGAAACGCTCTACACCAACGCGCTCAACATGCTCAACCTGGCCGGGATTCCCGTGCGGGCGGCGGAGCGCGGCCCACAGCATCCGCTGGTGATTGCGGGCGGACATTCGACGATGAACCCGGAACCGATGCACGCCTTCCTGGACGCTTTCGTCATCGGCGAGGGCGAGGAAGTCATTCACGAAATTATCAACGCGCTGAAAAGCTGGAAAAGCGGAAACAGGGAAAACCGCAAAGCCTTGCTGCTGGCCCTGGCGAAAATCCCCGGCGTGTACGTTCCCTCGCTCTACGCGACAACCTATCAGGATGACGGAACCATTTTGCAGACGCGCCCGCTCTCGCCTGCCGCACCGAAAAAAATCGTCAAGCGCATGGTCGCCAAACTGCCGCCCCCGCCGGTTAAGTTCATCGTCCCCAATATTGAAAGCGTACACAACCGCGCCAGTGTCGAAATCATGCGCGGATGTACGCGCGGCTGCCGCTTTTGTCAGGCCGGGATGATTGTGCGCCCGGTGCGCGAGCGCAGCGTGGACGAGGTGCTGGCCGCCGCCGAAGCCGCCATCGCCAACACCGGCTTTGAAGAGCTGGCGCTGCTCTCGCTTTCCTCGTCAGATTACACCAACATTGTGGAACTGGTGACCCGCCTGGGAGAAAAGTTTAGCGGGCGGCATCTTTCGATTGGCCTGCCATCCCTGCGCATCGAATCGGTTTCGGTGGATTTGATGGATAAACTGCGCAGCCAGCGCAGTTCGGGTTTTACCCTGGCGCCCGAAGCCGCCAGCGAGCGCATGCGCCGCATCATCAACAAATTCATCCCCGATGATGAAATTCTCGCCACCGCGCGCGAAGTGTACAGCCGCGGCTGGAGCACGCTCAAATTGTATTTTATGATTGGGCATCCCAGCGAAACGCTGGAAGATGTGCAGGCAATTGCCGACCTGTGCAAGCGGGTGATTGCCGAGGGGCGCAAAGCGATTGGCAACAAGGCCAAACTCAACGCCGGGGTCAGCACGTTTATCCCCAAACCGCATACGCCCTTTCAGTGGGTCAGTTCCGACGCCGATGAGCAAATCCGCGCTAAGCAGGCGCTGCTGCGCCGCGAACTGCGCGACCGCAACATCAAACTTTCACTGACCGACCCGCAAGACAGCCTGCTGGAAGCCTGGCTGGCGCGCGGCGACCGGCGCATGAGCGAGGTCATTTTCAGCGCCTGGAAAAACGGCGCCAAATTCGACGCCTGGAATGACGAGCGCCGCTTCGACACCTGGTCGGCAGCCTTCGCCCAACACGGCCTGGACCCGGCCTTTTACACCCAACGTCCGCGCCGCCTGGACGAAGTTTTCCCATGGGACCACATTTCCAGCGCGGTGCGCAAGGAATACCTGTTTCAAGATTTCCGCATGTCGCTCGAAGGCGAAATCCGCGCCGACTGCCGCCAGCAGTGCTACGCCTGCGGTATTTTGCCCACCTTCAACGCCGTCCGCCGCGAAAACCCCGGAGAGTATTGGAAATGCCCGGAGGTGAAGACGGTGGTCAGTGGGTAGTGGTCAGTGGGTAGTGGTCAGTGGTCAGGCCGCTGCTTCTCATCATCTTCTTCTCTTCTTCTCTCCTCCCCCTTCCCCCCATGCCCATTTTTGCCGATTTTCTCGTCTCTCTGCCCGGCGGAACACTGATTTTTATGAGCGTTCTGCTTTTTGGCACGCTTCTGCGTCGCCTGAGTTTTTTTGCCCCCTGGATGGACCTGCCCGCGCTGGCGCTGGCCGCCTTCGCCGTCGGCGCGCTCCTGCGCCTGATACGCCCCAGCCGCGCCAGCCTGACGGCGCTATTCAGCGGGCTGGTCACAGTCGCCTTTTTGGTTTACCTGCGTTTCAACGCCCATCCCAGCGACGCCTACAACCCGCTCACCTTTGGCTGGCCGGGTATGTTAACTGTCTTCTTCTGCGTTCTAGCCGGAGCCAGAATCAAGCCTTGACACACACCAGCCCCTTGAGATACGCCCCTTCGGGGAAATGAATCGAAACCGGGTGGTCGGGCGATTGCGCCAGATATTCCACAATTTGCGCCTCCACCCCGGCATCCAGCGCCGCCGAAGCGACAATTTTCTGAAAGAGCGCGGCGTCAATCCCACCCGAACAAGAAAACGTGACCAAAATTCCGCCGGGGCGCAGTAATTTAAACGCCAGACGGTTGATGTCTTTGTAGCCGCGCGCCGCTTTTTCGGCTTGGGCGGCGGTCGGCGCAAATTTTGGCGGGTCAAGCACAATCAAATCCCAGGCGCGATTCTGGTCGCGGAATTTTCGCAGGGCGGTGAAAACATCCGCTTCGAGCCATTCCAGCGCCTCGGGCGAAAATCCGTTTAGAGCGGCATTTTCCTGGCCGATTGCCAGCGCATCTGCGGAAGAATCCAGCGAAAGCACATTTTTTGCGCCGCCGCGCGCCGCGTGCAGGCTGAAGGCGCCGGTGTAGCAGAAACAATTTAACACCTCGCGTCCGGCAGCCAACTGCCCCACCCGGCGGCGGTTGAGATGCTGGTCGAGGTAAAAACCGGTTTTGTGGCCGAAAGCGACATCCACAATAAATTTCAGGCCGTCTTCGTCAATCGTCAGGCGCGTGGCGGGCAAGGTTCCGCGCAGCAGGCCGGTGCGCGGCGGCAAACCTTCCAGCGCGCGCACGTCGGCGTCTGAGCGTTCGTAAATGGCGCGGGCGCCGGTCACTTCCAGCAGCAGGTCGGCCAGGGTTTCGCGCCAAAATTCGACGCCCGCCGTGAGTACCTGCAGGACGAGCACGTCGCCGTAGCGGTCAACCACCAGCCCGGGCAGCCCGTCGGATTCGGCGTGAATCAGGCGCATCGCGCCGGAGGCCGGTTGCAGCGCGGCGGAGTCGCGCGGGGAAAAGTTCCAGGCGGCGCGGCGCTCCAGCGCGTTCCGTATTTTGCGGCGAAAGAATTCCACGTCCACCATTTCGTCGGGGTCAAACGTCCAGACGCGGGCGCGGATTTGGGAGGTGGGGCTGTAGGCGGCACGCGCCAGAAATTGGCGGTCGGCAGAGAAAATTTCCACCGTTGCGCCGGAGGCGGGGTCGCCAATCACTTGCTGAATGGCGCCAGAAAAAACCCAGGGGTGGCGGCGCAGCAGCGATTTTTCGCGGTCGGGTTTGAGAATAAGAGCATCCATGGGCTGAGTTTATCACGGAGGGTGGTATCATCGGACATCGTTTTTAAAGGAGCGTTATGTTCAAACCGATTCGCTGGGAGACGTTTGCGCGTGATTTTTTGGTGATGCAGGTGGGGCTGGGCCTGTTTGGTTTTGCCATCGCGGCCATGATTCGCGCCAATTTGGGCACGAGTTCTTGGGCGGTGCTGGAAGTGGCGCTGGCAAATTTGCTCGGTCTGACGCCGGGCACGATGATGGTGCTGATGGGCGCGCTGGTGCTGACGGGCGATTTTTTGCTGCGCGAAAAGATTGGCTGGGGGACGCTGGCAAATATGCTCAGCATTGGCCCCTGGGAAGATTTGGCGCTGCGCCTGATTCCGCCGGTGCAGGGCAATCTGCCGCTGCAAGCGGCCATGCTGCTGGCGGCGATTGCCGTGATGGGGCTGGCGAGCGCCATCTACATCGGCGTGGATGCGGGCGCGGGGCCGCGCGACAGCCTGATGCTGGCAATTAAGCGCACGACGGGCGTCAGCATTCGCGTGGCGCGCGGGAGCATTGAGGTGACAGTGGTCGCCCTGGGCTGGCTGCTGGGCGGCCCGGCGGGCATTGGCACGGTCATTTTTGCGCTGCTGATTGGGACATTTGTGCAGTGGGGCTTCAAATTGCTAAAGGTGGAACCGCACAAAGAAGCGGAGAACGTATAGAATGCGCAAATTTTGTGCGGTTTCGGAGTCTAACTTCTCCCGACGTTGGCGTGAAAATCTGGAGGCTTTGGACTCCTTACTAAACAATATTGCTTGCAAAACGGTATAATGAACAAAATTCGCCCGTCAAGGAGCCGTCATGTCGAACGTCCACGAATCGCAGCACCCGCTGGTCAAACACAAGCTCAGCCACCTGCGCGACACCAAGACCGACCCCAAAAAATTCCGTGAGTTGGTGCAAGAAATCGCCTGCCTGCTGGCCTACGAAGCCACCGCCGATTTGGCCGTTACGCCGCGCGCCGTACAAACCCCGCTGGCAGCCATGACCGGCTACGAACTGCAGGAAAAAATCGGCCTGGTGCCAATTTTACGCGCCGGACTGGGCATGGTGGAAGGCATTTGGGAACTCATGCCAAGTTCCGAGGTCTGGCACATTGGCCTGTACCGCGACGAAAAAACCCTGCGCCCGGTGGAATATTACAACAAACTGCCGCTGGAGCCGACTGTCTCAGTTTGCCTGATTCTCGACCCAATGCTGGCAACGGGCGGCTCGGCCACCGCCACCGTCGCAGTGCTCAAACGCTGGGGCGTCAAGAAAATCAAATTCGTTGGGCTGATTGGCGCGCCAGAGGGCATCGCCCACATGCAGACCGAACACCCCGACGTGCCGATTTACCTGGCGGCAATTGACGACCACCTCAACGAAAAAGGATACATCGTCCCCGGGTTGGGCGATGCTGGAGATAGACAATTCGGCACGGCCTAATGCAATCAAACAGGCAAGCCCGCACGGGCTTGCCTGTTTTGTAAGTATTTTTAAGAACAACATGCCCACCGAATCTTATTTTTTATTGCAAGCATCCTTATTCTGGGGAATTTTCATCCTGGCGATTTGCGCAGGTTTGGCATTCGTCACGCTAAAATTATCGCAAAAGCTGACCCGCTTGCGCGAAAAAGCCTACCTTCATCAAATCATTGCCAGCGTAGCAAATAGCCCAAACGCCGTCATCATCACCAACCCACAAGGAATCATTCAGTACGTTAACCCGTATTTCACCCTGCTGACGGGCTACACGCCCGAAGATTCTATTGGCCACAAAACCAACCTGCTTCAATCCGGTCAGACGCCGCCCAAAATCTATGAAGAACTGTGGCAGACCATTCAGATCGGCCAACTCTGGCAGGGCGACCTGCTCAATCAACACAAAAGCGGCAAACAATACTGGCAAGAAACCTTCATCCTACCCCTATTTCAGAACGGGAGAATTGCCCACTTCATCGCCACCTGCGCCGACGTGACCACGCACAAATCTCTTGACGAAATCATCAATCACCGCCTGGACGAATTGTCGCTGGTCAACACCATCAGCCTGGCCGCCGCTTCTCAACTGGATGCCGACTCACTCGTAAATTTGGCAGGGCGGCAGTTAGAAGACGCCTTCAATGTCAAATCGGTGTTTGTCGCCCTGTACGATAGTGAAAAACAGGTCATCAACACCCCCTATTGGAGCATCGACCGCGAAAAAATGGACGCGCCGCCGATGCCCTACGGACAGGGGCTGACTTCCATTGTCATTCAGCGGCGCGTGCCGCTGCTGATAGACGAAGATTTTGAAACCATTGCCCCACCCCTGGGCGCCAAATTGATTTTCGCCCAGGCCAAAGGCTTGCCCAAAACCTGGCTCGGCGTACCATTGTTGATTGGCGCAGAGGTATTGGGCGTCATCAGCCTGCAAGATTATGAGCACGAACACGCCTTCAGCGCCGAAGATGTGCGCCTGCTGACCACCATCGCCGCCAATATGGGCATCGCCCTGCAAAACGCGCGCCTCTTCAACGAGGCCCAGCAAGAAATTGCCGAACGCAAACGCGCCGAAGACGAACTGCGCCGTCACGCCGAAGAAACCGCACTCTTTTACGAAATCAGCCAGGAACTTTCTGCCGACCTGAATCTTAACCAAGTTCTGCGCAATCTGTTGGAAAAATGCCGTCAATTGCTTCCGCTCGACTCGTTTTATATCGCCCTATACGACGATGCATCGCAAACCATTCATCACCCGCTATTCTTCGACCAGGGGAAATTCAAGAACGTCCCCGCGCGCGACCTGCACACTACGCCCGGCATCATCGGCGAAATCATCTTCAGCCGTAAAACCCTGTACCTGCCCGATACTCTCGTGCCAGAAATTGCGAAAAAGTATCAGATTATCCACGCAGGCGGTACGCCCAGCCGTAGTTTTGTGGGCGTGCCCATGCTTTCACACGGTCAGATCATCGGCGCAATTTCAATGCAATCCTACCAACCTCATTGCTACACGCCAAACCACATTCACATGCTCGAAGCCATCGCTTCACAAGCGGCCATCGCCATTCAAAACAGCCGTCTCTACGAAGCCGCCTGCACCGAGGCGCAGGAACGTCGCCGCGACCAAGAAAACTTGCAACAAACCAATCTTGCACTACAAACACACATCGAACACATTGAAGCCATCAAAGACGAACTGCGCGAACAATCCATCCGCGACGCACTCACCGGCCTGTACAACCGGCGTTATTTGAACGAAGTTTTCAAATCGAAATTGGAATATGCTCACCGAAAATCAACCCCATTCAGCGTCATTATGTTGGATATTGACCTTTTCAAACAATTTAATGACACCTATGGACACGCCCAAGGCGATAAATTGCTGGCAATACTGGGGAATTTGCTCCGCAAGCAAACCCGCGCCAGCGACATCGCCTGCCGTTACGGCGGCGAGGAGTTTCTGATTCTTCTACCCGATACCCCGCTCGAAATTGCCTATCGCCGCGCCGAAGAAGTACGCCAACGCTTTGAAAGCACACAAATTCAGGTCAACCACCAGCCAGTCAGCGCCACCATTTCATTGGGAATTGCGGGCTACCCCAAACACGCCCAAACCCCTGAAGGTCTCATCGTCCAAGCCGACCAAGCCATGTACGCCGCCAAAGCCGCCGGGCGCAATCGCGTCATTGTTTGGGAGCAGTAGATAGTTGTTGCTTGGCCTGATTCCACAAATCATCCAACGCTTGCGGGCTCATCTCTTTCAGTGAACAATTCATCACACGGGCGCGGCTCTCCATCCAGGCGAAGCGCCGCCGAAACTTCAGGTTGGCTTCACGCAGCGCCGATTCAGCATCCACGCCTTTCCAGCGCGCAAAATTAGAAAGTACAAAAAAAACGTCACCCAGTTCTTCTGCCACTTCCGGTTGTGTTTCAGCGCGGTTAACCTCGTCAATTTCCTCGCGGATTTTTTCCAACACGCCGCTAATTTCCGGCCAGTCAAACCCAACCCGCGCGGCGCGGTCTTGAATCTCCTGCGCCAACGAAAGCGCCGGAAGCGCGGCGGGCAAGCCGTCCAACATCCCCTTTTCCATTTCTCCGTCTTGACGACGTTCTTCCTGCTTCAAGTTTTCCCAATTGGATAGCACCTGATTGACGCCGCTCACCTGCACTTCACCAAAAACATGCGGATGCCGGCGGATAATTTTGTCGTAAACGCCCTTAATGATTTCGGCCATATTAAATTCGCTGCTTTCAAAACCAATTTGAGCATTCAGCACAATCTGAAGGAGCAGGTCACCAAATTCTTCACGCATTTTGGTCGCATTACCCGCGTCAATGGCATCAAGCGTCTCATAGGATTCTTCCAGAAGATGTTTCCGTAACGTTTGATGAGTTTGCTCGCGGTCCCAGGGGCAGCCATCCGGCGCGCGCAGATGTGCGATAATTTCTTGGAAAGATTCAAGGGAAGAACCGTTTTCGAGCGGGGCAATGTAGAGCGTGCCCCCTGCTGGGGTGGGAGATTGCCAGGTTTGCAGGGAAAAGATACGGGATGGCTTTTTGGGAAGTACCCACATCAACGGGTGATCGGCCGGATAAACGGTCGCCAACAAGTGGCGGGCATGTTCCTCCAGCGGAGTATTCCACTCGCCCAGGAGCAGTGTGGCGCTATCCGGCGAAAAAGGTGGCATGTGAGCGGCGCGAAGTGTTTCCACAGCAATCAGGTTAAGCCGTTGAGTGGCTTGTTCGGGTAAGGTGTTTAATATTTCGGACAGATTGGCAGGAAAAAGGTGCATGAGAAATCTCTTTTTGATAACGCAAAAAACGCGGGGGCGCAGAGTTTCCTCCGCGTCCTCCGCGTTCTATGCGGGGGAAAATTGGCCGAAGCAGGCTTAACGCTTGGTGTAGGTAGGAGCCTTGCGGGCGCGCTTGAGACCGGGCTTCTTGCGTTCCTTGATGCGAGCATCGCGGGTTAACAAGCCAGCCTTGCGCATGGCCGAGTTCCATTCGGCGTTCATCTTCACCAGAGCGCGGGCGAGACCCATTTTGACCGAATCGGTCTGACCAGTGACGCCGCCGCCCGTGGCAACAACAGTCACATCGTAGGTTTCGCGCGCTTCGCCGATGGCTTCGAACGAACGCAGAATGTCGCGCATATCGCCTTCGCGAGTAAAGTATGCGGCGGCCTCTTTGTTGTTAACAACAAACTTACCAGTGCCACTCATCACACGCACGCGGGCGGTGCTTTCCTTGCGGCGGCCAATGCCTTCAAAATATTGAGCCATAAGTTCTTTGCTCCTTTATGCTTTCGCGTTCACTTGAGCGCTATGAGGGTGTTCAGCGCCACCGTAAATCTTCAACCGCTTAATGATGTGGCGGCCCATGATGTTGTGCGGGAGCATGCCCCACACAGCGGCGCGAATCACCCGATCCGGACGATTCTTAAGCTGATCGCGCAGAGAGACGGTCTTCAACCCACCGGGATAGCCGGAGTGATGGTTATAGACTTTGTCATTCATGCGGTCGCCGGTCACAGTGATATGCGCGGCGTTAATCACGACCACGTAGTCGCCCATGGCGACGCCGGGGGTGAAGGTGGGCTTGTTTTTGCCGAGCAGAAGCGCGGCAATCTGGCTGGTAATGCGTCCCAGCGTCAGACCAGCGGCGTCAATCACGACCCATTGCGGGTTGATTTCAGCGGCTTTAGGATAATACGATTTGTACACGGTCGTCTCTCCACTTACAGACATAATTGCGATTTTCAGGCCAAATCATCAGGATATTCCACTTCAACGAGCATCAGCCCGTGCGCCGGGGCCAGACCAGCGGGGAGCAGGGTTCCGTCAGGAATTAGCGCCCTGGCGAAATGCTCCAGTGAAAATTTATTTTGCGCGACGGCTACCTGAGCAAAGACCATTCGGCGTACCATCCGGTACAGGAAAGCATTTGCTCGTACCTGAAACAGCCAAGAATTTTCAGCTGTTTGACACCACTCCGCTTGCAAAACAGTGCGATCAGTGCTGCCTCCGGGCCGGGGCGGGGTACCGAAAGCCGCAAAATCGTGCGCGCCAACCAGCAGACGGGCGGCATCGGTAAGGAGTTCCGCGGTCACTACAGGCCAGACCCGCCAGGCAAAGCGCTCGCGCAAAGGGTCGCGCACAGGCTGGCAGAAAAGACGGTACTGGTAGCAACGCGAGCGGGCATCAAAGCGCGGATGAAAGTCCGGGCGGACCTGCTCCACCAGACCGACGGCCACATCAGACGGCAGAAGGCTGTTGAGCGCACGAAGCAGGTCTTCAGGGGCATGTCTCCATTCGATGTCACATGCGGCTACCTGCCCAGCGGCATGAACACCGCTATCAGTGCGACCAGCCAGGAGAATTGATTCTCCCGACCACCCCAGACGATGCAGGGCCTCTTCAAGCCTGCTTTGCGCCGTGGGACCTTGCGTTTGTCGCTGGCTGCCGAGGAGTTCGGTGCCGTCGTAAGCAAAAATGATTTGGTAACGTGCCATCATGAAAGCAGGCTGATGAAGTCAAAACGATGAATGCTACTGGTTTTCATCATTCTGCATTCTACATTCTGCGTTCTACACTCATTTTACTCTTCAACCAGTTCGAGCCTGACCATTTCGGCGGCGTCGCCCTGGCGAGGGCCAAGTTTGAACATGCGGATATAGCCACCGGGGCGTTCCGCAAAACGAGGGGCAATTTCATCAAAGAGTTTTTTGATGATTTCTTTCCCGCCGCCGAGTTTGGATTCTACCAAGCGAATTGCATTCATCTTGATAGGGGCTTCGGCCTTGGCAGAATTGCGGGCGATGGTAATCATGCGTTCCGCATCGCCGCGAATGGCATCTGCCTTGGTACGAGTGGTGGTGATCCGCTCATGGGTAAAGAGCTGTTTGATCAAATTACGGCGCAGGGCGATACGTGCGCCCTTGCTACGCCCCAGTCGGTAACCTGCTATTTGATGTCGCATTTCAACTTACTCCGAATCGATTGTTTGGTCGCGCAAAAAGCCTTTTTCGCGCATTTTTTGTCGCAATTCGTCCAAGCTTTTCTCACCGAAATTGCGAATGGACATCACCGCCTGCTCGCCTTTTTCAAGCAAGTCCAGGACATCGCCCACCGTGGTAATACCGGTGCGCTTGAGTGAATTGAACACCCGAACTGAAAGATCAAGAGCCTCGACCGGAGTCTCTGCCATCTCACTACTAAGACGGGTGCCAGTGCTTTCTTTTTCGATGGTAATGGTCAGCGTTTCCTCGCTGATACCTGCCACATAACGCAGATGCTCAATCATCACCTTGGCGGCTGCTGACAGCGCTTTTTCGGGAGCCACAGTGCCATCCGTCCAAATCTCAAGCGTCAGACGGTCATAGTTAGTGCTCTGCCCGACGCGGGCATTGGAAACATCCCAGTTGACACGCTTGATGGGGCTAAAAATGGCATCTACCGGCAGTTCCCCAATCGGCAAATGCCCAGAGCGGTCATTTGACGGAGAGTAGCCGCGCCCCCGCTCCACGGTAAATTCCAAATCCAGTTTGGTTTTGGGGTTATCCACCGTAAAGAGGTAAAGGTCTGGGTTGATGATTTCCACTTCGGACGAGGTAATGATATCCGCTGCAGTCACCATACCTTCGCCACGCACTTCCAAGTGCATTCGGGATGATTCAGCGCCAATTAGCTTCAAACGCAATTGCTTGACCTGAAGCATGACCTGAATAACATCTTCGCGCACACCCGGGATATCGCTGAATTCATGCAAGACATCCGTGATGCGTACAGACGTCACAGCAGCGCCTTCCAGCGAGGAAAGCAGAACACGGCGCAAAACGTTGCCTACAGTGTTGCCAAAGCCGCGTTCGAGCGGACTGATAATAAATTTCCCGTAATTTCGAGCTTCCGCTTCACGCTCGATCTTCGGCATGACCATATTCAATAAACCGGTCACAGTTCACCTCTCCCTTGTTGAGAAAAACGGCAAAAAAACCGTTCACAGTCGCAAGGACTGCCGAAGCACACTAGCGCGAGTAATACTCAACGATAAGCTGTTCGTTCAGGTTGCCGTCAATTTCAGCGCGTTCGGGCAGGCGCTGCACGGTGCCGGTCATGTTTTTCAAATCACGCGCCAACCAAGCCGGAAAATTGCGGGTTTCGGCCAAAGTGCCTAGTTCTTTGAAATAAGTCGTATCGCGTGAGCCATCACGCACCTGCAAGATGTCGCCTGCTTCAAGGGTGGTAGAAGCAACATTAAGACGACGACCATTGACGATGAAGTGACCGTGACTGACCAGCAGACGAGCTTGAGCGCGGCTGGTAGCAAAACCCAGACGATAAACGACATTGTCCAGACGGGTTTCGAGAATTTGCAACAGATTCAAGCCAGTCAGACCATGGTGCTTGAGGGCAATGCCGTAATAGCGGCGAAATTGACGTTCAAAGACACCATAGACGCGGCGGGCGCGTTGTTTGGCGCGCAGCTGGCGCGCGTAGTCGGATTCACGACCAGTGCCACGACGACCGCGGCCAGGGTTTTTGCCGTGCTGACCAGGGGGAAAACTGCGCTGTTCAAAAGCGCACTTGGGGCTAAAGCAACGCTCGCCCTTTAGAAATAATTTTTCACCTTCGCGCCGGCAGAGTCTGCACACCGGACCAATATACTTTGCCATTTGTCTTACCTCTCCAATAACAAATTACACGCGGCGTTTCTTCGGAGGACGGCAACCGTTGTGCGGCACCGGGGTAATATCCGAAATCGTACGGACACGGACGCCCATAGATTGCACGGCACGGATGGCCGACTCGCGACCAGGACCGGGTCCCGTAACAATCAATTCGGCTTCCTGCAATCCCATCTGCTGGGCGGCCTTGATAGCCTGTTCAGCGGCTAGACGAGCAGCAAAAGGCGTGCTTTTACGCGAACCTTTGAAGCCAGCTGAACCAGCCGAACCCCAGGCGACAGTATTGCCAGTCGTATCAGTCACCGTCACAATGGTGTTATTGAACGAGGCAAAAACATGCACTTGCCCGGTAGATAACGTGCGCTTGGCTTTTTTGGCGCCGCTTTGACGGCGCGCCTGACGTACACTTTGTGCCATAAGTCTTTATTTCCTCTTGCGAATCGGTTACTACTTACCACCACGACGACGCCCACGACCAGCCACCGTCTTCTTGGGGCCTTTGCGGGTGCGCGCATTGGTGCGAGTGCGCTGTCCGTGCACAGGGAGATTGCGGCGATGACGCATGCCGCGATAGCACCCAATTTCAATCAAGCGCTTAATGTTGAGTTGCTCTTCACGGCGCAAATCACCTTCCACCATATAGTGCTTGGAGATGTATTCGCGCAAAGCAGCAACATCAGCCTCACTCAGGTCTTTGACACGAATATCCGGGCTTACCTTGGTTTCGGCCAAAATCTGATGAGAGCGCGTAAGACCAACGCCATAGAGATAGGTCAAACCAATTTCTACGCGTTTGTTGCGGGGCAGGTCAATACCTTCAATTCTCGCCATGGTATTCTACCCTTGCCGCTGCTTGTGTTTGGGATTTTCGCAGATGATAAACAATCTGCCGCTGCGTTTAACGACTTTGCATTTAGCGCAACGTTTACGGATGGATGGTGATACTTTCATAAGTGCCGTTCTCCTTAGAAATGACACAGAGTGTCAGTGCAATCAAACGCTTGATTATACTAGTCTCTGGCTTTTTCGTCCAGAAGGAAAGTTGAATTTTCTACCAGATCACAGGACAGTCAGGAGAATGGGTTCTCCTTCGGTTACGGCAACACTATGTTCAAAATGTGCCGTCAGCGATCCATCGGCAGAGACAACCGTCCACTTGTCTGCCAGGACTTTGGTGCGCGAAGTTCCGACCAACACCATAGGTTCGAGCGCGATTACCATGCCAGGGCGTAAGAGTACTCCGGTACCAGGTTTGCCATAATTCGGCACCTGAGGACCTTCGTGCATATTTCGACCAACGCCATGGCCGGTGTATTCGCGCGTTACAAAGAAGCCATGACTTTCAACATATTGCTGTATCGCCGCGGAAACATCTCCTGTGTGGTTGCCTGAGTGCATCTTGGCAATTCCCTGTTGAAGCGCCTGTTCAGTCACATCAAGCAGTTTTTGCGCACGAGCAGAAATTTTTCCCACCCCAGCGCTAAAAGCTGAGTCACCCACATAGCCTTCCAACAAGGTTCCACAATCCACCGAAACCAAGTCGCCTTCTTGTAACTTGCGTTTGGCGCTGGGGATGCCGTGCACCAACTCTTCATTGATGCTAACGGTGATGGAATTCGGGAAAGGCGGATACCCGTACCCTTTGAAGGGCGATACTGCCCCGTGTTTCCTGAGGACTTCCTCGGCAGCCGCGTCGAGGTCAGCAGTGGAAACACCGGGCTGCAAAAGTTCACGAATCGCCGCATGTACACTGGCATTGACACGCCCTGCTTCACGCATGATGGCGATTTCTGCCGGATTCTTCAGAATGATTTGGCGATCCCATGACATGGTTTATTTACCTGTTACTTATCTTTTCAGGGCGGTCATCAACTGGCCGCTGACTTGCTCAATGGGTTGAAAACCATTGATTTCCACCAGAGTACCTCGGCTACGATAATACTCGATCAGCGGGGACGTCTGGTCGAGGTAGACCTGGATGCGATGTTTAACAGTTTCGGCCTTATCATCGTCACGCTGGTATAGTTCAGAACCATCCAGGTCGCAACGGCCAGGCTGTTGGGGCGGGTTAAATTTCTCGTGAAAGATATGCCCAATTGCGCGGCACGTCCAGCGTCCGGCAAGACGTTCAATGAGAACTTCTTCCGGGGCGGTGATGTAGGGAACCAAATTCACACGCCCACCAAAATCTGCAAGCGCATTTTCTAGAGCGTCTGCCTGCGTTGGGGTACGAGGAAAACCATCTAGAATCGCACCATTTTCACAGTCGGGGCGTTCAAAACGCTCCCGAATCATTGCAATTGTCACGTCATCTGGCACAAGTTCGCCTTTACTCATAAAAGTTTGTGCCAGCTTGCCCAATTCTGTACCATTTTTCAAGTTTTCTCGGAAGATATCTCCCGAAGAAATATGAGGCAGGCCAAATTTTTGGGCCAAGACCTTCGCCTGTGTCCCTTTTCCCGCTCCGGGGGGACCCAACAGAACGATGTAGGTGGGCATGAGCGGTATTCCTTCCCTTTCTTGGGGTCTTTTTGGTCGGAGCAGCCAGTTGATTGCCGGCGCCCCGACCATGATTAGCGAACCAGGATGGAATCTTGATAACCGTGCAATTTCAATTCTGCATCAATGACAGAAAACGTGTCGCGAACAACGCCCACCACAATCAGCAGACCAGATGAACTCGCCAGAAACAGACCTGACCCAGAGCTGGAGCTTAGGGATCCGATGCCAAAAAGCTGCAGGCCCTGACTGATAATGAAAGGCAGGATGGCAATCAGGCCGAGGAAAAGCGCCCCCGGAAGTGTGATGCGACGCTGAACACGGCTGAGATAATCTTGCGTCCGTTTGCCGCGTTCCACACCCGGGATTTGCGCACCCGCCCGCTTGAGATTGTCGCCATAATTCTGTTGGGCAAAAAGCACATCAGTGTAGAAGAAGGTGAAGGCGACCACCATCACGAAATATAAAATCCAGTAGGTAGCTGAATTCGCGCTGAACAGGCTTTGAGTTTGTTGAGCCAGACGTGAAACAGTCAGATTAGTGGATGTCAAAAACCAAGCCGATAGAATGGCAGGAAATTGCAGGATGGCGCTGGCGAAGATGAGCGGAATCATACCTGCCAAGTTAACCATCAGCGGCATAGACGCCTTGACCGGCATCGACATGCGATTACCGACCCGCCGTCCAGGGTACATCACCGGAACGTTACGGCGACCTTGCTGGATGTAAACAATCGCCAGGATGGTAGCCAAAATAACCACAATCATCAAGGTAAGCATGATCGGCCAAGTAGCCTGATCTTGAAAAATGCTGATGATGTTGGAAGGCATTTGCGCCACGATACCCGCAAAGATGACCAGCGAAAGCCCCTGCCCGCGGATGCCATATTCAGAAATGAGTTCGCCGATCCAGATGGCAAACATCGTTCCGGCAATCATACTAATTAGCACCGTAGCAGAAGCCAGGATTGTTTCTGGAGAGCCAACAAAACTAAACTCAATCACTTTTTTGCCAATGTTCGGCTGACTCAAGGTGATTTGGTTGAAGATGTTGATTTGCCCAATGGCCGAGAGTGCGGCCATTGGGACAGACAGGTAATACGTCCACTTCTCCATCCACTTGCGGCCTTCGGTGGGGTTCTCTTCCATGCGCTTTTGCAGGGAAGGAATAATCGGCACCATCAGCTGCAGGATGATTTGGGCTGTGATATAGGGGTAAACGCCCATCGAGAGGATGGAAAAATTGGTGATCGTACCACCCGAAAGCAGGTTGAGAAATTGAACAAAGTTGCCCTGTTGCGCGATAAAGGCCCGCATTTGCGCCAACACGACCACATCCACACCCGGAACGGGCAGGTTGGCCGCCAAACGGTAAATGGCAAGCAGTCCCAAACTAACCAGCAACATGCGACGAATGTCGTCCGATTTCCACAGATAGCGCCAAGCCGTCCAGGTGTTTTTCATCTGCCAATCTCCTTAAGCCAGGATCTCTACAGAACCACCGGCGGCTTCAATTTTGCTTTTAGCACCAGCGCTGACGCGCTGAACGCGCACATTAAGCGGAAAAGTCACTTCGCCACGGCCCAAAAGAACCACGGGGTTGCGCGAATCGCGCAAAAGGCGGGCGCCAGCCAGCGCTTCGGGCGTAATAACTGCATCAGCCTTGAACACAGCAACAACTTGGTCGAGGTTGACCTCATTGTATTCCACTGTATTGATCGGGCTGAAACCTTCACCACGCATAAAAGGCAGACGGCGGTAGAAAGGCAGGTTGCCGCCCTGGCGATAAATATGCCCGCCCTGACCAGAGCGCGAGCCTTCGCCTTTGGTACCACGACCGGCAGTTTTACCCTGTCCGGCAGAAATACCACGGCCAACACGCTTGCGGTTTTGTTTGGAACCCGGATTGGGGGATAAATCATGGAGTTTCATAAGAAAAGTCCTACTCTTCAATCCGAACCAGATGAATAATTTTTTTGAGCATACCGCGCAAAGCGGGGGTGTCGAGGTGCTCAACGGTCACGTTCATGTGACCCAGCCCAAGCGCCTTAGCGGTACGCTTTTGCGGGTAAGGGAAGCCAATCGGGCTTTTCACCAAAGTCACACGAATGGTTTTTGGGTCAGCGTTTTGATTAGGCATTTTTTCTCCTGCGTTCCCAGAATGGAGTCAATTCTTCCACCGGTTTGCCGCGGCGAGCGGCTTCTTCGGCGGGCGATTTGAGACCATCAAGGGCATCGAAAGTAGCCATGACGCCATTGAGAACATTGGAACCGCCCAATGATTTGGTGAGAATGTTGCGTACACCAGCGGCTTCCAAGACGGCGCGTACGCCACCGCCGGCGATGACTCCGGTACCAAGCGAGGCGGGCTTGAGCAGGATGCGCGAGCCACCCACGCGACCAATCACCTCATGGGGAATGGTCGTGCCCAGTAGATTGACATCACGCATGTCTTTGCGGGCATGTTCGCTGGCCTTGCGCATGGCATCGGGGACGGCGTTGGCTTTGCCAATGCCCATGCCAACTTTACCGTGGTTGTCGCCAATGACGACGGTCACGCGAAACTGGAAGCGGCGCCCGCCTTTGACCACTTTGGCAACGCGGGCAATTTCAATGACGCGTTCATCCAGTTCAGCCTGTTGTTCACTATTAGTATTTACGTAATCCGACATTGTCGTTCTCCATCAGCACTAGAATTCCAGGCCGCCTTCGCGAGCGCCATCAGCGAGGGCCTTGACGCGGCCCATGTAGCGGAACCCGCCGCGGTCGAAGACGACCGCATTGATGCCCTTGCTTTTGGCGCGTTCAGCCACAGTTTTACCTACCAAGCGAGCCTGTTCAGCCTTTTTCAGGCCGCTGGCTTTACCGCGTAGTTCGGCGTCCACGGTCGATGCGGATACCAGGGTGTGCCCATCAACGTCATCAATGACTTGGGCGTAAATTTCGTTGAGACTGCGGAAGACACTAAGGCGCGGGCGTTCGGTAGTGCCGAAAACGTTCTTGCGCACGCGCGTGTGGCGCCGAATGCGGGCCGCAGAGCGAGTTTTTTCAGCCATAGGTTACTTCTTCCCTTTCCCAGATTTACCGGCTTTACGGCGAATTTTCTCGCCCAGATAGTGTAAGCCTTTGCCCAAGTAGGGTTCCACCGGGCGCACCTTGCGAATATCTGCGGCAACCTGACCGACCACTTCTTTGTCGTAGCCCATTACCTTAATCTGGCGGGCTTTAGCATCTACTTCAAAAGAAATTCCAGTGGGAGGTTCGACAGAAATGGGATGCGAGTAACCCATGTGTAACGTCAGGGTTTTGCCGCTCAGTTCGGCGCGGTAGCCCACGCCATCCCATTCCAAAACGGTTGTGAAACCGGCGCTAACGCCGAGAATCATGTTGTTGATTACAGCCCGCGTTGTCCCGTGCAGTGCACGTTCAGGAGCCAAGTCAGAGCGACGGGTGACGGTGATTTGACCATTTTCAAGAGCGATTCCCATCAGCGGAGAGAAAACACGCTGAAGTTCGCCCTTGGGGCCTTTCACATTCACATCCGTTCCCTTGACAGCTACTTGAACGCCCGCGGGGACAGTGATGGGCATGCGTCCTATACGCGACACAGTACCACCTCCTTTACCATACCTTGCAGAGGATTTCACCGCCCACGCCCAACTGGCGGGCACGTTGGCCGGTCATGACACCCTTGGGCGTCGAGAGGATGGCAATACCCATCCCGGAAAGAACCCAGGGGATATCCTGTTTTTTGGTATAAACCCGACGTCCAGGGCGGCTTACGCGCACCAGACTATTGAAAACGGGTTTGCGCTCACGGCGTTCACCAATGTATTTAATTTTGACACGCAGCATCTTCTGGCCCACGATTTCGCCATCAACGATTTCAAAGCCTTCGATAAAACCTTCTTCCTTCATGATTTTGGCAATTTCCACTTTCACTTTGGAAGACGGCATAGCTACGTTCGGCTGACCAATGGCAACCGCGTTGCGGATGCGAGTCAGCATATCAGCAATCGGATCAGAAACACTCATTCCAGCACCTCCGCCCGGTTTACCAGGACGATTTCACGACACCAGGAATTTTGCCATCCAGCGCCAACTCACGGAAGCAAATCCGGCAGAGACCGAAGCGACGGATGAAACCACGCGGGCGGCCACAGCGATTGCAGCGGTTGCGCACCCGAGTAGGAAATTTCCGGCGCTGTTCACGATAAGTCATGCATTTCTTCGCCATAGGTTAGGCATCCTTCCTGAAAGGCATTCCAAGGAACTTGAGCATTGCGCGAGAGTGCTCATCATTTTGGGCAGTCGTCACAATCGTGATTTCCATCCCGCGAAGTTTGTCAATTTTGTCATACTCGATTTCGGGGAAAATCAACTGGTCGCGCAACCCCAAGGTGTAGTTACCGCGCCCATCGAAGGCGTCCGGCGAAACACCGCGGAAATCGCGCACGCGTGGCAGGGCAATACTCAACACACGGTCGAGGAACGACCACATGCGCTCGCCGCGCAGGGTGACTTTGACACCAATGACGTGACCTTCGCGCAACTTGAAGTTGGCGATGCTCTTGCGTGCCTTGGTTTGGATGGGCTTCTGGCCGGTGATGGTGGTTATATCACCCACAGCCGCCTCCATGACTTTGGAGTTGTCCATCGCTTCGCCCAGGCCGATGTTGACAACGACCTTCTGGATGCGCGGAACTTCCATGGCGTTCCGAAACTGGAACGCCTTATTCAAAGCCGGGACGACTTCTTTAAGATATCGTTCTTTCAATCGGTTCATTTCTAGGTCTCCTGTCCAGTACCCGCAGGATTAGTCAATCTGGGCCTGGCAGTTTTTACAGACACGATGCGTGCCTTCTTCGTCACGGGCTACGCCAACGCGGCTCGGCTTATCGCATTTTGGGCAGACCAGCATTACATTGGAAATAGCGAGCGGCCCCTCAAATTTGATGCGGCCTGGGTCAAGGTTGCGGCCCTGTTGGGTTTGCACCTGTTTTTGGTGCTTGGTACGGAGGTTAATACCCTGCACAACGACACGGCGCTCTTCGATGAGGACGTTAATCACTTCGCCGCGTTTGCCCTTATCTTCGAGACGCCCGCTGATGACTTCAACGGTATCACCTTTGCGAATCTTTACTTTCATGGCGTCACTCCACTGCTGGCTAGAGAACTTCCGGAGCCAGCGAAACAATCTTCATGAAGCCCTTTTCGCGCAGTTCACGCGCGACAGGGCCGAAGATGCGGCTACCCTTGGGATTTTGTCCATCTGCGTCCAAAATCACCGCGGCGTTATCATCGAAGCGAATGTGCGAACCATCTTCGCGGCACCATTCTTTGGTGCAGCGCACGATGACCGCTTTCACCACTTCACTCTTCTTCACGGCACCCTGTGGAGCAGCAGATTTGACAGTCGCCACCACCACATCTCCCACCGATCCGTACCGGCGGCTGGAACCACCCAGAACGTGGATGACCAGCAGCTCGCGCGCGCCGCTGTTATCGGCTACTTTGATACGAGACTCTTGCTGAATCATGGCTAGGCCTCCACGCCGTTATCGGCGGTTTTGGTTTCACGCTTGACGACGGTTTCGACCACCCAGCGCTTCTGCGCAGAAAGCGGGCGGCTTTCCACAATTTGTACTTCGTCACCCACCTGGCAACCAATTTCATCATGCGCTTTGACGCGCTGGCTCAGGTGAACGACTTTGCGATAGAGCGGGTGGCGAAAAGTACGGCTGACCTCCACCACGACGGTCTTCTGCATTTTATTGCTGGTGACAACACCAATCAGACGACGACGATTATTCATTACGACCTTTCTATTCTGCCGCCTTATTCTGTTGGCCCAAAATCGTCTCCATGCGAGCGATTTCGCGGCGCAGAATGCGCAGACGACTGGTATCCGTCAACTGGCCGCTGACCTGCTGAAAGCGAAGTTTCATCATCTCTTCACGATTGTCAGCAATCTTGGCCTTAATCTCATCGGCGGAAAGAGCGCGGATATCTTTAGAATTCATGTCCTTACTCTCCTGCGACCGCATCGTGGCGGGTCACGATTTTGGTTCTGATTGAGAATTTATACTGAGCCATCTTGAGAGCCTTCATAGCTTCATCAAGGGATAGGCCACCCACTTCAATCATCATACGCCCCGGCTTGACTACAGCAACATAGTATTCGACGGGACCCTTCCCCTTACCCATACGAGTTTCGGGGGGGCGATGGGTATACGGCTTGGCCGGGAAAATACGAATCCAGACCTTACCGCGGCGCTTCATTTCACGCACAATGGCACGACGAGCGGCTTCAATCTGCCGGGCAGTCACCCAACCGGGTTCCAAGGCTTGCAAGCCCCAGTCACCAAAGGAAACCTCTGCCCCGCGCAGGGCTTTGCCTTTCATGCGGCCGCGCATCTGCTTGCGCCATTTGACACGTTTCGGCATTAACATGGCTAGACCTCTACTCTCTATTCACTAACGTAAACGCCCTCGGTCTGTTCGACCTTCTCTTCAACTTGCGGCTTGGTTTCACCTTTGTAGACCCAAACCTTGACGCCGATGCGACCATAGGTGGTCAGCGCTTCGGCGCGGGCAAAGTCCATATCGGCGCGCAGAGTTTGCAGAGGGACGCGGCCTTCGCGCAACCAGACTGTACGGGCCATTTCAGCGCCCGCCAGGCGGCCAGCAACTTCAATTTTGATACCTTGAGCGCCCTGACGCATCGCCTGTTGCATGGCGCGTTTCATCGCCCGGCGATAAGCAATACGACGTTCCATTTGTTCGGCAATGTTACGGGCTACGAGCAACGCATCAGTATCGGGCGCGCTCAATTCCTTGATATCAAGGTCAACCTTTTTGCCAACCAACGCAGTTAAGGCTTCACGAACTTTTTTGATGCCTTCGCCTTTGCGCCCAATCAGAATGCCGGGCTTGGCCGTAAAAACAATGACCTTAATTTTTCCAGGAAAGCGCTCAACTTCGATACGCGAGACGCCTGCCTTCGGAGCAATGTCTTGCAACAACGCGCGAATGGCAAAATCTTGATTGAGGTATTCACGGTATTCTGCGCCTTCGGCAAACCAGCGACCTTGCCAGCCGCGGGTAACAACCAAACGAAATCCAACCGGATGAACTTTACGACCCATAGTTTCTCCTTACCTTTCCTAGGCTCCGCGCTCGCGCAGGACAATGGTGACGTGGGAGGAGCGGCGCAAAACAGGCTTGAAGCGGCCGCGTGCGCCAAAACGACGCCATTTGCGGGTGGGAGCCTCGTCGGCGAAGATAGTGGCAACATACAGGTCATCACGGCTGAGGCCGAAATTTTCTTCTGCATTTGCAACTGCCGATTTCAGCAACTTCAACACTGGCTGAGCGGCTTGGTTGGGAACAAAACGCAACATTTCCAGCGCCTTGTTGGCATCCTGACCGCGCACCAAGTCGAGTACCAGACGGACTTTTTGGGCCGAGGAGGAAAGAAAGCGCAACTGAGCATGAATGTCGGACATGGCTTACTTTCCTTTCGTGGCTTTTTCCGAGAGATGTCCGCGGAAGGTACGCGTGGGCGCAAATTCACCCAGGCGATGACCGACCATGTTTTCAGTAACATAAATCGGTACATGGCGGCGGCCATCATGCACGGCGATGGTATGCCCTACCATCTGAGGGAAGATGACGCTGGCGCGACTCCAAGTGCGCAGCACTTTTTTCTCACCGCGCTGATTCATCATCTCGATTTTTTTGAGCAGTTTCGGGGCGATAAACGGCCCCTTTTTGAGCGATCTAGACATAATCTCTTCCTCTACTCGCCATAAGGTTACGGCCTAGCGGCTAGACTTGCTACGCCGCTTGACGATGTACTTATCGGTCTGCTTGTTTCTGCGGGTCTTATAACCGCGCGTGGGTTTACCCCATGGCGATTTCGGGCTAGGCATGCCGGTAGGTTGACGGCCTTCGCCACCACCATGTGGGTGATCGCGCGGCGACATGGCTGTACCGCGCACTGTTGGGCGAACGCCCATGTGAAGTTTGCGACCGGCTTTACCAAGTTTAATATTGCTGTGGTCAAGGTTGCCTACCTGACCAATGGTGGCGTAACACGTCTGGCGAATAAGGCGAACTTCACCGGAAGGCATACGCAATTGAGCAAAATCACCTTCCTTGGCTACCAGCTGAGCCGCCGCACCAGCAGAACGAACCAGTTGGCCGCCTTTGCCCTCTTTCACCTCAACATTGTGTACCAAAGTACCAACCGGGATATTGGCAATCGGCAGGCAGTTACCAGGGCGAATTTCAGCGGCTGGGCCAGAAATGAGGGTATCGCCCACTTTTAGCCCCAGCGGGGCCAAAATATAACGTTTTTCGCCATCCGCGTAGTTGAGCAACGCCAAGCGCGCAGTGCGATTAGGATCATACTCAATCGCAGCCACTTTGGCAGGAATACCAAGTTTATTACGCTTGAAATCCACCAGACGCACATAGCGCTTATTGCCACCACCTTGGTGTCGGACGGTAATCCGACCCGAAGCGTTACGACCACCGCGCTTGTGTAGGGCAACAATCAGGGAACGTTCAGGAGTTGACTTGGTAATTTCCTCAAAGGTATACCCAGTCATTCCTCGCTGACCCGGAGTTACAGGTTTATATTTCTTGACAGCCATTACTGCACCCCTTCGAAGATGGAGAGTGTCTGGCCCGCTTCGAGAGTCACAATAGCTTTTTTGTAACCGGCACGGCGAACCAACAAACGACGGGAGCGGGCGCGACGGCCACGCTTGGCCGGGGTGTTGATGATATTCACATTTTCCACTTTGACATCGAAAAGCTTTTCCACTGCATCTTTAACCATGACACGGGTGGCACTTCCAGCGACTTCAAAGCTGTACTTGTTGAGTTTGCCCGACTGGTAGTTTGTTTTTTCAGTGACCAGTGGACGGCGCAGGACTTCATAAATAGTCGTCATGATTTACATCCTATGCCAGGGTGGCCGTCAAAACATCCAGCGCAGAAACGGGCATGATTACTTTGTCATAACCCAGAACATCGCGGACATTGAGATAACCCGCCATCAAAACCTTGGCGCTTTCGATGTTGTTAGTTGCGCGATAAATCGCATCGTAGGCGGCGGTTTTTTCGGGGAGAAGAACCAGCGTGCGCGCCTGACCGGCAATTGCGTTGAGAGCCTGCGCCATCAGCTTGGTCTTCGGCTCCGGCAACATCAACTCGTCCACCAGAATAATTCCGGCTTCTGCGGCTTTCACCGTCAAAGCAGAACGAAGAGCGGCGCGGCGCATTTTAAGCGGCATACGCTGAGTGTATTTTCGTGGGTGCGGGGTGTGAATACGACCACCACCCACCCACTGCGCGGCAGTAGTCCCGCCCTGACGGGCGCGGCCAGTGCCTTTTTGCTTCCAGGGTTTGCGTCCACCTCCGGCGACTTCACCACGAACCTTGGTATCGTGCGTTCCAAGGCGAGCGTTCGCCATCTGGCGGATAAAAGCCTGGTGCATCAAATCTACATTAATGGAGGCTTCAAAGATGGCAGCAGGAAGTTCAACCTGCCTCACCTTTTCACCCTGCATGTTCAAAACATCAACCTTCATAGCACATGCTCCCTCGCGCCTATTGCTTGCGCGCTTCCTTGATAATTACCAGGCCGCCTTTGGGGCCGGGAACAGCGCCGTGAACGCCAATCAGGTTGCGTTCCACATCCACCAGCACAACCTTTAGGTTCTGCACCGTTACGCGGTCGTCGCCCATGTGGCCTGCGCCACGTGCGCCTTTGTAGACGCGACCCGGCGTAGTGCCAGAGCCGCGAGAACCGGGAGCACGATGCCGGTCAGATTGACCGTGGGTTTTAGGGCCGCCGCGGAAGTGATAGCGTTTGACGCCACCCGCAAAGCCCTTACCCTTGCTCGTGCCCACAACGTCCACGTGTTCGCCAGAGGCGAACACATCTGCTTTCATTACGTCACCAACAGAAACATCCGGAGATTTAGAACGAAACTCTCGCAGGAAACGCAGGGGAGGCAGTTCCAAAGTTTTGAGGTGGCCCAACTCGCCGCCACTCAAACGCTTCGGGTGAATCTCGCCAAATCCCAACTGCACCGCTGAGTAACCTTCACTCTCCGGACGCCGAATCTGGGTAACGTAGCAAGGCCCAGCCTCAATGATGGTGACAGGATACGCCACACCGGCATCATCGAAGATCTGGGTCATGCCAATCTTCTTACCAAGAAGCCCTTTCAACATACTCGGTTTTCTCCTTCAAAAGATTTTAGTTGGGACTGTCAGTCTGGGCTTTTGACTGCATCATCCCGAACAGGCCAGTCAGCCAGTGCGCCGCGGCAACTTGATTTGTTTGCCCACGAACACACCAACTCTTGAGCCTGTTTTTGGTCTTATCAGCCCGACTGGCCTAACGAGTCTTTCGCAAGGCCGTTAGACCAGTCAGACGCTAGACTTTCTAAAGCACTAGATTTTGATTTCGATATCCACACCAGCCGGCAAGTTCAAACGCATGAGCATGTCAATCGTCTTGGAATCCGGATCAAGAACATCAATCAAGCGGTTATGAGTACGGATTTCGAAATGCTCGTGCGAGTCCTTGTCAATAAATGCAGAGCGACGTATTGTAAACCGTTCTTTCTTCGTTGGCAAGGGTACAGGACCAACAACTTGCGCTCCAGAGCGTTCAGCGGTTTCCACGATGCGCTTGGCCGATTGGTCGAGTACACGATGGTCATACGCCTTAAGGCGGATACGAATTTTTTGCTTCGTCATGATTTCGTCCTACTCGATAATCTTAGTGATGACACCCGCGCCAACGGTCAGGCCGCCTTCGCGGATGGCAAATTTGGAGCCTTGCTCCAGGCCGACCGGCACAATCAGTTCCACCGTCAGGTTGACGTTGTCGCCGGGCATGACCATTTCCACACCTGTCGGCAGGGTGATGTCGCCGGTTACATCCATCGTCCGAATGTAGAACTGCGGGCGGTAGCCAGTAAAGAAGGCTTTGTGTCGCCCGCCTTCTTCTTTCTTCAGCACGTACACCTCCGCCAAAAACTTGCGGTGCGGCGTCATGCTCTTTGGCTTCGCCAATACCTGGCCGCGTTCTACGTCTGTGCGCTCAATGCCGCGCAATAATACGCCAACGTTGTCGCCTGCCATGCCCTCATCCAACTGCTTGTGGAACATTTCCACACCAGTTACCACCGATGTCTGCGTATCGCGCAGGCCAACTATTTCCACCGTGTCGCCCACTTTGACGATGCCACGATCAATACGACCCGTTACCACTGTGCCGCGGCCCTTGATCGAGAAGACATCCTCAATTGCCATCATGAACGGTTTGTCGGTGTCCCGTTTCGGCTGCGGAATGTATTCATCTACTACCCGCAGTAACTCGCGGATGCAGGCGTATTCCGGCGCATTCGGGTCCGTCGAGGTGCTTTCCAAGGCCAATTTTGCCGAGCCGCGCACAATCGGGGTCTCGTCACCAGGGAAGCCTTGTTTCGTCAGCAGCTCACGCAGCTCCAACTCTACCAACTCCAGCAACTCCGGGTCGTCCATCATGTCGGTCTTGTTCAAAAACACGACGATGCTGGGCACCTCCACCTGATGCGCCAACAGTACGTGTTCGTGCGTTTGCGGCATCGGGCCGTCAGGGGCGGCGACTACCAGAATGGCGCCGTCCACCTGCGCGGCACCGGTAATCATGTTCTTGATGTAGTCACGGTGACCCGGCATGTCCACATGGGCGTAGTGACGTTTTTCCGTCTGGTATTCCACGTGCGCGATGTTAATCGTAATGCCGCGCGCTTTTTCTTCCGGGGCGCTGTCAATTTGGTCGTAGGCTTTAAATTCCGCATTGCCCATCAAACCCGCCACTTTGGTGATGGCCGCTGTCAGGGTCGTCTTGCCGTGGTCGATGTGTCCCATCGTCCCTACGTTCAGGTGCGGTTTGGAACGGTCAAACTTTTGCTTCGCCAT
>Ga0210027_1000259_pt1 | contig 57373 bp, 52 predicted proteins | sample CryGeymeta201510_FD_183978 | JGI IMG/M metagenome (GOLD analysis project Ga0210027, IMG submission 183978) | Groundwater microbial communities from Crystal Geyser aquifers in Utah, USA - Crystal Geyser metaG 2015-10 (SPAdes) (version 2) | ecosystem: Environmental > Aquatic > Deep subsurface >...
ACCACACGTTCTGATTCTTTTAGTTGTGTGTAGCTCATGCTTTCCTTTCTAAGCGGTATTCTACCGCATGAAAGTGTTGCACTTCGTTTGCGAACCCAATTTATTGTTTAATATGCAACAAAATAGAAGTGAAGAATTTGTTAGCATTCTTCAAAAACAACCTGGAGATAGCGATGGTAACGCCATAAGTCCAGAAATATTTAGATTACTTGAATGTAGTCTTAATCCTGAAATGAAAGTACGTCTAGCAGCATGTTTTTTGGCAGGAAATGTTTTTAATAAAGATTATACTGATGAAGATAGATGGCGAGATGAGATTTCTGAGGCAGTTGAAAGAGGAGGCTTCGTTCCAGTAGATGGAGTAAATATGAAAATGTATGAGAGAAATGTCTATGCCGCAGCCGGTATGTCAATGTTTCAATTGGGTGTAGCCCCAATAATGATTGCTAACGCTACTAGGGGTCATCATTTATGTCCAGCAACGCATGTGGAAGCAGAATTAATGCTTGCTTCAGGTGGAAATATAGGTTTTTGGGTAGATGTTGATGATTATGAAAGCGTTGTTAAATATATCAGAAATCCTGTTGAATCAGAACATCCTTCTGTGTTGCCTGCTTGGTGGGGTACGTTTGATTTGCAACCTGAAGATATTATTTGTGGAAAGGATGATATTCCTAGATGGTTAGCTGAGCAAAAAAGGTTGCTAACAAGTATAAACACAAAATTAATTCGAGCTTTTAGAGGAAGAACTCCAAATAGATACATGCCTCATGTGTTACATTTTTTGAGAACTTACTCCGCTAATGACAAAAAAACTTTGGATACTACCAGAAGAATTTTAGCGCTATTAAATTAAGTGTTGCAATAAATATTTTAACATTCATTATTTTGAGAGTATCGCGGAGCTAATTTTAAGGTAACAATTTCAAACGTATTGACATTTTAATAATTATTTGAGTCCAGCTATTTTCTGTGTGGCTAGGACACAGAAAATAGTTCTTGAAACACTTCACTCGCTTCTATGTTTTTCACAAGGAGAATTCAAATGAAAAGCTACCTGAAAATTGTTAGTTTGGTTTGTGTTCTATCACTGGTTGTCTTGACGGCTTGTACGACTACTTCTGGCTCGGAAGTCGCTTCTGATGCTGTTTCCGCGATTCCATCGGGTGTTGATGTTGGCATCGGCGAGTCAGTCGCTGATGTGGTCGAAACTGGGCCGTCTGGAAGCTGGACTGCCGTGACAACGGCCGATCAGACATTTGACATTGGTGGCCATAGGGCCATCGTGAGAATGTCTGAGACTGGAAGTGCGCTCCAGATTGAATACCGGAATCTCGACGGAACTGGATACAAGTACTTTTTCGTCGAAGTCGCCTACAGCAAGCCGTCAGGCTTTTGGTACATAGTTGGCGATACGAGCTATGATTTCGGGTCGCACCCCGATTGGTATGCTCGTTTCGGTGTCGGACCCGATCTCATCTACGCCCGGAACGTCGGCGTTTGGGAAATCTCGCCTTAACGGCGTGTGTCCTAGCCTAGCACTGGTGCACACCTCCCCCCAGGGGCGATAAGATTAATCGCCCTTCTCTCTCGCGCTTTTCAAGCGCGAGAGAGAACTGGGGGGTTAATTGTATCTAAAACCGGGTTAATAGACATTTCTCGTTGGTTTTTTAGTGGTTTTACACCGGTGTTTCAATTAAATATGTAATATTTAGCACTTTAAAAGTGCTAAAATGTGCTATTATGAAAAAAAATGGTGTAAAAAATGTGGCAAAAAACTACAAAAACCTATTTATATTTTAGTTTTTTTTGTGAAATTTTTTTGAGCGGGTAAGGAGAGTCTACGACTCACTCACTTGCGTTCGTTCGCATGCATTAGGCGGGTACTCATTTTTTTCGCACTCGCCGTTGAACTTAGCTTCGCTTTGCTCAGCTGGTTGATTCTCCAATCATCCATTCATGATGTTCTCACCGCAAGCGGTGCGGTCATTATGAGCGGGTAACGATACGGTGCTCGAACCTATTTAGCCTGGATGACTATATCAAAGAGTATCTAGAAAGCCATCCTGAGTTGTCAATCGGCACTCAACTAAAAATCATATTACGAGAACTTCTTACCCACGATATTATTGTACAACTTAGAGAGTTTATGAGCTATATGGGTATTGTTAGTTTTCTCAAACCTTTACTTATGAGAAGACCTACAAAATGGTAAAATGCAGTTACCGAATGATCCCTATGGTGAAGGTACCTTTTTAGGGAGCTGACGACACAAATTAGTGATTCGTCTTAGCAATAGGGATCGCCCTTCGGGGTTGTTATGAAGAAAAAGGTGTTGATAATCAGTGGCATATTTTTAGTTGCGATTCTTGTGACTGGTTATTATTTTCTAAACAAACCGCTTCCCCCAACACAAGAAGAACTATCCTCCCGAAAAACAGTTGAAGATTATTTCATTGAGCATATGCATGTCAGTGCGGAGGAAGCCAAGACAATGGCTTCAGATGGAGTAATGCTTAGATTGAGTCCAACCAGCACATTCCAAGGAGTTATTGGCAATCTCTATTATTACGGTTTCATTGATGACCAAGTAGCCTTTGAAAAATTACTCACAGAAACAGCTGATAACACCCCGGGAGATGAAAACTCAATTAAGGTTGGTGAAAACACTATCGATGTGAATTCAAGCTATTCCCTCAATTACTCCATGAGCAATGAAGAAATAGCAGGCACTCTGTTAAACAAAGCACAATCCGAAGAGAACTTTTCTAGGTACAATTACCTGTTTATGCCTAACCACAAAGAAACTAATAATGAGTGATTTTAAAGACCCACTACTAGAAGGAAAGGAACTATCAGCATCTGAGCCAGAATTACGGCCACAAGAAATACCAACTGAATTTAACTCAATTCCTAAAAATGTAATGTCGGTAATGCAAGCATATTTACAATTAATTTGGCATCTCAAACCTGACGGAGGGAAAAAGATACCATTTGATGAAATCATTGAAAATACACATTTTTTATTCAGTCCTGAGGGAAAATACAAAGACAAACTTTGGAAAGAGCATTCTGCTACAAATCTAAGAGAACTATTTTATGATCTTCAATTTCCAAAAGATTATTGTAGAGCTATCAAGAATATTAGTATTGATGAAAGAGAGCCAAACAATGGATTATTTGGGAAAATATATAAAATTAAACTATTTTTAGATACTATAATTCATTATCGATGGAGCTCCTCTATTAAAAAGGCAAGAGAGATGTATGAAGATGAAAGTTTTGAGGAGAAAGATATAGATCTTATTTATGAGAGTGTTTGTATTGATCTTATTTACACACTTTACGGTTTATTCAAGAAATATGTCTTCGATGAAACTAAATAAAAACTAATTATGAATCAGATTGAGTTACATACAACCATAGACAAAGTACTTGCAGAAGGAATCAAATCTGTTAAGTCTAGTAATGTTTCTTCCTTGATCAATACGAACGAGGATACTAAACAATACTTCTTCAGCAGAGCTGATGAAACGTGGTTGTGCTGGTTGTGGGATAACGGGTTTTTGGAAGCCATTAAGGAGAAAGATCCCGATCCCAACTCCTATGGTTTCAGAATGCCAGAACTTCACTATTTAGTTAGTGTGGCTGACAAGGAACCAGATATCGTGACAAACATTATTTGCTCGTTCGATATATCAGTTAAGAATTTTAATCCAGAAGTTATTGACCAGTTTACAAGAATCAGCAGCAAACTTCCGGCAAGATGTCTTAAGAAAATAGTACAAAAAATCAGAAATGAGGGCTGGATTGGCTTGATGGGTAAATTCACACAGTACGGGTTTGAATACGCCGATATGTTAGAAACCCTTAACAAGTCAAGTGATTATGAAAGCATATTAACTCTTGCTGAAGCTGTTCTCAAGGTTAGAGATAAAAAGGAAACTGAAGAAAGAAAAAGCCTCTATAGAGGTGACAATGTTTTCTACATTAATGACATATCGGAAACCAAAGTTTTTACCTACTTGGTAGAAATGCCGAGTAAATATCAAGAAAAAGCACTTTCAATAATAATTAATGTATTTTCCCGAGTTTCTAAAGAAGAAGGTAATTATTTCCTTATGGATGAAGACTTCTTCACATTAAGATTAACTACGGTATCAGGAGATAGTTATCGAGAAGAATTTAGATTCCTAGCAGCAACTATTATCGAAATCACTCGAAAGTTGTTTTCTGATAAAAACCAAGATAAAGCAATAATTTACCAAAAAAACTTCGTAAAACTGCCTGAAATTCAAACAGCAAGAAGATTAAAACTTTTTATTTTAAGTTTAGATCCTCAGCTCTTTATTGAAAAATTAAAAACTGAATATTTTAGATTGTTTGAAACAGATAAGGTTATGGAAGTTTTGTATGGAGCTGAGTATGAACGAGCTTTAAGGGCTGGGTTCTCTTATCTGTCTAATGCCCAAAAGCGTGAATATGTGACTAAGCTTTTTAGTCTTTTCAGCAAACCTAAGGATGAAGATGAAAAAAGATGGAAAAGACACTATGCTTCTTGCATTCTTTCGACAATATCGAAAAACTTGACTCAAGAAGAGATTGCTTTGGCAGATAAAAAAGACTTCAAAATTGACCCAAAATATCAACCAGAACCAAGTATCGGTAAAATAAGAGGTGGAACTGTTACTCCTAGATCACCAATAAATGCAGACGACTTTGGCTCGCTTACCGTTAAGGAAATTGTCGAAAAACTAAAAGGAGAACTTTCACCTAAGGAACTTCAAGAGAAATACAAGAATGACGATTTTCTAAACCCAAGAGATGCTGATGGAGTGGCTGGACAGCTGAAAGATGATATTAAAAAAAGAATTGGCGAGTACCTTGATAGTGCGACTCTATTTTTTGATCGAAAAAAACTAATACCCCACTATACAAACGCTTATCTTCGTGGCATTAAAGACGCTCTTGCTGAGAATAGAGGCGAGCTAGGTAATTTAGAGTACGACAACTTATTCGAACTGTTTTTGCGAATCAAGGTCTCAGGAGTTAAAGAATCATTTTCCAAAACGGATAAAGACTCTTCAGGTAGGTGGCTGTCCAACTGGAACTCGGTACATTCGACATTGGCCGATTTAATTGAAGAGCTTATTAAGCAAAAAGATAAAAATACCCTGATTAATTTTAAACAATATAGGACAAAGGTATTCGAAATTCTGGATTATTTACTTAACTTTGAAGATCCCATACCAGAAGATGAGAAATTAAAGACTGCAAAATCGACTATCAAACATCCGAACGAATCAGAGTATTCAATAAGCGATCCTTTTACGATTGCAATTAACTCTGTCAGGGGGCGATCTTTCCAAGTTTTACTTCATTTTGTTTATCAAGATGCAAGTACTAATGAAAAAATAAAACTGGCCGATGACGTAAAAGAGCTTTATCGTGAGGTGCTAAAGAATGAGGAAACAAGAGCCATAATGTTTATGTTTGGTCACTATTTGCCAACATTCTATTTCAGAGATATGAAGTGGACTAGAAACATGTTAGTCGAAGTGTTTCGGTCTAAAAACAAAGACAAATATCTTCAATTATCAGCGTGGGAAGGATATCTTTCTACAAATCTCTATAAGGAGTTGTTTTTTGAACCGTATATTCAAGATTTATACAGTAAAAATATTACATTAAACCTGGTTTACCCTAAACAAAAGTTCTTTAAGGATCCACAAGAATCATTGTCAATTCATTTTGCACTAGCATTTATCCACTTTGAAGAATTTGGAATAGACAACGAATTGTTTAAAACGTTTTTGGCAAAGACTAACGAAAAACAATTATCTGAATTTGTGAACTTTATTGGTAAATCGGCTATCATAAAAGAAGGCTCTAATGTCTTAAAGGATGAGAAAAACCCATGGAGAATTACGAGAGTTAAAAGTTTTTGGGAACTAATGCTTAAGAGTAAAACAAAATCAGCAGCCCTAAAAGAATTTGGGTCCTGGATGGAAGTTAATAACAATACTTTTGAAGTTAAATGGTTAGCAAATAGGATCGCCGAAACGTTAGATGCTACTGATGGTGAACTCAGATGGGATTATGAATTAACGAAATCAATTGAAAAGTTGGCAACAGAATCTCCAGAAGAAGCACTATTAATACTAGAGAAACATTTTATGTGGTTGATTGAAAATGAAAAGCACTTTTTCCCTATTCGAGATGACAAAGAGTGGTTTAGTGCTTTCAAGATACTTTATAAAAATATGGACAAAAAAACCAGAAATGCTACATATAGCCTCATTAATCAATTAATTGAGAATGGTGGAAAACCTTTCTGGATCTTAGAAGATATAGTTAAATAGGGATACAAATATGGACACAAACCTAAAAGTTGACCTAGAAAAATACCTCAAAGCCAAGCTTGACCCCATCAATAAAAATATGATTGAGCAAGAAAAAGCTCGGCATAAGCAGTTTTTGGAGAAACATTTTGAAAAGTATGATTCACTATCTGATAAACACGATTTTTATATTTCCCAGCTAATTACCCTTGAGGGAGTCATATTTGGAGCAGTTGTCATTTTTAGTAACCCAGAGCAGGTCAGTATTTGGTTGATCTTATCCGTTTGTCTTATTTTAATAAGTTTGATTTTTGGCATTTGGAGACAGCGGATTGCGATAAATGCAAGTTATCAATCGCACTAATGGAATTATTATCAGGAAATAAAAAACCATTGGTGGACAAGAGAGCTTTGGAAAGATGATACAGTCAAGTCTGAGAAAGAAGTAATTGAGCCTAATATAAAGGGCAAAGAAGATGCTTACAAAAAGACGTTTGAGTATAAGGTTTTGAAGTTTCTCAGACTTAATGCAGACAGAATTGAAACAATTTTTATTGTTAGTTTTATTGCGGCCCTATTTTTATTGATTGTACATATGGCTTTCAAAACACAAGTTTTACTCGACTCTGGAGATTCAATTCATAATGATCAACAGATTCAGTATCGAAACAAACATGCTCCACAACGAACATGGAGTAGATAGAAAATTGAATCTGATAGGCAACGGGTTCGAACCCCGTTACCGGTCTTTTTCACTTCCAGACTAACTCCAAAAAACAAAAAAAATCTGGCTTGAACCAGATTTAAGTGTGATTTTAAGGCTAACTTTGAAAAAAGATAGTCACTATTCTCGTTATGAGCGGGTAAGGAGAGTCTACGACTCACTCACTTGCGTTCGTTCGCATGCATTAGGCGGGTGCTCATTTTTTTCGCACTCGCCGTTGAACTTAGCTTCGCTTTGCTCAGCTGGTTGATTCTCCAATCATCCATTCATGATGTTCTCACCGCAAGCGATGCGGTCATCATGAGCGGGTAAGGAGAGTCGAACTCCTCTATCCAGCTTGGGAAGCTAGCATTCTACCGATGAACTATACCCGCACTTGTTCTAATTATTATAGAACTAATTTTTTTTATTTCGTCTCAAAAAAGCTGGAATTTCGAACTCATCTTCAAATGCACTCAAGATAGACTTCTTTTTTTCTTCTGGTTTTTCTTTATCGCTAGCATCATCATCTGATTTTTCAGTCAAAGGATTGACTGCTCTAAAGCCAGTGTTATTTTTTACCTTGTCTCCAAAAGCTTGAGATTTTACAAATGGCTCGGTAACTTCATCATTTTTTGTTGAGGACAGTTGTGCTGTTGAAAGCGGTTGAGTAAAACCAGTTGGTGTTCTGTCATATTTTAGTGTCGCTGGTTCTTTTTTTTCATCAGACTCTGCTTTAAACCGATTTCTTGAATCTCTACCATATGCACCAAACAATGGTCTATTTGAAGGTAGTTTTAAATCACCATCATCAAACCCGGTGGCAATCACACTAATTTTGATCTTTGTGCCCATTGTTTCATCAATTGTAGCTCCAAAAATAATATTTGCTTCTGGATCTGCGGCATTGGCAATAATTGTAGAAGCATCTGAAACTTCGCTCATTGCCATATCAGGTCCACCAATAATGTTGTAGAGGATACCTTTAGCGCCATCTATAGAAATTTCCAAAAGTGGCGAGGCAATTGCCATTCTTGCTGCAGTTGCAGCTCTATTTTCTCCACTTGCTTCTCCAATACCCATCAAAGCCGAGCCAGACTCAGACATAATGGTTTTAACATCAGCAAAGTCTACATTAATAAGTCCAGGTACCGTGATTAAGTCTGAGATTCCTTGAACACCTTGTCCAAGAACATTATCTGCCAATCTGAAAGCATCAAGAAAGGTCATTTTTTTGTCAACTACATCCATCAATCTTTGGTTTGGAATAACAATTAAGGTGTCAACGGTATCTTTAAGACTTGCAACACCTTCTTCAGCTGTTAACATTCTCTTTTTGCCTTCAAATGAAAATGGTTTTGTGACAACTGCGACTGTTAATGCTCCAACTTCTTTAGCAATTTCAGCAATTATTGATGAAGCTCCCGTACCGGTTCCACCACCCATACCAGCAGTGATAAAAACCATGTCAGTGTCAAATAATAAATCTTTAAGTTTGTCGTATGATTCTTCAGCTGCAGTTCTACCCACTTCAGGGTCAGCACCGGAGCCTAAACCTTTAGTGAAGTTAGCTCCAATTTGCAATTTGGTTTCAGCTTTGGAAGTTAAAAGAGCTTGTGCATCAGTGTTTATCGAAATAAATTCAACTCCATGAATTTGTCCAGAATCGATCATTGAATTGACGGCATTTCCACCACCACCGCCAATGCCAATAACTTTAATTTTTGCAAATGTTGTGTTTGTGGGTTTTACAAGTGCCATATGATAATCTCGATTGTATAGACTAGTACTCTTAATGACAAAGTGTATCACTAAGTTGAAGTGAACATCAAGTGCAATTTAGGGCATTAAAGACTTGAAGAGTTTACTAAACATTTTAGTAAAAGAACCCAGAGAAAATCCTTTAAAAATTGATCCAAATTTAAAACTTCTGGCTATCGTACCACCACCTTCTTTTTTTCCATATTGTAGAAGCCCGATGCTTGTTGCAAATCCAGGCTTTTTGATATCTGACGTAAGACCTTCTAATTCTATTGGTTTTCCAATTCTTGCAGAAAGATTTAGTTCGCGCTTAGCAACTTCAACGATCTTGGTTGTTTCGGCTCCGCCCCCTGTGATCACGATTCCTGCTGGAATAAGTGGAAATAAGTTTTCCTTTTTAAGATGGTCTCCAATTAAAGAAAAAATTTCTTGCATTCTTGGGAGCATAATTTTTTCTACGACTTCCATTTTCGAAAGCGTTTCTGTTTCGGTTGATGAACTATCAAAATCTGACAATTTCAGTTGGTCAGCTTTTTTCTTTCGTTGACTAAAATCTTGTTTTGATTCACCAGCAATTGGAGATAAAGGTTTAAAAGCTTCTTTCGAAAGAGCAATTTTAAGTTTTTCGGCTGTATCTAGACTGATCTTACAACCCAAAGCAATATCTTGAGTAATGTGTCTTGCTCCTACTGGCAGAGAGGCAGAATATTCAAGTGATCCATCGACATAAACACAAAGAGAGGTTGAGCCTGCACCAATATCTACGACTGCCACACCCAACTCTTTTTCAGTTTCAGAAATGACGACGCTAGCAGATGCTAAACCTGAAAAAATAAAGGCATCGACATTTAGGCCTAAATCATTAATACATTTTTCCATATTCCTAAGAGAAGTTGATAGACCAGTAATGATATGAGCTTCAGATTCAAGTCTGACACCAGTCATTCCGATAGGATCTTTAATGCCAGTTTGTGAGTCTACTCTAAAATCTTTTGGTATTACGTGAATAATTTCTCTATCAGAAGACAATGAAACAGCTCTTGCAGCTTCGATAACTCGTTCTACATCTTCTGGAATTATTTCTTTGTTTGGAGATGCAACAGCAACGACACCTTTTGAATTCTGAGATGAAACGTGAGTTCCAGAAATAGAAACATATGCACTTTTTACATCAAGTCCAGCCATTCTTTCTGCTCCATCAAGACTCTCTGTAATTGTTTCAAGAACTTTTTCAAGATCGATTATTTGACTGCGTTTCATCCCTCTTGACGGAACTGCGGAAACACCCATAACTCTGAGTGTTTGTGTTGTTTCTTCAATGGATGCAATTAGGCTGACACATTTATCAGTTCCAACATCTATGGCGGTAACAATTCTGTTTTGTGACATATAGTTTCTATAGAATATCAAATTTATTGAGCTGTGCGTAGTACTGGTAAATTAAAACGCAGATCAATCTCTTTGATAGGTTTTCCGTATTCTTTTATTTCTCGTGAGTTTAGTAGTGTAACTAGTATAGCAACTTTTGAGTCGATTGAGTCTTCATCAATGATTAAAGGTGGATTATTTTTAATATTGATCACAATTTCTTTGTCATTTATTCTGGTAATTTTTTCAATTATCAAATCGGTACCATTAACACTATTCAAGATTTTTAATATTTTGGTGTGTGATTCTTGACTTTGTTTTGAGTTCCAACTCACTGTAGGAAGATCAACAACATTTTGATTATTTGGTAAAATATTTCCAAATTCACTAATAAATAATTGGTTTTCTTCTAAATTAAGTTGATAGGCTACTTTTTCTTCAGAAAATTCAAGAGATATTGTTCCTGGGAATCGTTTTTGATAATTTTGAAGAAGAATGGTTTCAGTACTAATTTCATTGTTAGTTAGTTCCCGATCAAGGTTTACAAAAAAAAGGGATTTCCCTTTAAGAATTTCAAGTTTTTGATAAAGTTCTTGGCTACAATTATTTTTAGAAACTCGGCAATTAATGACATTAATTTTAAACGCAAATACAAGCGAAAAAAATAAAGTAATTGGCCCAAAAAATAAAAAAAATATTTTTTTGAATCTAAGCATTTTTAATGGCAACCTTTTTTACCATTGAGTACAGTTTTGTTTCAGAATTGATTGATTTTGAAAACATTTCCAGATTTCTAGAAAATTTTCTGTTGTACTTATTGATTAATTCTATGCTCTCAAGCAAAGTTTTAGGATTCAAAAATTTTTGTTCTAATAGAATAGCTTGGCTTTTGTTAGACAATGCTTGAGCGTTTTTTAGTTGTTCATCATTGTGTGAAAACGGAAGTGGAATTAAAACAGAGGGAATTCCTCTCAAGGCAATTTCTTCGGTTGTATTTGCGCCAGCTCTTGAAACAATAATTTTTGCATTAGAGTAAGCCCAAGAAAGTTCTTCTTCATCGAGCCATTCTTTAATATAATAATTATTCCTATTGCTCATTGGAAGATTATCTTTTATTTGTGTCAACTCTTTTTTATAATTTCTTGATTTTGTTGAGTTACCGCACTGGTGGATCACTGTCCAGTCTTTTGTTAATGATTTTACTACTTGAGAAACAGTGTGATTAATTATTTCAGAACCTTGACTGCCTCCAGTGATGTATATAATTGGATTTTTTAATTTTTTCTCGATCCATTTTGGACGTATATTATTTACATCTAATATATTTTTCCTAATTAAGTTTCCAGTTACGAATGTTCTATCAATAGGAAAATATTTTAAGCTATCCTTATATGAAACAGCGATTTTATCAGCAAATTTTGAAATTAGTTTGTTGGCGATGCCAGCAGTTCTTGTTTGTTCATGAGTGATAATTGGCACTCTCATGATCCATGATGCGAACATAACTGGAACTGCTAAATAACCTCCAAATGAAACAAATATGTCTGGCTTATTTCTGCCTATTATAATTACAGATTTTAGTGTTGATGAAATTAAAATTGGAACAGCTTTCAATTTCTCAAACAAATTGTTTTTTGAAAGTTTAATGGATTTGAATGAAATGAACTGAACACCTTTTTTTAAAGTTTCTTGTTCTTCTCTTGATTCTTGTTTTGATTTATTTTGAGTGTGAGTTCTGCCAAGAAAGATAATTTTGTCTTCAGAATGGTTTTTATTTACAAAATCAATGAAAGCTAGTGCTGGTGTAAGATGACCGCCAGTGATTAATATTTTCATTTTTTACCTTTAGGTTACGTTTCTTTACCAATTTTTATTAAGATGCCTGTCGCAAAGAGTAACATTACTAAGGCTGATCTTCCATATGAGAAAAAAGGAAGAGGCATTCCGGTGAGTGGTACTAATCCTACCACTGCACTCAAATTAAGTATTACTTGCAAACCTATCCAGATTATAATTCCAAACCCTAATAATTTAATTGACTTAGTTTTTTTTGAATTTGATACGATTTTATTTGCGTTATAAAAATATATTACAAATAAACTCAAAATTGATAAAGATCCTAAAAATCCTATTTCTTCGGCAATTATTGAGAAAATTGAGTCGGTGCTAGCCTCTGGTATATAGGAATATTTTTGATTCGAGTTGCCAATTCCTTGTCCAGTCCACCCTCCTCTTCCTAGAGCTAAAGTAATTTGTCTAATATGAAAACTAGCTCCTAACGGATCTGATTCTGGATTAATAAAGGTAGTTAAACGTTTCAGTCTATAGGGAGAAGCAATGATTAAAATAATAACAATTGGTATACCAATTGCCAGCAATCCTAGAATTTTTTTAATGTCTCCCCCGGCAACAAAAAACATACTACCTGCAATTGCTAATAATAAAAGTAGCGAGCTCAAATTTGGTTGTAGAATAAGTAGTAAGGCTGGTAATCCGGTTAAAAATAAAAATGGTAGAAATTTTTGATGTTTACTTAGCCAATTTGCAAAAAAGGCAATTAAAGCAAATTTAAAGAATTCAATTGGTTGGAATCTTGCGCTGCCAATAACAATCCATCGTGTTGCTCCATTTAAGGAAAGTCCTATTCCAGGTATAAATACCATGACTAATAAAATTAACCCTAAAATATACCAAATTGCAGAACTTTTTATCCAAAATTGAGAAGGAATTAGAACTGCTACTCCTAATCCCAATAAGCCTATTGCAAGACCCATGCTATGTTGAATTAAAAAATGATATTGATTGCCGAACAATAAAAAGCTTTCTGCAGTTGAAGATTCAAAAACGAATATTAAACCAATTAGACTCATTATTAAGGTAACTGTAAATAAAACAATGTAATTCTTTGGTGGAGATACTAATTTACTATGCATGAGTTTCTGTTTAGAGAACTGCTAGCCAAACGCCAAAAATGGTTAGCATTATTTGTAACAACCAAGCTCTTTGAACAATTTTTGGTTCTTCCCATCCTAATTTTTGTAAACTTAAGTGAATTGGCGCAGCAGGAAAAACTTTTCTTTTTAAAAACTTTTTTGAAAATAATTGAATAAGCGAAGTTGAGATTTCTAGAACAAAAATAAAACTTATTACAACAAGTGCAATTACTTTACCCAGAAGTAATCCAACTACTGCTAGGGTTGCTCCGAAAGCCAAAGAGCCAACATCACCCATGAAAATTCTTGCTGGGAAAACATTAAAGTACAAAAAAGAAATAAGCGAGCCAATAAAAAGTGCCAAGAAAATTGAAACAGGTACATCGAGAATAGCTGAAGATAAGAACCATAATCCAAAAAGTGAAATCATTAATGAGCCCGCTGCTAATCCATCTAAACCATCGGAAATATTAACTGCGTTGGCAAAAGAAACAATGGTAAATGTTGCGAATGGAATGAAAAATATGCCTAAATCAAAAGTGCCAATAAATGGAATGTTAAGAATAGATATTCCTAAATTTGAGTATAACATTACAGCAATTGCAGACGAGAGGATGATTTCAAAAATAAATTTATGTTTCATTCTCAAGCCAAAAAGTCCTTTTATTTTAAGATTAAAAAACTTCATAATATCATCGTAAAGTCCTAATAAACCAAACGATAAAAATGTAAAGAAAATAATATTGATTTCTGACTGAATTTTTTCGTAGTTACTTGTGAGGTCCACGCCATAATATTTGATTAACGGAACTAAAAACAGAAATAAAACTGTAACAACAATAATTACTAATAATCCACCACCGACTGGAACGCCAGCTTTTGATTTATGGAATTTATTAAATATTGGTGTTAGTACTCCAAAAGTATCTCTAGATTCTTGTTGAGCGCGTTGAAATTTTAGTTTGTAAAGAAGGTTTATGAACGGAACAATCGCGATACTTGTTACAATAAAAGATAAAATGAGAACACTCAATAATAATGCAAGGGAGTTCATATTGATCTATTCTATTACTTTCTGACGATCTTTGCACCCATTGATTTCAATCTTTCGTCAAGTGATTCATAACCTCGGTCAACATGTTCGATATTTCTAATAATTGTTGTTCCTTTGGCGGTCATAGCGGCTAATATTAAAGTTGCGCCGTGTCTTAAATCCTTAACTTCAAATTCACCAGCAGTTAATGGAGTTTTACCATGAATTTTTATTGCATGTTTATATTCTTCTTTATCGTCTTTACTATCAAAATTATATGTTTCTTCTGGATTTGAAACTTTAGGATTAAATTTTTCAATTTTTGCCCCCATTTCAACTAGCTCCTCAACATATTGAAATCTATTTGCCATGATTGTTTCATGAAGAATGCTTGTGCCCTCGCATTGGGTTAGAACAGTGGCCATTAATGGCTGCCAGTCAGTCATAAAACCAGGCTCAATTGCGGTGGTAATGTTTGTAGCTTTGAGTGGTCCTTTGTAGTAAAACCTGACTCCATAATTTCCAATCTCAAAACCTGCTCCAATTTCGTCAAGTTTTTTTAGGAATTCTGTTAGATGCTCTGGTCTAGCATTTTCTATTGTGACGTCACCTTTAGTTGCGATTGCGGCGCAGGCATAGCTAACTGCTTCATTTCTATCAGGGATAATTTTATGGATTGCTCCAGTCAATTTTTCGACACCCTCAATTTCAATGACTCTATTTGGCAGTCTAGCGATTTTTGCACCCATTTCGTTTAAATAAGAAATCAAGTCATCAATTTCTGGTTCTAAAGCTGCATTTTCTAGAACAGTTTTTCCTTTGGCTTTGACAGCTGCCATGATCAAGGTTTCTGTACCGGTATGACTATTTTTTGAGAATTTATAAGTATTGCCTACTAAGCCATTAGTTTTGGCAATATACATTCCGTTTTCTAAGATGACAGTAGCTCCTAAGGCCTCTAGTCCTTCAAAATGTCTATCTAAAGGACGAGCGCCAATTTTGTCACCACCGGGCGCTGGAACTCTAGCCTCTCCAAATTTTGAAAGTAGCGCAGGAATAAACATGGTAGAGAATCTGCCTTGTTCACCGTGATTTTTGTCAATTTGAAATGAATTTAAACTTGCTGGATCTATAAAAATTGCTCTTTCACCAGCCTTATTTACATTTGCTCCTAGGTATGAAATTATTTCTGCAACCAACTCAACGTCACTTATTTTAGAGAAGTTTAATAATCTAGATTCAGTATCTGCAAGTAATGAAGCAATCATTAATTTATAAGAGGCATTTTTTGCACCTCCTATTCTAACTGATCCATGAAGAGGGATTCCTCCGGTAACGTGAAATTCAGTCATAAATATTCTTTCCTAAGTAATAATTCCTTCTAAATCTCGCTTTTTAAATCCAAGAAAAAATATCTCTGGTTTAAGTGTAATTCCAGTTTTAATTTTTGTTTCTTTAATTATTATTTTAATAATTTCTAAATAATCTTTAGCTGTTGCTTGACCTATGTTTTCAATAAAGGCAGCGTGTTTGTCAGAAACTTTTGCATTTCCAATTTGAAAATTCTTTTTATTTAAAATGTGTTCGACAATATATCCAACACTAGTAGTAGGTAGTTTTAGATTTTCTTTTTGCCCATTAGAAATATTTTGAAAGATGCACCCGAGTGATTTTTGAGGTTGGACAGCTTTTCTGACCGCCCATTCTTGAACTACAGTTTTGGCTTTTTCTTTGTCTCCAAGGTACAGTTTGAGTTGAGCTGAAACTATAATTTCATTGGTGTTATGAAATCTAGAAACGTCGTAGCCAGCTTCGAGTTCCGATTTGCTGATCATTTTTAGATTGCCTTTTTCGTCGATAATTGTCACTGATTCAATTACTTCAGAAATAAAATGAGTGCCTCCATGAATGTTATTATAAATGGCGCCTCCCAGAGTTGCCGGAATTCTAGAGTACCATTGCAGGCCTGTTATACCTTGACCAATTAATGAATTTATTGCATATGGAAGGGAAACGCCTGAATCAATTTCTACCACCACTGTTGGGGATTCTGATTCATCATAATCAAGATCAGAAAATTCGTATTTAAAACTTCCCTTATCTTTGTCTGAATGCCACCGAGGTTGGATTAGTGATTGGTCGGAGTGTGGTTTTTTATTAGAATCGTTGGTTGTGGTGTCGTCGTTGCTAAATCCGCCATCTTTCAAAATTTTTATGTTTTGACCACTATTTTTTATAACTAATCCTCTTATTCCATCATCGGAAATTAATGTGTTTGCGCCCCACCCCAGAATTGTTAAGGGAATATTATTTTTAATTGCGTAAATTACTAGATCAATAAATTCTTGAGAAGTTTTAGTTTCGCAAAAAACCTCAGCTGGGCCTCCAATTTTTACGGTGGTGTAATTTGCTAAGAGAACTTCCCGATTAAACTCCAAATTTGGAAATTCAGCTTTTAGTTCAGTATACAAGTTATTCATAAAAATTATTCATAATGTAATTATACCAAGGTATGAACCTTATAGATGTCCCCAGCTCCAACTGTTAGCACCACATCGCCAGTCTTCAAATTATTTTCAAAATAAATGCTTAGGTTATGAATTGTTTCGAGATTGGAAATATTAATATTTTTATATTTAGATTGAACGCCTTTGACAATATCATTACTACTTATTGTGGAATCATATTTTTCTCTAGCAGACGAAAAAATATCGAGTAAAAATACTTTTGTTTTATCGTCAACTACCTCAAACGAGTCAATAAATTCTGCTAATAAATTTTTAGTTCTAGAATAAGTGTGAGGCTGGAAAACAATTATTTTCCTCGCATTTGGGTACCATTTATTTAAAGCTTTGATGACAGATCGAACTTCATCTGGATGATGTGCATAATCATCATAGTAGCTAACGCCATTTTTTGTTCCAATAAATTCAAACCTTCTTTGAGTGGAATTAAATGACTCCAATGCGTTTATAGATTCAAAGATTGGTATGTTGACTATGCTACATGCGACAATTGCAGCTACGGCATTTTCTAAATTATATAAACCAGGAACTCTTAAAATTATTTTATATTCAAGTTTTTTATGAGTCAGTAATCCGACGTTACTTTCAGGTTCGACGTTCTCTTCAACTGCTTTAAAATTAAAATCAGCATTTGGATTTTCGCCAAATGAAAGTATGGTTTCTGCTGAAGTTGTTGGTCTATGTTCTAGATCTTTGTAATTTACAATTAAAAACCCATTACTATCTATTTGATTAAAAAATTTAAAAAAAACAGCTTTAGTGTGGTCAAAATTCTTGTAAACATCTGGATGATCAAATTTTAAGTTGGTGCAAACTGTGATGAAAGGTTTTAGAAAGGAAAATCTTGGCGTGATCTTTTCATTTCTTTGAGGTGCTCTTGGATCGGTTACATATTCGTCAGCTTCAGCAACAAATATGTTAGTGTCAGTGTTCCATCGAGCGGTTTTATTAAGTCCGGGAATATTACCGACTCCGACCGCGAAGGAAGGTTCTGCGCCTGTTTTAGTCAGAATCCAGCTGATCATTGCTGTGACTGTTGATTTACCACCTACTCCACAGACAGCAATACCTTTTTTTAAATTAAAAAATTCAGCTTGAGCTTCGGCATGAGAATAGGTCTTAATTTTTCTTTTTTGAGCGTTGATAACTTGAGGATTAGATTGTCCTTCATGAGCAGCCGTATATATTACACAATCGATATTGTCTGGAATTTCTGAGTTAAAACCAACTGTAATTTCTATATTTAGTTTATTAAGAATTTCTTTAGTAACAAAATCTTCTTCAACGTCACTTCCCGATACTTCTTTTTGAGCATCGCAAAGAAGTTGTGCCATAGATGTCATAGCCACACCTTTAATGCCCACTAGAAAAAAATTGTTATATTTAAGAATTGGCATCATCGGGATTTTGTTTTAATACTTTTTTTAAGACATTCTCTAGTTTCTTGGCGTCATGTCTTAAATACGATCTGTAGACATTATCATTTTCATTTTTAAAGACAATTTTATCTAGCAATAATTCAGCTCGAATAATTCTTTTATCTCCATTAAGATCATCTTTGACTGGAAATTCTTGTGCTTTTGCATAGATATCAAGGACTTTTTCTGGAATTATTGAGTTATTAATTAAGATGTAATCAACTTTTTTCCCAATCGCATCCTCAATTTGATTTAGATGATCGGATATAGTCATTCCATGAGTTTGAGTTCTTCTGGTCATTAAGTTTGAGATGTACATTATTTTTGCTCTTGATTCTTTAAAGGCTTTTTTAGTGCCACTAACAACTAAAGTTGAAAGTAAGCTGGCGTAATGATCTCCTGGGCCAATAATTATTAGATCAGCATTCGAGAATGCTTTTTCAGCCGGTGGATTTAAAGTGCATTCTGGGGTTAAACTTATTCTTGCAATTTTTTTGGGATTTTCATCTTGACTATCTAGGATGTGTTCTCCAATCACAGTTGTTCCATCGGTATAGTGAATTTTTAAGTTAACATTGCTTGCTGTAACTGGGATCACTGCACCATCCAAATGAAATATTTTTTCAGCAATTTCTAAAGATTCAGTGGTGTTGTCTGTCATGTCCTGCAAGGCAGTTAAAATTAGATTGCCCAAGTTATGACCTTTTAAACCAGATCCTTTTGAAAATCTGTAAAGTAGAATTTTTTGAATCCATTCCTGTCGTTCTTTGTTTGCAAGCGCTGCTAAGGATTGTCTTAAGTCACCAACTGGTTGAAAGCCGAACTCATCTCTAATTCTTCCTGTTGATCCACCTGAGTCAGAAACTGATATGACGGCAGAAATATTTACTCCAAGAGTTTTTAATGCGGTAACAACTGGAAAAGTTCCAGTTCCACCCCCCAAGCTTACAACTTTATGCATTTTCACTATTGCCCCTTACTCTTGGATGCTCGCCTTTTAGTATTTGTTTAATGGCTTCAATATCATTCCAAGGATATTCTATTCCGTTATAATTCATACTTTTTTCATGTCCTTTTCCAAGTATAACCACAGTATCTTCTGGTTTGGCAAGTTTTGTAAGTGCATACTCAATTGCTTCCCCTCGTTCTGCAATAGAAATTATTTTATTGTGTCCCGTTGTGAGCTGTTCTTTCATTTGTCTTATTATTGACCAAATATCTTCATTTCGAGGATCTTCAGCAGTAAAAATAGATAAATCTGCAATTTCAACACCTATCTTACCCATTTCTGGACGTTTGCCCTTATCTCTTCTGCCAGCACATCCGAAAACTGCAATCAACCTTCCTTTTGAGCCATTTTTCTCAATTTTTTCTTTGAGAGTTCGTAGTACCGATCGAAGTCCCTGAGGCGTGTGTGCAAAATCGACAATGATGTTGACGTTTTTACTGGTACTATTTGCAGCACTGTTTTTAACAACTTCCATTCTCCCTGGGACACCAGCGAAAGTTTTTAAGCCTGCAATATAGTCTGAATCACTAATGTTCAAAGATTTTGAAAGTGCATAAACTAATTTTGCATTCATTTGATTGTAATCTTCTGGAAAAACTTTCTCGATAATAGACTGAATCTTAGGTTCGAGCGGAGTTTCCTTAGAATAAGTTATCAGATTGGTTTTTGTTAATTTTTTTATCAGAATTGGGTAAGAACGATCGTCTGCATTAATAACTGCTATTGGTGCTTTTGATAAAATTCCAGATTTAGCATTTAGATATTCTTCATAATTAAGATGATAGTCTAAATGTTCATTGGCAATATTAGTTAAACCAGATATTACAGGTTTAATTCCCCAATTTCTAAATTGATAGTTGCCGTGAGAAGTTACTTCGAGAACTAAATATTCATAGTGTTTATCAACCATTTGTCTCATAAATTTTTGTAGATCGGCTGGTTGGGGTGAGGTGACGTGAAAGCCAGTATCGATTGATTTTTTGCCCATGTATGCGGCGACTGTTGAAAGTAAGCCAACTTTTTTATTTGCTGTTTTTAACACATGATACAAAAGAGTTGAGGATGTAGTTTTTCCATCTGTACCTGTAATAGTAATAATCTTAAGTTTTTTAGCAGGGTGTTTGTACTTTAATTCTGCTATGAATCCATTAAGAAGGCCAGTTTTAATAAAATGATAAGGTCTTTTTAATTTGTATATAATTTTTTTAATCATAATCGTATTATATTATAGAACCTAGTTTAAAAGTAAATTTAGTTTATTAGCAATCTTATACCAGAGTGGCGCAGCTGTTTCAGCGGCCCATGGTGAGACTGTTGGTTCTACTAGCTTTGTAATCATAACAAACTTTGGATTTTCTGGAGGAGTAAACCCCACAAAGCTGGCAATAGTCTTTTCATTATCATAACCATTTTCAGTGACAACTTGAGAGGTTCCTGTCTTTCCTGCTGTAATATAGCTCTTTGAAGCAGTCCATTGGGCTTCTCCGTGTTCAGCTGAAGAAATTAACATTTTTGTAACGGTGTCAGCAGTTTTTTTTGAGATTACTGTTCTTTCTTCAATTGGCTGATTAACAATTATTTCTCCTGTGGTTGGATTTTTTACGTTATCAATAATAGTTGGCCTCATCATTACTCCACCATTTGCAATTGTGGCAAAAACTCTTAAAACTTGCATGGTATTTACGACTAAACCCTGGCCAAAAGAAGTGGTGGCAAGTTTAACGTCGCCCCACTGATCGGGAAAAGGTGTTGACTTATCTTCTTGCAAATCAATTTTTAATTCTTCTCCAACTCCAAATTTATGAAGATAATCTTTAAATTTATCTATTCCTAACTTCTCGGCCACAAAAATCATGGCAATGTTATCAGATTTTGCTATAGCATCTGTTATTGTGATTTCTGGATTATAGACATCATTCCAAGTTCTAATAGTGTACTGACCGAATCTTCTGGGCGCGTCACAGTTGGTGCATATCGTATCAGGTTCAATAACGCCTTCTTCTATTCCCGCAGATACAGTCACAGCTTTAAATGTACTGCCCGGTTCGTATAAATTACTCAGGCTGGGGTTTTTGTGAAATTGTGGATCAGATTTATAAAATTCTGCTTGCGAATAATCAGGATACGCTGCTAACCCCAAAACTTTGCCAGTTTTTGGGTCCATGACTATGACTTCACCAGACTTAGCTCCATATTTTTGAACGGCCAATTCAATCTCTTCTTCAATTAGATACTGCACGTCTCTTCTAATTGTCGTGGTCACATCTCTGCCGTCAATAAGGCTTTCATTAATAGAATTTTGGCCACTAAGTTGTAGACCCAGAGCATCAGCAATAACAGTGTTTTGTGTTGATCTAGCTTTTAATTCATTTTCTAATGCGCCCTCGATGCCAAAATAACCAATATCATCTCCACTTTCATCTTTTCCGACAAAACCAGTTAGATGCGCCGCCATGGAGGCTTCAGGATAAAATCTTTTTAGATGGGGATCAAAACCTAAGGCAAAGATATTTAAATTTTCAATTTGTTTTTTTGTATCTTCAGAAATATTAGCTTTCAAACTAATCCACTTGCTATCTTTTTTTTCGAGTCTAGTTTTAATCTGAGCTTCAAAATTGTTTGCAATTTCTTCTTTAGTTGCGCTATCAGTAGCATCTTTATATTCATCAAGCTCATTTAGTAAATAAGGCATAAGCAGTTTGGAAATATTGGCTGGCTCATCTTCAATTACATGAGGTTGAGCAAAAAGAGTATAAACTCTTTTGTTGGTGGCTAATGCAAACCCATCTGAAGTAAAAATACTTCCTCTGTTTCCAGTCAGGGTTTCCGAGCGTTTATATTGATCTTCTGCTTGTTGTTGAAGATCATCACTCTTAACTATTTGCCAAAAAAATAATCTGGAGATAATTGCTAAAAATCCCAGATATATCATTACTAAAACTATTTTTCCTCTAGTTTCTAAAATTTCGGGATTTGCAGATCTATTTTTGGATGTTCGAATCATTTATCTTGAAGCAACTTCATTATTATTAGTAGTGATGATTATAGTCTCACCAATGCTATGAAATTGAGCCAGATCTTGATCACTGATTATTTGAGAGATAGAATTTTTTTGAGATAACTCTGCTGTTAATTTTAATTGTTCTTGCATTAAATTATTTTTTTGAAGTTTGAGTTGAGCAATTTTAATTCCGTGATGAGCAGAGAGACCGCCTTGAAAAATTGTCATCACTACTTTTATTCCAAGAATAGTTATTAAAGTTATGTAGTAGAGTTTGGTTTTATTCAATTTCATTTGTTTGTTGATCTAATTTTTGTTGATCCGAAGTATTTTTTTCAAAGATCCTCATTTTTGCGCTTCTGGATCTAGGATTGTTTTTAATTTCTTCTGCAGTTGGAACTACAGGTTTTTTTGTTAGATTCTCGCCTTTATTTTCTGCTTCCCATAATTTGAAAGTAGTTTTAACCTCTCTATCTTCTCCTTCATGAAAAGCTATAGTTACAATTCTGCCTTTTTGAGCTAGTATTTCTAATGCTTGAGGTAAACCCATCATTATATTTTCTAGCTCTGTGTTAACCGCTATTCTTAATGCTTGAAAAACTTTTGTTGCTGGATGAAGTTTTCCTTTTTGTTTGCCACTGATTTTTAATATTAAGTTGCTTAATTGTTTTGTTGTAGTAATTGGGACGGGACTGCTTTTAATAGCTCTAGCAATTTTTCTTGCGTCAGTTTCACCTCCTAAATCTCTAAAAAGTTCTTCAAGTTGGTCTGCGGGAATCAGGGCGAGCAAATCTTTTGCTTGAACGCCTAATCGATCATCCATTCTCATATCTAATGGACTGTCGCCATCAAAGCTAAAGCCTCGATCTTCAGATTTAAGTTGTTCCGTACTTGTTCCGAAATCAAATAAGACTCCATCAATCTCATTGATTTGTCTATCTTCTTTTAATGATTGAATGACTGGAAAAATTTGAGCAAAGTTTTCTCTGATCAAGATTAGGTTTCCAGGAACTATTGATGAAGCAAAAATCTCCTTACCAGATGAGATGGCAGCTTTATCAATATCGAAAGCTATGACTTTTCCACCTGCATTTAAGATCTTTTGAGTGTGACCACCTTTGCCGAAAGTTGCGTCAATATACCAATGATCTTTTTTAACCAGAAGGGCTTTTGTTGCTTCTTCAAGTAAAACTGTAATATGCGTATTGGCAGTCATAGTTAGTTTTCAGTGATTCCTTCTTCTAAGCTTTCGGCAATTTCTTCTGTTTTGTCTTCGATACCATCTATGTAATCGTGGTACAAATCTCTGTCCCAAACTTCTAGTCGGGAAAGACTTCCAACAATGACAATAGATTTTTTTAATTTAGCAAACTCTATCAAGTACTCGGGCAGTTGTACTCGACCGGTTTTGTCAGGCTGAATTTCCTGTGCTTCATTAGTCATCAATCTTATAAAGTCGCGGTTATTTTTCTTTGTGAATGTGCGTGACTCGAATTTAGCAATTTCTTTTTCGAAATCTTCTTCTTTAAATATAAAGAGTCCTCCGTCAAGTCCCCTGGTTACTATCCAGGAATCACTTTCTCGTCTGAATTTCTTTGGTAAAGAAATTCTGCCTTTCTCCTCTAAACTGTGATAAAATTTTCCGATAAACATATTCTAAGGCTTATTTACCAATTATTCCCACTATCTGGATGAAAGTATCTAACACTTCGAGAAAGATGTAAAGACTAAGAATAACCGAAACCACGCAAATTATGGAGCCTATAAAAGTAGAGATTTGAGAAATTGTTTAATTACGTGGTCATTGTTATGATTTCGCGTGTTCCCGAAGCTATGGGATTAAAAATACTTTTCGCACAAGAAAATAAAGTTTTTAATTGACTATAAATATTCTCTTTTTCCTCAAGTATTTCTTTTTTCCTTTGTTTTTGAGCAGTTTGTGAATTTCGAACTGATTCATAAACAACATGATGATTGGTATGAGCATGAGTAGAAAGATGTATCGTTACATTTTGTTCTTCTTTTTCTTTTGTTTCTATTTCAGATAAATGAGATTCTTGCGACTCTATTAAAAGCTTAATGATTTCTCTTTGTATGGTAGTAATAAATGTTGTAAATCTAGCAATAGAGCTAGGAAGCTCTTTTGAGGTTGTTTCTGCATTAACTACTAAACCGTCATGAACTTCCAATATTTTTTGGGTAATTTGGGGACTAGCGTGACCGTCTTTATCTATTCCAATACCAGCTACTCCAAAGTCTTTAAGTAATTGTTTTGCGGCTAAATTATTTAGCGTTTCAATACGCAAATTCTCAAGCTGTCTTCTATAGTGAGTAAATAACAGAGATACTTGGTTAAAAAAAGGACTTGATTCTGTAAATAGAGAATTCATTTCATCAAGAAAAATATTTAACCCAGTAATTTGCAGAATTTCTTCAATTTTAAAAGATCCTAATGGATTTTCTCCATTAAATTGGCGATACATATCAAGTGATTCAGTTTTTACTAGCATGCTATTCCTTTCCAAGAATATATTTTTACGGGCAATTTATTTAATTGCTTTTGCTTTTGGAAATTCTGTGCCACTAGATTACTGAAGAAAACAAAAACTCCCAATTAAGGGAGCATCTTGTTGAGTGATTTATTTTACTAATATAACGACTAGGTAAATAAATTTCAATATTTGATGCTCGTCAATAACTTGCCTAAGCAAGTTTAAAAATTTTTTGCTGAAGATCGGACTTATTTTGGAAAATACCAAAAATACACCGTTGCGGCACAGTTGTAGATTTTCACTACATTCCACAGCATTGTTAAATTAACATATTAAAAAAATTATTACAAGTTCAATTTCTGAATTTCTGAATGTGGCTTTGGAATTTTTTAGTGGTTAAAATTTGAAGCCTGGGGTATACTTACGCTCATCATGATAAAAAAAGCTGTAATAACTTGCGCAGGTTTTGGAACAAGATTTTTGCCAATTACCAAAACAATCCAAAAAGAAATGTTGCCCATCTTAAATCGTCCAATTATTGACTATATTGTTGATGATTGCATCGCTGCTGGAGTTGAGGAAATTATTTTTGTTGTAAAGGAAAGTGAGGGCCGACTAGTTGAGCATTATTACACTGAATATCGATCACTCAAGCAACATTTAATTAAAATGGGCAAATATGAAGAATATAAAGATAAATTGTCTTTGCACGGTCAAAATGAGTTTGGCGACAAAATTAAATTCAGATTTATTATTCAGAAATTAGCAGATAGATATGGCACGGCTATTCCAGTGGAGTTGGCAAAAAAATATTTAGGAAATGAAGAGTCGTTTTTAGTTTTTATGGGCGATGATTTTATTTTTAATTCTGACGGAAAAAACGAAACAAAAGCAATGATCGAGTTATTTAATAACTCCAAGTCAAAAGGATTGGTTACCTGTGTTACAAAGCCTGAAGATGAATTACATAAGTATGGTATAGCAGTTGTTAAAAAGGAAAATGGATTTACTTATTTGAATAATTTGGTAGAAAAACCTGAAACAGGAACTGCTCCATCAAACTTAGCTAATATTAGCAAATATATTTTTACACCAGAAATTTTTGATATTATTGAAAATCAGCAACCAAACGCTGATAGTGGTGAATATTACATTACCGATTCTGCCACTATTTTAGCTCAAAAGAATAATGTTTGTGTGTATACTGCTGATGGAGAGTATTTAGATGGTGGCAATGTTTTAGGTTGGTTAAAAGCTAACTTAGTAGTTGCTAACAACAATCCTGAACTTAAAGAAGATCTGAGAAACTTTATCAAAGAAGAATTTAAATTTTAATATCCAATAATAGCGATATTAAGCAAACTTATTTACTGACCACAACATAAAGTTCCATGAGGTCTACTTCAGCCGTGATTGATTTGCCATCAACTTTTCCAGTGAATTCAGTCCACTTTGTGCCGTTCCAGCCCAAGATAACCAAGTCACCTTCTTCTTTAGCTCTCATGGTTAAAGTAGCTTTTCCAGAAACTTCGGGGATAGTTTGTAATGAATAGGGATCAGAATTAATTATTCCGTCAATCTTTTCTGGATATCCAGGAGTGTTAAAAACCACTGCCAACTTTACCGATTTTAGTTCTTTTGAAGTAATTTGAAACTTGGCATCTGTAGAGCTTAGAGCGTCATCACCTTTTTTATTCTCAGCGTACTTCCACTCAGACTTGAGAGCATAGTTTTCTTTGCCATTAAATCTAGTTGTTAAATGACCTCCTTTGACATCTTCATGATAAGTACAAGCTCCACCAGCACTGCAACTACCTAAAAGCTGTTTAGTGCTTGCAGGTAATTGACCCAAGTTAATTGAACCAAAAACACCTTGTAATAGTGACCCTGCTTGGTATTCAAGCTCATAATCAACAGCTGACGCATCTTTCTTTACAGAATTAACGGCAATCGTAATATTTTTACCGTCTGAATTTGGTGAAATTACCACGTAAGGTCTATCACTGACATCAATAACATTTAATGGTTCGGTAATTTTGGTCTTTTTAAGCTTTGGTGCTTCAGCCACCACCGCATCTTTTGATCTAGTTTTCACAAAAATTCCAATGCCAACGACTAGTAATAGCACGCCAATGATTGCAAGAACTTTTGTATTAGGGATTTTCAGATTTTTCATAGAACCTTACTTTATCATGGATTCGATGTAGCTTTCAAGTTTCTCTATTGGCATTCTAGTCTGTTCGGTAGTATCTCTGTCTCTAACAGTCACTGTGTTATCCTCTAGGGTTTGGTAATCAACTGTGATACAGAATGGAGTTCCAATTTCGTCTTGAGTTAGGTATCTTTTTCCAATATTTCCTCTAGCATCCCAAGTACACGAAAACTTTTGACTTAGTGAATTAAATAATTCTTGCGCTTGGGTAACAATTTCTGGTTTATTTTTAATTAAAGGAAAAATGGCGGCTTTGTAAGGAGCTAAAACTGGTTTAAGCTTTAGAACAACACGATTTTTTTCTTCATCCTTATAATAAGCGTCAGTTAAAACCATCAAGAGAGCTCTGCCGATTCCGAGCGCAGGCTCCATCACGTGAGGTATAAAAACTTCACCGGTGTGAGGATCTCTATATTCAAGTGATTGACCAGAATGTTCCATATGTTGTTTTAAATCATAGTCCGTTCTGTAAGCTATTCCCCAAAGTTCTTTCCAACCAAAAGAGAAGTTGTAATCTAAATCATAAGTGTCTTTACTGTAGAAACTTCTTTCACTGTCGGAATGTCTTCGCCATCTTAAATTCTCGGTTTTTACACCTAAAGTATTTACAGCAAAACTCATCATTTGTTGTTTCCAGGTTTCCATGAGTTCATGCCAATCTTGATTGTTAGGATTAAAAAAGTACTCTATTTCTGCTTGTTCAAGCTCAAGAGTTCTAAAGATAAATTGCCCGGTGGTAATTTCATTTCTGAAGCTTTTTCCTATCTGGCCAATACCGAAAGGTAACTGAATTCTGGTTGAATCTAAAACTTGACTAAAATTGGTAAAAATTCCTTGGGCTGTTTCTCCACGCAAATAAATGATTGATTTTTCGCCGGCAACTGTGCCAATTTCAGTTTCAAAAAGAAGATTGAATGATTTTGGATCAGTAACTTTATTTCCGTCTGGGCTCAAAATCTGATGGTCATTGATGAATTTGGCCATTTCTAGTAGGGTTAAATCTTCAACAACAAAACTGTTCCACTCTTCCTTTCCTTTATTGCGTTGGCGCTCTACCCATTCTTCAATTAAATGATCAGCTCGGTAACGTTTTTTGGTAACCACATCGTCAACTAAAGGATCGCTGAATGAGCCAACATGTCCTGAAGCAACCCAAGTTTTTGGATGAAGCAAAATTTGCGAATCAATTCCCACCATGTCGGGGCGCTTATTGACAAATTCACGCCACCACTCGTTTTTAATATTTCTGAGAAGCTCAACTCCAAGTGGCCCGTAATCATAAGAGTTTGCAAGTCCGCCATAAATTGCTGATGTTTGATAAGCAAACCCACGTCTTTTGGAGAGGCTTACAATTTCTTCAAGCGTTGGTTGTGATTTTGATTCTGGTTGCGATTCTAATTGAGAGTTATTATCAGGCATATGAAAGTTATTATATCAGGTTTTTATGGTCATTTTTTAGACTATTTAACATTAAGATACTCAAAACTCTTCATTTTTCTGTCAGAAAGAGCTGAAATATAATCGGTTATCGTCAGGTATTTTGAATCTTTAGGATCTTGAAACCCTAGACCAGTAATTATTTCTGTCAGTGCTTCTTTTATATATATTCCTGATGCAGTACTAGAGGAAATCTTTTTTCTTAATTCAAGTACTTTTGAAAATATTTCTTGCTCTAGTTCTTGTTCAACAAATAGTTTTTCAAACATTTCTAACATTTGAGATAGCTGTCGAAAAGAACCTAGGGTTTGTTTCATTTTTGAACAGTCATCTATGAGTGTGGCCTGAGTTAGTAATGGTAATGATTTGGTTCTGATCATGAAAGCATTAATCAGGTTTCCAGGTTCTAAATATGCTCTATTGCTTGATTTAAGTTTTCTAACACCTTTGGCCACGCACGTTAATTTGCCGTATTCTTGAGTAAGTAAATTTATTATCCGATCAGTTTCGCCGACATTAACTCTTTTTAAAACAATACCTTTTGTAGAGAATGTATTAGATTTCATATTTAAAGGTCGCTAATATTGGGCAGGACTTGCAACTTTATATTGGATAGGATCAGCAACTTAATATTGAGCAGTACTTGCAACTTTATGGGCAATTCTAGATTTAAAATATGGTCTCGTAGGTGGTGTCTTTTTGGACCATGATTTTTTCTTGTCCGCCAGTTACATCTATGAGAGTTTCAAATTGCTCTATTCCAGCTTGTTTCCATATCGCAACTTTATAATTTTCATTATCAGCATATGGAACTTTATAAACAAACTTTAGTTTTGCAGTGGCCATTGGCTCGAGCGTGAAAAAGCCATCAATGACGGTAAAGCCATTCTCCGTATAAGTTTTGGCATCTTCCAAGAAACCTTGGGAAGTAAGCAACTCAGAGCCTTCTGGGACATAAAGTCTTGTCCAGTCTCTTAGTGTTGAGTTCAAACATAATTTTCCTGCTTCTAGATTGCAGTTATCTGCTTTGTGGGTGTTTCTGTAAGTAATTTCAACGGTTTTTTCTAACATACCATTTTCAGGGGTAGAAACTGTTTGAACCACATCATAATCAATAAATAAATTTGATTTAGCTCCACCCAAGTTTGCATTAATGATAGCTAAGAAGTCTGTGCCATCCTCAGGAGGAATCATTCTTCCGGCTACATTGGCAAGTTCTGCGGCAGCTTGGGCTTTTTCATCAATAAAATAAAATTGAGCATGTCGATTTTGAATGCTATCAAACCCAGTTTGAAATAACTCAGGCCAGGTTTGTTTAGGTGCGGTGTAAGCTTTTGTAAGCAAAGATCTCATCAGCGGACCAAGGATTCCTTTTCTATCATTTCTTAGATAAGGTGTGGGACGAGTAATAATTTCAGAGAGAATATAGATTATTTGAGGACAATCGCATCTAGGATCATTCTCAGCACTGAAAGTTCCATATCCAGGAACTTCGACTGGCCCTAGCACTCTCATTAAATTGGTCAAGAAATGAGTATCGACGGTAATAATTCCGTCAACTTCTTTTGCCTCATTTGGCACAGTTGAGTAATTTTCAAAAAACACGTCCATCGATAATTTTAGATCAGGAGAAACATTCATATCTCTCAAGTGCCAATATTTTTCTGTGGTCAAATATCTGCCAAGCTCTTTAGGAATAGGAATTTTTTTGGTAAACTTTTGATCTAGCTCATAAATATCGTTTGATGATTCTGCCTCAACTTTTCCATTTTCTACATTAATTACAGCATATGCTGTTAAGAATCCTCCAGTTGGTCTTAACTCATTGTCATTTTGAAATAAAATTAAGTATTTTTTTCTTGCGCCCCCTGCCCCAGCAACACTTGGCAGTTCTTCAATAACTGGTCTGAATTCAGTTAATGCCAAAACGGCTCCCGAACTTAATTCTTGGACTTTGAGAATGTTAGATCGAACTTCAAATTCTTTTAAAGTTTCTGGATATCTTTCAGGATTAATTAATGCTAATTCTGACTCAACAGTTTTTAAGTCATTAGCAATATCATCAAGGATCGGAGCAATTTTATCTAAGGTTTCTAAGATAACTTTCAATCTATCTTCTGTAGTTCCTCCAGTGAAAGAGCCTTCTCCTGAAAATCCTAAAACATCTGCGTAAGGAGTAATAGCATCAATGGATTTTTTTCCAGCTGAAAGACTTGATTGGGCAGCATTAAAAGCATGAAGTCCGTCATTATAGTAGTTTTTTGCAAATGGCACGTATGAATAAAAGACCAACTCAGAATAAATATCTTTTGTTTCTGCAAGTTCTTTGTCAATTTGGTAAAGATTTTCTTGAACAGCAGGCAAGTTTTGTGTCTTAAACAAATTATATGTTTCTAATGATTTTGCTTGAAGAACGCTTGCTTTATCTTTAATTTCGTTAATTGTTTTGTAGGTTTTAAATCCTAAAACAGAGGTAACAGAAATTAATAAAAGTAAAAATATTCCAATAGAGATCAAGATTGGTTTCATTTTTGGATATTTGATAAAGTATGCAGATATTTTCGACTTGAAACTTTCCTTTTTCACAATTTCGATTGACTCTACATGATCTACTTTAGAGAAAGATGTCAGTTTAGCAGTATCTTGAGTCGCGTCATTATTTAGCATATTTAGCAGTATATCAAAGTTCTAGTGTGGATTACCACTTGGAAATCATTGCCTTAGGCGTTTTTAACATGATAATGAGATCTCTAAGAATTGATTTCTGGTTGGCGTAGTTGGCATCCATCTTTGCTCGAATATTAAAAGGGATCTCGTTTCTGCCTGAAGTTTGCCAAGGGCCGGTTATTCCTGGTTTGACCGAAAGAATAATTTCTTTGTATTTTTTTGTTTGAGGATATTTTTTAGTTTGTTCGTCAAACTCTTTTTGTACGTATGCTCTTGGTCCAATCATACTCATTTCACCTTTAAGTACATTATAGATTTGAGGAAATTCATCAATTGTTAGGGATCTTAAAGCTTTGCCAAGCCTGGTTATTCTTGGATCATTTTTAATTTTCCAGTCCCCTTTTCTGAATCTTGCTAACATTTTTTTATTATGTTTATGGAGAATATCGTCAGCATCTGGAACCATAGATCTAAATTTATACAGATAGAACTCTTTGCCATTCAAACCAAGCCTTTTATGTTTAAAAATTATTGGGAATCCAGAGTCAAGATAAATCATGATTGGAACAATAAACCAAATTGGTAAAAATATCATGCAAAGAATCAAGGCTAAAGTCACATCAAGTATCCTCTTTTGTTGAGCGTAGTTCATGATTATAAATATTCCTCTTTTTTGTTTTCTTCTAATTTACTAATTATTTTTTTAATATCTTGACTCTTAGATTTGGGCATTATCATTAAAATTTTTTCTGTGTCAATCACAATCATATCTTCCACACCTACCAAACTTACTAGTCTACCATTTGTGTGGATTAAATTGTTGCTGGAATCTACCATGATCACATTCTTTGGTTCTTGATCTCCAATCACGACATTACCTTTAGAATCTTTTTTTTCTAAATCGTAGACGACTTTCCAGTCGCCAACATCATCCCATCCGAAATCACCAGGAATAAGAACGAGGTTGGTGGCCTTTTCAGAAATAGCGTAATCAATTGATATTGACTCAGCCTGATCATAAATAGATTTTAGAGAAGTGTGAAAGTCCTTAGAGTTTAAACTAGAAAGCTTACTGGTTAGTTGATACATTTCGGGCATGTAGGTTTGAAAAGCTTTTTCCAAAACTGTGGCCGACCAAACATACATATTTGCGTTCCAGTAGTATTTTCCTGTGGATATGAAACCTCTAGCAGTGGCTTCATTTGGTTTTTCCGTGAAACTATCGACTTTGAATAAAGACAGTCCTCTATCTAGTTTTTCTAGGTCATTGCCGATTCTAATATACCCAAACCCGGTGGAAGGTCTAGTTGGAGAGATTCCAACCGTAACCAAGTAGTCATTTTCTCGAGCTGTCTTTGCTGCAAGTTTCATTACTCTAGTAAATTCAGCATGGTTGGGCACAATATGATCTGAAGCTAAGTTAATAATTACTGCTTTTGGATCTTTTGATTTTGCATAAAGAGTACCGACTAACATTGCTAATGCAGTGTCTCTTTTGGTTGGTTCTGAAATAATATTTTCACTTAGAACTTTTGGCAGTTGTCTGCGCACTTCTTCTTTATAGAGTTCGTTTGTGACAACAATTACTTTTTCCCAAGGAACAATATTAGTGATCCTAGCTGTGGTTATCTGAATCATTGTTTCTTTTCCAAGAAGTTTTAAGAATTGCTTTGGAGTTTCAATTCTAGATTTTGGCCATAGTCTGGTTCCGCCACCACCGGCTAGAATTACGGCATATGTATGATCTAGATTTGACATAAAGGCCTTTCAACTGTTCAATTTAAAGTGTTTCCAACTTTCGAGTATTTTGTTTTCAAATTGTGTCTTAAATTTTTCCGTACTGTGATATTTTGCTTTCGATCTGATGAGCCGTTGATTAAAATTTGTATTTTCTAATTCATTAATTGCTCTGATTACTTCTTGCTCAGTTTCATCTTTTATAAAAATAGAATTAATTCCATTTTCAAGTAATTCTGAAACTCCGCTCGTATAAAATACTATCACAGGTTTGCCAAAAATACTTGCCTCAAGTCCAGTTATTCCAAAATCTTCTTCTCCCGGCATTAACACTGCCTTACAGTTAGTTAGTAAAAAATTTACGTCTGGTTCCGATAAATCTTTGGTGAATATAATTTTTGAATTTTGTTTTTTTGCTCTGTCTAAAAGAGAATATATTGTCTCGTTAGTCGTCTTTTCAGTCCATTGGTTTTGGGCAATTTTTTTGAGTTCATTTTCTTGGACTCCCGTTCCAACAACAACTAAATATTTGTTTAGTTTTAAAGTAGCCCTGATACTTAGATCAACTTTTTTGTAATTTACTAATCGAGAGATACTAAGGTAAAAAGGAAAATCCACTTTTCTTTTGGAAGTTATTCTTGGTGCAATGTCGGCGGGAGGATAAATTACAGTTTCTGAATCAATTGAATAAAATTCTTTAATTCTATTTTTGATTAAATTTGAAATTGGAATAATTATGTCTGGTCTAAAGGCTGCTACTTTATCCCACCATTTGAGATAATCAAGCATTAGATTAGCTAGCTGCTTTATTATCGGCCAGCCTAAGAAGTTTTTAGAAGATAAATATTCTTTTCTGTGCGAATGAATATATCTAGTCGGAGTAAGCATATAACAAATATGAAGTTGATTGGGTTTTGTTAAAACTCCTTTGGCTTCAGCGCTGGAAATTGAGATAATGATGTCGTATTCATCTAGTTTTAGAGATTCAAAAGCAATTGGCATCAATGAAGCAATCAGCTGATGCCTTTTTCTAAAAAATGTTACCTTTTGTAAAAAAGTTGTTTTAATTTCAAATGTATTTGCCCACAAAGCAATTTCTTTTGAGTAAACTGAAGTAAAAAGTGGTGCTTTTGGAAATATTTCTCCAATTGCTTTAAGAACATGTTCTGCACCTCCATAAGAAGTATTGACTCGATCGTAAACAAGTGCAATTTTTGGTGTGGTTGATTTATTGAATGTCACTATAAACCTCAAGTGTTTTTAGAGCCATCTTTTTCCAACTATATGTTTTTGATAATTTAATTCCATCTTTAATACGTTGCTTATCGTCTAACTCTAGTTCATGAATAGCGCTTGTAAACGATGATTCTGAATGAGGACTAAAGTAAAAGGCCACATCTTGATAAATTTCTTGAAAGATGGGAATATTTGAAGCTAAAATAGGAGTGCCAAGCGCCATGGCTTCGACTCCTGTTAATCCAAAACCCTCAGAAAATGATGGTTGAACCAAGGCCGTGACCCGAGTGTAAAGTTTTGTGAGTTTTTCATCATTAAGAAAGCCTAAAAAAGTTACTCTGTTTTCAATTTTCTCATATTTTATAAATGTTTCGACTTTGTCTCTAAAGATATTTCTCGAGCTCACAATTATTAATTTATAGTCTTGTAAATTAATTAAAGATCTTAATACTATTTTAATATTTTTGTGAGGATAAAGTGAGCCAACATATAGCAGAGTTTTTTTAAGTTTTTTTGATGGTGTGATTGTTTTATTCCAAATTTTTCCGCCTTCTTTAATTACAACAATTTTTGATGAGGTTGAAGGATAAAATTTAGTGACAGTATCCATTATTGTTTGAGCTGGAACAATAATTCTTTTTGCTCTTGTTACAGCAATTTTAGTAATAACTTTATAGAAAAAGTATTTCAAAAAGTATTTAACAGGACTGAGAGTAGTAGCACCTCCGCCCTTATATTCGTGCCAAAGCAGGTCGTGAATTGTTACAATTATTTTTCCTTGATAGAAAATTGGAATATTAAAATGAGGAACGTGGAGCAGGTCTAGATTTGCTGATTTAAATATTTGAGGAAGTTTGATTTGTTCTTTTAATGAGTAATGACTTATGGGGGCAATGATTACTTCTAAATTTTTGTCAGCAAAATGATTTTTTAAGACTTCCTTTGCTTGGTTTTCGTCGTAAAAAAACAACACCCACTTATTTTTTGAAGGATTATCCAATAAATTAAGAATCAAACTTTCTGTATATCGACCAATTCCTGCGTGCTTTGAACCAGCCAGTCGGCAATCAATTCCAATTTTCATGTGGCCTTTAAAAGAAAACTATTTGGTTTTCTTAGCAGAACTTTTTTTGACAGCGACTTTTTTAGTTGCTTTTTTTGTTGGTTTTAATGCTTGGTCAACAATTTTTTCAAGTTCTTTTAGCTCTTTTTCAGAAATTTCTTCGTCTTTGCAGTCAGCGCAAGATCCGTCTGTGCAACAAGATGAAAGTGACATTTCTTTTTGCATGGTTCTAGCACTTCTCTCTCTTCTGAAGTTACCAACCATAGCGAATACGAAATACAAAAGTGCTAATCCGTAAGTTACCAGTGGCAAATATTCAAAAACTGGAGGAGCTACAGTCAATGTTGTTGGGTCATAAACATATTTGATTAACAGTTGAGGAATCAACATGTTTGCAACAACGGCTGCAACAAATCCTGAAAGAGATTCAACTCCTTTTACTAAGTTTTGAGTTCGTAATTGCTGTACAGCAAATCCGTTTTGGTGGCTCATAGTGCTCCTTTTTTGATCACAAGAATATATTTAATAATGGTTCTTATAAATGACGGATAAGCGTCTTTATAATGTTTGTCATAGTATTGTAACATGGTATTGTAAAAATATTTATTTGTTTTTTTGACTAACTTTTGTGATGAACTTTTGATACCCGATTTGTTTTTGTGATGAATTAAGGTTACATTTGGATTATAGACTACTAGAAAACCTGCTTCTCTAAATCTTTTGCACCAGTCTAGGTCTTCAGCGTACATAAAAAAACGCTCATCTAATAAGCCAACTTTTTCTAATAAATTTCCTCTGACAATCATGGCAGCACCAGAACAAGCATCGATTGTGTGAACACTAAAGAGGTTTTTATAGCTTTGGTGGTATTGTCCAAATAATTTTGAATTTTGAAAGAGGCGTTCGAGCTTAGAGAAATAGGTAAATGAAGCCCACGGAGTTGGTTCTCCTCTGTGACAAGCGGGATCTATTTTGCCATTAACGAACTCAATTCTTGGTGAAATAATGCCTACTTTTGGTTTTTTATCAAGAAAATCTAAGAGGATATCAAGATTTGTTTTTTCGTTGAGTTCAACATCAGAATTTAGAAGCATTACATATTTTGCAGTTGATTTTTTTAGAGCGATGTTGTTTCCAATTGCAAAACCAAAATTATCTTTCATTAACATTGCATTAACCCATTTGAAGTCTTTCGAAAGCATTTCTACAGAACCATCAGTTGAATTATTATCAACAACTGTAACTCGAACCTTTTTCTTAGTTTTTTTGAGATAAAAGTTATTCAAAGTTGATAGCGTTTTTTTCAACCAGAATTCCCCGTTGAAACTCACAATAATTATTTCAAAATCTAATTGATCCTTTGACATATTATTTGCTTCCAATTCTTTTATAAATTATGTCTAGTTTATTTGATATTAGTGACCAGTCGTAATTATTTTTTACAAATTTTTTACCATACTGAGCCATATTTTTTCTTTTTTCAGGATTATTTAATAGCTCAATTGCTAAAGTTGCCATGCCTTGTTCAGTGTTATCAATCATAACATGGACACCATTTTTGACATTCAAGCCTTCAACTGCGGTACTTGTGGATACAATTGGAGTTTCTGAGGCCATTGCTTCTAGGACTTTATATCTAGTTCCTTTGCCACTAAAAACTGGAGCCATTAAAACATCAACTCCAGAAAAAGCGTCTCTAATGTCGGGAATCCTGCCAATTACTTTTATTGAAGGATCCCGTTTTTCATACAAATATACATTTTCAGTTGGTGCGTTTCCTACAATCCATAGTTTGGCATTAGGAAGTTCCTTTTTAATTAGTGGCCAGACTCTTTTGACTAAAAATTCAACGGCTTCGACATTTGGAAGCCACTTGAATGTACCTACTGATAAAAGTGTTGGATCTTTGTGTTTGGTTTTTTTAACTTCTTCAAACCATTTAGTATCAACTCCGTTGGCAACAACTTCGATTTTTTTAGATTCTTTGATTTCTTTTGAGATGTATTTCTTGTCGTCTTCGCTCATGACAATTAAGGTGTCGCATACCTTCCAGTAATGCTTTTCCCATCTGCGAATCTTGTTTATATCAATAGTTAAAATAGCTCTAATTAGAAAAGAAGCTTTTTTTGCATAACTTTCGTAGCCCAAGTATTCGATTGTTTGCTCCACTAGAATCGTGGGAATTGTGGTCTTGGGAATATGAGGCATCATGTAGAAAGTTTCGGCATGAATCAGGTCATATTTGTTTTTTGCTAATTCTTCTTCTACGGCTGAAATTATTTCTGGGGCGTGATTTCTAATCACTAAAAAAGGATAGGAAGAAAATGCTGTTTTTAAAATGTTTTTTAGGGTAAAAGGCTTGCTCGATCGTTTGAAAACTCTAACGTTTTTGCAGTATTTTTCTAGCTCTGGAATGTATTTTTTTTCATCGTTATCTTTTATTAATGAAAACAAAGTCACCTCGTGTTTATTGGCTAGTTTTTTTAATAAATTGTAGGTCCTTATTTGACCACCAGAAAGTAAAGGATAAGGCAAATATGGCGTAAGCATTAAGATTTTCATTTAGTTACTAGCTCCACGTTCTTGAGTTAAGTCTAAAATTAAATAGTCTTGAGTCTTTTCAATAATCATATATTTTTCTTCTAATGTTTTAGCTTCTTCATCCATAGTTGTGGTGACATAATTTGTAGCTCCCATGTCTATTTTTTCATCGATGTCATATCCAAGAGGCCAGCCTTTTCTATTCGTCTGGAATAAGAAAGAAGTGTCGCTATATTGTGGAGCAATTACTTTAGCATCTTCTGGAAGTAATTTATCTGCTGCCACACCTGCCAATATATATTCTGGATGGTTAATATTGTAGTAACCATTTATTTGGTCATAAGAAAAATAAATCATAACCGAAATCATTGTTATGATGGTGGCAATTGAAATAAGGGCGTTAAACTTTTTATATAAGTATTTATCTAAAATTAAAATTCCAGAGCCAAGAGTTATGCAAATGATTGGAATGATTAAAACTTGGTAATAATCATGTCTCACGTTACCAGTTGCTACAACTGAAAAGTAAATTAAGACACTTAGCCACCATGAGGGAATTAGTAATTTCATATTTTTTAGCTGTTGAAAAAAACTAATAGGAAGCAATATCACGCCAGCATATCCTAGAATCAGTTTAGTAATTCTTTCCCAGAATAACCATCTAAACCAGAAGGGTCTAAATCTTGGTTTGCTATTTTCGATTTGAATTTCACCATTAAAAAGCCAATTTGAAGCTGGAATCCCTGCTGGAAAGTTTGAAATCCAATCTCTCCATAAGAAAAAAGGTATGACAGCCAAAATTGCAAAGACATACAATCTAAAATCAAAAATAGCTTCCTTAAATTTTTTTTCTTGAAGAATTATTACCAAGTAGACTGGAAGCAAAAACGCTACAAATGGTTTTAGTAATAAGGCCATCATCAATGATAATAGTGCAAACCAATACCATTTTGCTGATTTCGTTTTTATGTAGTTACTAAAAGCAAGAATTGAAAAAGTTGATGTAAAAAGCATCATTGGTTCTGGCATGATTACTCTTGAATAATAGACACTGTAAGGTAGCACTGCAAAAAAGAATGAAGCCATATAACCTACTTTTTTGCCATAATAATTTTTTGTCAAAAAGAATATAGAAATTAACGTTCCAATCGAAAACAATGATGAAACAACCCTACTAGTGGTAACAAGAGGTAACGAAGGAATGCTTTTTAAAATTAGTGCAACAATAATATTATAAAATGGAAACTCCACCATTCTATAGCCATCTGGATTGTCCACACCAGATTGGATATCAGACAAATCGTGGTATTTGGGAATTAATGGATTGAAGTCGTCTTTGATAAATTCGCGAGTTACTGAAGCAGTATCTGCTTGCCTGAAGCTATGCCAATCCAATATTGGGCTAGAAATTTTATAAAGACGTAAGACGAACGCTAAAGTTATAATAACAATCAGTATCGGATATTGTTTAACAAATTTTTTCACCCATTCCTTTCAAATATAAATTATTTAGCCGTATTCTTAAATTTACCTTGCTTGACTTTGGTTCTAATTTTTTTTATAACCACTGGCTTTTTCTTAAGATCTTTGATGTTCTCTAGTGCAAAAAGAATACCAGTTATAGACCAGAAAGTTAGTGCTACTTTTGATGCAGCAAAGACATCAATGAAGGTCGCATTAATTAATAGACCGATAGTTGATCCTATAAAGGCAGTAGCTAGTAATGTTTTTAAATCTAAAGTTTTTTCATAAATATTTAGATTTTTCTTAAAAGCAATTTTATATGCCTGAATAATAGCGAGGACTATTGCTCCGTAAAAAGTAATAAAGCCCAATAAACCAATTTCACCAAGAGTTCGTAAGAAATTATTATCGGTGCTGTCAGCTTCAGTAAATTCATTAACTTCAGATTTAGTTAAGGTTGCGTAGCCAGTGCCAAGCGCTGGGTTTTTATAGAATGCGCTTAAGGCCTGTGGCCAAAGCGTATCTAATCTGATAGCGAACGAAAGACCATATTTGAGAGCATTGTCTGAGTAGGTTCGTGGAGCTTCGATAATAATTGTAGTCATTTTTCCAGTTGCCGAAACTGTTGCGATTCTAATTTCATCTGGCACATCAACAAAAACGTCATTAGGTTTTAGTGGTGTCGGTCTTATATCTGAGGCAACTAAAATTGCTGCTTCATCAACTGACAGTCCGTTTTCTGGTTTTTCGATCTTGATATCAGGTGCATTAGAGTCATCTAATCTCATCATGATAAATTCTTTACCAGCGACGATACCGTTGGAAAGTTTAATGTAATTTTGGGAAAATAGAGGATAGCTATTTAGGCTTTGAAATAATCTTTCTCTGATATCATCTCCAAACCCTGAAAAAATAATCAGAATTAGTGAGCCGGTGACAATTGATTTTGATAGAAAAAATTTAATTTTTTTAGTTAAATTCTTTTCTTTGAAACTTCTGACCAGAATAGTTATAAAAACACTTACAATTACTGCGACAAATGAAGTTCTTGCAGCTCCTGTGACCATTAGCCATATGCCTAGTGCAAAAGTGAACCACAAGAAAATTCTAGTTAGTCTATTTTTTAGCGATAAAGTGAGCATTAAGATGATTGGTAAGAGAATGACAAGATATGCAGCCATGTCATAGTGTCCCCCAAAGGTTGATTGAACCCGAGCATGATCTGTTAAATAGAGTCTAATACCCTTGCTAAATTCTCGGTTCATCGTTGAGTAAACTGGCCAATAAAGATATTTTTGACCTAAGCCATAGATACCAACCATTAAAAAGCTGGACACAGTTGTATAAATAAGGATTTTTAAATCCTTTCTCGATTTAACTGCAGAATAAAAAACAAAAAAGAGTGAAAAATATTCGAGATATCTTAGATAATGAAGAAAGCTTTTAAGTAGATGAACGCTAGTCATCGGAATTGTTTTTGTAATAAAAATACCAGAGAGGACTGATAGAAAGCCAATAACAGAATAGGCTAAAAGGATTTTAGTGAGCGGTGTCTTGAGAGTAGCTTTTTTTCTGATGACTTGAATTAAAAATACGAGGAAGGTTAATAAAATTAAAAAATCTTCAAGTCTAACTCTGACAATATAACCTGGAATAATATCAAACAGTGGTAGTTTTGGATATAGTGGGATGACTATAAGTAGAATGCAACTTAGAATAAGTAAAATATTTTTATCTAAAATTTTTATAAGGTTTTTTAACATTTATTAGAGCGCTAATTATTTAAGATCACCTAATGCATTTTTATAAATTTGTCTTTTATATGCGTCTGGGGCAATTACGGAGAAGACAAAAATTCGTAGTAGAACTCCTAGCTGAAGAATGACTTTTAAAATTTCAGTTTGAGTTCGAGTCTGATGTTTTGAATAAATATACAGATAGCCTTTTAGTTCGCCCCTGATTGCATTTTCTGAAGTTGAACTTTGGTTCTTAAGATGAATAATTTGGGCAGTTGGATCTATAGCAACCTCATAACCATGGTTGCTAGCTCTCAAACACAGCTCAATATCTTCGCCATACATAAAAATATTTTGGTCAAGACTGCCAAATTCATCAATAGCTTTTCTAGAAAGCATCATGGCAGTGCCCGCTACCCAATCGATTTTTATGAGCTTGTCTTTTTTAAATGCTTGGTTTTTTGGAGAAAGGTTTTCATCAAATGTGTAGTGATCAGTTTGTTTGGTATTTTTTCCGGTGTGTTGAGTTGAAGGCAGAAATTTTCCAATAATTGGCAAATCGTCCATCATGCTCATGTGGAAAAATAAGTTGAGCAAATTTGGAAAGTTTCCACCTTGTGCTTGGAGCGTAAAATCAGGATTCAAAAGTGTTGAAGCTAGAACTCCTAGTTTCTCATTGTCAAATCTACGTACCATTGATTCGAGTGCTCCTCTTTTAACGATCGTATCAGAGTTTAAAAAAAGAATTAAGTTGCTGGTAGATTTTTCGACTACAACATTATTTCCGCCGGCAAATCCAAGATTTTTTCCAGTAGCGATAACTTTAATTGGAACTTTAGTTTTTAATTTAAATTCTCTGACTGCCTTTACTGAATCATCTGTAGAATTATTATCGACAACAAAAATTTCAGTATTTTCTTTTAGTAACTTGGAACTATTAATGTCTGCGACGGCCGACTTGAGGGTTTGAATGGTTAAGTCTTTGGTATTGTAAGAAACAATAATAATTGAAAGCAACATAATATTTATTGAAAAAGTCTAGTGCGACCAAGTTTATAATTAAGGCTTTTATCAGTGCCCGAGAGAGTGCTTTTTCTTTCACCAATTTTTTGAGCAGGAGTGCCGGCAACGATTGTAAAAGGCTCGACGTTTTTTGTCACCACTGCGCCGGCAGCAATAATTGCCCCATTTCCAATAGTGATTCCAGGAAGAATAATACTTCGTGGACCGATGAAAACGTAGTCACCAATGACTACTTTTTTCTCAATGGCTTTAAATCCTGGATCTTGAATATCATGCTGACTAGTCCAAATCATAACTTCAGATGCTATATCAGTGTGGTTGCCAATGATTAGACCCCCTTGAGAGTTGGGAAGTTGTTTTCTGCCATCAAGAGTTGCTCTTTCACCGACGATTGTGTCTTCGCCGATAACTATGTGGCGAGGATCATAAATTCTTGCCATCATATGAATGGTAGAACCTTTGCCAATTTTCAAGCCTGAAAAACGATAAAAAAACTTACGAATGGTGTGAGAAGGAATCATTCCGACAAACCACCATAAGAAGCCCGTGATCGCTTCAAGTTTCCATGCAGAAATTCTACGAAATACTTTTTTGAGAAGGTGAATGGCAAAGCCAGAGAAGGTGCCCTGGGGCACAAAAGAATCTTGATTCATGGAATTAGTATACCTCATGAGAGGGAGCTTGTTGATGGGGAATAGCGCAGTTGAGTTATAAAAATTATTTACCGATTAATGATTTCATCTGAATAATCGCAATTTGATTTAATCTCTCTAGGCGTTTATTTTGTTTTAATCCTTGTCTGATAAATTCAGCATTCAAACTTTCTAATCCAGCCAGACAAACTAGTTGAAAAATTCCAGCATGATCGCGAATATTTCCTTTCTTGTTTGGGTTTTTCTCTCTCCATTGTTTTGCAGTAATACTGAATAAAGCCACATTTAATACATCTGCTTCTGAGGCGTATATTACTGTTGTTTGTTGTCTAGAAATTTGAGATGGAATTAAGTTTTGTTGTACAGAATCAGTGTGAACTTTGTAGTTTGCCCTAACCAAAAATCTTTTAGCATTCCATTCTATTCTTTGGTGAGAATTTTCTTTTTCTTTGAGTCTTTGAAACTCCTTGATCAAGTAGAGTTTGAACTCTGAACTGATCCAAGAAGCAAACTCAAATGCTATGTCTTTGTGAGCAAAGGTACCTCCGCCGTGACCTGATTTTGAAATAATTCCAATTGCATTTGTTGCCTTAATCCATTTTGTTGGAGAAAGAGTAAACGAGTTGCTTCCAGATTCAAATTTAAAGGAGTCGAATTCTACCCCTTTAAATTCAGTATTATTAATTTTTTCCCATAAACCAAGAAATTCTATTGTATTTTTATTTTTAAGCCAATTTTTTACAACATCTTTAGCTTCGTGTTTATTTTTATATTTAGCAATATCAGTTAAAGAAATATAGTCCTCATCCTTTTGTGTAAAAAATACTATGTTTGTGTTCTTCACTACTATTCTTTGAGAATTCAAATTGACCATATGAGGTCATGCTAATTCACAATTCTTGCATGAAGTGTAGAGAGTGCTTGTTGATGGGGAATCCTGACAATTGCTAGATGAGTTGATTAGCTCTAATGACTTCAATGTTTTCCAAACTTAGAATATTATTTTCTGGAATATTGAGTTGTGCTTTTGGAGTTTTATTACCAGCTCGATCTAGAAAAATTCCATCTAAAATCTCTATATGGGTAATTTGTTCTAAACCTGAAATTTGATTTATTTCTCTGAAAAGTAAGATAACAACTTCATTAAAGGCATCTAATTCCTCAAGTACTTGTTTTTGAATGTCTTGAAATACTTGTATTTTTGCGTCAAAATTCTCTAACGCCAACATAATACGAGAGTTATTTTCCCTTATTAATAAATTTTGAAGTTCTCGTTCAGCAGTTTTGTGAATCATAAATTTCTTATTTTTATTACTTATCTAAAAATATTTCACCCAAATGATCATAGGCCATTTTGCTAACTACTCTGCCCTTTGGAGTTCGTTTTAACATGCCAACTTGGATTAAGTATGGCTCAAGCACTTCTTCGATAGTTAGCACATCCTCATTAAGAGTTGCTGCGATAGTTGATAATCCCACAGGACCGCCGTTGTGTTTTTGAATTATTTGTTTTAAAAATCTTCTGTCTGATTCTTCCAGTCCAAGCTTATCGACCGCAAACATATCAAGCGCATCTTGGACACCTTTGGCAGCAATTGAGGCAATTTTATGAACTTGTACATAGTCACGGACCCTCTTGAGCAATTTTAGGGCAATTCTAGGAGTGCCTCGCGATCTTCTACCAATTTCCAAGGCTGAAGCTTCGTCAATTTTTACATCAAGTTTTACTGCGGCAGACAAAATAATAGTAGATAAAGCTTCGGGAGTATAAAACTGCAAGCGATGAATGATTCCAAATCTGTCTCTAAAAGGACCGGCGAGTAATCCATACCGGGTGGTGGCTCCAACCAGCGTAAATCTTGGCAAATCAACTCGTAAAGTTCTGGCCGATGGCCCTTTGCCAATAACAATATCTAGGGCATAGTCTTCCATGGCAGGATATAAAGTTTCTTCAACAACTTTAGGGAGGCGGTGAATTTCGTCAACAAACAAAACATCACCTTTTTCTAGGTTGGTAAGAATTGCAGCAAGATCTCCAGCTTTGCTCAAAGCAGTTCCAGAAGTGACTTTGATATTTACTCCTAGTTCTTTGGCGATTAAGTGGGAAAGTGTGGTTTTACCCAACCCCGGTGGTCCATAAAATAGCGTGTGGTCCAACGATTCATTTCTTCCTTTTGCAGCAGTAATGCCAATTTGAAGCGATCTTTTGACGTCATTTTGACCATAAAAGGCATCCCAACTACCAGCTCTAAGCGAAGTAAACAATTCTTCTTCTTGAGGAGTTTCTTCAATTTCACTAACAAATGTGTCGTCAAAGGTCATATTGTTTATTTATTGGCGCCCGTGATGAACCCCTATGGCAAGCTCCCGTGGCAGACCCCTTAATTATTTATTTTTCCCCAGTTCTTTAATTGCCATTTGAACAGCTTTCTCCAATGGCATATCTTTTAGATCTAAGCCTTTAATGACCTGATGTATTTGTTCTTCTCCAAATCCAAGACTCATTAATGCTTCTAGAATATCAGATTGCATTTGATTGAGTGGAGTAAGATCAAGATCTTTAAGACCGCCAAGTTTAGTTTTGAGATCGATAATTATTTTCTGTCCAGCTTTTTTGCCAACGCGCTTAACGCTAGTAAAAAATGACACATCTGCATTTTGGATAGCAGTGATAATTTGTTGAGAACCTTTATTTAGAATTGACATGGCCGTTGCCGGACCGACACCGGAAACGCTGATCAAAAGCTTGAATAATTCTTTATCATTAATAGAGTTAAAACCAAATAAAACTAAGGCGTCTTCTTTGACATGAGTATAGATGTGAAGCGCAATTTCTTCCTTACCCGAAGAATCAGTCAAAGTCTGATTTGTTGCTTTGACGCCATAACCAACTCCGCCAACTAGAATGATCAGTTCATCAAGATAAATAATTGGTTTCCCAATAAGGTAACTTATCATAAAATCTAGTATAAAGCTTCGCGCTTAATTCTGGAAGTGGAGACTTTTGAAAGATTTTTATTTAGTTTCAGTCATTTCAATAATGGCTGGGCCATACTCATTTTCTTCTGTATCGCCATCTGTAGCCATTAGGATTAGAAGCCAAATGAAGCCAGCAACTGGAATTAATGAAACCAACAACATCCAGCCAGTTTTTCCTATATCATGCAACCTTCTAATTGAAAGAGCTGTACTTGGTAGAAAAATGACAAGACTGTAAAGCATACCTAACAGGTTTGAATCATTACCAATTATTTTACTAAAGAGTGAAAGAGCTACACTTATAGCAAGATTTGACCAAAAGAAGTTCCAATACTCTGCTTTATTTGATCTACCACTAAAAACTGAATATTTTTTAAAGACTGTTTTATAGTTTTCAATGTATTTTTCCATAGATGCCTTTCAAAATTATAATATCGCTATCTATAAGGAAATAATAACACATTTTAAAACTTTGTGAATCCATGTGTCATCGCCACTGCTAATGCGTCAATTGCATCATCAATTTGTCCGTTTAGATCATACTTTATTTGTATTTTTACCATTTTTTCTACGGCTTGTTTGTCTGCGCTCCCTGAACCAGTGACCGCCAACTTAATTGCATTTGGTGAATATTCAAATACTTCTAAACCTTCGTCTAGAAGTGTGCCGATAATGATGCCGCGCGCTTCACTGACTCTAAGCGCTGTTTTTTTATTTTTGGCAAAAAATAAAGTTTCGATGGCAAGAAATTTTGGAGAATATTTGTGGGCGACTTTTTTGAGTTCTGTAATTATTTGAGCGTAGCGACTAAAAATATCATCTTTATTATTTGTCTGAATGCAACCTAGATCGGTAACTTGAAATTTTGAATTTTGGAAATAACCAACTGCCCAACCTACTCGATCAAACCCAGGATCTATTCCTAAAATGAGTTGAGGTTTTAGCATGAGCTATTTGTCCTTTTGAGCTACTTCAATCAAGGTGTTAAAAATTATTTCGGCAGACTTGTCCCAACTGAATTTTTTAACTTGAACTCTGGCTCTTTTTCTAAATAAACCTTTATCTCTGGTCGGCATTGAGTAAACTTCCCAGATTTTATTAGCAATATCTTGAGCGCTATTTGGATCAACCAAAAATCCGGCATCTTCTACAACTTCTGGCAAACTAGTGGTGTTAGAAACAATAGGTGGCGTTCCAAAGTTTAGTGATTCAAGCGGAGGAATACCAAAACCTTCGTGAGTGCCCACCAAGCAACTTGCTGAGGCGAATTTATATAAAATTTGCTTCTCACTTTCAGTGACAAACCCGGTGGTGACTATTTTAGTCTTGAGTGGCGAGTTAGCGATTTTTTTAAGAATATCGTCAGCGAGCCAGCCGATCTTTCCCGCAAGAATGAGCTTAACTTTACTTTGATTTCGCAAATGCTGATTTTTTCGTTTAAGTTCTCTGCCCGCTTTCATTCTGCTAAAAATTTCAAAAGCCTCGATTAAGATCACAAGATTTTTTCTTGGCTGAAGTGTGCCAACAAAAAGAATGTATGGCTCAGTAATTTTTTGTTTCTTAAAAAAATCGTCAACATCTTTGGCTTTTATTCTGAGTTTAGTCGTGTTTATAGCTGGGTAAGCAATTACGATATCTTCCTCTGGTTTATGATAATTTTTGACAACTTCATTTTTTGTATATTTACTGATGGCAATAACTTTTTTGGCATTCTTGACACTGTATTTTGTCCACTTAGTTAGCTTTAAAGTATCCGATTTTTTAAATTGATCTGGAAATTCTAGATAGGCTGTATCCATGACAGAAGAAACATAGGGTACTGTACTAATGCGGGGAGCATAATGGCCGGGCGTAAAGAAAACATCATATTCTGTTTGATTCTTAAATAAGTGGATTGGTAGCGCCCATTGAGTCCAAAACTTTTTTGGTCCAAATGATTTGTAAGTCCAGTTTTCTCTAGTGACAGGCATATCGCTGATTTTTTTCGAAGCCATTAGAACTGTAACTTTTATGTCGTCGCGTTTTTCTAAAAGTCGATATAAACCTAATAAAATTTCAAAAGCATAAACATTACTGCCCACTCTTGATTCTACGTTAGCTTCTCCACCATCAATTGCGATATGAATAATATTTTTCATTGTTTGAAATCCTCAATTGCTCGTTTGTACACTTTAACAGTTTCTTGAGCTACTTTCTTCCAATCAAACATTTGTTGTCTAATAATCATTCTTTGCATTCTTTTTTGTTGCTCTGCTTTATTTTCATTCAAAATTTTTCGTAGTCCTCTGGTAATGTCTGCCGGAGACTCAGGATCAATTAATTCGGCTGCATTTCCGGCAACTTCTATCATTCCTGAGTTATTGGAAGTTAAAACAGGTGTACCTAAATAGAAACTTTCTAAAATTGGTAGGCCGAATCCTTCGTAAAGTGACGGATAGGCAAAAACCGAGGCGTATGAATATAAGACTGAAAGTTCCTGATCGTCGACTCTGCCCATAAATCTTGGTTCATACTTGAATTGTTTTGCTTTCTCTTCGATTTGATCCCAGCCTTTATTGCCAGCAACCAATAGATCAAAATCTTCGGCAAGTGACTGCCATGCCTCAACTAGCCTCAAGAGATTTTTTCTAGGTTCTCTGGTGCCTACAAAAAGAATGTATGGCTTATTTAGGCTTAGTTTATTCTTAATATTTAAGGCAATTTCTTCAGTGATCGCATCACTAACTTTTCTAAATTCTTCAGGGAGTGCTTCATGAACTACATGAATCATGTAAGCAGGATAGCCAAGTAAATCCATGATGTCTTTTTTAGTGGCTCTACTGACAGCAATTAAGTGAGATTTGTTTTCTTTCAATTTTTCCCATGATCTTTTATGAGCTCTCAATATTTGATGATGAGCGGTTTCTGGAAATTTTAATATTGCAAGATCGTGGATTGTAGAAACGATGGGAATGTTTTTGTCTGGGGGTTGAATCCAATCCCAAGAATGGAAAACATCAAGGTCTTTAAGATAATTTGAAACTGGATTTAATCCAAATTGCCACATTTTTTCTAAAATACTTTGAGGATACGGCAATATTTTGCATTTTTCATTAAAGCTAGCATGAGTCGAAATTTCTGGAGAATAACTCAGAATATTTTTGGCAATTTCTTTAAGCAGGGCGCTTTGTCGCAACGAACTAGCAAACACCGAGAGTGTAACACCCATTTCTTTATTCAGATTCTTGGCCAGATTAACTGCATATCTCGAAACGCCTCGATGATAGATCGCTGGTGTGATGTCGATGCCGATTTTCATTTAGGTTATATTTCTCCAATTAATAAGTGAGGCTTAGTAAAGATTCTAACAAAGCCAATGTTTGGGTAGTCTAGCACGCCAACTTCTTTGAAGCCAAAGTTTGTTAGTTCTTTTTCAATTTTCTTGTCAGGATCAGAAAGATCTCTCAAATAATCAAACACGAGAACATTCTCATACTCTACTACTCTTTTGAGAGTGTTGGCAAGATCACCAACTTTGCTAATGGATAATTTTCCAGTGGAAATTGAAGGATAGTTTTTGGTGTTATACCATTTCATTGGTGCAAACTCGTTGTCAAAGGAATATATGAATATGCTACTGGCTGGAGAATAAGTTTCCGACACTTCTTGGTAAAGTCCTTTCCAGTTTTCTCTTTGCATTAAGGGATTAGTATAATATGAAATTGTTGAAATAAGATTGATAGAAAAAATTGCTATTATCAAAGTTATGGCCAAGGCAAAATGAATTTTTTTGGTATTTTTTAGAAAATTGTTAATTAGGTAGGCCACTAAAATGTAAAAAGCTGGCAAAAGAAATAGTAGGCGCTTGGCACCAACCACTGGCACATAAAAAGAAACCAGCCAGGAGGTAAAGAGCGGTAAAATTAGCCACGCAAGAATAAATAGCAAATTGTATTTTTCTTGGTGGGCTAGTTTTTTAAATTTGCTAAATAATAAAATTAAAATTGGGATAATGATTAGTGCTCCAAAAATGATGAAAAATAAGTTTGGCTCGACGTCTAGGTTGCCAAAAATAAATTTTGCGACCACGAGCGGAATTGCTTTTAGAGGTGTTAGGCTAACAACTTGGTCCCAACCAGGCAGATCAGATCTGACCATTTCTCCAGCACTTAATTGTCTGAAAAACGTTGGCAGCCACGGTAAAAATCCTAGAATTGGGATGAGTTGAGATTTCAGATACTTTGGCAATTGTTTGGAGTTGTTCCCTAGGGCATAAAATAATTGGCCGATCATCAGGAATGGGAAGAGATATGAGGAATATAGTCCAAGTAAATTCGCAATTGATAGTTTGAGTCCAAAATTTTGTTCTTTTGATTTTCTGTCTTCTTTTTTTAGTTTTAATTTTTCCTCAGATAAGCTTTCTTCTGATGATTTTTTTTGCAAAAACATGAAATAGAAATACATGCTCATGAGCGCGAACATGGTCGCTAAAGAGTATGGTCTGAGTTCTTGAGAGTAAAAAATATGAAAGGCCGATGTTGTAAGAAAAAGTGCTGCCAGAGTTGCGGTTTTTTTACCAAACAGTTGATTTGCAATTTTGTAGGTGAACAGAATAGTAATTAGTCCTGGAATTAAAGCGCCAATCAATCTTAGCCAACTTTCTGAATATGAAAAATATTGCGCAAAGTGTAGGATTAAGTGAAGCAGTGGTGGCTGAAAATCAGCAATAATATCTAGTTGTTGAGAAAGTGGTCGAATGACCTCAAGTGCTTGAGCAGCTTCATCCATCCAAAAAGAGCCGTTCAGCAGAGGCATTCTTAGAATTAGGGCAAATATTAGTATTAAACCGAGCTTTTTATTCATATTTGTCTTGATTTTATAATGTGTTTAATCGTAGACTAATTGTAGAGGTTATTGTGTCAAACCACAATCTAAAATAAACATATGCGCAACTATTTTTCAGGCAAAACAGTACTCCTAACTGGTGGCGCAGGTTTTATCGGTTCAAATATTACCGAAAAGTTAGTTGGGTTTGGATGCAATGTAGTTTGTGTTGATAATTTTATTTCTGGAAGAAAAGTAAATGTTCGTGAGTTTGCTAATGAAAGTGGCAATCCAAGAATTGATAACTATACTCTCATTCAAGCTGATGTATCGCAACCGGCCGGAAATTATTTGCCCGAGGGAATTAAACTTGATTTAATCTTACATTTTGCATCTCCTGCTTCACCTCCAAGATATCAGGATAATCCTGTAGAAACATATCTGGTTAATTCAATTGCCACACACTACTTATTGGATTTTCTTAAAAGAACTAATCCAGAAGGCCGGTTTGTATTTGCGGGTACATCCGAAGCTTATGGCGATCCTCAAGTTCATCCACAGACTGAAGAATATTGGGGGAATGTTAATCCTAATGGTAAAAGATCGTGTTATGACGAGTCAAAAAGATTGGGCGAAACAATTTGTGGTGTGTTCTATCGCGATTTTGGGATGGACTCCAGAATTTTAAGAATATTCAATACTTATGGTCCTAAAATGGATCCAACAGATGGAAGAGTGATTCCAAACTTAATTATGCAAGCATTAAAGAATGAACCGTTCACGATTTATGGCGATGGCTCACAAACTAGGTCTTACTGTCACGTCGATGATTTGGTTGAATTTATCTTGAGAATGTCATCAAAAGAAGGTTTGAATGGCGAGACAATCAATATTGGCAATCCTGGCGAGTTCACGATTGTTCAAACCGCCGAAATGATTCATAAGTTGGTTTCTCCTGATACTGAAATTAGATTTGAACATCAAGATATGCCCACTGATGATCCAACTAGAAGACAACCGGATATTACTAAGGCCAAAAAATTGTTGGGTTATGAGCCTCAGGTGAGTTTTGAAGAAGGTTTGAAACGAACGATTGAGTATTTCAAAAAAGAAATTAAATAATTAAAAACAAAGTTAACTGAGGCTCTGGAAACAGATTTTTGGGCTCAAAATTATTTGACTTGTTCGAAACTTACTTTCGAGACTTCATTAACGTTGAATTTAATGTATGAAGTATTATCGGCGTTGTTACTAAGGTTAGCAAAGAAATGAGTTTTTGTTGCTTGGTCTTCTTTATAAATAGTTAGCTCATCTATTTTTGAGTTTGCGTGATTACTAGTAATAATAAATTTGTTCAATTCAGGAAACTCAGCTAGTTTCTTTTCAAGTGTGGCAATAAAGTTAGTTTCTGATGTAGGATTTTGCCAGTCTAGATTATGGTCAATGATAAAGACGTTTTTAATATCAGGAAGTTTTTCTAATTCAAGAAATGCGTTGTAAACAAAGAGTTTCTGATCTGCATCTACCTCTGAATTTTCGTTCAAGCTTAAAATGATAAAGTAATCATTATTGGTGAAAAAGCGGTAGTAACTTGGAGTTTTTTTTGAGTTGTGTAGAATTGGATAATTTGCTAAATTGCCAAAATATGTATCAAAATAATTAATCCAAGAATCTTCTTTTTTGTGCACGATATCGCCAGTGAAAATTGTAAAAGCTTGTGGAGTTTGGTTGAGATTCGTACTCAGCAAATTACTAACAAAAACTTTAGTATCATAAGGAAGTTCACTTGGTTCTGTTGGAGCAAATTCGTGACTCATCACAGTAAATGAATAATTCCCCGTAAGTGAGTTTAGATTAAATAGTTTGTTATTAATCGAAATTGGAATCGGAGATATTTTTTGTTTAAGATTGTCTACTTTGAGAATATTGCATTGATCATCGCAGTCAATTACCTTATAGGTTAAATCAAAATCATGTTTTATTTTGTTAAAATTATTCAAGTAGTCCGTATTTTCAAAAATGCCAAAATTTGTAATGTACAGTCTGTCCAAACTAGTAGATTCGTCAATAAAATCTGTCATTGAAATTAGATCGTAATTATCATTTTTGTAGAAATCAAAATAATAAGGATTAATTGTTGTGATCAAAGAACCGTTGTTATTTTTGTAAGAATTATCATCGAAATGAGAGTTTACTCTGTTGATCGTCCAATACTTGTAAGCTTTCTGATCATTTCTAAAGTTAGTTTTAATTTGAGAGATAAAATTGTTTTGTAATAAATTAGATATAATGAACAGAATTGCTACGAATTGGATAGCTCGCGAAAGTTTTTTCTTTTGTTTTTCTAAAAGGTAAACTATTAGAATTGAAAACATTGGAGCAAAAATGATTAGTGTTATAAACTTACTAGTTGCTAGTGGCTCACTGGTTGCGGAAATTAAATAGAATATAAAGACTGACGTGAATAAACTGGTAAATTTTGTAAAGTCATTTTTTGTAAGTTTTGAAATAACTTTGTAAATCACTAAAAATGTTATTAATACTAAAGATAGATTTAAAAAATAGAATGTAGCTGGATCAGAATTAATTTTTAAGAACGGTACCAATAAAAATGAATAGATATTTTTATTTTCTTTAAGAATAAAACCATTGTTTCTACAGATAGAAAAAGTTCCAGTTTTAATGAAGCATTTTGCGACTGTTACATTTTCAATTGCTTCAGTCGAAGTATCAAAGTTTCTCAAAAGACTATGTTCTTTGTAAGGATTTTTATGGAGAAAAAAGAAAAGTATTAGAAATGCAAAATAAAATGATCGGTGTTTTTTAAAATGTTTTAAAATGTTTATGATAAAAAGATTGGCGTTTTTAACCACTATACTTGAATTAATTAATCCTGACTTTGCCCCAATGCCTACGAAAGCCCAGAAAGTATAAGCAACTTTTGAAGAAGCAAAAACGTCAATATAGCCTGCATTGATGAGTAATCCAATAATTGATCCAGTCAAACCAATATTAAGAGTGGCAATTAAGGGATCGGAATTTTTTGAATTTTTATAAACGATCGTTAGAATATAAATTATAAAGCCATAGAAAGTAATAAAGCCTAAAATTCCTGTTTCTCCCAAAGTTCGCAAGAAATTATTATCAGTACTATCTGCTTCAACATATTGTCCATTTTCAAGTTTATTTAATGTAGCGTAGCCGTTGCCAAATAATGGATTATTGATTAAACCATTGATAGCTTGTGGCCAAAGTGTATCGAGCCTAATCCCCATCGAGATTCCATATTTGAGAGCATTTTCTGACCAAATACTTTTTTGAGCGACAACAACTTGAGTTTTATTACCTTGCTCGTCAGTAACTGTTTTAGTAATAAATTCGTGTCCTTCTCCATAAAGATCGTCGGGACGGGTGGGATCAGAAGTGTCTGGTTGAATATTTAGACCAGGAATTTTTGAAATAATTTTATTAGCTGTTGAATTTTTTTGTGCAATTGAAATCAGTGCGGACTCAGTTGCTTGTCCAAAAAAAGTTAAAGCTAAGCTCAAGCAAATTATGAGTGAAACCAAAGCAATTCCGCCCCACTTTAATTGTTGTTTGAAACTACTCATTTTTCTCAAATTAAAGAAAAGAACAATGAGTATTCCCATGAGATAAGCCACAAGTGCCGTTTTTGAGCCACTACTGATGAGCATCCAGGCTCCAAATAGATGAGTTAGATGTAAAATTAACTGAAAGGCTCTTTTTTTAATGATGCTGAGATTTGTGGCTAAAATCCTCGATAGATTTAAAGAAAAAGCGAAGATTAGTGGTAAAACAATCACTAGATATGCGCCTAAATCGTAATGACCGGCAAAAGTGGATTGCGGTCTGGCGTTGTCTTGTAAATAAAGCGTCACTCCTTTCGAATATTCTCGATTCATTGTTGAGTAGAGAGGAAAATGCAAATACTGTTGACCGTAACCGTAACCAATAATTCCAATAACAGTAATGACAAGGGTGACTAAAATAATTTTAATATGCTGTTTTGTTTTAACTGAGGAATATAAAAAAAAGAAAAGTGCAAAGTATTCCATGTAACGGAAAAAATGTAAACTGCTTTTGCCGATATGAAGTAGTTGAGCAGGAATAGTTTGTAGCAAAACTGTAGCTAAGATAATTGAGGTTAGCCCAACAAGTGCATAAGCAAAGACTAGCCAAAAGTAAGTGGTGTTCCATTTTAATTTATTTTTTCCTGCGTTTTTTGTAAAGAAAGCTTGCTTAAGCCAAACAATTGCCGTAAAAATAACTAAAAAGTCCTCTGCCCTAACTCGGACAATATATCCCGGCAAAATATCAAACAGGGGAACTTTTGGAAAAAGCGGGATGAAAGCTATTAAAAAAGTGCTCAAGGCAAAGAGGAGATTGGCTTTTAGCCAAGTAAAGATATTTTTGACTTTTTCCATAACTAAACTATTTTACAGCAGATTTGTGGGAATATGGAAAGGCAAAAATCAGATTCATTTGGTTAAAACTAATTAACTTTAACAAACTGTCAGATCTAAACGTGATATTATTGAAATAGTTGCAAATGACCTTAAAACCTTATGAAAATAAAGATTAAATTTGAACCATTACTTTTGATCATAGTTGCAATAATACTTTTTTTTCTTTTCTTACATAAAATTGACTACACTGCATTATCTAGTTATGACGAGGCATGGTATGCAGATATCACGAGAAATTTAGTTTCGTCAGGAAACCCATTTTCACTTGTTTTTAATGGAGCAATTTTTACAGATCATCCTCCTTTTGGATTTATGTTAATGGCAATTCCTACAATTATATTTGGAAGTAATGAGTTTTCTGCTCGTTTAACGTCCGCAGTGCTAGGAGTTGGTACAATATTAGTTATTTACCTGCTTGGAAAAAAACTTAACGGTAAAATAGTTGGTATTTCTGCTGCTTTGATTCTTCTATCAAGCATGTGGTTTGTGTTGAGAGTCAGATCTGGAAATTTGGACATTTCTTTTCTCTTTTTTGAAGTATTAACCGTGTATTTATTATTAAATGAAAATAAAAATACAATATATTTAGCAACTATTAGTTTTGCCGCACTTATTTTGACTAAGACTTTGGTTGGCTTTGGATTGTTGCCTGTAGCAATTTATATTATTTTCTTTAAAAGAAAGAAGTTTAATAAAAATATTTTATTAAAAGCTTTCATCTTGTTTTTATTATGCGTATTACCTTGGTATATTTATAATCAAAGTCATAATCCAGGGTTTTTGTATCATCATTTTTTTGAAATAGGAACTAGGAGCCTAGAAAATAATTTTACTTTAAAAGCTTTGTCTTCAGGTTTGAAATATTTAGCAATTGGAATTGGAAAATGGTACAAAATTTTTCTTGTTTCAATATCTTTTGGATTAATTAGCTATATTTTTCAAAAAAAACAACGATTTAATATAGCTTTGTTATTTTTGTGGCTAATTGGTTTCTCAATATTTTTAATTTCAAATAAGACAGAAATATGGCATCTTCTCCCATTATATCCTGTAATTGCATTAATAATTCCGCTGTCATTAGATTTGACAGCTAACTTTTTAAAATATAAACAGCCTTATGTGAGAATTTTAATTTTAACTGCTATCTTTCTGTTAGCTGCTTATCAATTTAACCAATTTTATAATTTAATGTACTTTGACAAACAAGTTTATAGCGCAGAAAGAGATATTTCAATTAAAGCTAAAAACTACAATTCTTTGCATATAATGGAAACATTTTATCCAGCAGCTGTTTATTATTCTCAAAAAAAGATTGATCCACTTTATTGGAACCCAAATGCGTATCAAATAATGATTAAACAACTTTCTAGCACCACCGACGTATTCATCATTAATGAGAGTTTTAGAAGTAAATTAGAAAACGATGGAATAAGCTTTGATATCTTAGATAAAAATGATAGCTATTATTTAATTTCAGGTCGCAAACAGGTTTCTAATTAATTGGAGTACTAATAAGGAAATTAAACTTGTAGTTTCTTTTCTACAACAGTAATTCTGCTATCGTGAGAATCTAGAGTGTCGTTAATTTCAACATGTCTATAAGTCATGGCGGCCAGATCTTCTCTAATTGCCTTTAGTTCGAACATTACTTCTGCAAAGTTATCTTTGAGGGTTTTTATATCTTCTCTGATTGACTTTAATTCAGATCTGAACTCAAGCTTTGTAGATTCAAGATCTTGTTTAACAGCGCCAAGCTCTTTTCTAAAAGATGCAAATTCTTGCCTCATTAAAGCAAACTCTTGCAATATTCGATCAAAACTTTTAGCAATTGCAGTGTTATTGTTATCAAATTCAGTCATAGTCACGAACTCTTGTTTTAGATACTTCATAAAGACCTCGCAATACTTTTATACAGCAAACTTGAGTTGTAGTATATGTGTGATTTCTTGCCTTTATATTGCGTTATTGGTGTCTATTTCTGGTGTAGGTAAGATCTGTTCTTCAACAGGCTCTGTCATTGGTTTGGCAGTTGGAATTGCCGGTACTGCAATTGGCACAGGCTCCAATTTTTCTGGTAGTAATTCTAAATCCGATGCATCGCTCACTATCAGTGTGCGAGAATCAGAATTATATTTTCCAGTTGCGAAGATTCTTCTACCGATAAATTTCTTGAAATCAACGCTTTCAAGTACATCAAGGTTTACGGCTTCTGAAGAAGTAGTGAGCAGATAAAACCTATTTTCAGCTGAGGAAAATCTCAAGGTACCAGAGAAAGCTGTTTCTCTCCAGGGGTTTGGATTTGGTGTTGGAGCAGGGATAATTGTAGGCACGTATTTAATAAATGGTTTTTGAGGAGTGAAACTAATTTTACCTACACCAAAGCCAAATGTGGCAATGATTATAGTCATGGCAATGGCAGTCAAAGGTTTGATTTTAAAGTGAAAATCAACTCCCTCATTACCCATAACTTTTTTCCACCAGCTTTTAAGATATGTTACCGGATTTGTAACTTGAACACTCAAGAGAGGCGGTTCTTTTTTGCGGAGATCAGGTTTTTCATTACTAAATTCAACGAAGGGAGAAGCCTTTTGGCTGGAGTTAGTTTGAGTCATACATCCAGTTTAATTGGATTTAGGTTAGTTGGCAAGATCTGTGTCCTGGTCACGTACATTTGGCACAAACGTGCTCATCCTTTCTGTAATTGTACTAAATAATTGTTTGGTGTCATATAGTTAAGTGATTGATGTGGTC
>Ga0210027_1000283_pt1 | contig 55095 bp, 50 predicted proteins | sample CryGeymeta201510_FD_183978 | JGI IMG/M metagenome (GOLD analysis project Ga0210027, IMG submission 183978) | Groundwater microbial communities from Crystal Geyser aquifers in Utah, USA - Crystal Geyser metaG 2015-10 (SPAdes) (version 2) | ecosystem: Environmental > Aquatic > Deep subsurface >...
GGACTTCGTCTAACGTCTGCAACCCAAGAGCTGTTTTGGTCAATAAATTAAATTTTATGCTGTCCAATAATCTTTCGTAGGTCAATTTCTGTCTGTGCTACAATAAGATTGCCGAAACCATGCAATTGACCGGTACATTTGGACGGCTGTCTATCTCTGAATATAAACAAGAGAAGTCTTCTTCTTTTATATTAATCAGTGATTTTGTTTTCAGGAATTTATTTAAAAATCTACTCATATAAAAATTATTATGACCTTTTTAGAGTGAACTCAACAATGTTTTAAAACCTAAAAGTTAACCCTAATTTCCATGTGTCAAATGTTAAAGGAGAAGCGCTTTTGAAAGGCAAAATCATTTCTTCAAGCATAAAGATTTATTTTGTTTGATTATTAGATGCCGTGGAATAATAAAACGCTACAACAAAATTAAAGTTATTTTATTTCTTTCTTTGCATACGTTGGGTGAGTTTGTTTCGTTTGACAGGAGCTTGATAATTAAGGATGGGCTTTATTCGTCAAATAAACTTTTATTGTTTGATAATTTGGATGAGTGTTTTAATCTGGTTCCATATTTTTTTTCAACTTCAGCAAAAAATACATCTTTTGCCCCATTATGATTTTTTAGAAACCATTCAAGGTGATTGGCTAAATATTCTTCTCTTATTCCAACATCATTCAAGTCATTTGGAACTCTTTCCATGCGCGGATCAATGCTATCAAAACCAGTGAATTTTTCTGATAATCTTTTGCTGGTCATTTTTACATAATCTTCATTTAACTCTATCCCAATACCATTACGATTAAGCTGCTGACAAACTCTTAGTGTAGTTCCACTACCTGAAAAAGGATCGACAACCAAATCACCTTCATTTGAAGATACCAAAACCATTCTCTCTATCAAACCTTCAGGTTTTTGAGTTGGGTGATCTTGTCTATTATCCTGGCAGTAGTGAATATGAGAAAATCCCCAAACATCACCTGGGTTTGCACCGCGCATATTATTTCTTGAGCGATAATATTTTTGAGGAACCCGAATTGAATCAAGATTAAACGTGAAGTTTTCAGAGTTTGTGAACATAAGAATATCATCGTGTCTTGGTGAAAAACCTTTTTTCTTTCCGATCCCCTGAGTATAATGCCAGCAAATCCAATTCACAAAGTTCAATGAGTTTTCTTTTTCCAAGATTTGATACAAATAAGAAATGAATCGAAAGCCCATAAAGACATAAATGGTTCCGCTTTTTTTTAATATCCGGGTAGCTTCTTTTGTCCATTCTTTAGTGAATTGTATATATTCTTCAAAACTCTTGGAATCAGAACCATTTCCATAGTCTTTCCCTAAATTATATGGCGGATCAGCAATAATTAAATCCACTGATCTTGAATTAAATTCTCGCATCTTTTGAATTGCATCACCGCATAATATTTTTAAATCATTGCTCACTTAATCCAACCATTTTGTTTAGCTAAAGTTAACCAAGATTTAAAATCTCTTTTACTTGAAGCCAAATATTTCTTATCCAATAATTGACAAAATTCCCAGGCAGTTCTTTCTTCTATAGAGACATAATGAATATCTCTAATCTGTATTTGCCCAGTGCCTAATGAAGGATTGTAGCTTATATCTGCATCCGATAAATATTTTATATCGTACGCATTGTATTTCACAACTTCCATAATTCCATCCATTAAACCGGTTTGATCATTTCTTGTGGAATAGACTTTGTGTTTTAACGATAATATCACAAACAAATAATCAGGATTTTCAATATAAGCACTTCTAATTCTGGCATAAGACGTTATATTGGGAGACTTACCTGATGATTCAAAATCTTCAGCGGTTGCTTTTACATCTACTTCTGCGGTAACTGCAGTTTCAATTTTTCTTTTTCTTTTAAATTGCAATAATAAATCCGCCCTATTTAATCTTTCAAGCGCTTCCACATTTATCAAATTCCATTTATTAGCAGCATCGTCAACAACATTTTGAAATGTCTCAAATGCCCAAGCCTCTATAAACGGTCCGGCAATTTTATTTATATTCTCCATTGGAAGACCCAATTTAAGATTGGTGTTAATAATAATTTTATTCTCACCTTTAACAATTGCTGTCTTAACGATAGCTTCGATGGATTTTATAGCATAATCAGACGCTATTTTATAATCTTCGCTTTCTTCAGGCTTCTTAAAATTTTATGCCTTATAGTTCATTGATTTGTTATCCAATTTTTATTCTTATCAGTTTTGAAAATATTTTTTGTGTTAAAATACAAATTATAAAGTAATTTTTTTGACTCCTAACTTGTCTCCTGTAATTCAAATGAAATCTTTTGAGTCATTTCCATCCAAACGAACATCTTTAAAACATCTTTTTGAAAAATGAAAAAATACTCCGTTTTTCCACAGTTAAGAAATTGGAAAGAATTTCCGCAACCTCCGGAGTTCTCAAGTATCCGTAAGATTTATGCGGATTCCGGTCTCCCAAATTGGAATAGTTATTCTTCACTAATTTGTCAATAACTCTTACTCCATTCGAGTTGCTTTTATACATATCCGAAAGTATGTGAACGAGCGCAATCGGATCCTCCGGATCGCTTAAGTTGTACCAATTCTTTTTGATGTTCTCGGGTACTTTTAATCTGTTGTGGAAAGTATGGTTATGCTCGGATTCAATTTTCTTTATTATATATTTCTGCCCTAGCGGTGAGCCAAGAGTTACAAGTGTATCAATACTAATTCCGTCTGCTTTATCCAGCAAAGCATCGTGTGAAATCATTGAACCCATAGAATGAGCAATAAGTAAGATTTGTTTCTGCCTATGTTTCTTTAAAACGGTAGTTAATCGTTCCATCATCACTTCTTTTATAATTCGCTTCTCTCCCTGGTAATAAAAGTCGGCTTGAGAAAAATAGGCTTCAAGTTCTCTCACGTTATAATGAATAAAAAAATTTGTTAACGCCGGATGATCGAAAGACATAATTTCATCAACAATTATTTTTTCGTAATACTTTTCGAGGTAGTCTGTCACTTTTTTACGAAATCCGGAAGGTTCTGTCGAAGAGATATTTTGCTCGGGGATATATTTTTCTCTTAAAAAGTGAGTGTTTTTATTTTTAGTCTCCACAGGCAGTATCGGTTCTTTGTTGAGGATATCTGCCCAATAAACCATATCAAAATCAAAGTTGTGTTTCGGAAAGTTAAGCTTCTCTAGACCCTCAGAGATACACGCCTCCCACCATTCTTTTAAAAGATTTTTGGGAGGCTTATTACCGATTCCATGAATACCAATTATTACTTTAGACATAACGTGCTTTAAAAATTAAATGAACTTCATAAACATATAAAAATTAAGAATGAATAATCAACTGCCTGAAAAAAACATTTCACGTGCTTCGCACTCTACTATTTTTTCTCGGATCAGCCGGCGAAAATTAAAATTGCCCGGAGACGTCAAATAAAATTCGACTTCATTGGTTATATTGCTTCCACGAAAAAAATATTTTTTTACAAAAAAAGGTAAGAAGATTGACTTTATTACAACGATCAAGTTGGGCAATTGCTCTCCCGCTTTAGCGGGAGGGAGGAAAGTCCGAACTCCACAGAGCAAAGTGCCGGATAACGTCCGGGCATTAATTTATTGATGACGGAAAGTACCACAGAAAATATACCACTCCGATGCAAATCGGGGAAAGGGTGAAATGGCAGGGTAAGAGCCTACCGCTCTAAAAGTAATTTTAGAGGTTCCTAAAAAGGAAGTGGCGTTTCAGCGCCATCAGGGCAAACCCCACTTGGAGAAAGGTCAAATAGGAAAGTTCCCCGCCACGGCGGGGCAAAGCTGCTCGCTTTGATTAGCTTTCGGGTAGACCGACAGAGGGTTGAAGTAATTCAACTCCCAGACAAATAATTGCCGTTCTGACTTGCCTGCTGACGTCAGACAGGTCGGGATTACAAAATTCGGCTTATAGACTTGATCGTCTTTTATTGTCTCTTTCTTTTAAATTTATGATAAAAGAAAAACGTTGGAACTTAAAAGAAGTAGCTGATCCATTTGAGATTAACTACTTGGCGGATTCCCTTAACATTTCTGAAATTTTAGCCAAACTACTAGTCCTTCGCGATATTAAAACTTTCACACAAGCAAAAAGTTTTTTCCGCGCATCATTGGAAGACCTTTACGATCCTTTTTTAATGAACGGTATGGAAGCTGCTACCCATCGCGTTATTGAAGCGGTTACGAATCAAGAAAAGATTCTTGTGTACGGCGACTACGATGTGGACGGCACCACTTCTACCGCCATGCTTTATATGTTTTTGAAAAAACTCGAAGCAAATGTTGAGTACTTTATTCCTAACCGTGTAAAAGAAGGTTACGGAATTTCAACACAAGGAATTGATTATGCAAAAGATTTGGAAGTTAAATTATTAATCTCCGTTGACTGCGGTATTACGGCGGTAGATGAAGTTGAGTACGCTAAAAAGTTTGGAATTGATACCATCATTTGCGACCATCATCAACCAAAAGAAAAGATTCCCAATTGTTATGCGCTCCTCGACCCGATAAAACCGAATTGCAATTATCCATTTAAATTTCTTTCGGGTGCCGGAGTTACGTTCAAACTTATTCAAGGAATTTGTGAACGGATTGGCAAACACGAAGAGCCAATGGAATTTTTAGATTTAGTCGCTCTCTCCAGTGCAGCAGACATCGTTCCTTTAATTGATGAAAACCGGGTGCTCGTTAAAGAAGGATTGGCGCTAATAAATAGCGCGCCGCGTCCCGGCATTAAAGCTTTACTTGACAGTGCAAAAATAATTCCGGGAAATCTTAACTCGGGACAAATTGTCTTTGGATTAGCGCCTCGAATAAATGCAGTTGGACGATTAAGCGAAGCAAAGACCGCCGTTGAATTAATGATCACCAATGACGATGATGAAGCGACCCGGCTTGCATTGGTTTTAGAAAAAGAAAATTATGAACGAAGAAAAATTGATGTTGATACGTTAGCCGAAGCAATTGAAAAAGTGGTGGACAGCGTTGATATTGTTGAAGATTTAGCGATTGTGCTGCATGAAGAAAATTGGCATCCGGGAGTTATCGGCATTGTCGCTTCGCGGTTAGTTGAAAAATATTATAAACCCACAGTAATGCTCACAACTATTGACGGTATTGCAAAAGGTTCAGCAAGAAGTATTGCCAGCTTTAACATTTATGAAGCGCTTAAGGAATGTGAAGATTTGCTCATTCATTTTGGCGGACACGAAGCTGCCGCCGGATTGGCGGTTGAATTAGATAAAATTGATGAGTTCCGCAAAAGATTCCTAAAAATTGTAAAAGAAAAAATTGACCGGAAAGATCTTATTCCGGAAATAACGATTGATTCAAAAATTAAATTATCCGAAATTACAGCTAAGTTTATAAGAATTGCTGAGCAGTTCTCCCCTTTCGGTCCGAGAAATATGCGTCCGGTACTCTGGGCGGAAGATGTACGCGCAATTTCATCCCGCACAATCAGCGGCAAGCACCTTGTCCTAACGATCAAACAGGAAGATTGTGATAAAGTTTTCGATTGTATTGCCTTCAACATGTCCGAATTTAGCCCGTTGATCAACGGCGGAAATGTTAAGTTCGATACGGTTTTTTCAATTGACCAGATGTTTAAAGATGGAAAAGTTTTTCCGCAATTCAGGATTAAAGACATTAAAATAAAAGAAAATAAATAGGAGAATTTCTTATGTCAGGTCACTCAAAATGGGCTACAATAAAAAGGAAAAAAGGGGCTACCGACGCCAAACGAGGAAAAATATTTACTAAATTAATTAAAGAGATTACTATTGCCGCTCGGCAAGGCGGCGGAGACCCGAACGGGAATCCCAGATTACGACTTGCAATAGATAACGCAAAAGCTGCAAATATGCCCGCAGATAATATTGAGCGCGCAATTAAAAAAGCTACCGGCGAACTTGAAGGTGTTTCTTTTACAGAGCTGATGTACGAAGGATACGGTCCTGGCGGCATTGCAATTCTTGTTGAAGTTGCAACGGATAATAAAAATCGGACAGTTGCAGAAGTTAGACACATCTTCAGTAAAATCGGCGGAAGTATGGGAGAATCGGGTTCCGTTGCCTGGATGTTTGAACGAAAAGGGATTATCTCCGTTAAGCGAAATAATAAAACCGAAGACGAAGTAATGGAAATTGTTCTTGAAGCCGGCGCCGATGATATGGAAACCGAAACAGATTATTTTGAAGTTACCACAACGCTTGAATCTTTTGAACCTGTAAGAAAAACTTTGCTTGAAAAATCACTGGAAATTGAAAACGCCGCACTTGAGTGGATCGCTAAAAACACACTCGCTGTTGCCGGAGAAGATGCCGAAAAAGTTGTGAAGTTAATTGAAACCCTTGAAGATAATGATGATGTGCAGAATGTTTTTTCTAATGCAGATATTCAAGAATAACCGAAATTTAGTTTAATGATTATCCTCGGAGTTGATCCCGGAACAATTAAAACCGGGTACGGCATTGTAAAGTATGATCAGAAGGAACTCAGGCTTTTGCATTTCGGAATTATAAACCTTGCAAAAGAAAAAACAATTCCCGACAAACTATCAAATATTTATGCTGAATTGAGCAACTTAATAAGAAAATATAAACCGACCGATTTTTCAATTGAGACAACTTTCTTTGGAAAGAATGTGCAATCAGCTTTAAAAGTTGGTTATGCTCGTGGAGTTTCTCTTTTAGCAGCGGTTCAACACCAACTTTTTATTGGTGAATACTCTCCGCGTGAAATTAAAAAATCCATCGTCGGAACCGGCGCCGCTTCAAAAGAACAAGTAAATTATATGGTGAAAACATTATTGAATGTGCGAAATGAAATTCCACTTGATGCAAGCGATGCGCTTGGCGCAGCGATATGCCATGCATTTAGAAAAGATAAACAAACCCCTTCTTCAAAAAGTTGGAAAGCTTTTGCCGAAGCTTTCCCGGAAAGAATAGTAGAATAAAAATGATTGGATTCTTAAAAGGAAAAATAATTTCGCTCAAACCGACTAAAATTATTCTTGATGTAAACGGAGTCGGTTATTTGGTTTTCATTTCAATCACTACGTTTGAAAAAATTTCTGCGCTCACCGAGGTTTCGCTCTTTATTCATACGCACGTAAAAGAGGACAGTTTAACGCTCTTTGGATTTTTTTCGGAATCTGAAAAAGAAATGTTTGAATTACTCATCTCAATCTCGGGGATTGGTCCAAAATCCGCTCAGACTATTCTGTCCGGTATTTCAGTTGATGAGTTGAAAGAGGCAATTGAATTTGCAAATATCGGGAGGTTAATAGCAATTCCCGGCATCGGACGAAAAACTGCCGAGCGATTATTGATCGAACTGCGAGGAAAAGTTGAAGGAATTTCTTCTGCGGGCGCAACTTCCGAACCAAAATCAAACATCAAAAGCGAAGCAACTGCGGCGCTTACAACGCTTGGTTACAAAGTTCAACTTGCAGAAAAAGTTGTACGCGAGATCAGCACAGAAAACCCTGAGATCAGTTTGGAAGATATTATCCGCAAATCTCTTTCGGTGTTGAATAAATAATTATGGGGAGAATTTATAAATATCTTTTCGGTGAGCAATTCATTAAGCAATTAGAGAACCATAAAAAGATTTGGCTTCTTTTACCGACAACTTTTCTTCACCGCTATTTTCAGAAATGAGTTTTGCTAATCCCTAGTTCTCCAAAACTTCCTCAATTTGCGTGAAAGTTTCTATGTCAATTTGAACAGCTACTTTCTTGTTTTCTTCATCAACGATAAACTTTTTTTTTACATCGAACATAAACACTCCTATTCTCAGAACAAACTTAACTTACTGCCAATATTAATTCAACTTATTTCCGTTTCTATTTTTGCAACATTGGTAATTCTGCCTTCCAGTTTATCGCCTTTATTTAAGCCGCTTACGCCGGATGGAGTTCCGGTAAAAACTAAATCTCCTGCTTCCAACGTCATTCGCGAAGAAATGTATGAAACAAGTTCATCCGGTCTAAACATCATTTTATTTAATGTTTCTTTCTGGCGGATTTCTCCATTCACTTTAAGTGAAATTATTTCTTCAAAATTCAATTCATAATCTTCTTTCAACATGAAATCGGAAATAACCGCGGAGGTATCAAAACATTTCGAAATCGTCCAGGGATTTCCTTTATCTTTTAATTGATTTTGCAAATCTCTCAGCGTCATATCCAATCCGATGCCGTAACCAATAATCGCTTTGCTTGCTTCTTGAATTGAAACATCGGTAATTTTCTTGCCGATGAGCAGGACAAGCTCTATTTCGTGATGAAGATTAGTGGAGAAAGAAGGATAAATGACTTTCTCACCGGAATAAATCATTGCGGAAGTCGGCTTTAAAAACAATACCGGTTTTTCTTCGGCTTGATGACCGAGCTCTTTAATATGAGCCATATAATTTCTGCCGACACAGACGATCTTCCCAACTTCAAACGATTTCTTCTTATCGTGCGTAAATACTTTTTTCATATTATTTCTTCCTTTTAATTTAATAATGCTGAGTTTAGACCGATGACAAAATTTCTTTCACCGCGGTAATTTATTTTCCATGAAAATTCTAATGCGATCGGGAAAAGTTGATGCCCGATGCTGAAGCCGTTTTCATAAAATGGCGTTATAAAAGCTTTGTATTGATACAATAAATTTTTCTTTCCTTTGGTACTAACATCACTAATCGCCGCATTGAAGAAATAATTTATTTGCAGATTTAACGATTTTAAAAATGAAATACCAAACAATCTAAATAATTCATCTCTAAAATTATGGACTAAATGGAATGTAAAAACCCGGTCGCCGACTACCTCATTTAGACCCAAAGTTCGGAAAGAAAACGCTTTGCCAAGAGAAGTAATGTTCCCGGGCAGAGAATAAAAATTCTGAAATGGGAGCGACCCATCATTGTAAAAACCATTTATGCGAAATTCTAATCCGGCTGTATTAAACGTTGAAAATCCTCCTCTAATAGATGCTTCATACAAAGCAAAACTGAAATCATTTTTTAAAAGTTTATTAGTCGCTATGGTTACATCTCCATCAAGAATAAATATTCCCTCGCTGTTTCCTGCTCTTCGTCGAAACATGCCGTCTTCGATGTAGTCACGAAAATCTAAAGTGAAACCGGCTTTAATAGCGTTCACTAATCCGTTTGAGATAGCTGGATTAGCATTGAATTTTTTCTTTTTTGCAAAAATAGAAAACTCACTATTCTTCGTCGCTGACTGATCATACTGCTGAAGAAGTCCAACTTTCAATTTTAGGATTGGGGAAACCTCACCACTCGCAAATAGAGAAAAGCCGTGGGAATAATAAAAATCATTAAATTCATATTTAGCGAGAAGTGAACTTAACGTAGAAAATAAATCGCCATACGAAGAAGTTTTTTCAAATAGTGTCGAAGTCTTTTTAAATGCGTTGAACGAAAGTGAATAAGTTCGATAATCACCGAAATAATAAAGAGAAGAAAATTCCGATTTGCATCGTTTATCCGCAAAACCGTAACTTGTTGTAAAGGAAGTTTGTAAGCGGTCGTCTAACAAATCAGAAAAGAAAAACCTAAAATCAAGCGTACTTCCTTCAACACGGTTAAAGTGATAAAGCCCTAACGGTCCCGTGGTAGAAAAATGTTTTGAAAAAGTTACGCGATTAGATAGCCACGAAAATTCATCCCAAAAAGAAAAAGGAATTGCAGCGACGGAATCAATTCTCTTGTATGCCGTAACTTCTTCTTCTGTATTTGGTATACGTTGAATCGTATCCCAATACGATGAATCTTTTTTATCGGCATCGGTCAAGACGGTGATAACCGCTTTGTTAAAGAAGTCATCGGGAATATCTTTATTAATTTCGTAATTGTTGAGAAGCGTGTTCAATTCAAATCCAAATTTCGCAAGCCCCAAAACATTTGCTTCAACTTCAAGGTGATAATCTACCGGCATATAAATATTGTCATATTGATCGAACTGTTGATCAATTAAAATTTTCTTAAATATTCCGCTGAAGTTGGCTGCTTTATTCAAACTCAAATTTACTTTGACTAAATCGAAATTTTTCCCGTTGATGAAAATATCGCCGATAAATCCGGGATCAAGTGAATCGGCGGGAGTCATAAATATTTTATAAATCGTCTGATTGTCCTGTGCAAGCGTATCTTTTAAAGTAAACGAATAATATTTTGCTGAGTTATCATCGAGCGGTCCGGTCATTTTGCGTCCAAAGAAATTAAGATTATCGGAATAAAAATTTTGGAGCAGTCTTCCTCCGGTTAAAACATTAACCGATGACGGAAAATTAGCGCTTTGTTTCCGCGCTACGATAATTTCTTTCAACTTGTGCGGAGCTTTATAATAGCCTGTGCTTTGGTTTTCAAGGATGCCGGTAATTTTTAATTCGGTAGAATCATCTTTTTTACCGACCCCGATCGAGACCGTATTCCCGCGCGCATTAATATCATCTTCGGTTTTCAAACTTCCTTTTGTGTATGCGGAATATTGGTAGCTTTTTAATTTTTCAGCTCGTTCTTTTCTTCTTTGTATTGCCCGGCGAATGATTGCGTAAGCCGGGTTCTCTTCCGCAAATACCACTACTTCCGAAAGCTGCAACGATGAAGGAAGTAATTTTATCGTAATGGTTTCTCTTTTTTTATCAAGCAAAATTTCAGTCGTATCGGTATGATACCCGATAAAACTTGTGATAAGTTTTTGCGCGCCCGGCAAAGTTTTTATTTCAAAAAGACCTTCTTTGTTGGTAATGCTTCCTATTGTTGAATTTGCTACACGTACATTGGCAAAGATGAGCGCTTCACCGGTAACTGCATCAACAACTTTACCGCGCAAAGGAATATTTGTTTGAGCAAAATCTATCGGAGAGATAAAAAACAAGAAAGGTAAAAACATTTCAATTACTAATTTCATTTAATGAGCCTTTTCTTTGCCGCTAAAAAGATTTTTTTAATTATTTTGTAAAATAAATTTACTACAAAAATAACGAAAGAGAAATTTGATGAGCGGGAAAATAATTAAAGCAATCGTTTTTGATCTCGGGAATGTACTTCTCCCTTTTGATTATTCCGTTGCCGTAAAAAGATTGAATGAGATAGAAGAAAATCTCGGTGAAGTATTTCTCGCTTTTTATAAAGAGAATTATAGTCTTCACCGTTCGTTTGAGCGGGGAGACTTATCAAGGGAAAAATTTATCTCGCTTATGCTCAATGCTTTGCATAACAAAATTGATGAAGAAACATTTTGTAAAATTTATTCTGAAATATTTACTTTCAACGAAAACGTCGCTTCCCTTCTGCCGGAACTAAAAAAGAATTACAAGTTGCTTTTACTTTCCAACACGAACGAAATCCATAAAAAATATGGCTGGGAACAGTTTAAGTTTATTAAGTATTTCGATAAACTTATCCTTTCACACGAAGTAAACGCAGTTAAACCTGAAGAAAAAATTTATAAATCTGTCGAAGCATTTACCGGATTACAGCCGGGAGAACATCTTTTTATTGATGATATTCTTGAGTATGTAAACGAAGCAAAAAAGTTAGGCTGGGATGGAATTCAATTTACCGGGTATGAGAATTTGATCGCAGAACTTCAGAAGAAGGATATTCAATTTTAATGAAAGGGGAAAATGCCCCTTTTAACTTCAGCCAATCCAGAGCCAAAATGAAATAATGAATATCGAACAAGGAATGAAGAATATTGAAGACACGTCATTCCTTGCTCGGTGTTTATTATTCCCTCTTAGTTGCATATCCAAGCTTAATTTATCGCCAATTGATTAAAAGTTCCTCCCTTAAAAAAATAAAAAAAAATTACAACTGTTTTTTAAGTAATCTTTTTTATAATTTATTCCCCAAAGAATCCCCTTTTATACTTTCAACAAAAAAAGAATGTCTGAATTCATCCATTTACATAATCACACGCACTACAGCTTGCAAGACGGAGCTTGTACGGTTGACAGTTTACTAAACGCGGCGAAGAAATTCGGTATGCACGCAGTAGCTTTAACCGATCATGGGGTATTGTATGGCATCCCGGAATTTTACCGCAAAGCGAAAAAAGCCGGAATCAAACCGATTATCGGAATGGAAGCATACGTTGTAGTTGATAGTTCGCGGTTTGAGAGAAAGCAGATTGATGAAACGACCGGCAAAAAGAAGAAACCATACAATCATCTTATTCTTCTTGCAAAAAATATGACGGGTTATAAAAATCTTGTAAAACTTTCTTCGCTCGGTTTTTCGGAAGGATTTTATTACCGCCCCCGCATAGATATGGAGTTGTTAGAGAAATATCATGAAGGATTAATCTGTACTTCTGCTTGTGTCGGCGGTGTTGTCGCTTCTTCTCTTGTGAAGAACGATTACAAAAAAGCAAAGGAAGTTGCTTTGAAATTCAAAGAGATATTTGGAGATGATTTTTACCTCGAAGTTCAAGACCATAAAATTGATAAAGAACTTATCGTGTTAGAGCAAATGCCGAAGCTTGCGAAGGAAGTATCAATTAAATTAGTTGCTACCAATGACTGCCACTACATCAATCAAGAAGATGCAACTGCACATAATATTCTCTTGATGCTTTCTGATAAATCCGGCGCTGATTACAAAACACTTCGTTATGGCACCGACCAAATCTATTTTAAATCTCAGGAGGAAATGAAGGAACTTTTCAAACATCTCCCGGAGGCAATTGAAAACACTCTCGAGATAGAAGAAAAGACAAATCTGATTTTTGACTATGATCAGCAGCATTTTCCTGTCTTTCCAATTCCCCAAGATTCAGCCGCAAAGAATTTAGATGAATATCTTGACATCCTTGCTCTTGAAGGATTACACAAACGCTTTAAAGAGATCACGCCTCAAATTAAAGAACGCTTTGATTTTGAACTTTCGGTTATCAAATCAATGGGGTTCCCGGGCTACTTTTTGGTTGTGCAAGATTTTATTAATGCTGCCAAAAGAGAAAACATCCCTGTTGGTCCCGGTAGAGGAAGCGCAGCGGGAAGCTTGATCGCTTATTCTCTGGGTATCACCAATATTGATCCGTTGAAATATGATCTGCTGTTCGAACGGTTTTTAAATCCCGAACGAAATTCCATGCCCGATATTGATGTTGATCTCGCCGATGATCAGCGCGGCGATGTTATAGATTACGTGAAAAAACAATACGGCGCGGAATGTGTTAGTCAAATTATTACCTTCAATCGTCTTTCCTCTAAAGCTGTATTAAAAGATGTTGCGCGGGTTTTGGGTATTCCAATCTCGACGGTCAATGGTATCACTAAACTCATTCCAAGTAAGTTTGGAAAAGTTTATACGATTGAGCAATCTTTGAATGAAGTCCCCGAATTAAGATGGGTGAGAGATTCTAAAGAAGAATCAATTCAAAGTTTAGTAAAATATGCTAAAGTTCTGGAAGGAATGAACCGCAATGCGTCTAAACATGCATCGGGCGTGGTTATAGCTCCCGGCGCGGTAAGTGATTTTGTTCCTCTTTCATCCTACAACGCACAAGAGGAATTGGTAACGCAATTCAACATGAAAGAGCTTGAAGATAACGGTCTGCTCAAAATGGATTTTCTCGGACTTCGAACTCTGACCATCATTAAAGATACGTTAAGATTAATTAAAAAAAATCATAATATTGAATTGAATATAGACGATATTCCGCTTGATGATGAACCGACGTACCAGTTATTTTCCAAGGGACAAACCACAGGCGTTTTTCAATTTGAATCTCCTCCGATGCGGGAATATTTGAAAAAGTTGAAGCCCCATTCCATTTTGGATTTAACAGCGATGAACGCTCTTTATCGTCCGGGTCCGATGGAATTTATTGATGACTTCATTGATAGAAAATACGGTAGAAAAAAAATAGAATACAAGCATCCTATTCTTGAATCCATTTTAAAAGAAACAAACGGAATAATTGTTTACCAGGAACAGGTAATGCAGCTTGCAAACAAAGTTGCCGGGATGAGTCTTGCCCAAGCCGATATCCTCCGCCGTGCAATGGGGAAAAAAGATTTAGCCGCAATGAAACAGCAGAAAGCAGTTTTCGTTGAGGGAGCAAAGAAAAATAACGTCAGCGAAAAAATTGCTAATGAGATTTTTGACGACATAGATAAATTTGCCAATTACGGATTTAATAAAAGCCATGCAGTGGCATATTCGGTTGTTGCTTATCAAACGGCTTACCTTAAAGTCCATTACACTCCGGAATTTCTCGCGGCAAACTTAACGCACGAATTCGGCGACAAAAATAAAGTGACAAATTTTTTAGAAGATTGCCGGAAATTAAAAATTGATGTCCTTCCGCCAAACATTAATAAACCGTCAAAGTTCTTTGATGTAGAAAAAGGAAAGATCCGCTTTGGATTTTCAGCCATTAAAAATGTTGGCGTACATGCGGTTGAATCTATTATTGGGTCAAAAGAAAAACTGGGAAGAAATTTTAAATCATTGTTTGATTTCTGCATGGTAAACGACTCTCGTATCGTCAACAAAAGAGTCCTTGAAGGATTAATCCTTGTAGGAGCGTTTGATACACTGAATAAAAATAGGGCACAACTCTATGCTGCGGTTGAAACCACTCTTGCCTACACTTCAAAAGCGGCTTCGCTCAAAGCAAAGAGCTTCAACAGTCTTTTCAGTACTGATGAAGACGACCACGATATCCCCGAGCCGGAACTGCCCAACGTTGAGGATTGGAGCGAAAATGAAAAACTTGCCCGCGAGAGGGAAGTTATCGGATTTTATGTTACCGGTCATCCGTTACGAAAATATGAAGTTGAATATTATTCGTTTGCCACAATCAGATTAGGCGAAACTGAAGAAATAGGAAAGAGCAATAATATCAAAGCATGCGGCGTAATTACCGGGCTTACCACAAAAATTGATAAGCGAGGCGGAACAATGGCATTCTTCACGCTTGATGATTTTACCGGTTCGTGCGAATGTTTGATGTTTTCTTCTACATATGAAAAGTATGGAAAATTTCTTAAGCAGGAAGCCGCAGTTTTTTTAGTCGGCAGACCGGAGAGCAGTGGTGACGCTATCAAACTCCACATTGAAGAAGTTATTCCTATTGAACAAACACGCGAGTTGTTGACTAAACATGTTAAAATTGTTGTTGAAGAAAACGGGGCTGCAGAAACTAAATTGGTAGACCTAAAAAATATTTTAGAGAAACACCCGGGTAGAGTTCAAGTGCTGCTCGATGTTGACTCGATAACAATTGGAAATAAGATTTTCAGATTATCGTTCCAGGTAAAGATTACAGAAAAATTTATTAAAGAAATACATAAACTGTTTGGTGAAGAATCTCTCTATTTTCTTCCCGGATGACGGTAAAGCGGGCGAAATAAAGAAAGTTCAACGTTGTTATCTATTTTTTAATTTTTGTTATATTTGAACTGTAAGATCGTCCAAACACAAACTGAAAAGAGAGCTAAATGAATAAATTGAATAATGAGCGCCATTGGGCTGTAATCCTAGGGGCATCCTCCGGCTTTGGGGAAGCTGCTGCACGCCAACTAGCAAAAGACGGCTACAATATTATTGGAGTTCATCTCGATAGACAAGCAACAATGCATAATGTAGCGCGGATAATAGATGAAATAAAATCGTATAAGGTTGAATCAATATTTTATAATGTAAATGCTGCCGACGAAGAAAAACGAAAAGAAATAATCGAAGACCTTTTAAAACGAACCGGCGGGAAACCTAAAGTAAAAGTAGTTATGCACTCTTTGGCTTTTGGTACATTAAAACCCTTTATCCCGAAAGAAAATGAACAACAAATTACTAAAGCGCAAATAGAAATGACGATTGATGTTATGGCGAATTCTTTAGTTTATTGGGTGCAAGATTTTGTGAGCAACGGATTACTAGTTACTAAAGCCAGGATATTTGCAATGACAAGTTCTGGTGGGCACGCCGCTATCCCTTATTACGGTGCAGTCTCTGCAGCAAAAGCTGCATTAGAATCTCACTGCCGCCAGCTTGCAGTTGAACTTGGTCCGATGGAAGTTGCAGTGAATGCTATTATGGCAGGTGTAACCGATACGCCGGCGTTAAGAAAAATACCGGGGAATATTCCTATGATAGAAGTTGCGCGAAGAAAAAATCCACGCGGAAAATTAACCACACCCGGTCAAGTCGCAAAAATTATCGCGCTGTTTTGCCAGGAGGGGGGCGAGTGGATCTCTGGCGGAATTATTCACGCAGACGGCGGAGAAGATGCAGTAAGTTTTGTGGGACAAGGTGAACCGGAAAATGATTCTCTAAAAAATTACAGTTCCCCCAAGACGTTGCTTGGCGAATAAACCAGGGGAAAAAAGAATGAATATCGAACAAGGAATTACAATTGATGAACGGAAAAGTCATCCCGATAAATTGAGATGATACTGTTTTGATTCCGCTTCAGCGGAATTTGTATGTGCAGCACAAACCATTTATGGTTGTGCGGAATTAGAAACTTTTTAGAACGTACTCAAATTAAAATAAAAGGATAAAGTATGAAACCATTAGAAATAACAGACAACAATTTTTCAACTGAAGTGCTTCAATCAGCTAAACCGGTGCTTGTTGATTTTTGGGCGACCTGGTGCGGACCTTGTAGAATGATAGCTCCTATTGTAGAAGAACTTGCTACCGAGTATGAAGGGAAATTTAAAATCGGGAAAATGGATGTTGATAACAACCCTCAAACGGCAACTCAGTTTGGAATTAGAAGTATCCCAACTCTCTTAATTTTCAAAGGAGGAAAAGTAGTTGATACCATTGTTGGGGCAGTTCCCAAAGCTCAATTTGTCCATAGACTTAATGCAAATCTTTAACACACTATAGGCAAATAGATAGAATGAAAAAAATACTAATTACAGATTCCGTTGATAAAAAAAGTGTTGCTGTATTAACCGCGGCTGGCTTTGATGTTACGTATCAACCCGGAATGCCAAAAGAAGAAATAAAAAGCGTAATAAAAGATTATCAAGGACTGATTGTTAGAAGCGATACAAAAGTTACCTCCGATATTATTGCATTGATGGATACGATGGAGGTAATTGGAAGAGCCGGAACCGGCGTTGATAATATTGACTCGGAAGCTGCAACTCGAAAAGGTATTATCGTGATGAACACACCCGGCGGAAATACAATTTCAACCGCTGAACACGCTATCTCGTTGATGCTTTCGATGTGCCGGAATATTCCCCAAGCTACCGCCTCCTTAAAAGCCGGCAAGTGGGAAAGAAAAAAATTCCAGGGCTCAGAAGTTTACGGCAAAACGTTAGGCGTTATCGGTTTGGGAAGAATCGGGCGCGAGGTTGCGACACGAATGAAAGCCTTTGGAATGAACGCCATCGGCTACGATCCGATCCTTGCTGAAGAAACAGCTTCAAAAATCGGAGTGAAATTGGTGGATATTGAAACCCTCTTTTCATTAGCTGATATTATTACTGTTCATGTTCCGCTTGATGAAAAAACACATAACTTGATTTGCACGGAAACTCTCGCAAAATGTAAGGTCGGCGTAAAGATTGTTAACTGCGCACGCGGCGGTATCATTAATGAAGATGATTTAGTTCTTGCTTTAAACTCCGGCAAAGTTTCCGGCGCTGCTTTTGATGTCTATGTGTCTGAACCGCCTGATTATAACCACCCATTAATTCAACACCCTAAAGTTGTAACCACTCCGCATCTCGGTGCCTCAACCGGGGAAGCGCAGCAAAAGGTTGCAATTCAGATTGCAGAACAAATTGTAGAGTATTTCACCAATAAAGTTTTACGTGGGGCTGTCAATGCAGCCGCACTCGAATCGTTTGGAAATCCTGACCTAGCGCCTTATGTGCGATTAGCAGAAAATATCGGGTCGCTCCATTCGCAAATTTTACAAAGCAAACCAAAAAAGATCAAAGTTATTTTCTATGGTACGCTCTTGAGTGAATCTCATAAATTAATTTCATCTGCTGTGGTAAAAGGATTTCTCTCAAAACTTTCTTCGGACACCATAAATTTAGTTAATGCCCCGTTTCTTGCCGAAGAAATGGGAGTTGTCGTTGATGAAGTATATGCAGGAGCAAATTCAGACTATACCAACTTGCTCGCAGTTGAATGTGCTTCAACATCAGAAAAAAAATATTTGGCGGGAACAGTATTCGGCAATAACGAAATACGCATTGTTGATATTGATAAGTTTCATCTTGAATTAAAACCTGAAGGAGCAATGCTTTTTTATACCAATATTGATAAGCCGGGAATGTTAGCGCAAGTAGGAAAAATATTGGCGGAAAATAAAATTAACATTGCAGGATTATCGTTAGGAAGATTCGGAATTGGCAAAGAAGCTATTACAGTTGTGAATGTTGATTCAGCTATTGATAAAGAAGTTTTACAAAAAATTTCTTCTTTGGAAGGGATAATTAACGCTTATACGGTAAAAATTTAGTTTGAATGAAAAAAAGAACTTGACATTTTATTAAAAAATGCTTATTTCTGTTCTAAGAAAATAATTTGTTCCGTTTGGAATTTATTGTTTCGTGGTTTTTAATTATTTATTTCTATTTATTCATCAATACTTAAGGAGTTCGCTATGACTAAAAAACTTTCAATGTTTTTATTCTTAGTGCTTTTCACACAAGTCTTTGTTCTTGGTCAACAAAAAATGATCTTGACCCCGGATAATAAACTTGAAAAAGTTACTAATTATTTTGACGGGCATGAAACTATCATGGTCCCACAAAATAAACGTACGGTTCAGAATCAAGCAATCCAAACATCTAAATTATTTAAAGGTGTTAATGGCACAATTGATACGTTACGTATTAATGACGGTTCATTCAATACTAACTTTGGCGAATTTGGTCAAGATTGGATGATGCAATGGTACGAAGCCCCTGCCGATTTAACTATCAAACAAATTGGTTATAGCACAACCGACGCTTCATGGGCTGCTGTTGAACTTAAGATCGTAAAAGTAAACTGGACACGGGCTCAGTTAGCTGCAACCGGCGAAAAAAACTGGGGTTATTACCCGGCGGTCGGAAATGGATTTAACGACATTACAGCTTTCCCTTCCAATCCTGATGTTACTTCCACAGAATGGCACGCTGTTCAAGCTGGTTCAACCTCTCCATTTGATGTAACGGATATTTGGAGTGACGCCGGTTCAGGCGCACCTTCTACCGCTGAAGTTCAAACTTCATTAAATTATCAGTGGATTGCGATGAACCTTATTGCAGAACCACAAATTCTAAAAGGAGAAATTTTCGGTATTGCAGTTAAGAACACAAGCACAGATTTAGCCGGCTCAGTTGATCGTTTTGGTCTTTGGTCAGGCGCAAGTACAGCTTTAAATGGCTGGAAATTTTATGCAAACGGAAGATTAGCTGCCGATGATATCGGCTGGTGGACAAGAGCATATTCCTGGGATTTAGTTGCTGAAGTTGAAATTACGGGTGATCTTGCCCCAGCTATTTCAGGTATGGATAAATTACCTACAACCCTGTCTACTGAATCAAGGATTGTTTCAGCCACAATTACCGATATTAACCCGGGTGGCGGTCCGGCAGGTGTTAAATCTGCAGTCCTTAAATACTCCACAGACAAAGGAGTTAATTACACTGACGTAACCATGGTTACCGCTACAAATGATGTTTATACCGGGACAATACCTGGCCAAGCAAAAGGTACTGCCGTACAATACAAAATAGTTGCAACAGATGTTAATGATAATGTTAGTGAATCAGCAGAAATTATCTATAATATTTTCAACCCTGTTAACCCTACATTGATTGTTTTTAATGGTCAGTCTAAAATTTCCGGTTATCCGCAATCCTATTATTTTGGATATAACGGCGCAACTTCAACCGGATCGGAAATTATTACTTTTGCGAGAGATAGATGGGCATATGGTCCGCTTACAAAAGAATTAGTTGACAATTACACTAATATTTTTGAGATTACTACTAAGGGTCCAGCAAATATAGATACTACCGTCATTAGAGATTGGTTAGCCGGTAATGCTGCCCGTAATTATTGTTTAACTGGTGATGAATTTCTTGGCTCTATTACCGATTGGACAAACACTACATATAAAGCCGGTGAATTCCAATATGATGTTCTTGGTGTTGCCGCAGATTATAATGATGTAAACTACAAGGCAAACGGCGATCAGCTTAAAGCTTCTTTAGCCGCCGGTGTTGCCGGAACAACCCTTGGCGATTCACTTCACTTGAAAGTAGTTGCTCTTGCAGAAGATTCATTACTCATTAATCCTACTTATGAATTGGGTGCTACGTACCGAAATTGGTTAGACGGCTTTGATCCCGTTGCCGGTGCAGTTGTAGACGTTACCGCTGTGGGCATTGATACCGTAACTTATAACGTCGGTATGCACAGAGTTTTAAGTTCCGGAAATAAAGTTGTCTTCTTGGCGTTTGATGCTTTATCATTAGATAGCCCATCATCCGGCTATTTCTGGTATGGTTTTGATAGAGTGTCCCCGTTAGTTCAGGCATTACGTTGGTTTGGTGCAGATGCTGCAGTTGACGTTAATGACCAGATCATTAGCCCGAACACTTATCAATTAGCTCAAAACTATCCAAATCCATTCAATCCATCAACAAAGTTAGCTTACGCCATTGAAAAACAAGGCTTAGTAACTTTGAAGATTTATGATGTTCTTGGTCGTGAAGTTGCTGCTTTGGTCAATGAAGTCCAAAATGCAGGAGCTCACTCAGTTACATTTGATGCATCAAAATTAGCATCAGGAATGTATATGTACACGTTAACTTCAGGAAATTTCTCATCAACGAAAAAAATGATGCTCTTGAAGTAATTTGGTGCTGGATTTAAAAATCCTTTCTAATAAGAAGGTTGCCCTGAAAAAGGGCAACTCTTCTTGTTTTTTATAAAAGATTCGTTACTTCCTCGGACAATACATGTTGAGGAATTCTTTTAATTTAAAAATAAATATGAGGTCACTAATGTGGAGTAAATTTTTTAGGATTCCCGCGTTACTTCTTCTGCTAGTAGTTACATACTACGGCTGCGTTGAAGAGCCTACGATTGATCCTGTAAAAAGGCCCTACACTCTCTTACGTGTTGCAAATTTTTCTTATAATGTTGATACCGTGATGGTATCCATTGATAACGGCGCGGTCATTAATCTATACAAAAATCAATTACCCTCGCAGTATTTTGAAATTCAATCAGGGAAAAGAAATTTTTTAGTAAAGAATTCAGCCGGCGTCATACTCTATAATGATAAGATAAGTATAGGGTCTTATGAAGAAATTACGCTGTCTTTTACAGGGTATTCCAAACCCGGAGATGATTTTTTAAACACTTTCGGTTTCGCTCAATATACAAACGGAGTGGTTTATCTTTTTGAAGGTATGGGGAAAGATACTACGGTTATCCAATGCGCAAATTTTGCTCCGGATACGCCAACAGACAGTTCAATAAAATATACCGTTCTCTTTACAGATACAACTGCAAAAAAAGTAGTTAAAGAAGTTGCTTCTTTAAGCTACAATTCCTATGCAGGCGCTGCTTTGCCAGGAAATAAAACATATAAAATCAATTTTGCTAAGCTCACAAGTGGGCCGACAGATGTCGTCAAAAAATATGATTATTATGGTGATACAACTTATACTTTTGATACCGGTTACCAATACTTTGTTTATGGCGTTGGCGACCCTAAAAAACCATATTTTGTAGTTGAAAAAAATTCACCCTTAGCAATAAGATCTAAATAATAAAGGAGTTGAAAAGATGCGTAAACTATTTTTTATCATAGCAGGCTTGCTCTTCTCCGTCGGAATTTTTGCTCAAACCGGAAAAATTTCTGGAAAGGTAACCGATGTTGAAACGGGTGAACCTTTAATTGGCGCAAGCGTTATGGTCCAAGGGACTAACTTAGGTGCTGCAACAAATCTCAATGGTGAATATATTATTCTTAATGTATCTCCGGGAAAATATGCAGTTGTTGCCAAGTATGTTGGTTACAGACAAGTAGAAACTACCAATCTAAATGTGTCGGTTAACCTTACCACGGAAGTTAATTTTAAACTACCGTCCGAGGCTTTTAAACAAGAAGAAGTTATTGTTGTTGCCGAAAGACCTTTAGTAAATAAAAATATCACCAATGCGACAAGCGTTGTTCGAACTGAAGATATTAAGAATTTACCTATTCGCGGTGTTAATGCTGTGGTAGCCCAGCAAACCGGGGTTGTAGAAAAAGGTGGAAACTTGTACATCCGCGGAAGCCGCAGTGATGCTGTCGCTTTTTATGTTGACGGAGTTCTTGTGAATAACCCGGCGTATGGCGGTTCAAGAGCATCTACTATTACCAATGCTATTGAAGAAATTCAAGTTCAAGCCGGCGGTTATTCTGCTGAATATGGCGGTGCGAATGGCGGTATCGTAAGCACTCAGACCAAATCCGGTTCTGAAAAATACAGCTTAACGGCTGAAGCTATTACCGATGCATTTGCAAAACCGGGGAAAAAATATCTTGGCGGTTTTAGCTATGGCTATTCGGAATATGTCATTACGATGGGAGGACCTGTTATTCCTTCTTATAAAAATCTTAAGTTTTTCTTTGCCGGCAATAACGTGTTCCAAAAAACGCCTGCAAATTTCGAAAGAGGCTATAATTTTATAGGTTTGTACGATCCGGCAAACCCAAAGGATACTTTTAATATTGTTTATCCTGAAGGTATGCGATTGAATCAAGCTTCTAATACGTATCAAGGTCAAGGAAACTTAACCTGGGATTTAGGCGCTTTCAGCGTGAGATTAAATGGGAATTATACGTTTAGTACAAGCCGTGGCGGTGTTGGATGGACCGGGATAGCAAATCAAAACAACGCTTCGTTAAATGAAAATAGAACGATTTCATCCAGTCTGAAATTAACGCATGTGTTAAGTTCCAATGCCTTCTACGACGTAATCGTAAATTATTTCGGTGATTTTTATGTTACGATGGACCCCATCTTTAAGCATAATATCACGATGTACGGCGATTCAATTGCGAATGCGCAATATGGAAGAACTTTGCTTTCAGACGGGCAATTACAAACTGGTTATCAAGCGTATGGATTTGACTTCGCAAAATATGAAACCCCTAATAACGCGTATCGTAAACAAAAAACCGCTTCCTTTGGCGGGAAAATTAATTTCCTTTATCAATTAGGGAAACATCACGAATTAAAATCCGGTGGTGAAATTACTTCATATACGATCCGGAGATATTCAATTAGCGCAAGACCCATTGCTTCAAATGTTAAATCTGTAGCAGATGGCGATATTCGATTAATTTATAACCGTTTGGATAATTATGGTTATGATGTGTATGGAAATTCTTTGGATGGTACAGTGCAAGGTCCTAAAAAACCGATTTTTGCCGCTGCTTATCTTCAAGATAAAATGGAATTCCCTGATTTAGTATTAAATGTCGGGTTTCGTTTAGACTATATCAATACCGATTCAAAGGAGTTTTTAAATCCATCGAATGTAAAATTTGATACCTCTGGAATTATTGATCCGAATTACATGAAAGATGTAAAACCAACGGTTCAATTGAGCCCGCGTCTTGGTTTTTCGTTTCCTGTAACAGATAGAACTGTTTTCCATGCCCAGTATGGAAAATTTATTCAGCAGTCTCAGTTAAGCACAATCTACCGTGGTTTTAATGTCAGTTCTGATATTATAAAAGGCGGTTATGCAGAATTGAACCCTGTTGGTTATGGATTAAAACCTGAAAGAACAACCCAATATGATATCGGTTTCAAACAGCAATTAGGCGATAATTTTGCGTTTGATATAACCGGTTTTTATAAAGATATCAAAGACCAGATTCAATTAAGAACTACTTTTGCAGAAGCAACAGCCCAGCATACAAAGTACTATTCTTTATTGAATGGTGATTTTTCTACCGTCAAAGGGATAGAATTCAAAATTGATTTAAGAAGAACTCAAAGAATTTATGCATCCTTTGATTATACATATTCAGATGCTGAAGGAACCGGGTCTTCCCCTACAGAAGCCGGAAGAGGTGTCTGGCAATCGCCAACCGGTGAACCGTTTTTACCTGTACAGATTGCTCCTTTAAGCTACAATCAAGCTCATCGCGGTTCTCTTAATATAGATTACCGTTATGATAAAAATGACGGTCCGGAATTATTCGGCATGAAAGTTTTTGAACAATCGGGTGCAAACCTTCTGTTTACCTTTAATAGTGGTTCTAATTATACCACCTACACCGGTTATGCCAATACTACACCTCCAACTGAGGCTTTAAATTCTTCCACTACGCCATGGAATTATCAGTTAGACGCCCGTTTTGACAAATCATTCCAGGTTAGCGGCTTGAATTTAAATGTTTATCTTTGGATCGTTAATGTTTTAAACACAAAAAATGTAATAGCTGTATTCGGTCAAACCGGCGATGCTTATGATGATGGTTTCTTAGCGACGGAAATAGGCATTACGGCTTATGAGACTTTTAAGAATAATCCAAAATATGGGCAAAAAGGTGCCGATACTTATAAAGAATTGTATTTAGCAAGTATTTATAATGAACAAAACGATAGTCGTACCCAACATTTTGGAACTCCAAGACAAATAAGATTAGGTATTCGTCTTGACTACTAAGCCTAATTTACAGGTAAATAAAAAGGAGAAATTTATGATTAACAAAAAATATGTTCATTTTCTAACTTTCATTATTCTTTTTACACTCATATCTTTCGCTATGCAAGCCGGAGAGAAGAGTAATGATGGTAAAAAACAATTGAATAAAACCAATACGAATGATAACAATAAGTATATTGCTATCAACCAGATATTCATGTGGGTAAGTAATAATGGAATGGGCTCGAATGACCCGCGTACGGATGGCTCCGGCTTCTATTGGCCCGGCGGTGAAAACGCAAAAATTCCCGCTATCTATGAAGATGGTTTAATTTGGGGAGCTAAAGTTGGTCGTGAAACCCGCGTTAATGGTTCAGTTTATCGTCACGGACTGCAAGCCGGCAAAATCCTTGCAAATGGTGAAGCTGATAATCCTAATCTTGATAAATACAGAATATACAAGATTAGAAAAGGATGGGAAGGTCTTCCTCCGGGTCCAATACGTGACGCTTATGAAAAAGATTATAACGAGTGGCCTTTTGAGGACGGTGCGCCTTTTGACCTTGACCAAAATGGCAATAAAATTCCTCATTTTATCGGCGATGAAGTCCTCTGGTGTGTAAGTAATGATTTGGACAATGCACGTTCAACCTTTACTTATGGCACTGCGCCAATGGGATTAGAACAACAAATGACCGTATTTGGTTTTAACCGAACCGGTGATTTGGGCGATATGGTTTTCAAAAAATATACAATTATTAACAAGGGGACTTTGACGCTGCGGGATATGTATCTCTGTTATTGGTCTGATACTGATCTTGGTAATGCTACTGATGATTATACCGGTTGCGATACAATACTAAAATTAGGTTATACGTATAATGGCGATAATAACGATGAAGGGCAATATGGCGAGGCTCCTCCAGCTGTCGGGTATGTATTTTTTCAAGGTCCAATGGTTGAAAGCGCCTCAACCGACAGCGCAAAATTTTTAGCTCAATGGCGGCATGGATATAAAAATTTACCGATGACCGGTTTTTCATTTTATATTAATACGCCAGGTACAAAGTATAGAGACCCTGATCAAGGAACTGCTGCCGGGTCAATTCAGTTTTATAATTATATGACGGGTAAAAATTATTATGGTGAACAGTTTATTGATCCATGGACCAATTTACCTACTAATATTATTCTATACGGTGATCCAAATATTCCCGGCAGCGGCTGGTATGAGGGAACGGTTGGTTGGCCTGGAGGTTCTTCTCTTCCTGAGGATAGAAGACATTTGATGTCTTCAGGACCATTCAATATGGCTCCCGGTGATACTCAAGAAGTTGTCGTGGGTATAGTTATTGCCCGCGGTACAAGCAATCTAAATAGTATCACGGAGTTAAAGAAAAAAACGAAAACAGCACAAATTGCTTATGATAATGATTTTAATTTAACCCCTGCCCCTGATCCTCCAAAAGTACACGCTTTTGCTGCTGATAAGCAAATAACTTTGTTCTGGGAACCAAATTCCGAGAGTTATGATGCTATAGATAAACTGATTCTCAACAAAGGGAAGACAGACACCACTTATAATTTCGAAGGGTATCGTATTTGGCAATTTTCTGATATTGCTGGCTCAAACCCAAAATTAATAGATATTGTTGATATAAAAAATAAAGTTACCAAAATAACGCAATCCGGTGAAGTCAACGGAGTAAAAGTTGAATTTACTGTTTTTGATTTACCCAATGCCGGATTGAAAAGATACTTTACGACAGGAACTGACAAAATTAAAAACACAACGCTAATTAACGGAAATCCCTATTATTTTGCAGTTACCGCCTTTGGTTATTCAGGTGAAAGCGATCCGAAATATTTGGAAAATCCACCTGTAATCATTGAAGTTCGTCCGGCTGCTCAACCGATAGACGTTACCTTCGATTATGCGAATGGAGAATTTATTCCTGCGAAACAATCTGTTGGTTCAACAGACGCAGATGTTAATTTATTTGTAGTAAATCCTTTAGATCTAAATGGTAATTCATATAAAGTTACTTTCGATTCCGATTCAATTGTTATAAAGAACTGGGATAATTCTAAGGATTCTCTTGTAACCTTAGTTTTTAACTTAATAAACACCTCAAAAACACCGGCTGATACATTGTTAAAACACAGCCCCGAACTTGGGAAAGACAGTATCACGAATAAATTAGTGACTGACGGTTTCTCTGTTGTAGTTAGAAACACAGGTTTAGATAGCATTATTGCAGCTAAAAGCATGAAATATAGGGTTAAAAGTGTACTGGAAACTAAAGGTCCGGGCGGAAAAGTATTAGCAACGCCTATAGATGTTTTCAATGGCAAAACAAATTCAACCAAGAAATGGACGATTTATCCACGCAGTTCTTTAGCCCGTTTAAATTGGCAAGCGCTGCAAAAAGATGAAGGTATGGGCTACGAGAATTATGAAATTCGTTTCAGTGATTCTAGTGCGTATTTTCTAGCCGGAAGACAAGGTGGTCTAACCGAAAAAAGCGTCATGATGCGAACCGATTCTCTTTGTCAAACAGAAAAACTGCCTTTTGAAGTTTGGTCTTTAGGGAGATATGACAATCCCGCAGATGCGAAAAGACTTTTCCTTAAAGTAATGGATAAAAATCCGGGTGCACAAGATTCAGCAAAAGCGATTCCTGACCGCAAATGGACACAGTTAGCTGGCGGTGAATGGGAACAAGTTTATGCTTTCGAATCAGCAACACTAGATTACGCAAATCTGCCTGCTAAGGAAGCTGTAGCTTCTAAAATTCTTGATCATAAAATTGGTGGTATCTCATTTAGCGGAGATCTGCCTGAAGCAGGAACTGTTATCAAAATCAGCGGTTATAAACCTATTATCGTTGGAGATGAATTTTCAGTAACAGCTCCCGCTGCGAACACTCATAATATAGCAGCGGCAAAAGCTAATATTGAAAAAATAAGCGTTTTTCCAAATCCATATTTTGGATCTCACGCACTTGAAGAGAGTAAGTATAATAGATTTGTTCGTTTTATCGGCTTACCGAAACAAGCGACTATTACTATCGTTTCGCTTTCAGGCGTATTGATCAAAAGATATCAGAAATCCGGAGACTCTCAATTCTTAGATTGGGATTTGAAAAACATGGATCAGTTGCCTATAGCAAGTGGAATGTACATCGCTTATGTTGAAATTCCAGGTGCCGGTACAAAAGTTCTCAAAATTGCCATTATTCAGGAAACACAATACTTGGATCGAATTTAAGGCAAGAGGGGAACCTTTTAGGTTCCCCTTCATCTTGAATTTTATATAGGAGAAAAATTAAAATGAATAAAAAGATCACTTATTTTCTAACAGTACTGCTCTTAGGAACAGTTTTATTTTCGGAAGTTTTTGCCGGCGGCGCTAAAAGAAATGGTACTGCAGGTGCCCAGGAATTATTGATTCCTTCGAGCCCTTCAGGTCTTGCGTTGAATGGCGCTAATATTTCGAGTGTTACTGGGTTGGATGCGGTGTTTTATAATCCTGCCGGGTTTGGCGGAACCCAATCTAGTACAGAAACAATGTTCTCACATTTGAACTATATCGCGGATATTTCAATGTCGTTTGCCGCGGTTGGCGTCAGTTTCAGTGACCTCGGTTCACTTGCTTTTAGTTTGCGGACTTTAAACTTTGGTGATATTCCGGTTACCACGGTTGATAATCCATATGGAACCGGCTCAACCTTCTCGCCTTCTTTTGTAACGTTGGGTTTAACTTATGCCAATTCACTAACGGATAGGATTCGTGTTGGGGTTAATCTGAAATTAGTTTCTGAAAAAATTATAAGAACCAGTGCGACCGGGTTTGCACTTGATGCTGGAATTCAGTACCAAGGATTGGCTGGGTTGGACGGTCTAAATTTTGGAATTACCCTAAAAAATCTTGGTCCTCAAATGAAATATGATGGACCTGATTTAATTCGTGTAGCTTCAGAATCAGAGGCTAAAAGAGGCGATAATTTTTATTCGATTGATGCAGCGTCATTCGAATTACCCTCTCAGTTAGAACTTGGTTTGTCTTATGCTTACAGCCTTGGTGACCAATACAAACTGGGAGTTGCAACAGCATTTCAGAATAACAATTTTGCAAACGATGAATATAAATTCGGCGGTGAATTTGTTTATGATGAAATGTTGTTTCTCCGTGGCGGCTATGCGTACATGGGTGAAGTTGCAGACAATGAATATCAACAATTTTTTGGTGTTACTGCCGGCATTGGAGTTAAAGTAAATATTGGACTCGAGATGGTTGTTGATTACGCTTACCGTGCAGCAAAATTTTCTGAATCTAACCACCTCATCGGTGTTAAGTTTAATTTTTAATTAGTTATTAATCCAAAAAGGCTGGTTACTTGCCAGCCTTTTTTATTCCTAAAATCTTATGAAGAAACTTTTCTTTCTCTTAGTTTTTTTTCTGATTCCTCTTTTCCCTCAAAAAAAAATAAATCTTCAATTTGATTACGCTACTTTTAGATATGATGCAGTATCAAAATATCTTGAGATTTATTATTCCATTCAGCAGTCAACTTTAATTCCGCAGAAAAGTGATTCACTTTACACAGTTGAAGCCCTTATGAACTTAACTATAGTTGATAGCTCTTCGGGAAAAGTTGTTCAACAGAAGGACTGGAGAGTTAAAAACGTTGTAAGAGATTCAATTGAGCTGGCAAGTAATATAAATCTTATTGGGGTAGTTGGTTATTCATTAACTCCTGCAAAATATTTATTAACAATATCGGCTGTTGATATTCATAATCAAGAGAGCAAAGTTTCTTTAAAAGATAAAATGAATTTGCTCCCAATTTCAACCGAAATATTTTCAATAAGTGATATCCAGCTTGCCTCGAGAATTATACAGGATAGTGAGAATCCAGGGTCTGTTTTTTATAAAAACACCATGGAAGTAATTCCTGCACCGAACCTGCTTTTTGGAGAAAATCAACCTGTCGTTTATTATTATAACGAATTATATAATTTAGAAACTGCAAATGGAAATATTGGTTTGCATGCGTTCGTTTATAATGCAAGTGGGAATGTTGTCTTTTCTAAAAAGAAAACATTATCAAATAAAACAGAATCCAGGGTTGAGGTTAGTACGGTAAATATTTCAAAAATGCCTACAGGCGCGTACACACTCGTTTTAGTAGCTACGGATTCCACGGCAAGCCAAAAAGCTTTTTCTTCGAAGAAATTCTTTGTTTACAACCCGTCGGTAGCTGATACATCTTTTAAACCGATGGGAAATTCCGATTTTATGGCGAGCCAATTTGCAATTTTATCCGTTGAAGAATGTGATCACTTTTTTGCAAAATCAAAATATCTCGCCAACAGGAACGAACTGGAACAATTTAAAAATGTTAGCTCAGTTGAGGGGAAAAGAGAATTTCTTTACAAGTTTTGGAAAGGACGAGATGAGATCCCTGAAACTCCGGAAAATGAAACTTTTATGAATTATTTTTCCAGAGTTGAGCAGGCAAACCAGAAATTTTCAGCAATGAAAAAAGAGGGATGGAAAACTGACCGGGGACGCGTTTTTTTGTTGTATGGTGAACCGAGCGAAATTGAACGATACCCAAATCAACTTGATTCGAAGCCTTACGAGATATGGCAATATCATAATTTAGAAGGGGGAGTAATTTTTGTTTTTGCGGATTTAACAGGTTTTTCAGATTATCAACTCATAAACTCCACAATGCGGGGAGAATTACGTGATGATTCGTGGCAGAGAAGAATCCTAACTAATTAGCTTAGCAAGGAATTATTATCGGAATCCACATTTGTAAAAAAAATAATTTCATTTTTTAAAAACTACTAAGATTTAGTTTGAAAAATAAGTTTGAATATATCCTTTTCTCTTCTTTCAGTAAGTTTTTTTGTCTGCTCGGAATCCGGCTTTCGAGGAAGTTTGCGCTTTTTTTAGCGCTACTTTTTTTTTATCTAATTCCGATACGGAAAAGAGTAGTCAAAAAGAACTTAGAGCTGGCTTTCCCCGGTTTCAACCAATCAAAAATTAAACATACAGCTTTTGCTTGTTATAAAAGCCTGGCGCTAACTTTAATTGAAATATTATGTCTTCCGATTATAACTGTAAAGGATATTGAAAAATATTTTAACTGGGAAAACTTTTCTTTACTCGAGCAGAAATATTCCGAACAAAAAGGAGTGATCTTACTTATTTCACATTTAGGTAATTGGGAATACGCTACACTCGCCATCTCGCAAAAAATGGGCTTCCCGTTTGGCGTTATTATGAAAGAGCAAAGAAATACTTTAGTTAGCCTCTGGATGGTTAAACAGCGGTCTAAATGGGGGAACAGAATGATAACCCCCGGTATTTCAGTGAGAAATTTTTACAAGGAATTGTTAGAAAAGAATATTGTCCTTCTTGCCGCCGATCAAAGAGCCCCGAAAGAAAGTCAGCGCGTTTTATTTTTCGGAAGATTATCAACGTGTTTCAGCGGACCGGCTTCATTAGCTGTGAAAACCGGCGCACCGATAATTTTCGCTTTGATGAAAAGGGAAAAGGACTTGTCCTATACTATGAGATTTGAAGAAGTTTCAATGGATCATTTACCTGAAAACGAGGAAGAAAAACTTTTAGAGATCAGCCAGCGCCACACCTCAATTTTAGAAGAAGCAATTAAGACCTCCCCTGAACAGTGGTTATGGATGCACGACAGATGGAAATTTTGAATCAAAAAAAAATTGTAGTGATTCAAACTGCTTTTCTTGGTGATGCAGTTTTAACATTACCGATGCTCGAGATACTAGCTAAAAATAATCCTAACGCTATTATTGATGTAGTCGCTATTCCCACAAATTCTGAAATCTTTCTTGCCTCACCATTTGTTCATGAGGTAATTATTTATGACAAGAGGAACGTCCATAAAGGAATCAGAGCGCTTTTTGTTTTTGCAAAAGAATTACGAAACAAAAATTATGATGTTGTAATTGCCCCTCATCGTTCGCTGCGTTCGTCACTGCTTGTTCTGTTTTCGGGAATCGAAGAGTCAATTGGATATACTAATGCTTCACTGTCAATTGTTTATAAGCATTGCGTTGAGTATCAATATGATCTACACGAAGCGGCAAGAAACATTTCGCTGGTTTCTGATCACGCAAAAGAAGGGTATTCAAAATTTCTGCCAAAAGTTAATTTTGATGATGCGGCAAAAAAGAAAATTGATGATTTTCTTTTTACGGTTGATCAATCTAAAAAACTGGTGGCAATATCACCGGGGAGTATTTGGTTCACGAAAAGATACCCCAAAGAACATTTTATTTCGATCTGCCGTGCATTGCTACAAAAAAATTATTTAATTTTGGTTATCGGTTCCGGAACAGAATTTAATTTGAATGAAGAAATCCGGCTGACTCTAAATGCGGGTTGCATCAACACGGCCGGGAAGTTTTCTGTTTTAGAAACAATTTATCTTTTATCTAAATGCGTTCTGTTGGTAACGAACGACAGCGGTCCAACCCACTTTGGGATGGCAGCCGATATTCCGGTAGTAACAATATATTGTTCAACAATTCCGGATTTTGGATTTTCACCGTATAACGGGAAAAGCAGCACAGTTAGTCTGAACGATTTGCAGTGTAAACCTTGTGGAATCCACGGTTATGAGGCTTGTCCGCTTTCTCATTTTAACTGTGGACAAAAACTGCTCCCCGTGATGGTTTTGCAAGAAATAGAACACTTATTAGATTTATAATTTTATTTATGAAAAGATTATGCAAAAGTTGAGATCATTCCTGGCAAAATATGGATTCTCCGTTATAGTTTTTCCCAATTCAAATCAATCGCTAATAAAGAATGTGACGGTTAAAGGGAGAGTATTCTTTATTGCAGTACTTCTTTATTCGACATTGATATTTTTGCTTGTATCACTCTTTTACACTTTTACACCCGCAAAATATCTTTTACTTCAAGAAAGTGATATTTTAAAAGTTAAAGGATTTGGTGAGTTCCAATCTTTGAATGATAAAATTAACATCCTTGTAATCGAAGTTGAAAAACTTAAAAAGACAAACCAGAACCTAAAAAATGCCATTTACCTCGGCGACTCAACGTTGATTAAGAAACTTCCAACAGAAAAAAAAGAAGTAGATGGAAGTATATGGAAAGTATTTCAAGAGTTGTTTTTTTCGCAGAGTGAACCGTCAATAATTTTCCGAAAACCGATTAATGGCTTTATTAGTCGTGGTTTTTCTGCTGACAAAGGACATTTTGGTACGGATTTTTCGGTGAAGATCGGCACACCAATTTATAGCGCTGCAAACGGCTATGTGATTTTTTCGGATTATACTATCAATGATGGGTATATGCTGATCATTGCGCATGCAGATGAGTATCTTACGGTTTATAAACATTGTGACCAGTTAATAAAATCTACCCGCGAGTTTGTTACACAGGGTGAATTGATTGCACTTTCCGGGAATACGGGTAAACTTACAACCGGTCCGCACCTGCATTTTGAGATTTGGAAAAATGGTTTTGTTGTCAATCCGGAAAAATATTTCGCTAATTATTAGGAGAAAAAATGAAGTTCGTTTCAAGTGATACCGGTTTAGAAAATCTCAGCATAATAAATAAAAGTGCTGTAGTTAATGGAAATTTTTCAACTGAAGGAAGTTTAAGAGTTGACGGAATTATAAAGGGGAATGTAACCATCGGAGGAAATATTGTTCTTGGTAATAATGCTGAAATTCATGGCGAAGTAAAAGCAACCAATCTTACTCTTGGCGGTAAAATATTTGGTTCTGTGCATACATCCGGGAAAGTAATACTTGAAAAAAATTCATTATTACAGGGTGATTTATTTGCAAATATTTTGGTTGTTGAAGAAGGCGCCCGTTTTGAAGGAAAAAGTTCGATGGAGAATAATGAAAAAAACATCTAACACAGATGATAATAGCGTGAACAAATCATTTAAAGATGCTGGACCTTATTTAGGACTCGGTGTTCAATTTGCCGCAACAATTGTAATATTGATTTTAGCTGGTTCCTGGCTTGATGGCAAATTTAACGCTTCTCCATGGTTTACGGTTGTCTTAGGACTTTTCGGGGGTTTTGCCGGAACATATAATCTTATCAGGACGGTTATTCAAATAGGCAAAAAACAGGATGCTGAAAAGAAATAAATTGTTTTTTCTTACGTTATTGATAGATGTTCTTCTTCTTCTTCTTCTTTATGCGGCTTTTTTACAAAATTTAATAAAATATGATTTTTTTCTTTCAATTTTCTTTGCACAAATAGTTGTTCTTCCTAATTTTGCAATTGGATTCTCAGTCATTATCTGGTCGTTGCAAAAAAATGAACAAGTTTTCCTCTTAACTGTTTTAGGAGGAATGCTTTTTCGGATGACATATATTTTAGGAATGGTTTTTCTGCTTCTTCATTTCTTGAAGATTAACCAAAAATATTTTATATTTGGCATCTTTTTATTTTATTTTTACTTTCTCACTGCTGAAATATTCATTTTGGTGAAACAAAAGATTCTTAATACTGATACAAAAATATGAGTGAACAGCAAACAGCAACAATTGTTGATACTTTGAAGCAAGATACAACCGCCCACGCAGGTTCGGGAAGCGATTGGATTATGCATCATATTATGGATAGCGATAAATTGGATTTTGCTCCGTTCGGCTCTATTCCACTTCCACAAATTCATCTGTTTGGACTTGATTTATCCATAACCAAGCATGTATTTTTTTTGTGGGTTGCTGCTGCGCTTCTGATTTTCTTAATGTTAAGAGTATCAAATGCTTATAAAAAATCACCTGTTCCCAGGGGTGTCGGTACCCTCTTTGAAATCTTAATTGAATTTGTACGTGATGAAATTGCAAAACCGACGATCGGTAAGGGATACGAAAAATTTTTGCCATATCTGTTATCAACATTTTTTTTCATCTTATTAAGTAATTTTCTGGGACTCTTGCCATATTCGGCAACAGTGACAAGTAATATTACGGTGACTTCGGTATTAGCAATATTTTCTTTTTTTGTAATTCAGTTAGCCGGAATCAACAAAAATGGTCTCTTCGGATATTTTAAAGGATTGATTCCTCCCGGTGTTCCGGTATTATTGCTACCGATAATGTTAGTGGTGGAATTACTCGGCTTATTCACAAAACCTTTTGCCCTGGCTGTTCGTCTCTTTGCAAATATGACTGCCGGGCATATTGTAATTTATGCATTGATCAGTTTGATTTTTGTTATGCATTCTTATTTTATTGCGCCGGTTTCCATAGGGATGGCGCTTTTTATTTACTTGCTTGAAATCTTAGTAGCATTGCTTCAAGCGTATATTTTTGTCATGCTTTCCTCATTGTTTATCGGCATGGCATATCATCAAGATCATTAATAATTTATTCAATTAAGGAGAAACACAATGACAGGTAGTATTGCACTTTTAGCCGCTGGTATTGGCGCAGGAATGACAATTATCGGTGGAGCGCTTGGAATCGGAAAATTAGCAGCATCAGCAATGGACGCTAGCGGAAGACAACCCGAAGCAGCCGGAAACATCCGAACATCAATGATTATTGCTGCGGCACTCATCGAAGGTATTTCTTTATTTGCTCTCGTTATTTGCTTTATTCTTGCAGGTAAATAATAACCGGTTCCGCAAAGATTTCGGGATCGTTTCTTTAAGTATAAAGTTAAAGGTATTAGTATGTTAGTTTTTTCTCTCATCGCTTTGTCGGCAATGTTTGCCTCAGGCGAAGAAGGTGGCGGCGGTAGTTTGCTTGCTGTTAATTATGGTTTGGCAGTTTGGACTATCCTAACTTTTTTAATTTTGCTCTTCATTTTGAAAATATTTGCATGGAAGCCGATTCTTGCCGCACTTGCTGAAAGAGAACAAAAGATAAAAGATTCTTTGCAGATGGCTGAGAAAGCTAACGAAGATGCCAAGCAGATGATTGAAGAAAATAAAAAGCAGCTCCTTCTCGCCGAAGATGAAGCGAAAAAAATTGTTGAACAAAGCCGCGTTTATGCAGAGAAACTTAAAACTCAATTACTTGAAGAAAGCAAAGTGCAATCCCAAAAATTGATTGCAAATGCTTCGCAAGAAATTGAACGCAAAAAAAATGAAGCATTTGATCAACTCAAAAACCAGGTTGCCGATCTTTCTCTTTCAATTGCAGAAAAGATTTTAAAGCAAAGTGTTGATAAGAACGCTAATGCCGAAATGATCAAAAAATATATTGACGAAATTCAAAAGAACTAACCATGGCAGTAAATAAAGTTGCCGTAAAATATGCAAAGAGTCTCCTCGATTTTGCAGAAGAAAGAAACGCATTACCAACTTTTTCAAAAGATGTGGATGCCGTTCTTCACGTCTTCGGGCAAACCGATGAAGTGAAGAGATTTTTCAGAAATCCGATCATCAAAGAAAAAGATAAAGCAGCGGTTTTTACCACTCTCTTCAAAGAGAGAGTTTCAAACGAATTCTTTGAATTTGTTTCCCTGATGATTCGCAAAGGAAGAGAAAATGTTCTTGAAGAAGTCCTTTTATCTTTTGTTGAATTTAAGAATGAAGCTCTTGGGATTGTGCCTGTTGCCTTAACTACTTCTTATCCGTTAAGCGGTCAGGAGCTTGACCCGATCAAAACAGCATTTGAAAAAATTCTAAACAAAAAAGTCATTTTTACGCTCGCAGTTGATGAAAAACTTATCGGCGGTTTTGTTGCAAAATGCAAAGACCAAATTTATGATGCTTCTCTTCAACATCAATTAGCGCTATTAAAAACTCAATTAAAATTTGGCGGACCCTCGTTAAACTAATGATTCGCCTAAGGTGAATTCTAAAGGAAAAGTATTATGGTAGATTTAAAACCCGATGAAATAACAGCGATAATACGGAAACAAATTTCCGGATACCAAAACGAAGTTGATGTTTATGAGTTCGGAACCGTACTGCAAGTTGGTGACGGTATCGCACGCGTTTATGGCTTGTCAAAAGTTATGGCTAGCGAACTGGTTGAATTTCCGAATGATGTTTTTGGCATGGTACTTAATCTTGAAGAAGATAGTGTTGGCTGCGTTTTGTTTGGTGACTCTTCTTTAGTAAAAGAAGGTGATCAAGTTAAACGTACGGGCAGAGTTGCTTCTATGCCGGTTGGTAATGCTATGCTTGGACGCGTTATTACTCCACTAGGTTCTCCACTTGATGGAAAAGGTCCAATTCATACCGATCAATTTTTACCAATAGAAAGAAAAGCGCTTGGCGTTATTCAGAGACAACCGGTCAAAGAGCCGCTTCAAACCGGTATCGGTGCAATTGATGCGATGATTCCTATTGGTCGCGGTCAGAGAGAATTAATTATCGGCGATCGCCAAACCGGTAAAACTGCAGTTGCTGTTGATGCTATAATTAATCAGAAATTTACGCATACCGAAGAAGCCGCAAAGCTCGGCGTTAACCCGGTATTTTGCATTTATGTTGCAATTGGGCAAAAGAATTCGACCGTCGCACAAGTTGTCGCAAAGCTCCAAGAGAATGGCGCAATGGACTATACAACGGTTATTGCCGCTTCTGCATCAGATCCTGCGCCGCTTCAATTTATTGCACCGTATGCCGGCGCAACATTAGGAGAATTTTTTAGAGATAACGGAAGACATGCACTTGTAATTTATGACGATCTTTCGAAACAGGCGGTTGCTTATAGAGAGCTTTCATTATTGTTAAGAAGACCTCCTGGACGTGAAGCATATCCCGGTGATGTTTTTTATCTCCACTCACGTTTATTGGAAAGGGCTTCAAAGTTGAGCGATGTACTTGGCGGCGGAAGTCTAACCGCTTTACCGATTATCGAAACTCAACAAGGTGACGTTTCTGCATATATTCCAACGAACGTAATTTCAATTACCGACGGTCAAATTTATCTTGAATCTAATCTTTTTAATGCGGGTGTTCGCCCTGCCATTAACGTGGGCATTTCTGTTTCGCGGGTCGGCGGTAATGCTCAAATCAAAGCAATGAAAAAAGTTGCCGGAAGTTTGAAACTTGATTTAGCGCAATACCGCGAGCTCGAAGCTTTCGCTAAATTCGGTTCGGATTTAGATGCATCAACAAAAAAGATTTTGACACGTGGTTCAAGATTGGTTGAATTATTAAAGCAAGGGCAGTATGTGCCGGTTCCAATTGAAAAACAAGTCGTAAGCATATACATAGGCACAAACGGCTACTTAGATGAAATCCCGGTTGTTGATGTAAAAAGATTTGAAAAAGAATTTCTTGAATTTGTTGAAGTCAAATATCAGGAGATATATAAATCTATTAGAGAAACAAAAGAACTGAAGGAAAACACGGTTACTTTGTTAAAGAAAGCCGGATCAGATTTTACGCAAATGTTTAAGAAGAGCGTCTAGTTTATGGCAACGCTAAGAGACATACGGCGAAGAATCAAAGGGGTTCAGAACACCGAGCAAATTACTAAAGCTATGAAAATGGTTGCGGCTGCTAAGTTACGCCGCGCTCAAGAGAATGTGGTAAGTGCGCGTCCTTATGCAAGAAAAATTTCAGGATTGGTAAATCATTTATTAACCGACGAGTTGCGTGATACCAATCCGTTTATCGTTGAAAAAACTGTGAAAAAAGTCCTGGTAGTCGTGCTTACTTCCGATAGAGGTTTATGCGGCGCTTTTAACACTAATATTTTAAAAGAAGCCGTTCGTTTAATAGATGAGGAACTTATTCCGCAACAAATTGAATATTCAATGTATTGCATCGGGAAAAAAGGGTTCGACTTTTTTAGAAAAAGAGATTACACCATTACCGGGAATACGCTTGGCATTTTCGGTCATTTAAAATTTGCCGATGCTTTATCAATTTCAAATGCAATTATTTCCGGTTATCTAAACGGCGAGTACGATAAAATTGTAATTGTGTACAATGAATTTAAATCTGTCGTCCGTCAGGAAATCGTTCGGGAACAATATCTGCCGATTTCTTTTGGCGAATCAGAAAAAGTAATACATCCTTCTATTGATTATATCTTTGAACCTTCACAAAAAGAAATAATTGATTCATTGCTCCCTAAACATTTACACTCACAGATGTGGAGAATTTTATTAGAGTCTAACGCATCTGAATATGGGGCGCGAATGACCGCAATGGACAATGCTTCGACGAATGCAAAGGAATTGATAAGGTCGTTGAAAATCACTTATAACAAAGCACGTCAGGCAGCAATAACAAAGGAAATTCTCGAAGTTGTTTCAGGCGCAAATGCTTCAAAGTCAGCTTAACTATGCTCGAAGACCTCAGTGCAAAACTTGAACTTGCTTTAAAAAAAGTTCGTGGACAGGGGAAGATTACTGAAAAGAATGTTTCAGAAACTCTGCGTGAAATCCGCCGTGTTCTCTTAGATGCTGATGTTAATTACAAAGTCGCTAAAGAGTTCATAGAAAATGTTTCTCAAAAAGCGTTAGGTCAGGAAGTTTTATCTTCGATAACCCCCGGGCAGCTAATCACCAAAATTATTTTTGATGAGTTAACTCTTCTGCTTGGTGAGAAGAATGCTGAATTGGAGATCAATCCGACAGGTCCAACGATAATTTTAATTATTGGTCTGCAAGGTTCGGGTAAAACAACTTTCTCGGCTAAACTTGCCGGTAAATTGAAGCAGCTAAACAGAAAACCGCTTCTCGTGGCAGCAGATATTTATCGCCCCGCCGCAATTGATCAGTTGAAGCAGCTCGGGAAGTCAATTTCAGTTCCGGTTTTTTCTCTTGAAGAAAAAGACGCAAGAAAAATTTCAACTGAAGCGCTGCTTTTTGCAAAGCAGAATGGACACGATACGGTTATAATCGATACAGCCGGGCGTCTTCATGTTGATGAAACATTAATGACGGAGATTTCTGATATTAAAGATCTTCTGAATCCATCCGAGACGTTGTTCGTAGTGGACTCAATGACCGGGCAGGATGCCGTTAACTCTGCAAAAGCCTTTCATGAGAAAGTTAATTATACAGGGATTGTGCTTACCAAACTTGATGGAGATTCAAGAGGAGGCTGCGCTCTCTCGATTAGAGCTGTTGTAGGTGAGCCGATAAAGTTCATTTCAAACGGTGAAAAGCTGAATGCGATCGAATCTTTTTACCCGGAGCGACTGGCGTCAAGAATTTTGGGTAAAGGAGATGTTGTTTCTTTGGTCGAAAAAGCCCGGGAAGCGTTCGATGAGAGGGATTCAGCTAAGCTTGAGGAGAAACTTCAAAAAAATAAATTTGATTTTGATGATTTTAGAAGTCAAATAACCGTGATAAAAAAAATGGGTTCTCTCTCTTCGCTAATGTCAATGGTTCCCGGGCTAAACCCGGCACTGATGAAAGATGCAAAAGTTGATGATAAAGCTTTAGTTCGAATTGAGGCTATAATCAACTCAATGACCAAAGAAGAAAGAAAAACCCCTAAAGTTCTCAACGGAAGCAGAAGAAAGAGAATAGCAATAGGAAGCGGTACATCCATTCAAGAAGTGAACCGTTTAATCAAGCAATTTCAAGAAATGCAGACAATGATAGGAAGAATGAAGCAAAAAGGCTTTTTAAATTCGGTTTTTAACAAGAAAAGTTTTAATTTTAATTAAGAAAAGTGACTAATTTGGAGAATATATAATTTGGCAGTTAAGTTAAGATTACGCAGAATGGGAAAGAAGAGACAACCAATTTACAAGGTTGTAGCCGCAGATTCCCGTTCACCTCGAGATGGAAAATTTTTAGAAGCAATTGGTCTTTATAATCCGAAAGCGAATCCGCTTTTTGTTGATATCAAAGAAGATCGCGCTTTGTATTGGTTAAGTGTTGGTGCTCAGCCCACTGATACGGTAAGAAGCCTTCTTCGTGCTAAAGGTATTACCCTAAAACAAGAATTACTTAAACGCGGTGCCCAACCGGAAGAAGTTGCAACCGCTATGGAAAACTGGAATAAACTTAAAGAAGCTTCCTCTGAAAGGAAAGCAGCAAAAAAAGAGAAGAAAAAAGAAACCAGTGCAACAGAAGTAAAGGGCGCTGCTTCTGAAGAAAAAGTAGAACAACCTGCTTAATTATTAATTGTTTCTGTTCCGCTTTTTTACTTAATTCTAAAAGCTCCCGGCTCTAATTTAGGAGATTCTTCCATGAAGGAATTCATTGAATTCATAGCAAAACATCTCGTTGATGATCCTGAGGCTGTGGCTATTCAGGAAAAAATTAATGAAGAAAAGAAAATTGTTTTTTCTTTAAAGGTAGGACCCAACGATATCGGAAAAGTTATCGGTAAAAAAGGAAAAACCGCTATCGCTATGAGAACTTTGCTGACTGCGGTGGCTGCCAAGCAAGGGAAAAGAGCAATTTTAGATATTGAAGATTAATCCTTCTTGATTGGTTTTATCCTAATCGGAAAAATTATTTCTGTTTATGGGAAGAACGGAGAAGTTAAAGTAAAACTCTACGACGAAAGTTCTAAAGAAATTTGTTATTCGGATTTTTATTTTGTTGATTTTTTTGGGTCTAAGAAAAAACTGAGAGTTAAATCGGCAAAACAAACCGGAAAATTTTTAATCCTCTTGTTCGAAGGTTTCAATTCGAAAGAAGCGACTTCTGTTCTCCTTGAAAAAGACCTTTACCTTGAAAAGGAGGAAAATCAAGAGTTACCTGAATTTAGTTTTTTAATTAAGGATTTGATAAACAGTGAGGTTTTTGCGTGTGACGAGTCGCTGGGGGAATTAATAGATGTTCTTTCACTTCCCGGCAATGATGTTTATGTTGTTCAAGATGCAAAAGGGAAGGAGTTATTAATTCCGGCTGTTAAAGAAATTATACACCGGTTTGATAAAAGCGTAAAAAAACTTTACTTGAAAGTTGAGAAGAGTTATTTCGAGGATGATGAGAATTGATATTATTTCTGCCGTACCAGAATTACTGCAGAGCCCTTTAAACACAAGCATTCTAAAAAGAGCACAACAGAAGCAAAAAGTAGAAATAGTTGTACATAATCTTCGCGATTATGCATTTGATAAACACAGACAAATTGATGATAAACCGTTCGGTGGCGAAGCAGGGATGCTGCTTAAACCAGAGCCGTTCTTTGCGATACTTGAAAAACTTACTTCCGAGCGGGCATACGATAAAGTTATCTTAACATCACCGCGAGGGAAATTATTTACGCAAAAAGTGGCTAATGATTTTTCTTTATGCCAGAACATTATTTTTCTTGCCGGTCATTACAAAGGAATTGATGATCGTGTACGTGAGAGATTTGCGACAGACGAAATATCTGTCGGTGATTTTGTTCTCACCGGAGGCGAGCTTCCTATTTTGCTGATGGTTGATGCAATTATACGGTTAGTTCCCGGGGTGTTGAACGACAGTCTTTCCGCTTTGAATGATTCCTTTCAAGACGGGGACAATCTTTCTGCTCCAAATTATACACGCCCGGCAGAATATAAAGGAATGAAAGTTCCTACTGTCTTATTGAGCGGAAACCATCAAGCAGTGCAGAAATGGCGTGAAGATCAGTCTAAATTAGTAACAGAAAAATGGAAAAAAAATAAAATAGCGGAGTAAATCATGATTAGCTTACATGAATTGTTGCCAGAGCAACAACCAAAAATAGACATACCGAATTTTCGATCCGGAGACCACATTAAAGTACATGTGAGAGTTATTGAAGGCGATAAAGAAAGAATCCAGGCTTTTGAAGGAGATGTTATCAGCATTCGCGGTGGTCAAGAGAATAAAACTTTTACAGTAAGAAAAGTATCAAGCGGTGTAGGTGTTGAAAGAATATTTCCTTTTTACTCTCCCAAAATCGCTAAGATAGAGCTTCTCAAGGAAGGCGATGTGCGAAGAGCCAAATTGTTTTATCTTCGTGAACTCTCCGGTAAAGCTGCAAGAATTAAATCTAAAAAGAAATAATAAAACGACAAGCCGCCGCTTGGCGGCTTTTTTATGCTATGAAGTACATATTCCCCGACAATCTTTTTTCTCGTTTTTATGCTTTTTCTTTTTCTGAAGAAGAAAAAAAACGGATATCATTTTTACCTTCGGCCCAGATTACGGCGGCTTTACTAAATGAAAAAGATGCCATAGGATTAATACCCACATTAGATTTATTAACACACGAGCAATTGTTTGTTTCAAAACTCGGCGGGGTTTCCTTCGAAAGCGAATTCTGCAATTCCTATCTATATTTTCCTACAAACATAGATCAGAAAAAAGTCACGGAAGTTGCTCTTTCGGGAGATGTTTCTTCTTTAGAAGCTATTCTCTGCAAAATATTATTTGCCGAGCTTTACGATCAGCAAGTAAAAATGTCACTTCAAACGAGTAGTGAAATTGAATCTGACATGCCGCTTTTACTTGTGGGAGATACCAATTTTGTTAATGAAAGATGCCTGACCGGAATTAGCTTTGCAGATGGTGCCATAGAGATCCTTTCCGCCCCTTTTGTAAATTTTGTTTTTGCAGGGAAAGAAAAGGAAACAGTAATTGCATTTAATAACAATTTTGCATCGCTCATTCCAAAGCTCTATAAATCAATTCTTCCTTTCATAGCTTCGTTAAATCTAACCTCTGAACTGAAAGATAAAATAAGAGAAGAATTCTCTTCATTCGTATTTGAATTTGACAGCATGGATATTGATGGAATTGCTCAATTGACAAGACTACCTTACTATCACGTTATGATCAAAGAAATGATTGAAATTAAATTTGTTTGAAGAAGTCACCTCCTTAAAAGGATCATTAGAATCAGAAGTTGAATGGTAAGCGAAGTCGAATTCTGTTTAAATCGGAAATTAATGTTTCTCGACTTCGCCCGACATGGCTAGTTCACTTTTTAAGCTTTCCGCTCACAAACAGTTCAGAGAGCGATATACGAAACGCTTAGCACATTCGGATTTTCTTGAATCTTTTGGAGCCGTGCTGTCGAAATTCCTGCTTTCAGTTTCATCGTACAGCTTGCAATCAATCCTCCTTCAAAGATAATATTTTCAATTTCTTCAATATTCACATCTTCTTCTTTTATCACAGAAAAAATTGAAGACAGCACTCCAGGTTTGTCAAAATGTTTTACGACTAATTGATAACTTGCCACGTTGGAAGTTGCTTTATTAACCCAGTGAGCAATTAATCCGCTGTTGAGATAATCTTTGATGATACGCACCGTTTCGGCGGCAACTGCATTCTGCGCTTGTTCAGTTGAAGCGCCAATATGATGCGTAACATAAATATTTTTCGATTGTTGCAGCGGGGAAGTAACCGCTCCCGATTTTTGTTCCGGTTCACCTTTAAATACATCTAATGCAACATGGATTTTCTTTTCCTTTATTGCTTCGAGCATAGCATCTTCATCAATAATTTCCGCGCGGGAAGTATTGATCAATAGTGTATTCGGGTGTAAGTAACCGAACATTTCTTTATTGAACAAACCCCTTGTCTGTGGTGTTAAGGGAAGATGAATTGATATAATATCGCACATCGGTAGAATTTTATCCATTTCAGAAAAATCTTTTATTGCTACGCCTTCGATGCGTGAAATATCTTTTCCGTAAACATTCATTCCGAAAGCAAGAGCCCGTTTTGCAACTTCTTTGCCGATATTTCCGACGCCGATAAGCGCTAGATTTTTTCCAAATAAACCTTCCGCTTTAGAATATTCACCTTTATTCCAAACGCTGTTCTTAAAATCCATAACATTGTCCGGAATGCGGCGGTCAAGCGAGAGCATTAATCCCATTGCCAATTCAGCTACGGCAATTGAATTCATACCCGGACAATTGGCGACATAAATTCCTTTTTTATTTGCCGCAGCAATATCAATATTATTTACACCGGCTCCGGCGCGAATAATGAGATTTAGTAGATTTGCTTTTTCAATTGAAGCTGCATTCACTTTTGTTGAACGGACGACAAGAATATCCGTGTCGGCGATGGCTTCATGTAAATTATTCTCGACCAATTGGGGAGAATAATTTACTTCGAGTCCTAACTCTTTCATTTGCAAAAGGTACTTTTCCGGAAATTTATCCGCTACTAATACTTTCATTTTAGTTCTCCCTGTTTGTTTTTATTTTGATGTTACTTTATAACAAAAATCGAATTTATTCATCCAACGTATTCTCGAAAACAATTCTTAACTAATTCTCTCTTTCCAATACATGGGCTCTCTATGAAAATGAGCAACAGCAATGATTGTTAAAATATGAGTGCCCGACGAATAATATATGCAATAAGGAAATTTTTTAACAACACATTTTCTGATTTTTGATTTTGGGTTTAATTTCGTCCAAAGATCAGAAAAATTTTTTATCAAATTAATAGAGTGATCAATTTCATTTAGAAATTGGAAACCCAAACCCTTGGTGCTATATTCATAATATTCGAACGCTTCAATGATTTCCAACTGTGCTGGTTGAAGAATGGTGATCTTCATGCTTGTGAAAATCTTTTCATAAATATTTCATATGGTTCTGATTTAATTTCACCTCTTTCATAGGCGTTAAATCTATCTTCGGCTTCTTCTTCCCAAGCTTTTTCAATTTTAGGATTGGGTTTATCAATGCTTAATAGGAGAAAATCCACCAATTTTAACTTATCCACAGGTGAAAGTTTCTCTAAAGAATTTAATATTGTCTTATCAATTGTCGCTCTTTGCATATTGTCTCCAAATATTTGTATCAACCCGGAATTTTCACATTAAACTTCTTCGCATTTTCAATCGCCCTTTCGTATCCGGCATCTGCATGGCGGATAATCCCCATCCCCGGATCATACGTAAGCACGCGTTCTAATCTTTCTTCCGCTTCTTTTGTCCCATCGGCGACAACCACCATGCCGGCATGAATTGAATTCCCGATACCAACGCCGCCGCCGTGATGCACAGAAACCCAACTTGCCCCGCCAATACTGTTTAGCATTGCATTAAGGATGGGCCAATCGGCAATTGCATCGCTGCCGTCTTTCATTGCTTCTGTTTCGCGGTAGGGTGAAGCGACCGAACCGCAATCGAGATGATCTCGCCCGATTACAATTGGCGCAGAAACATTCCCATCTGCAACCAGTTGATTGAAAATTTTTCCCATCAGTGCGCGTTCACCGTATCCAAGCCAGCAAATCCGGGCAGGCAACCCCTGAAAGTGAACTTGCTTTTGTGCTTTGTTAATCCAATTTATTAAAGCTTTATTTTCAGGGAAAGTATTTTTAATCGCTTCATCGGTTACAAAAATATCGTTCGGATCGCCGCTTAAGGCAACCCATCGAAACGGACCTTTGCCGTCGCAAAATAACGGGCGGATAAATTCCGGAACGAAACCCGGAATATTAAAAGCGTTTTCTACTCCGTTTGCCTTTGCTTCTCCCCGAATATTATTTCCATAGTCAAAAGTTATTGCGCCGCGTTTTTGAAATTCAAGCATTGCTTTTATATGCACCACAATCGTTTCTTTAGCGAGTTTAATATATTGTTGCGGGTTTTCTTTTCGAAGTTTTAAAGCTGAATCGAAAGTCATTCCCATCGGTACATAGCCGTTTAAAGTATCGTGCGCAGAAGTTTGATCGGTCAAAATATCGGGAATAATATTTCGTTCTAAAATTTGTGGGAGTAGTTCTCCTGCATTTCCGAGTAAGCCAACGGATAAAGCTTTTTTATTTTTTTTCGCATCAAGAACAAGTTGAAGAGCTTCATCAAGTGATTCTGAAATAACATCGAGATAACCGGTATCAATTCTTTTTTGAAGACGCTTTTTATCAACATCAATTCCTAAGAAAGCGGCGCCGTTCATCGTTGCGGCAAGCGGTTGAGCGCCACCCATACCGCCCAAACCGGCAGTCAGTAAAAACTTTCCGCTTAAATCGGAATTAAAATATTTTCTTCCGCATTCAGCAAAAGTCTCGTATGTACCCTGGAGAATTCCCTGTGTGCCGATGTAAATCCAACTTCCGGCAGTCATTTGTCCATACATCGTTAACCCAAGCGCTTCAAGTCTACGGAATTCATCCCACGTTGCCCATCGGGGGACGAGCATCGAATTTGAAATAATTACTCTTGGTGCGTTTGTGTGTGTTTTGAAAATTCCAACCGGTTTTCCGGATTGTACAAGAAGTGTTTCATCATTTTCTAATTGGCGCAACGAAGAAACGATAGCATCGAAAGCTGCCCAATTTCTAGCGGCTTTGCCTGTGCCGCCGTAAACAATGAGCTCGGCGGGATTCTCTGCAACATCGGGATCGAGGTTATTCATCAACATCCGCAACGCTGCTTCTTGTATCCAGCTTTTACATGAAATTTCTTTTCCGCGAGGCGCTTTAATAATTCGTTGTCCGGACATAATAAATTCCTAACCTGTCCCGATGGCTATCGGGACAGAATTAAATAAATTGAATTGAATGATTGAATGTCTGCACGGTTGAATGAAAAACATTGAAGCGTCAATTAATTCCAAAGAAAAGCCATTCATCCATTTATCTTCATTCATCCATTCTGTTAAGTTTTTTTTGTTACACAAATATTCTTCCCATTTTGCGCAGATATTTTTGATAACTATTTAAAATGATTTTCATATAAAATTTCATACTGCATGAGGATGGATTTGTATAACCATTTTTTAAAGAACCATCCCTTTTTTATTTGATCTTTAAAATGCTTGATGTTCACTTCAAGCTGATACCGGAATCGTGTAAATTCATCTTTTGTCAGCTTGATTGTTTCATCTCCGGTTTTAATTTTTTCAAGAATAGAAGAAAGTGCTTTCACTTCGGCAAAATATTTCTGATCTCCTTCAGTTTGTTTAATAACCGTTTTACAAATGTTCTGAACTAGTTTTTTATCGTTTTTATTGAACTCGAAATGGTAATTTCTGAACTGTAGTTTTTTCATACATCCTTATTTTTTTAGTGATAAAAGTTTTTCTCTGATTTTTTGATAGCCGGGTTTAATTATATCATAAATAAATTTCAATCTCTCTTCGTGATGAATGAAAGCAGATTTCATTGCGTTGATAGTGATCTTTTCAATGTCATCTAAGGTAAGATTAAAATATTCTGTTGCCAAAAGGAATTCCTTTGTCAAGGTCGTATCACTCATTAAACGGTCATCAGTGTTTATAGTTAATCGAAATTTTAATTTATACAAATATCCGAACGGGTGATTTTCAAGTTTATCAATAGCGCCGGTGTGCAGATTGCTTAAAAGACATATTTCAATAGGGATTCTTTTATCCAGGATATATTGAGCCAGGTCGCCCATACTTACAAAATTTCCATTCGTATCAAAAGTAATGTCTTCCAGAATTCTTGTCCCGTGTCCTATGCGGTGCGCGCCGCACCATTGGATAGCCTGCCAGATGGATTCTTTTCCGAATGCTTCTCCTGCATGAATCGTAATATTAAAATTTTCGCGCTGGCAAAATTGAAAAGCATCGACATGTTTTTTGGGAGGATAACCACCCTCCTCACCGGCTAAATCGAAACCGACGACTCCGCGGTTTCTATAATTAACAGCAAGTTCTGCAAACTCAAGCGAATTTTTCATATTCCGCATTGCACAAATTATCAATCCGAATCCAACTCCAAAATCTTTTTTCCCTTTTTCCAATCCTTCAAGAACTGCATTCACAACATCATCATAATGTAAACCCTTTGATGTGTGAAAGACCGGGGCGAAACGGGTCTCAATGTAGCAGACGCCGTCATTTTTCATATCTTCCATCATTTCATAGGCGATACGGCTTAACGATTCTTTCGTCTGCATAACCGCAATGGTATGTTCAAAACCTTGTAAATATTCAACTAAGTTTCCCTTATTAGCTCCGCGGTGAAACCATTCACCTAGTTCTTTCGGGTTATCTGTGGGAAGTTTATTGTACTTAAGTTCTTTTGCAAGTTCAATTATTGTTGATGCTCTTAATCCACCGTCAAGGTGATCGTGGAGTAAAACTTTAGGGACTGAACGAATGATTTCTGTAGTGTTCAAAATTCACCTCATTTTTATTTCAAAAATATCCTTTTTGCAACGGAAAAGCAACGAAGTAACTCCGGCTTTCTTTTGTTGCAGAATTGTTTGTGTTGAAAGGTTGAAAGATTGAAATGAAATTCTCAACTAAACAATTCAACAATTCAACAATTCAACAATTCAACTTTTCTACAAACTTAGATGAAATTTAAGCTTAGGCTTGACTTAACTATGCCAAATAAGTAAGTTTGAACCGACAATAATTTAAATATGGAGAATTAATGAAACATGTAAATATTTTTACAGCGATTGTTCTAGGGGCTTTTTTAACTTTTACCGGGTTTCAATGTTCATCAACTGAAATAACAAGCGCTAAGTTGTATATTCAACAAAAAAACTGGGACAAAGCTATTGATGCTTTGAAAAAGGAAGTTACAAAAAATCCGAAAAGTGACGAAGGGTTCTATCTTTTAGGAACGGTTTATGCAGAAAAAGAAGACATGGATGGGATGATCGAAAATTATAATAAGTCATTGGGTGTAAGTAAAAAATATGAAAAAGAAATTAAGGGAGCGAGAAAATACCATTGGGCTAATTTCCATAACAGAGGAGTCGCGTTTTTTAACAGAGCCGCTCAACAGACAGATCCCGACAGCGCTTTAGTTCTCAACAATAAATCAGTTTATGCCTTTGGACTAGCGATCAAATTAGAACCGGATACTATTGACACTTATAAAAACATGGCTTTTGTCTATATGAACATGCAAAAATATGACGAAGCAATTCCCTACTTTATGAAACTGATTGACAAACATAAATCGCCGGATGCCTATAAATACGTTGGACAAATCTATTACAACAAAGGCGTTCTCCAACGTGATAAATATGAAAGTTCAAAAATTGCTGCTGACAGTTTGTTGGCGGTAGAATATTTCAACAAAGCGATCATCATTTTGGAAGAAGGGAAAAAAGTTCTTCCAAACGATTCCGAGGTTCTGCTTTATTTATCAAATTCTTACATAGCAGCAAATAAAGTTGATGTTGCAATTGATGCATTTAAAGCAGGGGTTTCAGCTGAACCCAATAACAAATTTTATCGTTATAATTATGGAGTGCTACTTTTAGGTGATAGTCAATTTGAAGAAGCCGCAGATCAATTTAAGAAAGCGGTTGATATTGACCCGGCTTATCAGAATGCGATTTACAACCTGGCGGTTACTTATGTAAAATGGGGCGCTAAAATTGCAAAAGACCATGAAATCGCAAATAAAGATGTCAAGGACGCAAAAGAAGAAACGCAATCAAAAGAAAAATATAAAGCTGCTCTTCCTTATTTAGAATCCTATGTGCAGAAGAAAACCGATGATGCTCAAATTTGGGAACTCTTAGGCAAAGTTTACACCGTAATGGGAATGCCGAGTGACGCTTCCAATGCATTTAAAAAAGCTGATGCCATCAGAAAAGGCAATTAAACAATATGAATCCAAACGAACAAAACCAGCAGATCAATATAGAGCTTGGCGAAAAAGAAGCCGAGGGAATTTATTCCAATTTAGCTATTATTACACACTCACCTGCAGAGTTCATCATTGATTTTACCCGCATCGTTCCGGGCGTGCCTAAGGCAAAAGTGCATGCACGGATTATCACAACTCCGCAGCATGCAAAACTTTTAATGCGTGCCCTTAAAGATAATATTGATAAATTTGAAAAACGCTTCGGTGAAATACACGTAGAAGCTCCGCCGAACCAGCAATTTGGATTTACTCCATTCATCAAAGACGAAAAAATTAATTAATTTGATTAAGGCTTATTCAAAATTGAGTAAGCCTTTTTTAATTGTGCCTAAAAACAACTCTGCAGGAAAAAGGCTCCCGGAAAGTTTGATTTATAGGGTTTTATTCTTTATGTTTTCATCAGTAATTGAATACTTGTTCGCTATTATTTCTCCATTTAAAAACTTAGAAGGTAGGATATGAAATTCCCACTACTTCCCCATCGGATACCGGTTGGAACATTTATTTTGCTGGTTCTGATTTCGTTCATACAATCTTGTGGTATAAAATCACCGACAGCCCCCAGCTGGGATGTTGCGCTTAATCTTCCACTGGTTGATACTACCTATTCCATTCTGGATATGATTGAAAAAGATTCATCTATCGTAAAACCAGATTATACAAAGCAAGGACTTTTAATTTATAGTACGGTTAAGGATGTCGAAAAAATTGAGGTAAGCGATAAACTTACCGTGGATGGCTTTTCGACAAACACTTCAAAAGCGATAGGAAGCATCTCAATAGATAGTGATGAGACGACTGCTGACATTGGATTTAATTGGTCCCAACAAGGATTAACTTCAGGTACTCAGGTTCCTGTTTTGGCTGAAAACAACCGACCGGTTTCTTCTGACTTAGCAGCAATCTCTCAGTTTCAGAGCGCGAAGTTCGAATCGGGAACAATAGTGATTGATATTAAAAATAATTTTACTCAATTTGTTACTTTAACAATTAACGGATTAACGATAAAAAATAGCGCAACAAATGAAATAGTTGCACAGACCACTGCCACACTCGTAGTTCCGCCAAATTCAACAGGCAGTTTTCCCGCTATTTCTTTTAATCCCGGAGTTACGGTTAAGAATCAATTAAAATTTGAAACTACCGTTTCTATTAGCGGAAGCGGTACAAATTTAGTTACCATTCCACAAACAGCTTTTTCAGTTACAACAAAATTTTCGACGTTATCTGTTTCTGAAGCAAGCGCTAAAATTCCTCAACAAAATCCCGTTGTAATAGACAGTACGATAACGATGGATGAAACTTCTGCTCAACCCACGAAATTTAAAACAATTAAAATTGCTACGGGACGACTTAACATTACATTGATAAATAATCTTGATGTTGATGCAGACGTAGTGATGGAAATTGCCAACATGAAGACTCCGGCTAACGTTAAGTACACGGTAAGTAAAACAATTTTAAGAAAATCTACGACAAAGTTTGTTGACAATATTTCTCTTACAGATTATTCATTTGCGAGTTTAGATAATAACCCGACAAACAAAGTAAGTTACAAAGTAACCTTTACTTCCCGGGGATCAACCGATTATAGAACCATTAAAAAGACGGATGATTTTCAAGCGACCGTTGATTTTAGTTCATTAGGAATTAAAGAATTTAACGGCTTGGTTAAACCTACTGCGCTTGATGAAACGCGTTCGGCAATAAGCCTTGATACAAAAGACCTTCAAACAAAATTCGGTTTTAGTCAAATTAATTTTAACAAGCCTTTAATTGAATTGCATTTAGCTCCTTCTGCAGGTGCAAAACTTAATTTCAAGATTGCCGGAAGACTTGAAGCGCAAAATTCTATTGGACAAAAGAACACCCTTTCGTTAAATGCCAACACGATGAATGGTAAAACTACAATTACTGAGACCGATACGGTGATTACATTAAACGCCGATAGTGTAAGTAATTTCTTTAAAAAATTCTCAAGGCTGCCCGATTCAATTTTCGTTTATGCCGGTGGTACACTCAATGCTAATTATCAACTGGTTACTGTTACTAATACTAGTTTTGTTTCCGGAAGTTCTAAAATTGAATTCCCGCTCGACCTTGGTATTAGCGATGGAGTTTTTACCGATTCTGTAAAAATGGATTTTGATGCCGATAAGCAGAAGAATATTAAAGATCTCAACTCATCAGACCTGAGTTTGATTTTATCAAATGGATTAGCTGTATCGTTTACCTTTACCGGAAAAATGTATGACAGCACAAACACTCTTTTAATGTATTTCCCACCTAAGCACAGTGATCAAGATACAATGGTAACTGTAGCAGGCGGAGTAACTGATGCCAACGGAAATGTTATTGCAAGAACTACACAGACTGTTAAAGTTAAAATTGCCCCCGGAGAATCTGATTTAATTGCCCGTGCAAAATACATGAGGATTCTTGTTAAACTAAATACAAGTCGTTCATCCAACCTCCCCGTCAAATTTAAAACGAAAGATGATATTCGGATAATAAGTTTTGGCGGTGTTAATTATCACGTTAATCCATAGGAGAATGAACGATGAAAACAATTTTAATATTCTTAGTCATAGTACTCTTTTCGTTTGAAGTTACTGCTCAATCTGCCGGCTCTATAGGATTAACCAATGCTCGCTCTGCCGCAATGGGCAGAACGTATACAGCAGGCTCTGAGGGTTTAGGTGGTTTGGGTACCAACCCTGCAACAATTTTTAATCGTAAAGATTCTACTAGAAAATGGGAAATTATTACAGTATTCCCAATTCCTCAACTTGCCGTAAGGACAGGGACAAATTTCTTTACTATTGATGAATTCAATTATTTTTTTGGAGAAAATTCCATTAATGCAAACGGAGACAAGGTTGGAAAGCATTTGACGGCAGATGACAAATCCCGATTGACGAATTTATTTTCTGAGGGAGGAACGTTTCAAACTGATTTACAAACTACACTCTTTGCTATCTCTTTTAAACCGAGTGCAAAAGCCGGTGTTTTTACTTTCGGCATTAGCGATGTAATGGGTGTAAGTACTACTATCCCAAAAGGATTGATCGACTTGGTTTTTAACGGAAACACTTTGGTGAACGATTCTGTTGGTACCGTCTTTGACTTTGGTGATACAAAACTGCAGGCTTGGTGGTTACGAAAGTATTCGCTCTCTTGGGCGCACGGAATGAAATTTCTCCCGAAAGTATTTAAAGAATTCAATTATGGATTTTCTTTGAATATTATTTCCGGATTCTTTTATGTCGGTTTAGACAAAATGAATAGCCAGTTTACGACAAGCGCACGTAATACCATTAGCATCAAAAACGATTTTATGGCTCATTCATCATTTTCTCCTGATTTTGGTGTTTCGTATGACTTCGATTCTTCCGGAACCAAATCGGAATCTTCTCCCGGATTATTTCCTTCTCCTGCTGGTAGTGGGTTTGGATTAGATTTTGGTTTCTGGGGAAAGATTAATGACGTGTGGGCAGTTGGACTATCATTCACAGACCTTGGAAGTGTAAAATGGAAAGAACATGTAGCAGAACTTCAATCAACAGCAGATGTTGTTATAACCAGTTTGAATGATACTGCTCAGACTAATAATTTAGGTGATAGATTGTTAGGGAAAAAAGAGAGCAAATTTATTGATGCAATCTCAACACCACTCCCAGCAGCAATGCATATAGGAGTTTCGTTTCAACTTGATAAATTTGTTAAAGGATATTTTCCTGGTAAAATGTTAATTGTTGCAGGCTATAACCAGGGATTCAACGATCAATTAAGAAACAGTAAAACTCCCAGAGTTTCAGTTGGAGCAGAATGGATACCTAGAAACTGGATACTCTCTTTCCGTACCGGTTTTTCATTTGGCGGATTTACTAAGTTTGGTTGGGGAGCCGGTGCCGGACTCGATTTCGGTTTCCTAGAGCTTAACGGTGGAACACCTGATTTCCATTATCTCTTTATGCCGAACGGAGCAAAAAGAATTTCCTTTGCAATTGATTCTAAATGGAAATTTTAATCTGAACATTTCACAAATGACATCCCGACTTGTCGCATAGGCGTCAACTTAACGACTACGTTCTTCAATTATAATTGGTACAATTGATTTGTTGTTTGAAATAAATGAAGGTTTTATATGTCATCCCTAAAGGGATTTTCTTTGCTCTTTTATTCGTTTCTCTATAATTATGTTATCCCTTCGGGATTTATTTTTTTCAATCCCGAAAGGATGAATTTAATATAATAACCCCTGAGAAGATCGGAACGAAATGCCGAAGGCATGTCATTAATAAAATGCTTAATTAATCGAACCATTAAACAATTAACTGTGAATCAAAACAGAAATTGATATTCTTAGGTTGACGCCTATGCGACTTGTCGGGATATCATTTCATTTTTTTTGTGAGTTTACTAATCCCGGATATTCGATAAACTAATCCATCATTAACTTTTAACTTTATACTTGTAACTTTCAACTTTATACTAAACATGAACTACCGCCAGGCAAAAAACGGCAAACTGATGATAGAGATACTTCCAAACAAATGTGATTTTTGCGGATGCTGCGTTGGCGTTTGTCCTGAAGATGCAATAGAATTGAAAGAAGCAGAAATTTTTATAATTGATGAACGCTGCACGAATTGCTCGAAGTGCGTCTGGAGCTGCCCGATAGAAGTGATAAAGTTTAATAAGGACGGGGTAAGGAGACAATAGGCAGTCAGCAGTCGGCAGTCGGCAATTTCAGTCGGCAGTCGGCAATTTCAGTAGGCAGTTGGCAGTCGGCAATTTCAGTCGGCAGTCGGCAATTTCAGTGGGCAGTCAGCAATAGGCAGTTAATAATAATTTGAGTCTTATATGAGGGCACCTCTAAAA